>WNFJ01011743.1_pt1 | contig 17342 bp, 7 predicted proteins | sample 5400461 | NCBI WGS metagenome assembly WNFJ01 (sample SAMN13153349, study PRJNA577476) | soil metagenome | isolation source: 115 cm saprolite on Douglas fir-dominated hillslope | place: USA:California | collected 2013-09-17 | reverse complement strand
TCCGCGGAGCATCGTGAACACGGACTACAACAACGTCGCTCCGCGAATCGGATTTGCCTATGACCTGTTCGGTACGGGAAAGACTGTGCTGCGCGGCGGCTATGGCATCTTCTACTTCCTGGACCGCGGCGGCATCGACAACCAGTTTGGCCAGCAGGTGCCGTTTGGAGGGAGCGTGACGTACGCAGCGTCGAAGGGATATCGCATCACCTTCACGGGACAGGGGCCGCAGAACAACAACAATAACGCGCTCGCGACGAATGCGCTGCCGTTGCCGGGATACCCGAACTTCAATCCGCAGGCTCCTCCGGCGGGCGTGAACGTCTTCGCGACGAACCGCAATAACCAGATTCCGGCGGTGCAGCAGTTCAACCTGCAGGTGCAGCAGGAGCTGGCGCAGAACCTGGTGCTGAGCGTTGCGTTCGTGGGAAACAAGAGCGACCACCTGGCGACTGGGTACAACTACAACAACAAGCCGCTGGGCGCACCGGCGAGCGCGCCGAACAGCTTCCCGAATCTGGGACAGGTTGTTTACAACATCAACAATGGAACGTCGCACTACAACAGTCTGCAGGCACAGTTGAACTACCGCGCAGCGAAGGGACTGACGTTTACGTCTTCTTATACGTGGTCGCACAACATCGACGACACGAATGGATATATCGGCTTCTACGCTGTGAGCGAGCTGTATATCTATAACACGCGATTGAACAAGGGCAATTCGGGCCTTGACCAGCGCCATGTGTTTGTGTCGAGCGCGGTGTACGATCTGCCGTTTGGCCGGGGCCGCGCCTTCGGTTCGCACTGGAACCGCGGCGTCGACTCTGTGCTGGGCGGATGGCAGATGAACGCCATCGTACAGGCTGAGACGGGCACGCCCTTCAGCGTGGTCTACAACCAGTACGGCGGCAACTACAGCATCCGTGCGAGCTCAACGTTCCCCATCCAGCAGCCGCACAGCGTTTCGGGCCAATGGGTGCGGAACACGTTCTTCCAGCCGCCAGCCGGGCAGGAGGGCAATGTGGGACGCAATGCGCTGTTTGGGCCCGGCTTCGTAACGGGTGATGTTTCGATCTTCAAGACGCTCGCCCTGACGGAGCGCCTGAAGACGGAGCTTCGCGCCGAGTCGTTCAACATTACGAACACGCCCCAGTTCACGAACCCTGACAACAATCCGAGCAATGCCACTTTCGGACAGATCCAGGGAACGCGGCAGTCTTCGGAGCGCCAGTTGCAGATGGCGGTTCGGTTCCTGTTCTAGCGGGGGTGCAAGCGAAGGTGTCGCGACAAGAGTTCGCTACGCCTTCGCTTTTTCTTTTAGAAAACTGTGAGAGGTTGCGGGATGCCTTGGATGTGTCTGGTGTTGCTTGGCGGCGTTGCCTGGGCGCAGGCGCCAAAGATGACGAAGGTCGATCCGCCGAACTGGTGGGCGGCGATGCCGAAGCCGATGCTGCTGGTGCAGGGTGAGAACCTGCAGGGGGCGCGGTTCTCGGTTAGCGACCGCGGGTTGCGGGTGGAGAAGACGCATGTGTCGGAGAACGGCCACTGGGCGGAGCTTTGGCTGAGCGCTTCGCCGGTGAAGGCGGAGACGGTGACGGTGGTGGCTGAAAGAGCTGGCGGGAAGGCGAGCCTGCCGTATCGCTTTGAGGAGAGGCGGAGGCCGACAGATGGGTTTGCGGGGTTCTCGTCGAAGGATGTGATGTACCTGATCATGACGGACCGTTTTGCGGATGGCGATGCTGTGAATAATGGGTCCGGCTATGACCGCTCGAAGCCGCGCGGATGGCATGGCGGGGACCTTCGCGGGGTGATGCAGCATCTCGACTACCTGCAGGAGCTGGGCGTGACGACGGTGTGGATCACGCCCGTCTACCAGAACCACGAAGACGACAGCTACCACGGTTATGGCGCGACCGATATGTACGCCGTCGACGAGCACTATGGCTCGCTCGGGGATTTGAAGGCGCTGGCGAATGCGTTGCACCAGCGCGGGATGAAGCTGGTGTTGGACACGGTTCCGAATCACGTTGGGCCTGCGCATGTGTGGGTGGACGACTCGCCGGAGCCGGACTGGTTCCACGGGACGAAGGCGCAACATCGCGTGGCACAGGGGGACTTCAAGCCGCTGACGGATCCGCATGCTTCGTGGGCGAGCCGACGCGATGTGACGGAGGGGTGGTTTGCGAATATCCTGCCTGATCTAAATCAGGAGAACGCTGCTGTCGCGCAGTATCTGACGCAGAACGGCGTCTGGTGGATCGAGCAGGCGGGCCTCGATGGACTTCGTATCGATACGTTTCCCTATGTCGGCAGGGAGTTCTGGAAGGGCTATCTTGCGGAGATTCATAGGCTCTATCCGCGGCTTACAGCCGTAGGCGAGGTCTTCAACCCGGATGCGACGATTACATCGGCGTTCGCTGGCGGCGTGACGCGGAATGGCGTGGATACCGGCCTGGATACTCCGTTCGACTTCCCCAGCTACTCTGCGTTGCGGGATGTTTTTCTGCGTGGTGCGCCGATGTCGAAGCTGGCGGAGGTGCTGCGGTTGGATGCTCTGTATCCTCACCCTGAGCGGCTGGCGCCGTTCCTGGGGAATCACGATACGGCGCGTTTTCTAAGCGAGCCTGGAGCTACGCCGGCGAAGCTCAAGCTGGCCTTCGCGATCCTGATGACGATGCGCGGGATGCCGCAGATCTACTCCGGAGATGAGATTGCCATGATGGGAGGAGAGGACCCTGATAATCGGCGCGATTTTCCTGGCGGCTTTGTCGCCGTTCAGCCCGGGGAGCAGAGTGCTTTCCTGGCCGGATCGAGAACTCCTGAGCAGGCGGAGATGCACGACTGGGTGAAGGGGCTGCTCGATGTGCGCGGGGCGCATCCGGACTTGCAGACTGGCGAGGAGCAGATGTTGCAGGCAGGCGCGAACGTGGTTATGTACGTCCGGGGGAATAATCTGCAGTCGGGGTGTTCCACGAGTGGCAAGGATGATCGAGTTCTTGTGCTGGTGAATAAGGGAGATCGGCCTGAGACGATCGACCTACCGATGAGCAACACGGCACTGGCTGAGTGCCACAACGTCAGTCATTTGTGGGGGGCGGACGGTTCGTTGCAGATCAAGGCGGATACGCTGCAGGTTGTCATTTCGCCCGGTTCGGCAGAGATTGCCGGCGTAAACTAGGCAGGTGCGCCGATCTTCCGATATTTGTTCATCCAACACATCTTCGTTTTGATGCATCAATAAAGTCAGACCTGCTGGGAAAGCCCTGGTTGTTGGTCCTTTGTTGAAGCCCCATGAACGTATCCAGCAACCACGCAAAGACGGAGAGCCCGTGGCTTGAACGCCTGCGGTCGCTACGCAACGTTCCGCCGGTGCTGCGCATTCTGTGGGATTCGGGCGCGACGGTCGTTACCTGGGGCCTCATCCTTCGCGTATTCGTTGCGGTGCTGCCGTTTGCCGTGGCGAAGGTTGCGCAGTACATCATCTTTGACATCGCGGATGTTTTGCGCGGCAGGCCGCTCGCCTCGGGCTTCTGGACGCTGGTGGTTGCGGAGGTAGGGCTGAATGTACTGCTCGGCCTCCTGATGCGGGCTATCGATTACTTTGACTCGCTGCTTGCCAACCGGTATACGCAGTACGTCAGCGTCCGGGTGATGGAGCAGGCGGCGCGGCTGGACCTGACCACCTACGAAGACCCCGTCTTTTACGACCGGCTTGAACGGGCACGCGTGCAGGCGACAGATCGGCTTGGGATGATCCAGCAGATGGGGCGGCTGGTGCAGCAGGTCATTACGACCATTACCTTTTCGGCAGCGCTGGCATGGGCTTCTCCGTGGCTTGTGCTTCTGCTGGCGATTGGAGTGCTGCCGTCGTTTCTCGGGGAGACGCACTACGCGTTTCTGGGCTATGCGAAGAACTTCCGGCAGACACCGGCCAAGCGGCAAATGGACTATCTGCGGCAGGTGGCTGGGAGCCGCGAAGGCGCCAAGGAGGTAAAGCTCTTCGGGCTGAATAAATTCTTCACGAGGAGGTTTCAGGCTCTTGCCAACCAGATCTATGTCGAAGACGTCGCGCTCTCTCGTTCGAAGCTGATCATTGGCGGTCTATTGGGTGTCATTGGGACGCTGGGCTACTACGGCGCGTTTGTATACGTCATCTGGCGAACGCTCAACGGCGGTTACGACATCGGACAGTTCACCTTTCTTACGGCGGCGATCCAGCAGGCCAGCTCTAATTTGCAGCAGGTGTTTTCTACTGCTTCCGGCATCGCCGACCAGGCGCTGTTCCTGACCGATCTGATCGCTTTCTTTGAGATGGAGCCGACGGTCGATTCCAATCCCAATGGGTTTCGTGTGCCTGCAGTCATTCAGCACGGATTCGAGTTTCGCAATGTGTCGTTCACCTATCCGGGGACCAGTCGTACCGTGCTGAGGAATTTCAACCTGAGGCTTTCGCCGGGGGAGCGCATTGCCCTGATTGGCGAGAATGGCCAGGGAAAGACGACCGTGGTGAAGCTCATCACGCGGCTGTACGATCCGACGGAAGGGCAGATTCTGCTGGATGGGATCGATCTGCGCGAATATTCGCTTGAGGACCTGCATCGCCATATCGGTGTGATCTTCCAGGACTTTGTGCGATTTGAGATGACTGCGCGAGAGAATATCGCGGTGGGCCAGATCGATCAGGCGCATAATCAGGCTGACATCGAGGTGGCCGCTCATAAGAGCCTTGCCGACACCGTGGTCGACAAGCTTGCGGGAGGCTATGACCAGATGCTGGGGCGCCGCTTTGAGGGTGGCGTCGAATTGTCGGGCGGCGAGTGGCAGAAGATTGCTCTCGCCCGGGCCTATCTTCGCGATGCGGATTTGCTGATACTGGATGAACCCACCGCGGCGCTGGACGCGCGGAGCGAACTGGAGGTCTTCGAACGCTTTGCCGAGTTGACCGAAGGCAAGATGGCTCTGCTCATCTCGCATCGCTTCTCCACCGTCCGCATGGCAGATCGCATCGTGGTTCTCTCCGGCGGGCGGCTTATCGAGGAAGGCAATCACGAGGAACTGATGTCCAGCGGCGGCGTGTACGCTGGCATGTTTGAGATGCAGGCCGCGAGCTACCGGTAAACGCGGCCTATTGAATCTATCATTCTGTCATCAGAACTGTTGTCACGCCTGCGGCGGTTGCAGGTAAACCGAGGTCGATCCAGAAGGAAAAGTTGTTCATGGCGCAGTTTTCAGAAGATCTGATATCCGAACACGCCTCCTCTCTCACGGCTCCAGTGCTCGACGTTCCTACGTCCGGTCTGCCTGATAAGCCCGTGGTCAGCGAAGCCGAGTTGCGTCTGCATGCCGACGCGCTCGTAGTCCGCTGGCAGCCTCTGCCCCCCGCTACGACACGCGACAACCTCGCAAAGCGCATGACAGAACTGCGAGCTCGACTCCTCGAGCGCCTGAGGGTCTGCCGCAAGATTGCCTCGACGAAAAAACTCACCCCGCAGCTCGAGCTGCTCGAGAGTGGGAGGATGCTCGAATTTGCGATTCCCACCGGGGAGGATATCGTCGCTTTATTTCGCAAGCTGCCTCATGTGCGTGTCGCGTCGGAAGACGACCTGCCGCAGGTGATCCACCTTGCCATGGGGTATCTCTCCTGCGCTGGCGGCATATGGTCCCCGGAGTCGCTCACGATCTATGTCCAGCAGGTCCAGCGGCAGCATCCTCTGCTCTTGCAGGAGATTCTGCTTTTGCCTGATTCGCTGAGGCTTGCGCAGCTTCAATTCATCCTCGATCGCGCGGACGAGGCCTTCGCGGCGGGTGAGCTGCCGCCTATAGAACAATCACCCTTCTCGGCTCCCATTCACAGCTTGAGACGCTTGAATCAGATCGAATGGCCCGGCATCCTCGAGCTGCTTATTCCCTTCGAGGCGATCCTTCGGCAGGACCCAAGCAACACATTTGCAGATATGGAAGAGGAGACGCGCAGCGCATACCATAAGCGCGTTGCCGAGCTGGCCATGTACTCCGACGCGAGCGAGGTGCAGACGGCGCAGACTGCCCTCGACCTGGCACGGGAGGCATGCGGGGTCGGTCAACGCGATCCTCGACTGGCACTGCGGAAGGCACACATCGGCTACTATCTCTTCGCCGAGGGTCGCGATCAGCTGCACCAACGCATCGGCTATCATCCGCCGCAGGTCGAACGCCTCCGCAGCTTCATCCGCAGGGGGAATGAGGAGTTCTACATCCTCGGCATCTTCCTTCTCGGGGTCCTGCTGATCACGGCGCTCATTCTGCCGCTGGTTCCGCGTCACGAGTTCTGGGGGGTCATGGGAGCCCTGCTCTTTGCCCTGCTGCCGGCGACGCAGGGCGCTGTGGATCTGGTGAATGGCACGGTCTCCGCGCTGTTCAAGGCAGAGGCGTTGCCGAAGATCGATCTTTCAAAAGGCGTCCCCAAAGAGTCGACGACCTTCGTGGTCGTGCCAACGCTGCTGTTGCACGAGAAGCAGGTTCGGGAGCTTCTCGACGAGCTGGAAGCTCGCTATCTCTCGAATCAGGACCCGAACATCCACTTCGGCTTACTGACCGACCTTCCCGATACGAAGACTCGCCCCGCGGCAGAGGGCAACAACCCGCTTGTCCAACTGGCCGCACATGCGATCGACGAATTGAACGTGAAGTATGCCGGGGAGCATGGCGGGTCATTTTTTCTTCTGCATCGTTACCGCACCTTCAACTCACGCCAGGGCGTGTGGATGGGGTGGGAGCGCAAGCGGGGCAAGCTCCTCGATCTCAACAAGCTTCTGCTTCATGAGTATGACGGCTTCCCGGTGAAGGCCGGTCCGCTGCATCTTCTCGATGATGTTCGTTATGTCATAACGCTGGACTCCGACACGCAGTTGCCCCGCGACACCGCAGCACGAATGATCGGCACCATCACGCACCCTCTGAACCGGGCCATCGTGAACCCGCGGCATCGCATCGTGACGGCTGGGTATGGAATACTGCAGCCGCGCGTAGGGGTAAGCGTATCCTCCGCCTCGCGCTCGCGGCTCGCGCAGCTCTATTCGGGCGAGACCGGATTCGACATCTACACCCGCGCCGTCTCGGACGTCTATCAGGACCTCTTCGGCGAAGGCATCTTCGCGGGAAAGGGAATCTACGAGGTCGGCGTCTTCCACGAGGTGCTCAACCATCGCTTCCCGCGCAACGCCTTGCTGTCGCATGACCTGATTGAAGGCGCATATATACGCGCGGGCCTGGTCACAGATATCGAAGTGATCGATGACTACCCGTCGCACTACTCGGCGCATACTCACCGGAAACACCGGTGGGTCCGCGGGGACTGGCAGATAACGCGATGGCTGTTCAGCACGGTTCCCGATGAATCGGGGCGGCTGGTTCCGAATCCCATCAGCACGATCTCGCAATGGAAGATTCTGGATAACCTGCGTCGCAGCCTCATAGAGCCGATTACGTTCCTGCTGTTCGTCTTCGGCTGGTTCTTCCTTCCGGGCGGCCCGCTTTACTGGACGCTTGCGACCCTTGTGCTCTTTCTTGTTCCAGGCGTCGTTCAACTCGGATTTAACCTTGGCCGCGCGCTCCTGCAGGGCAGCATCGTAACAGCGCGGGATGGCTTCTCCACGTTTACCGCTTCGCTTGGGGTCACCCTCCTCAACCTCATCTTCCTTCCGCACCATATGCTGCTGTCGCTGGACGCCATTGTGCGATCACTGAACCGCACGTTGATCTCAGGGAGGAATCTCCTGGATTGGGAGACAGCCGCGCAGTCGGAGACGGGCGGCTCGAGAACATCACTCGATCTTTACCTGAGGCTCTCGCCGGCAGTTGCGATCGCGATCGCGGTTGCCTTGCTGCCTCACCATGCCCACGCACTCCTTTCCGCGGCACCAGTGCTTGTCCTGTGGGCGCTCGCGCCAGCGGCAGCATCCTGGCTGAACTCATCTCCGCGCCGAGTGGAGGGACCTCTTTCACCGGTAGACAGGCTATTCCTGCAGCGAGAGGCGTTCCATATATGGCGATACTATGCCGAGTTTGGGGGCGTCCAGAATCACTGGCTCATTCCAGACAACGTCGAGGAGAAGGATACCCACCAGGTACGCAAACTCTCGCCGACCAACCTTGGCATGCTCTTCAACGCGAGACAGGCAGCATACGAGTTCGGCTTTATCACTCTCCCCGAGTTCGCCGAGGCCACACTGGGAACGCTGGCAACCTACGAAGGGCTGGAGAAGCAACGCGGCCACATCTACAACTGGTACGACATTGAAAGCCTGAAGGCGATAGCGCCACTCACCGTCTCTGCCGTTGATAGCGGCAACCTGGCCGCGTCGCTCTACACGCTGCGCGCGGGTGCGCGGGATCTACTGAGAAGACCGTTGCTCAGCTCGCAGACCTTCATCGCCCTGTATCAACTGCTCCAGACTGAGATAGACCAGCCGGGCCACGACGATGACGGCGCTTCGGCAATGCGCACACAGGTTCGGCTTCTGATGGACAAGATACCGGCTCTCCCGCTACACCTTGACGAGAGTTCTAAGCTTGCGCAGTTGGGCCACAGACAAGACTGGCTGACAGATGAACCGCTGCGGCGCCAGGCCGCGCTATCTCACTTCATTCAGCAATATATGCCGTGGCTATTGCCGCAGTTCGTTTCGTTGTTTGATCTGCCTCAGTTCGGTCTTCCGGAGGACAAGAAAATTCCCACGCTGCAGACTGCGTCTGACTATGCGAATAGCCTGGACGAACGGTTGGCTGCCACAACGCTCGCCCAACCTGAGTCGGCGGCGATGGTCTCCATGGCAACGCAGCTGCGGTCTCTCCTGTCGGGTGCACGCGAACAACTCTCGCGGCTTGCAGGCGATATCGCCGCCATTGCAGCTCATGCAGAGCGTCACGCCCAGGCGATGGACTATAGCTTCCTGTTCGAGAGATCGCGACAACTGCTCTCCATCGGCTACGACGGCGTTACGGGAGAGCTAAACGGGGCCTGCTACGACCTTCTCGCCTCGGAGGCGCGGATCGCATCGTTTCTCGCAGTTGCGAAGGGAGACATTCCCCAGCAGGCATGGTTCCGGCTTGATCGATCGCATGTATTCGTCGAGGGGCGGGCGTCGCTGCTCTCCTGGACGGGAACGATGTTCGAATACATGATGCCGGCGTTATGGATGCGTACCTATCCGAATACGCTCATCTCGCGTTCGCTCGAGTCTGTCGCGCATATCCAGCGCAACTACGAGCGGAAGATTCCGTGGGGCATCTCCGAGTCAGGTTGCGCACGAATAGACGAGCACGGGCGCTACGGGTATCAGGCCTGGGGAATTCCGCCGCTGGCGCTGAAGTATGGCGCTGAAGATGGCCCGGTCATCTCGCCTTATTCCACATTTCTCGCACTGCCGTTTTTGAGAGATGAAGCGCTGGCGAATCTGCACCGCATGGCCAAACTGGGTTGGACGGGCGCCTATGGCTTCTACGAGGCTGCGGACTACACCGAGGGGAGGGAGGCAAAGCTCGTGCACTCGTGGATGGCGCATCATCAGGGTATGGCCTTGCTGGCCATCACGAACCTGCTGCACGACAATATCATCCAGCGCTGGTTCCATGGGAATCCAATCGTCCGCGCAGCAGAGCTTCTGCTGCACGAGAAGCCATTGAGCAAGGTCACGCTTAGCGCGTTGTCGAAGCGCTCGAGATTGGAGGCCGATGAAGCAACGGAAGCAAAGAAGAAAGATGCCCTCGCGTCCGGTGCCTAGATGGCCGCGTAGATCAATGCCGATCGATGGTTCAGGTATTTCGGAATCCGCACATCTTCATAGCTGTAGCAGGTTCGGGATTCTTCATGAAGGTGTTCCACACGAAGCCTGTGCGAAGATTCTCGGCCATCAGCAGACCGATTCCGAGATCGATGCCAAGCACGTCGGGGTCGTACCAAAACTGGTCCGGGTGAAATGCATCGCAAAAACCGTAGCGACCCCAGGCATCGTTGCTGTACGTGTCTTTCAGGTAGCGAAGCACTCGCAGGCACTCGGCCGGGAGGAATGGCAGCGACCCGGCGGTGGCTGCGGGGACCACCGATCCGTCAACCGGCCCCAGTAGCGGCGGGCCGCCCCATGCAGTGTAGCCATGCTGCCAGTCCGATGCGGTGATGCCCCAGTAGTCGTCGGTGTAGCCGCGCTTCTGGCTCAGGCAAAAGGCCTTGTGCGCGCGGGTGGCGGTAATGGAGTTGGCAAAGTAGTCGGAGTAAGCGTCGCGTTTGTGCGCGAAGTCGAACCAGGCGTGGGAGTACTGGTGCACGAAGAGCGGGTCGTGTCCGCTGATATAGGTATATGGCCCGAACTCCACGCGGGGCCGGGTGAAGTTGTTCCAATGATCCGGCGGGATGGGGTGCTGGGTCGAGCCGATCGCAAGCAGGTAGAGCATCATCAACTCGCTGTAGTGATCCCAGCGGGAGTAGACGAAGCCAAAATCAGGACGCCAGCCTTTGGAGAATGTTTTGCCGGTGTTCAACATCCACGGCCACTCGACGCGGTCGTAGATCTGTGTGGCTAGACGCGAGATCTCCGGGTCGTCGAAGTAGACGCGGGTGGTGAGGATGCCGCATAGAAGGATGGAGGTATCCATCGGGGAGATTTCGCTGTTGACCAACGGTTGTCCGGTTTCGACATCGTTGAAGTGATAGAAGAAGCCGTGCTGATGCGGCATCTTGTTGAGGTGGAATCGCAGTGTCGCCAGTACCTGCCTTTTGGCGTGGCCAGCCGGAGTGTAACGCCGCTTGTCGGCAATGCAGAGGGCGGTAAGGCCGAAGCCGGTTGCCGCAATGCTTGAAATGAAGCGACTGTCGCGGGTGCCCGTAGACGCCTTATTGATGGCGCGGTCCAACACCTGTCCGCTTGCGGGATCTACCTGTTCGGTGAAGTAGAGGCAGGCGCTGCGCTGCATGTCTTCCAGAAAAGCGATGTCCGATTCAGTCGGCGAAGCCGAGGGATATACATTCTGCTGCGCCAAGGACAGGGCGTGCGCGAGGTGTCGTGATCCGAGAGTGGAGAGAAGAGTGCCGGCGAGCAGCCTGGTAGCACTGCGCCGCGTTATGCCGTCCGGACTGGAGAACCTCATGCTGAATGCACCGTGGCAGGCCTGCAAGATATGCGATTCAAGACTTGATCGGATTCTAAAGGTTAGCGCCTTGGATTGCCGTTGTTGACTTTGATGAGAACCAGACCCTGGGAGGGAACCCGAATCGTCAGGCTGCCATCTCTCAGTGAAGTTTTCTCCGGCGGCGATGGTTCGCCTGCCAGACGGAGCTTCGCGATCTGATCCCGGGTCGGGAATGCGGGACGGCCCATTGCGTCATAGGTCTTTATGACATTGCCGTGATCGGCGTCGAGTCGCCATAGCTGCACTGAAGCGCCCGGAGCGACGCCGTCGAGCTGCAACGTAAAGCTCTTCTCGGGGCCAATATTCGCCGGAGGTGGCGTATAGGTCGCGCCCGTACCGAAGGGTGGGGCGTAGTTCCACAGGGCCACCACGATGGAGCCGTCGTTGCTCCGGGTCGCGAGCGCCGCATCGGAGTCGACTTGGATGCGGCGGTTGCCGAGTTGGTGGAGCATGGCGAATGCGTTCAACGCAGGCTTCGGAATATTGTCCGCCGCCACCAGGCCGAAGCCGCCGTAGAACGGCGTCTTCACGACTCCCTGCTCTTCGAAGACATCCGAGAAAGACCAGTAGCTCATGGCCTCCGTGAGGCCGTCGCACTGGCTGATGGTGCCTGCGAGCCAGGGTCCCATGTAGACCGTATCGGTAACGTCAGGCTCGTTTGCGTAGCTGGCGTTGTACTCGCTGAAGATGAGGGGTGTTTTGGGCAATGGGGAGGCGGCGATCTCGTCATGCACCTTGCGGACGGAACGGCAAACCATGCGGTCGCGAGGGATTGCTTCGTCGGTGTGGAAGACATCCTTGGCGGTGTCGTTGGCGTAGACGTGGCTGCTGACGAAGTCGACCGGGATATTGTTCTGCTTGCAGTGTTCGAGAAAGCTTCCGGCCCAGGCGGCTTGCGCGGTGGCGGGTCCGCCGACGCGGATACGGCTGCTTACTTTTTTGACAGCGAGGGCGGTGTGATCGTAGAGCTCAAAGTAGGTAGATTGCGCGGGCTTGCCGGTCCAGAAGTCGATGTTGGGTTCATTCCACACCTCGAAGTACCACTGGGAGACCTCTTCTATGCCATAGCGGTCGACCAGGTGCTGCGTGAAGGCGGCGATCATTCCGTCCCACAGCGCGTAGTCTTTGGGCGGGGAGACGTTCTGCTTGTACCAGAACGCGTGAAGCGCGGCGGGGTCGGAGGCTAGCTTCTTCGGCATGAAACTTAGCTCGACGAAGGGGCGAACACCATTGGCGAGCAGGCCGTCGTATATCTGGTCGATGTAAGAGAAGTTGTAGACGGGCCGGCCGTTTGCGTCGAGATCGAAGAGGCCGACCTCATCGAGGAAGATGCCGTGAAAGCGGATGGCCTGAAATCCCGTACCGTTCTTCACGGTGTGGAGATCGGTGCGGTAGCTCTCGCGCAGAGAGAGGATGGCGCGGCCAGAGCCGAAGATCTGCTCCCAGAAGTGGGGGAAGGGTGTGCCCTCCGACTTCGCATCAACGCGAATCACGGTGCTCTGTGCCGCCGCGGCTTTGTCTGATACCTGCGCATGGAGAGCTGACCCCATCATCGCCAGTACCAGAGTTCCGACCGCAAAGCCTTTGAACTGCATGGCCACCTCTTTCTTCGGCAACACCCGAATATGAATCAGATGCAGCAAGGCGTCTCGCCAACCCCTCATAGGCATCCTAAATTTTCCAATCGTAATAAGAAAATATGAGTGGCTGGCCGTAAGTAATTGAAAACAGCGGATTCCAGACACGGAATTATCACACGTCCTGCGGTGTGCCTGACATAGACTCGATTGCATGGCTGGAACAGTGAAGCTGTATTGCACTCTATTCATTGCCGGAGTTCTGTCTTTGGCGGGCTCGAATGGCGCCGCACAGGAGCTCAAACAGCCATCAGACTCCGGCCCCGCTCCGAGCCTCGTCCTGCATGGCACCGTTAGAGGCGGTCAGAACAACACCTACGTCGAAGCGCCTTTTCAGGTGCCTCCCGGCACGCAACGTGTCACGCTCACCTTCAGCTACACAGGGAGAGATCAGCGTACAACGCTGGACCTCGGGATGCTTGATCCTCACGGGTTGCGCTGCTGGAGTGGCGGAAATAAATCGACGCTCACCGTCAGCGCCACTGACGCGACGCCATCGTGTCTTGCCGGTCCGGTCGCTGCGGGAACCTGGAAGGTTCTGATCGGAGTTCCCAACATTCGCGCGAATGTGACGGCGACCTATACGGCAGAGTTATTCTTCACAAACAGCGGCCTCGTTCAGGACCAGCCCATGGTGCTGCGCAAGCCGGTACGCTCCGGCCCTGCGTGGTTCAGGGGCGATCTGCATATACACACCGCGCACAGCGACGGCTCATGCAAGAGCCTTCGAGGGGCTAAGGTGCCGTGTCCGGTCTTTGTGATCGTCGATGCGGCGGTGCGCAAGGGGCTGGACTTCATTGCCATCACGGACCACAACACGAGCTCGCAGAATGATGCGATGCGGGAGCTGCAACCTTACTTCGACAGCCTGTTGATGATTCCTGGAAGAGAGATGACGACGTTCCACGGTCATGCCAACCTTTTCGGCACTGCAGAGCCACTGGACTTCCGTGTCGGCTCGCGCGAAGTGCCGGACATCAATACGCTGCTTCGCCACGCCAACCAGCTCGGCGGCCTTGTCTCCCTGAATCATCCCAACTCTCCGACGGGCGAAGTCTGCATGGGCTGCGGCTGGGACCCTTCGCCAGCGGCAGATTCCAGCCTGGTGCAGGCCGTTGAGGCGGTGAACAGTGGGTCTGAGGAAGGCCCATACGCTGGACTGTCCTTCTGGGAGCGGCAGCTCAATCGGGGCTTGCGGCTTACTGGAATAGGCGGCAGCGACAATCATACGGCGCAGCAGCCGCTGGATGAGGTGGGCGCAGTCGGCAGCCCGACAACGGTGGTCTATGCGACAGAGCTGTCGACACCCGCGATTCTACAGGCGATTCGTGCGGGCCATGTGTTCGTGGACCTCACGGCCAGCACGAATCGTCTGCTTGACGTTCACGCGCAAAGCGGCCGGGCGACGGCCAGCATGGGAGACACATTGGCTGCTACGCGGGGGGTAGAGGTCGAATTCTCTGTCCATACCGCGGGTGTAGACGGAGCAAAGCTTATCTTCCTCGAAGACGGCCAGTCTCTGGCGGGGACTTCCGATGCCGCGATCCACGGGCTGGATCAAACGGTCCGGATCCATTGGAAGAGCGATGGAAAGCAACACTGGTTTCGTTTTGATGTGCATGGGCCGGATGACAAGCTGTGGCTCCTGGGGAACCCAATCTATGTCAATTGGTCGACATCGAACAACAAAGAGATCAGGTAATTAGGTCACAGGGGCGGGATTGAACAAGGCGAAGTCGTTGTGGAGGCCCCAATGGTCGGCCCAGGTCTGCTTGCGGCCGCTGGCTACCTCAAGGATGAGATGGAAGATCTCCCATCCGACGTCCTCGATGGTCGCATGGCCTGTGGCGATTCTTCCGGCGTCGATGTCGATGAGATCCGACCATCGCTCTGCGAGTTCGCTGCGTGAGGCCACTTTGATGACCGGCGCCATGGCCAGGCCGTAGGGCGTGCCGCGTCCCGTGGTGAAGATGTGCATGTTCATCGCCGCGGCCAGCTGCAATGTGCCACAGATGAAGTCGCTTGCGGGTGTGGCTGCGAAGATGAGTCCCTTCTGCGTGACGCGTTCGCCGGGGCCGGATACACCCATGAGGGCGCTGCTGCCGGCTTTGGCGATCGACCCGAGTGACTTTTCGACGATGTTTGCGAGGCCGCCCTCTTTGTTGCCCGGGGTGGGGTTGGCGCTGCGATCGACGGAGCCGAGTCGCAGGTACTCGTCGTACCAGGCCATCTCGCGGATGAGATCGCGCGCGACGTCTTGATTTGCGGCTCTCGCTGTCAGGAGATGAATGGCGTCGCGCACCTCCGTCACCTCGGAGAACATCACCGTCGCTCCTGCGCGCACCAGCAGATCGGCTGCGAAGCCGACCGCGGGATTTGCGGTGACGCCGGAGAAGGCGTCGCTGCCGCCGCACTGCAGGCCCACGACGAGATCGGAGGCGGGACAGGTTACGCGCTCACGCTTGTTCAACTGCTCGATGCGCTTCTCCGCCATATGCATGATGGCGGCGATGATGTCGCCGAAGCCGCGGTGTTCTTCGTCCTGAAAGCGCATGATATAGGGCTCGTCGGTCAGGACGGGAAGCTCGCTTGTGGGCAGCATCCGCGCAGGCTGCAGCTTCTCGCATCCGAGGCTGACGACGAGAGGAGTGCCGCCCAGGTTTGGATTGAGGCTGAGGTTGCGCAGCGTGCGGATGGGGATCTCCGCTCCGGGTGCGTTGATGGCGACGCCACAGCCGTAGTTGTGGGTGATGGCTACGACGTCATCGACGTTGGGATAGCGCGGCAGGATCTCCGCCTTGATGCGCCGTACGGCGTAGTCCACGCTGGCCGCCACGCACTGCACCGTTGTGCTGATGCCAAGGATGTTCTTCGTCCCGACGGTGCCATCCGGATTGCGATAGCCTTGGAAGGTGTATCCCTCGATTGGGGGGAGGGCCTGTGGCACGACAGTCGCAAGCGGAAGAGAGGTGAGGTCGGGAGCGTCCGGCATCGCGACCAGGCCCTCGTGGACCCAACTGCCCTGTGCGATGGGCCTCTCTGCATGCCCTATCACGACTCCGTAGCGCACGATGGGATCGCCCTGGTCGAGATTGGTGAGCGCAACCTTATGGGCTTCGGGAATCGCCTGGGTGAGGGTGAGCCCGGAGGCGAACTGCGTGCCTGCCGGTAGGCCGCCGGGATTCACGATGATCGCAACGTTGTCCCGCTCGTGCACTCGAATGTAGAGGGGCCGGTCTGGTTGCGGGTTACTCATCGATATTCCTTCGTGCAGTACATTATCAGGCCAGGCAGGGTCGCTTCGGATCGAACTTCCAGTTCGCTCTAAGGTACTGCATCGCGGCTGCATCGTCGCGCGCGCCAAGGCCGATCTGTTGATAGAGATGGTGTGCCGCTTCTACCTGTTTCATGTCCAGTTCGATGCCAAGACCGGGGCGGTCGGGTACGGTCAGCCTGCCATCTACGATTTTAAGTGGTTCGGTGGTCAGGCGTTGGCCATCCTGCCAGATCCAATGTGTATCGATTGCAGTTACATTACCGGGAGCCGCCGCTGCCACGTGGGTGAACATGGCCAGGGAGATATCGAAGTGATTGTTGGAGTGCGATCCCCAGGTGAGGCCCCACTCGCGGCAGAACTGCGCGACCCGCACCGAGCCCTGCATGGTCCAGAAGTGCGGATCGGCGAGAGGGATATCGACTGCGTTCAGCTCGACGGCATGCTTTAGCTGGCGCCAGTCGGTTGCAATCATGTTGGTTGCGGTAGGCAGGCGGGTGGCGCGGCGAAATTCTGCCATGATCTCGCGGCCGGAGTAGCCTTGTTCCGCGCCGCATGGGTCTTCTGCGTATGCGAGTACGTTGTGTTTGTTGCTGCAGAGCTGAATTGCTTCCGCAAGCGACCATGCTCCGTTGGGGTCGAGGGTAATGCGCGCGCGGGGGAAGCGTTCGGCGAGCGCGGAGACTACTTCCATCTCCTGCGATCCAGGGAGGACGCCGCCCTTCAGCTTGAAGTCGTTGAAGCCGTATCGCGCGTGTGCGGCTTCGGCAAGGCGCAGGATCGATTCTGTTGTGAGCGCTTCCTCGTGGCGAAGCCGGAGCCATTGGTCGCCGGTGCGCTCGTCACTCTGGTAGGGGAGATCGGTCTTCTTTCGGTTTGCAATGAAGAAGAGGTATCCGAGGACTTCAACGCTGCTGCGCTGCTGGCCTTCTCCGAGCAGCTCCGCTACCGGCACATTCAGGAACTGTCCCAGCAGGTCGAGCAATGCAGACTCGATTGCGGTGACTGCGTGGACGGTGGTTCGGAGATCGAAGGTCTGCGATCCCCGGCCAGCTGTATCGCGGTCTGCGAAACGATTTTTTACGACATTCAGAATGCGCTGGTATGAGGCGATCTTTTCGCCTACGACGAACGGATGGCACTCCTCCAGCACCTGCCGGATCTTTTCACCGCCGGGAACCTCGCCGACGCCGGTGTGACCGGAGCTATCGGTGAGGATGACGATGTTTCGCGTGAAGAAGGGCGCGTGGGCTCCGCTGAGGTTCAGC
>WNFJ01242605.1_pt2 | contig 17346 bp, 19 predicted proteins | sample 5400461 | NCBI WGS metagenome assembly WNFJ01 (sample SAMN13153349, study PRJNA577476) | soil metagenome | isolation source: 115 cm saprolite on Douglas fir-dominated hillslope | place: USA:California | collected 2013-09-17 | reverse complement strand
GAGATAAAACGCGTGCTCGCGAGGGTTTCCGAGCAGAACCTGCCCAAGACGTCACCGCCTCCGACGCAGCCGACTCCGACCTTGCGCAAGCCCGAGCGGCCGCTTCAGTCGCCGTACGCGAGAGCGCGGCCTCGAGTCCCAAGGGAGTGGATCTACGACGACGAATGGTAGCCGTCGATGTGGTGATCATCGAAGTCTTGTCCTGCAACAACGCCTCGATGCGATACATCTTCAAAGACGAGAAATCTGCCAATCTGCCAGCGCAGGCACGGACAAAGTACCAGCTGGCAATTAACCTCAAGACCTCCAAAGCACTCGGATTAACGATTCCATCATCGCTGCTCGTGCGTGCCGACGAGGTGATCGAATGATGTCCCCGACTTCTGGTATTGGCACGATCCGGACCTCCAGCGATGTCCGCAGTTTGGTCGCTATCGGGGGGAAAGCAGACATGGCGGTTACGAGCGCCGACTTCCGAGTCTGACCCATTGCGGAAGTGATCGGCTTTAGGGCGAGCGCCGTAAACCTTCGTATCGTTTCCGTGACGCCTTTAGATGCCGGACGATTACCTACGTTCAATTGAACCGCTGATCGCGATCATCTTAGGCTGCATGCGTTGGAAAAGCGCACAGGCTCATGAAGTGCGACGGTGAAAAAAGATGATCGACGAACAGCGACGATAATACCCAGAGGAGACTCCAATGTCGTTGTTCAATCTCTTCTGCCTATGAACAGGGCGAAATTCGTTGGAGCGCTGCTTCGTGGCTCGCCCAAACGGAGATCCACGATGTTGAATGGAGCATATACGATGCGTTCCCTTTTGGCCTTAGGCCTGTTGATGACCCTGTGTGCTTCTACAAGTTCCGCTTCGGGCGTCAGAACCCACTCCGCGGGGCATTCGATGAACTACGGTCGGTACTACGGCAGCTACGGTCGGTACTACGGCGGCTGCGGTCAATACTGCGGCAGCCCGAACAATCGAGGCGGATTGGTAGGCGGCTCGGACGACGGTACCTAAAGCCCCTAAGAGTAAGCGCCGCGTTTCTGCGGGGCTTTTTTATGCGCTCTTCGACCGAAGTAGCGTTTACGGTGCCGCCCTGAAAAGAAACTGAATGACGGGGGACAACCCGTTTTCAAAACCATATGTCTACGGCATACAGAGGGCGCGTGGCGGGGCCGCCAAGGAAAGGGATCTGTGGAAGCGGATCGGGCGGAGGCTCACGCATCGTCCCTGCGCATGAAAGGCTTTGGCGGCCCCCCGCAGCCCTCACCTACCATCGCGCAATGCCTCAACGGCGGCTATGGTTGGCGGGAGGTGAAGTTCCATCGACGCGAGGCCAAGGTGAGCATCCCATTGGATGCCAATCGACGGCCGAGCAATACGCCGATCTGGAAACTAGATGCGTCCTTGAATGCGCCTCCGGTCCACATGATCACGCTAACCCGACAGCGCGGATGACGCCGTATGCGTGGGCACACCCAGACCACGATGATCGGTGATCATGCCTCGCCCGGACCAATCACCTTCTCAATCCGCAGCAGCGCCGCTAGGGTGGGCTCTGATCTTCCCCCGAAAAAATGGACAGGGTTAAGCTGCTTTTAACTCCATCTCGATCGGGCTGATATAGCCGATGGCGGAGTGACGACGGGTTCGATTGTAGAAGGCCTCGATGTAGGCAAAGATATCCCGTGTGGCTTCTGTCCGTGTTGCATTTTTAAAATGTCGCGCTCCATGCGCAGCCGCTCGTTCTCTCGCTGCAAACGGGCGATCTCTGCCGCGTGGTCCGCCGACGGCAGCGCCGCCTGCGTTGTGGGGCGCCGCGTCGCCGCCGTCGGCTCCAGCCGGGCCCCTCGCTGCTCTACCCACCGCCGCAGCACCGAATCGCGCAGGCCAAGCTCCTTGGCCACAGATCCTATCGAGCGCCCGCTCGACGCTACGAGATCAACCGCTTGCCGCTTGTAATCGTCCGTAAATGACCGACGTTGGCGTCCTTCCATCCGACACTTCCTGGCTCTCCGAGCCTACTACAGGTGTCCATCAATTCGGAGGAGGTTCACTCTTAGCCGAATAAGTGAGTTAGAGACTTGGCTGAGAAACGATCTCCTGAGCTTCGGCCCAGGAGGTTATTTTTGGGAAAAGACTTGATGTCGCCTAGTGGCAGAAGCGGACGTTCGGCGAGAAGTGGACGTCAGCTAAGTGCCCAAAGGCGGACACACCACCGCTCTAATTTTGCGTCGCCTCGGCTTACTGAGCTGGCCTTTATGCTGGTAGGATAGGATATCATGCACGCGACCTACGACGACATCATATCCCGGATCGGTATTCCCCCCGTTTGGTTCGACGAGCACGCGGTGCCGCGATATTGCGCGTTTACTCCCCACCGCTCAGCAAGTATTCATATCGGGGAGATCGCTCTTATTGAGATTACGTGCCAAGGTTGCGGCCGCGTGTTTCACGTCGCATTATCAGCTGTGAACGCGCCGTCGCAGTCTATAGCGGAAGCGATCCGAACGAAAACGCTACATTACGGCGACCCTCCAAATATCGAGTGCTGCGTCGCCGGCGCATCTATGAATAGCGTCCCAAGGCGCGTGCTCGAATATTGGCATCGGCACGACCCGCGGTACGTTGAAAACAGGAGGATCATAAATCCTAGCGCTTACTTCGACTGGGTTCGCGACCGCTCCTTAGAAGAGATCGATATTCGACCCGATTGGGCTTGGAGCTTATAGTTCGATTGCAGGTGCGCCGCATAACGGGCAAACGGACCACACATGTCTGCTACGGGTCCATTCGCATCGTGATGGGGACGTCTGGTGTTGGCGCAAAGCGGGCATTCGCGAAAACACTCACAGGACTGTCGCGTCAATTGCGACAAATTCATCGCGTTCGAATTGCGAATCGGATTATGGGCAACGCCTTAGCGCCCGTATCTCGCTTTCTATTTTTGTTCGCGTGACCGCCGCCAGCCGTGAAGCAAGCTCTGCTTGCGCTTTCCGGCAGTCTTCCGGCAACTTTTCGACCAGCGCCGCGTTTGACGGCGAAACACCGTTGAGCGCGCCGCAAATGGCCGCCGCCATACAGGCAATGGTATCCGCGTCGCGGCCGAAATTGGCACCAAAAACTGCGGCTTGCCCGGGATCACCCTTCGCCAGCCGAACAATTGCAAGCGCGGCCGGTACAGTCTCACGGCTGTCGCAAGCGATTGGCTGGCGGAACTTCCGATGATAGCGCTCGCGAAAAGTCTTATAATCAGGACCCGCTTGCGCAAGGTCTTGCGCCGCGACGATCAACGACAGCATTTCTCCGCCGCTCCAAGGTTTGATGTAGCTGGTCGATGCCTTGAGGACGGCATCAACGGTCGACCCGGGAACCAAAGCTTCCGCGATAGCCGCGGCGACGGCCGCAGCACCGTCCTGGCAGAATGCCTCATTGGTGACATGGATCAGGCTCGCAATCTCCATCGCCTGCGCGGCCGCGGCACGTGGATTACCGGCGTTTACAATTCCCACCGGCGCGATCGCCATTGCCGAACTCGAACTCGGCATTGTTCCCTCCGCGATCAAACGCGGCAAATAGCCAAGGCGGAGCTTCGCCGCGGCATGAAGAACAGACGGAAAGAAGCGACCGACCTTGCTGCCAAAAATGGCATCTTGCTGCTCGCGCCATTGCTCGGCCCAACTATCCGCATCGGCAAAGCCGTGCGTTCGAATCAGCGCGGCCGCGAGCAAGTCTCGCATGATGGTATCGTCGGTTCCGTCACCTTCGGCCGATGACGCCGTAGGCCAGGGAGGCGAAAGCATGACTTTCAAGTCGGTCGGCTGCGTTGGTGTACATATCCGCCCCTCAAAGCGACGTGACGTGGACGGCTTGGGTGGAAATCGAACCGGTGTCGACGACAAGCCCCACGCCGCCCCCGGACAGTGGAAGCTGCTGCGTATCCGTAAACTCAAGAATTCTGCGGCCATCGACGAAGGCCTGAATCTCATTGTCCTCGACTTGCAACTCCACGACGTACTTCCGGTCCAGCTGCCAGGAAAACCGGTCACTAGCGAAAACGGACTCTTCATGAAGGCGCTTGATGAGCTTGGCGCGGCCGCCTTCGAACTTGTCGAACATCACTGCATAGTAACGCTCGCGGCCTTGAATTCGCGCCGCAAGGCCCCAGGCCTCCGCGAGCAGGGGCGTGATTTCTGACCTCACGCGGTAGTCTTTCCAGTCGCGAGAACCTTGTGCAATAAACCCTATCCCTTCGCCATTGGTAACGCGCAACCCCTCCCAACGTGTCTGAAATTGGCTGACGTTGTTGACCCATGCGTGCTTCCACATGGTGCTCAGATTGTCATCCGGCCGCCGGAGGACGGTTTTTGGCGCCCCGGTCCATGTCAGATAGTCGAGGTATATGACGCCATCGATCCCGGATCGATCTCGCGTCTCGATTTCCAATCCGACTTCGAAGATAGGATATCCGCCGGTATCCGGCACGCGCCAAGTCAGTATGGCTTCGCTGCCGGATAATAGTTCGTGCTTATCGCTGTAGATCTGTTCAAGTTCGTCGTGTTCGTCGTATACGCTTGCGTAAAGACGGACCGCAACGTGTTTGCCATTGCTATCTGCTTCCAGGCGGCACTCGACGACTTGTCCTGAATATAACGTCGGGCATGCGAGAAGCTGGTAGACCGGCATGGTGAAGACGTCCCGGTCGAAGAACGTCGGCGTGGCGATACGCGCAACGCGGCCCGGCGCCAGGCGTCGGAAGTTGACGGCCAGACTACGTTCGCCGTCTCGGCTATGACCCGGCACGTTCCTGATCTCAGCTTGATGCAGATAGGCCGGTGAGTCGGTCTTGGCGGCAAATCCTTGTAGGCTTCCGGGAAAGTTGAAATTAAAGCGCGCGCCGTTCTTAAAGGCTGCGGTTTGCGATGAGCCGGCAAGGATATAGCCGGTTGCAATCAGCGAGTGCGCCTCGATGACAGCATCAGTGATCGATCCTCCGCCCTCGGCCGTGGAGACATACATGCGGTCGGCAATCGGCGTGCGAAAGTCTGGGCCGGCGTCGATCCCCGCGAGGCCGGTCCGGATACCGAACAGGCACCCGGCGTTTCCCGCGTTGCAGTCGGTATCCCAGCCCGCCGTGTTGACGATTCGCATCGTGTCCTGAAAGCTGTTCCCACCGTACAGCGTGGCGAGAATGATCAATGCGTGGTTGGGAATGACGTGGCAGTTGCCTAGAAATTTGTCATAGCCGTATCGCTCCGCAACCAGGGCCCGCGTCCGTTCCCAGTCTCGGCTGTTGTCGCCAGCATGCCACGCTCGCATGTCCTCGACGACGCGCCGGATCAACGCATCCCGCGGAACAAAACCAAGCCCGACATCCAACAATTTCTGCACATCTGGCTCGACGAAGGCTTGCGCTTCCATCGCTGCCAGCAGTTTCGCTGCGTGAACCGCTTCACCGTCGTGGCTGACGCGACCCGCCTGCTCGGCGAAGTAGGCGGCCTGGTCGGGATCTCCCGGACTGACAATCGCCCACCCATCAATGAAGATCTGCGCGCCGATCTGCTCGGCCACGGTCTTGCCATTTAGTTCGATCGAACCGCTCAGCGGCGCGGGTACGCCAGACTTCAGGCGCAAGTAGGCGGTATGTTCGGTGGAGTTTCCGATTCCGCCCCACCATAGGACCGAGCGGTCCTCCACAATGTAATTGAGCCAGGTGTTGCCGATCTGCTGGGAAGTCAAACACCTTGGAAAGTCGTGATCGGCCAGTGCCCGCGGGAACGCAAAAGTGCCGGAAATGTCGTCGTCCGTCACGACGAGATGATGCGACCGCAGTGCGACGTCGCGACGTTCATTGACGTAAAAATTGATCGGGCCCAGCTCCCGCATGATGCGTTCATAGGTCCAACCCTCGAAGGGACGGCCGAGATAGACGCCAATGATTTTGCCGAGCACACCGGCATAGACGCGTTCGGCATAGTCGTGAGGAATTTTGGGCACGCATCGCTCCCCTGGCTCGCCGGTCAGGCCGATGAGCGTTTTAGAATTTCGAATTTGAGCTCGAGGCTCTTGCCCGGCTGCTCAAGCCCACCGGGCTGCAGCCGTCCAAGGAGGGTGTGGGCAGCCAATGCCCCCAGATCGAATTCGGGCTGCCGAACTGTCGTGAGACCGAGCAGCGTTGCGGCGGGAATGTCGTCGAACCCAGCGATGGCAATGTCGTCGGGAACGGACAGGCCGGCGGCACGCGCCTCTACCATCGCGCCCACCGCAAGCATATCATTCGCGCAGAAGACCGCAGTCGCGCGATCGCGCGTTGCCGAAAGAATCTCGCGCATGGCGCGGGCACCGGATTGCTCAGAGTACCGGCTATCGGTGATGAATTCCGGGACGAGTCCGGCCGCGCGCATCGCAGAAGCGTAACCGAATGCGCGACGGGCGCTCGGTCCGACCTCCGCCAGAATCATGGTGATGCGCTGGTGGCCGCGCTCGATCAGATGTCGCGTCATCGCAGCTGACGCTTCCGCGTTGTCGATATAGACGCTGTCGATCGGCAACGGCCCTTTCGGCTTGTGTTGGCTTTCGAGGCGCACGATCGGGATCCCCTTCCGTGCCAGCGTGGTCAGCTGCGGGACTCGGAGGTGAAAGAACGTTCCCACCACGCCGTCGGCGCGCCCCTGCAGAAGCCAGTTTGTTGCCCGCTCCTCGCCTTCGGCGCGACCGTCCGTGTCAAAGATGAGCACATCATAACCGGCGGAAGCCGCGACGGATTGCAGGCCCCGCACAAGTCCCGGATAAAACGGATTGGTGATATCGGGGATCACACATGCGAGCGCCATCGTTCGTGCGCTGCGCAGCATTCGGGCCGGATGGTTGGGTTGGTAGTCGAGTTCACTTGCGAGCTTGAGAATGCGGGCGCGCGTCTCCGCCGGGACCGATGGCGTTTCCGTCTTGTTGAGCACCATTGAGACGGCCGCCTGCGAAACGCCAGCGGCTGTCGCGATATCCTTCTGCGTCGGGCGAACGGCTGCGCGTTTGTCGCGCTTGGCTTCCCGGGAATCCGTGGTTGACGCCATCATTCTCATTAGTTATACGTATTACTAAAGAAAATCAACTATCCCGAATTATTCGTCATTGGAGGACGCCGCCATGCCATGGTCCCGACGCCAGGTCGTTGCCGTCATTCCAGCCGCAACTCTCGCAGCCGCTTTGCCGCGAGGGCCGGCCATCGCGCAGGACGGACGCAAGGTGGTTACGTTCTGGTTCGCGCAAGCGAATTCGGAAGGGCAAGCCGCGCTGCGGAATGATCTCGTCGAGGCATTCAACGCATCACAGGACAAATACCGGCTGCAGCTGGAGGTGAAGGGCGCGGCGGTCAATAACCTCCTGAAGGTCGCGCTGGTCGCGGGCAACGGTCCCGACATCGTGCAGACCTCAGGTCCCGCGTATCTCACCGCTATCGCCAAAGCCGGTCAGGTGCTTCCGCTCGACGAGTTCGCCGACAAGTTCAAATGGAAGGAGCGGTTCCTGCCGGCGTTGCTCAACACCGGCGTCTACGACGGCAAGCTTTACGCGCTGCCTCGCGATTACGAGTCGATGCACTTGTTCTACAACAAGGAAGTGTTCAAGCAGAACGGCTGGAAGCTACCGACCGGCCGCGCAGAGTTCGAGCAAGTCGCGGACGCTGCCCTGGCAAAGGGAATCATACCGTTTGGCGCCGGCAACGCCGATTGGAAGGGCGTCAACGAGTGGCTGATGACCGTGTTCTTCAACAATGTCGCCGGTCCAGAGAATGTTCGCAAGGCACTCTCGGGCGACATGCCGTGGACCGCGGCGCCGTTCGCCGAGGCCGTCGAGCTTTCAAAAGCGTGGTACAGGAAAGGATACTTCGGCAAAAACTATTTTTCGCTGACGAACGAACAGAGTTTTCTGCAAGTCGTCAACGGTAAGGCAGCCATGGCCTTTAACGGAACATGGTCCTTCGGAACCAAATCCTACGGCATGTCCAACCCGGATACGGTAATGGATGTCGTCGGCATTCCTGGTCTCAGTCCGGCCGTAACGTCGCCGCTGGCGCATCTGGCGTGCGGCGCGACGCTCTCGATCGCGAAGACCTCGCAGAATGCAGAAGGAGCTGCAGCCGCGTTTGAGTTCATGCTGTCGAGCAGTTTCTATCAGAACATCAATCGCGACTGGCCCGGCAAGTGGGCACTGCCGGTGAAGGATCTTTCGCCGGAACTCCTGCGCGGGATCGGCTACCCGCTGTTCGAAAAGACGATCACCGGATTGCACGAAGCATTCAGCAAGGGACAATTCGGCTTCACCACCTGGACATTCTGGCCGAACGCAACCAACAGCTATATGACGGAAGGCATCGAGCAGGTGTGGCTTAACCGGCTCTCGACCGATGATTATCTGAACCACATCCAAACGGTGTTCAGCCAGGAATTCAAGGAAGGCAAGGTGCCACCGCTTCCTCCCCGCACGGCGTGAGCAACGCGATGTGGCTGTTCGCGCTTCCCGCGCTGCTGATTAACGTCTGCATCATTCTGATTCCTGCTCTGCTGACGCTGACGATGGCTTTCTTTGGCTGGGACGGGGTCGGCGTTCCGGCGTGGGCGGGGTTCGCCAACTTCCAGCGCATGTTCGGCGATGCTGTCTTCTGGTTGGCGCTGACGAATAATTTCATCTGGACCGCTATCTTCCTGACGGTTCCGATCTGCATTGCGTTGGTGATGGCCGCGGCCCTATTGATGTCGCCGCGTTCTCGCGCCGTTGTTCAGCCCATCATCTTTCTGCCACGAATTCTCGCCGTCGCCGTCTCTGGCCGCATCTTCCAGGGCATGATTTTCAGCCCGGCGACCGGTCTGGTCGCGTGGCTGAACGAACGTGGATTCTCGATCGCGGACCCGCTCGCCGATCCCGATCGGTCGCTTTACGCCGTCGCGGCCGTCGATATCTGGCACTGGTGGGGCTTTCTGGCGGTCGTCTTCCTCGCAGCGATGCGGCAGATCAGCATCGATCAGATCGAAGCGGCGCGGCTCGACGGCGCCGGCTTTTTTGCTCTGTTGCGTCACGTCTTGGTGCCTGGAATTCGCCCAACGCTTACGCTGATGCTGATCCTGACCGTCATCTGGTCGTTCCAGGTGTTCGAATTCATCTTCATTGTCACCCAGGGTGGGCCGGCCTACGGCAGCGAAGTTCTCGCGACGCTGGCCTACCGACACGCTTTCTTCGAAGGGGACGTGGGGCAGGCGGCCGCTGCTGCGGGTGTGATGAGTCTTTTCGGTTTATGCGCGACAGCTGCCTATCTCTGGCTTCAGATCCGCGACAGCGCCAACCCGACATGACTGCCGACCGATTGAACAAGATAATTAGCCTGGCGCTGATCGGATTCGCATCGTTTGCCTCTCTGTTGCCGATCGCGCTCGCGGTCATGAACGCGCTGAAGACGACAGTGGAGATATCAACCAACCCCCTCGCTCCGCCGACGAGCTTTCATTTGGAGAATTTCACCTCGGCGTGGCAGAGCGCGGCCCTCGGCCCGAGCCTTCTTCATAGCGCTGAAGTGGCGGCCCTTACCATCCTGTTGGTCTGCCTCACCGCGGCACCCTGCGCCTATGTGCTGGCGCGACAGCAAGGGAGAGGATGGCGTATTCTGACGTTCTATTTCATGGCCTTTACTTGTATCCCCTGTACTTCGGCTTCGCCAAACTGGGCCTGGTAAACTCTATTCCCGCCGTTGCGTTGATCTACACCGCAATGTTCTCGCCGTTCGCGATCTTCTTGCTGCGCACCTACGTCATTTCGATCCCGTTCGCGCTCGAAGAAGCTGCCCAAGTCGACGGAGCCACGCCGTGGCAGAAGTTCTTCTATGTCATTCTGCCGATGATGCGGCCGGGTTTATTGACCGTTGCGATCATCGTAGGGCTGAATGCATGGAATGAATTCGTTATTGCCGTCACATTCCTGCAAGACGACAGCACCATCACGGCGATTGTGAAATTCTATAATCTGACCGGACAGTATTCCACCGACTGGGGCCAAATGCTCGCCGCAGCGGTGATGATCGTGTTGCCTGTTGTGCTAATCTTTGTATTTCTACAGCGCCGCTTTATCGACGGCATGACGGCCGGCGCGGTCAAGTCATAGCACGGACGCAAGCTACGCTTGCGGAAGAATCGCTATGACGCGCCTTCTTGGCGATCTCGCGCGATTGAAGAGCAGAGGCCCTACTCGGATGGAAATTGTAACGCAGTCTGCCAGCTGCTGAGGCATGGCGATGTGTGACGAAGCTGGCGGCTTCTGGTGCGGCCAGCCTGCCGAAGCATTGTTCAGTTGGCGCCAAGCGGCTGCTTTCAAAATCCTCTCGCGCGGCCCGTCGGCCGACGATGACCGTCCGAGCCATTTTCGGTGAATGGCGGCTTATGGCACAAAGCGGACAATCTTCGAACACCAATATCGGCAAAGTAATGCGAATGACGCCCACCGATGTTGTGCGCATACTACTTCCTCTCGCAACGGACACGAAGCGTTACTCCGTCCACTCGATGGCGCAGCGCCCGATGCCCGCGACGCCGCGACCCAATCGCCGCGAAAAAATTTGCGCATGGCGGATCCACCGCAGCAACGGAGGCCGACATTTTTGGCGTGGAGAAAAGATATAGCAAGCCGTAATGGCCGAGCGGTTTCCGAAAACGTCGTGCGCGCGAACCCTTTGATGATCGCCGCAAAGCCGCTTTGGCGAGAGGGCAGATTTCAACATCGCCTCAATTATTTAAGTATGGAATAAAACCGCGGCAGCGGTATAAATCGGCTGGAGCGTTGCGTCAGACTTAGATCGGAGCAACGCGTCAACTCATCAAACAATCGGGATTCGCTCCCATTTTTGGCACATCTGTTGCATAAGGCCCTGCCGGGGCGCCAAGCTCGCCGAGAGCCTCGGCAAGACAAATGCGGATTGATGTGGATGACGACCACGGCGGCGCTTGAACTGGTGCAACTTACGAAGAGGTACGGCAGTGTAACCGCTGTTGATGCTATCGACCTCAAGATTCCGGCGGGCTCCTATTGCTGCCTGCTTGGACCTTCCGGCTGCGGCAAGACATCCACCTTGCGGATGATCGCTGGCCATGAATCCGTGTCCTCCGGAGATATCATTGTCGGCCCGAAAAATGTGACCGATCGGCCCCCTGCCGAACGCAGCACGGCGATGATGTTCCAGTCCTATGCGCTGTTCCCGCATCTTTCGGTGATCGACAATGTCGCCTTCGCCTTGAAGATGCGCGGCGTCGCCAAAGCCGTACGCCATGCCGAAGCCAGGAAGCTGCTCGAACTCGTCGACATGCATGCTTATGCCGCGCGACTGCCGCTGCAGCTTTCCGGCGGCCAGCAGCAACGCGTGGCGCTGGCGCGCGCCTTGATTACCTCGCCTTCGATCCTGCTGTTGGACGAACCGCTTTCCGCGCTTGATCCGTTTTTGCGGCTGCGCATGCGCGCGGAGCTGAAACGGCTGCAACGTGAGCTTGGGATAACCTTCATCCATGTCACCCACGCTCAGGATGAGGCGATGGCCCTGGCCGATATCGTGGTTTTGATGAATGCCGGGCGGATCGAACAGCAAGGTTCGCCACGCGAAATCTTCAACCATCCGCGAACGGAATTCACGGCGAAATTCATTGGCGGCCACAATGTCATTGCCGTTGGCGACGAGACCTTCGCGGTTCGCAATGATCGTCTGACGCTGAAAAAGCCGGGCGAGGTTGTTGATGGTCCGTCGATCGCGGGCACCGTCACCGAAGTCGAATACCAGGGCACTTATGTCCTCGTAATGATTGACGCCGAGGGAGGAGCCGAGATATCGGCCCAACTGACGGAAAGCCAGTTTGACGCAGCCAACTACAGCGTCGGCGAGCACGTTGTTGCCACCTGGAACCCCGCGCTTGCGAGCTCACTGACGACCCGCAGTTTTGCAACCGTCACGTCGCCTGAAAAGGCGGCCTGACATCCTTGGAGATGACCATGACCGATCGATTGAAAATCAACGGTAGCATCAATCGCCGCACTTTGCTCAAGGGCGCCGCCAGCGTGGCCGGCCTTGCGGCGGGCTCGGGCGCGATTCTGGTTTTCCCTATGTCCATTCGGCCGAGCCGAAGGTTCTGCGCTATCTCGGCACCGCGGTGAACGAAGGCGACGATATCTCGAAGAAGTGTCTCGAAGATACCGGCATCAAGATAGAATACATCACGGCAACAACCGACGATGTGACTAAGCGTGTGATCACCCAGCCGAATTCATTTGATGTGCTCGATACGGAATATTTTTCGCTGAAAAAGCTTGTGCCGTCTGGCAATATTTTCGCGCTCGACGCCAAGAAGATCAAGGAGTTTGACAACATCACTCCAGTCTTCACGAAGGGTCAGTTGCCGAGCGGCAAGAAAATCGGCGATCAAGGCACCGCGCCATGGAAGGTGCTTTATCTTGAGGGCTCGAACTCCAAGAAGTTCTCGACAACGCCAACCGAATTCGTGACGCTGATCCCGACGGTCTACAATGCTGATACGCTCGGCATTCGACCGGACCTGATCAAGCGGCCGATCGGATCATGGGCCGAACTGCTCAACCCCGAATTCAAGGGCAAGGCCGCGATCCTCAACATTCCTTCGATCGGCATCATGGATGCCGCGATGGTCGTCGAAGCCACCGGCCAGCACAAATATGCCGACAAGGGCAACATGATGAAGGCCGAGATCGATCTCACCATGAAGATCCTGACCGAAGCCAAGAAGGCCGGCCAATTCCGCGCGTTCTGGAAGGATTTCAACGAATCCGTTAACCTCATGGCCTCCGGCGAAACCGTGATTCAATCGATGTGGTCCCCTGCAGTCACCAAGGTGCGCTCGATGGGCATCGCATGCACCTTCCAGCCGCTCAAGGAGGGCTATCGCTCGTGGGCTTCGGGCTTCTGCGTCTCGAAGGCCGTTTCGGGACCGAAACTCGATTGGGCCTATGAATTCGTGAACTGGTATCTCTCCGGCTGGGCTGGCGCTTATCTCAATCGCCAAGGCTATTATTCCGCCGTTCTCTCCACCGCCAAGGCAAACATGACGGCCGACGAATGGGGCTACTGGATGGAAGGCAAGCCGGCGGTCGGCGACATCAAGGCGCCGGATGGCACCGTTCTGGAAAAGGCCGGCGCCAAGCGCGACGGCGGCTCCTATGACGACCGCATGGGCGCCGTCGCCTGCTGGAACGCCGTCATGGACGAGAACGACTACATGGTCCGCAAGTGGAACGAATTCATCGCCGCTTGATGCCATCGCAAAACTTGCCGCGCCTGACCGGCGCGGCAAGTCATCTGACTAAGACGCCTTTCCACGACGCCTGCTCAAGTCGCCTTCTGATGTACCGCAGATCGGCTCTTCCATGATGCAAGACCGCAAATCCAGCATTGCTTGGCTTCAGGCCGGGCCGATGATGCTTGTCTTCGCGCTGTTCTTTCTTTTCCCGCTGGTCCTTGTGATCATCGTCAGCGCGTGGGATTACAATGAATACGAGATGATCCCCGCCTTCAGCCTGCGCGGCTACACCGACACCTTCGAGGGATGCATCGCCGGTCTGCCCGAGCTGTGCACGATCCTGAAAACCTATCTGAAGACATTGAAATTATGCCTGATGACATGGAGCCTGACACTCCTGATCGGTTTCACCGTCGCCTATTTCCTCGCCTTCCATGTCCGGTCCAAGACCTGGCAGATCGTTCTCTCCCTGCTCTGCACCATTCCGTTCTGGACCTCGAACGTGATCCGCATGATCGCGTGGATTCCGCTGCTTGGTCGCAACGGCCTGGTCAATAAGGGCCTCGAGGGCGTAGGACTGATCAAGCAGCCGGCGGAATGGCTGCTGTTCTCGGAATTTTCCGTCGTGCTGGCGCTGGTTCACCTATTCACTTTCTTCATGGTGGTGCCGATCTTCATCGAAGCCGCCTATGATGCCGGAGCGACCGGCTGGCAGACCCTGGTGAACGTCATCATTCCGCTGGCGAAGCCTGGAATCGTTATTGGCTCGATCTTTGTGATCACGATCGTGATGGGCGATTTTGTCACCATCGGCGTGATGGGTGGCCAGCAGATCGCATCCGCCGGAAAGATCATTGAGTCGCGCCTCAGCGCCCTGCAATTCCCGGCGGCCGCGGCCAATGCGGTGATCCTGCTTGGCATCACAATCTTGATCATTTCCTCGCTGACCCGGATCGTCGATATCCGCAAGGAACTCTGAGATGGGCGAGAAGCGGTCGCAATCCTTCTATGTTCTTGGGGCATTCTTCATCGCCTACGTCCTGTTTCTCTATGGGCCGATGTTTGCCATATATATTCTCTCGTTTCAGGGACCGGATGGCGGCCTGACCTTTCCGATGAACGGCGTTTCCCTGACCTGGTTCGGCAAGGTGTTCTCCGGCGCCGGCATCGTGGATATCGGGGCGGCCTTCCGGCGCTCGCTCGAGCTCGGCCTTGTCGTCATGCTGCTGACGGTTGCGCTCTCGGTTGCGGCCGGCATGGCTTTCCGCAGATCGTTCCGCGGCGCGACCGTGTTGTTTTATACCGCGATCGCGAGCCTGATCATGCCGTCGATTATCACCTCGCTCGGCATCGCCCTGGAATTCCGGCTGCTTGACGATTTCATGATCAAGCATGGCACGGACTTTGGACTCGGAGCATGGGCGGGGGGCTGGACCACGGCCATGGGGCTTTTCACCTCGGGCCTTGCCGCGCATCTTACCTGGACCCTGCCGTTTGGCCTTTTGATCATGTTTGCGATTTTCAACCGCTTCGATGCCCGGCTCGAAGAGGCCGCGCGCGACCTTGGCGCGACGCCGTGGCAAACCTTCCGGCATGTCGTGCTGCCGATCATCCTGCCATCCGTCGTGGGCATTGGGCTGTTTGGCTTTACCCTCTCCTGGGACGAGCTGGCGCGGTCGAGTCAGGCCATCGGTTCGGTCAACACCCTTCCGCTTGAATTGCAGGGCCTGACGACCACCGTCACCAAGCCGGACATCTATGCGCTTGGAACACTGACCAGCGCCGTATCGTTTCTGGTTATTTTCTCTGCGTTGATTATTATTCTTGTGCTCCAGGCCCGACAACGGCGCCACGGGTCGGATGCCGGCAAGGGCATGGTGTAGCGCGTTTCAAGCGACGTATGACCCGGAGTTGATCTGGCGCACAGAAAACGCGCCAAAACCAAAGTATCGAGCGCAGTCGATGGGATTGCGCGCCAGGAGCGGATCGCGTGCGCATTCTTGTCGTCAATCCAAACACCACGGCCGCCGTGACCGAGACGGTCGGTAAAGCCGCGCGTGCGGTAGCGGCCTCGGGGACTGAGATCATCGCAGTCAATCCGCCGGATGGGCCGGTCTCGATCGAGGGTTATTATGACGAGGCTTTTTCGGTGCCGGGACTGCTGGCCGAAATCGCCAAGGGCGAGGCGCTCGGGGTTGTCGCGCACATCATTGCCTGTTTTGACGACACCGGCCTTGAGGCGGCGCGCAGTCTCGCGTCAGCGCCCGTCATCGGCATTGGCGAGGCGGCATTTCACCTGGCCACGATGCTGGGCCATCGCTTTAGCGTCGTCACGACGCTGTCGCGTTCGATCGCTGCAATCGAAACCAACCTGATGAAATACGGCCTTGCCGGCCGCTGCGCCAAGGTACGGGCTTGCGAAGTGCCGGTGCTTGCGCTCGATGATCCGGCATCAAACGCCTCCGCGCAGATCAGCGCCGAAATCGAACGCGCCAAGCTTCATGACAGCGCCGAGGCCATCGTTCTCGGCTGCGCCGGCATGGCCGACCTTGCCGCGCGTCTCACCGAGCAGCATGGTCTTCCCGTCATCGATGGCGTCGCGAGCGCGGTCAAGCTGGCGGAAGCTTTCGGCGCTCTGGGCCTTAAAACATCAAAAATTGGTACCTATGCGCTCCCGCGGCCGAAACCCTATCTCGGATCTTTTGCATCCTTCGCACCGCGCTAGGGACCCTCGCAACGTCTGAGCGCTTTCTCGCTTCGCTGATCGTTCGTGATGGTCAAGATGCCGCTCCCAGATCGATGGGACCTTCGCAAAGCGTACGATCGAACTCTGTCATTTGGATCGGCGAACGGCGGCTTATGGCGCAAAGCGGACATACGACGAGAGACTAACGTCCGCTAAGCGCCGATAGTGTTGCAAAAGTCCCCAAATGCCCTGCGACTAATTTTTCGCTAAAAGGCGAAACAGGCGACGATCGATATGTCGTCAAGCGCGCTACCGAAGTCGCCAGTGAGTTCATCGCCAATTGATGTGGTCCCTACATCATTATTTGATCGTCGCGCCTACTGGCCGGAAAAATTGTGTTCGGTGATGCAAGACTTTTGCAACACTATCTGCCATGAGCGGACTCATGCAGCGCAGAAAACGACATCATCTCTAATTCGATCACCTCATGCCCTACTCGCCGACCTCGCTACTGATGACATCGCCGAACAATTCCCAACGCTCGCCGCTGAATTTCTTGAGCTGCATTTGTTTGATAGGGGCGAAGTCAGTCGCGCTGGTGCTGATCGTGACGCCGGGCAAAAGACCCTCCTGCGTCAAACCCCTCATGCTCGCTGCCTGCCTCATAATATTTTCGCGGGTAAGATTGTCACCGCAGGCTTTTAGTACATGAACCAAGGTCTGCGCGAAGTTGTAACCGCCCAGCACGAGCCCGATTTGGGTGGACTGCATCACCAATATGCTCGGGCTTAATTTGCGGTAGGCACAGGTAGTAAAATCTCTAGGCGGTGTTGGCTGCGGACCGGTGGTCCTGGTTCATACCCAAAATCTTCGATTTTTTTTAAAGGAAAAGCCCACCTTGTAAAAAGGTGCCCAAGTGGCAGGACATCTAGCGGAGACGTCCGGACATCTCGTTCGCAAACGACGACGTTTTCTGAGGCAGGATCCCTTGGTCATGGCGCTCTCTGGCGGGAGCGCTGAGCTTCCGATGACGCTGAAAAAAGCGGCAGCGCCTTGCCGCCTCTCGCGATGTCCCCGTTATGCACAGCACCATTCCTGTAGATATGACGAGTGTGTGTATTGACATCCTCGAAAAAATTTTAATCGAGAGTCGGAAATCGCACGGACAGTACCCCTTTCGTCGGACATGGTGGCATCGGGGCTTGGTTGAAGCTCATCCAAAAGCTGGTCGAACACGGAAGCGGGGACAACTCTCCGCCTCCACGAGGTCTTGTGACGCAAGCCAGCGTCTCGGGAAATGATTTCGCTTGAGAAGGGTGATGGTGCCATGAGTGAAAGTGAAGTGAAAGCAGGACTGAACGGAACGA
>WNFJ01663474.1_pt2 | contig 17352 bp, 16 predicted proteins | sample 5400461 | NCBI WGS metagenome assembly WNFJ01 (sample SAMN13153349, study PRJNA577476) | soil metagenome | isolation source: 115 cm saprolite on Douglas fir-dominated hillslope | place: USA:California | collected 2013-09-17 | reverse complement strand
ATTGTCGTCAAGCCGGAAACGACTGCCGCAAAAGGACGAACCACGCAAGCCGCGAAACCCACGCCAGCCCCAACCGCACAACCCACGCCAAAGCCGCAAACGAACCCGGGTAGCGAGCCGCAGACGACGAGCGATGGCAAGAAGCAATCGTACATGGACGCGATGGCGGCGGCGGGCATAAAGATTACGGATGTGGACGAACTGATCGCGATGAAGGTTCAGGGTGTGACACCGGAATACATCAAGGGGATGCGCGATCTTGGATTGCAGCCGGTGGCGGATCAACTGATCGGGATGAAAGTGCAGGGTATTACACCGGAATATGTTCGCGAGATGCGAAGTTTCTATCCCAACCCCCAAGTCGATGAACTGATAGGCATGAAAGTGCAGGGGATCACTCCGGATTACATTCGCGAGGTGCGGGGTCTCTATCCCAAAATTGACATTGATGAAGTGATGGGCATGAAAGTACAGGGAGTGACGCCGCAATACCTGAAGGAATTCCATGACCTGGGTCTGCAGCCGAGCGCCGATGAGTTGATCGGGATGAAGGTGCAGGGCGTGACACCGGATTATGTGAAGGAAATGCGGGCCATCGGGCTTAAACCAAATACCGATGAACTGATTGGGATGAAGGTGCAGGGAGTGACGCCGGAGTACGTGAAGTCGATGCAAGCGGCGGGGTTCAAGGACCTGGATTGCGATGAGCTGATTGGCGCGAAAGTGCAAGGGATAACGCCAGAGTTCATTGAGAAGGCGCGGAAGCATGGGTTTCAAAATTTGACTCTGGACAAGTTGATGGCGCTCAAGCATGCAGACATTTTCTGAGTTTTGCGGGAAGTACGGAGAGGAACAGGTCCCATGAATCTGAAACGAAGCATCGGTCTGATTCTTGTAATCACAGGCGTGATTCTGGGTGTGGCGAACCTTCTCGGCAATGATACTCAGAGCGGCGACTGGACCATCAGGCGCTCCGAAGTTCCGGGGAAGGTGGAGTTTTCCTTGATGGATTCGCGGGCCGGGCATCACTTTCACACCAGTTCCGACTGGCCGGCGAGCGATTTCACGGGTCTGGATTTTTCCAAGCCCGGACGGCAAGAAGTTCATTTCACGATCGCGCGGGACGCGGGGAAATTCGAATGCGAGGGTTTTCTACAGGACGGCGAGGGCGCGGGGCTCTTTCATTTCCTGGCTGACGGGAAGTATGCCCAGGAGATGAAGTCGCTTGGTTTCGAAAGGATCGACGGCGACAAACAATGGGCGATGGCCATCCACGACGTCAGCCTGAAATTCGCCCAGGAGATCAAAGCGCAAAACCTGCAGGGGCTGGACACGGACAAGCTGATTGCGTTCAAGATTCATGGCGTGACTCCGGCGTTCATCGCAGGAATTCGATCAGCCGGTGTGAACGTTTCCGACAGCGACAAACTTATTGCTTTTCGAATTCATGGCGTGTCGCCGGAATTTGTTTCGGCGATTCGCTCGGCGGGGCTCAATATCACTGATGCTGACAAGCTGATTGCCTTCCGGATTCATGGGGTCACGCCGGAAATGATTCTCAGCCTCAAACAGGCCGGCTACCAGCCGGACGCGGACAAGCTGATCGCCATGAGAATTCATGGGGCGACGCCGGAGTGGGTCGCGGAACTGAAGAAGGAAGGCTACGACCACGTGGATCTGGACAAGTTGATTGCATTTCGCATTCATGGCGTATCGCCGGATTTTATCGGTCAGCTTCAAAAGCTGGGATACTCGCATCCCGAGCCGGACCAATTGATCGCCATGCGCATACATGGCGTGACGCCGGACTTCATCAGCGGGCTGCAATCGCGCGGGATGAAAAACCTGACTGTCGATCAGCTCGTAAGCTTGCGGATTCACGGGATTGATTGATCGTTCCGGCAGCGTGGAAAGCATGGGATGACCATAGGAATCTGCAAGCCGACGAAATCTAAAAACTAAGGCTTGGGAGGTGTCGCGGGGCTTTCCTGCGCAGGCGGCAGAGCCGCCAAGCGGGCCTTCAGTTTATCGAGTTCTTGCTGCTTATCACTAATCTGCTGCTTCATCGCATCCAACTTCTCTTTTCCAGATGTGTTCTTCGAATAATCGGGAGTGGAGTAGAAAGACTCCTCATCCAACTTATATTCGCGCTGTTGAAGATCGAGATCGCTCTGCGCTTCCTTGATCTTTTCTTTCAACACGACGCGCTCCTTTAAAGCCGCACGCGCGTCTTCGGATGCACTTTTGGGGGGCTGAGCAGCGGAGGCGTCAGAAGGGGCGCCACCCTGTGCGCTTGCTGCTGCGCCAGCGGCCGGCTGCGCCTGCGTTTCCGGAGTGCCCGGAATTCTGGGTTGTTCCGCCGTTGCGTTCTGCACATCTCCCTTCTTTACATCCAGCGTCTCGTCAGTAATGACTTTCGGCGGCTTTTCGGTGCTCTTCTTCTGCGCACGGGCGCGGCGGGCCGCTTCTGCAACGGACTGAGAATCCTGAGATTGGGCAAAGGCAGCAGCGGGAAGCAGCGTTGTTGCCAGGACCAGCGGTACGGCAAAGCGCAAATGGATGCAGCGCAACATAGTTCTACCCCTCATAAGAATCTAAGCCGGGCCAAATCTCAAGATACGCCTGCGGGAGCAGGATAACAATCCCAAGTAGCTATCAGCTACGAATGAGCCAACGAAGTCAAATCAGAACGCGCGTGTTGCCACCCGCGAACTCGCGATGGGCGCTTTGAAGAAAGCAAAAACGGTCAGCGGCCTGCTGCGGAGTTCTGCGCCGCGGAAACGTCGCGGAAAGAAAAGTGTGTTTGCAGGTTTTTCACCGGCTGGCCGCCCGTTTCCGCGTAGGGATAGATAAAATAGTTGAGCGGATCGCCCTTGTGTTCAGCGGAGAGACGGATGTCACGGCCGTAGGTGAAGAAAACGCGATTAGTATCATGCGCGCCGAAGAAAAAATCACGCTTGGCGGGATTCTTCCAGGCTTCGGAAGCGTCCACCGGAACCCAGCCGACCCCGTCAAGGTAAAATTCGGCCCAGCAATGATAGCCGGGGATGTCACCTTCGGTCTTGCCCTCGGGCAGCGGGAAACCGATTTCGAAGCGAGCGGGAATGCCGGACGAACGCATCATGCCGATGAAAACGGAATGGAAATCGGTGCAGTTACCCCGCTTTGAAGTGCAAGCCCAGATGGCGTCGCCACGCCCCCAGCCTTCGCCAGACTTGTCATAGCGCATTGTAGCGAGGACGTAATCGTAAATGTGACGGGCCTTTTGGATGGCGGTGGTATCGCCGGCGGTGTGTTCTTTAGCAAGCTCGGCGATCGTGCCGTTGAGAGGAACGAGCTTGTCAGGTTGGAGATAGCGTTGCAGGTTCGGGTCGTGAGACGCTAAGGCGGAGATCTTGTGAAGCGTGGAAGAGTTAGAATCCAACGCGACTTTATGCTCTCGGCGAATGGCTGTGAATTGCAACACCACGTCAAAACCGGCCGTGGATTGCTGGGCCGTGGGTGTGAAGGCCGCAAACTTGTTCCCATATTCGGGGTCGCTGCCCTGGGTGTAGCCGATAGGACTGTCAATGTGCAAGCCGCGAACATCTTGGTAGCCATCAGCTTGCGGCAAGGGAATCCAGAGATGCGTGGGTCCGGGAGAATCCGCGTTCGCGGGAACGTGGACCTGATAGGTGAATTCGAACGAACGAGTGGGCACGCCCGCGGTCGATTCCACCGCTGCAGTCCCGTGGCGCGCATGGGCGGCGCCTACAGCAACGAGGGCCGCAACCAGAATCGACGAGAGCACGAGGCGGAAGCGGGTCATGGAAGGACTCCTGCGTGGAGAGTGTGGCCCAGAGGCGGGCAAGCACGATTATACTGAGTTGAGAAATAAAACAAAGGGGACAACCCCAGGAGCTAAGGATTTGCTGAGATTCGGAATGATTCGGCTACTAGCCATAGTAGTGCTCGCAGCAACTAGCAAAGTTTGCGCCCAGGCGCCGACAGATGGAGCACCGGCATCGGCACCTACACAAGTCGATGCGCCGCCTGCGAACCAGAGTCAGATCAACGCGCCAATGCAGCAGCACCGTTTCTGGGACAAAAAGAACGACTGGTTGTTTGCTGGAGTCGGAGCGGCGCGCACCTTCGACTATTTTTCAACGCTGAACCTCAGGCGTCGCGGCGATCAGGAAATCCTGCTCACCAATGAAATCGTGGACAATCACGCGGCGTTTGCGGCGATCGAGGCGGCGGGAACGGGCGTTTCCATCGGAGCGTCGTATTTGTTCCACCATTACGGCCATCACAAATTGGAGCGCTGGATCTCCATCGTGCATTTCGGCCTTACCACGAGCGGCGCTGTGCGCAACTATTGTCTGAAAACGGCGCATCCGAAGAGTGTTCCGTAAACCTGCGCGCCGGCAACGAAGCGAAAACGCTGCTTCGTTTCTCCCGTCTAAATCAATGAGATGAAATCTTGCAGCTCGAATAGCGGTGCGGCATACTCACGCCACGTGCTGGGCTTGGCCGGGACCGCACCCAAAACAATGTTGGATAATAAGCAAAGTGGTCTTATGGGACGGTGGCTGCCGGTTCACCGTTTCACGCTGATTTTTTGCGCGAGTCTATGCTTCGCATTGGTTTCGCCCGGTTCCGCAAGGCCCGCGCTACCCGCGCATCCGGAAACGCCGGAGACACAAGCGGTAGCGCTACAAACCGGTTCCACGCAGACGTCCTCTCTGGAAGCGAATCCTGCTGAAACGAAAAGGACCGAACAATACATCCTATCGCGTGAGCGCAGCGAGAGGGCCATAGCCTATTCGCGAGCCGGTTACACGCTCTATTTCGTCTCTTATTTTCTTGGTGGACTCTTCCTTTTCCTGATTCTCCGCCTGGGTTTTGCCGCGAAGTTTCGGGACATCGCCGAAAACGCCAGTGACAAGAAATGGATCCAAGGGTTGGTATTCGTCCCGCTCCTTTTCCTGTCCCTCGACGTTCTGAGGCTCCCCGTGCGGCTGTACTGGCATGCGCTGTCCTTGCGCTACGAACAATCCGTTCAAGGGTGGGGTTCGTGGTTCTGGGACTGGACCAAAGGGGAACTTCTCCACATCGCGTTTGGAATCGTTCTGGTCTTGATCCTGTTTGCCGTGATGCGGCGCAGTCCGCGGCGGTGGTGGTTGTATTTTTGGTTTCCGGCGGTTCTGATACTTCTTGGGCTGATCGTGGTCACCCCCTTGGTCATCGATCCGCTCTTCAATCAATTTGAGCCACTGAACAAAGAACATCCGGATCTGGTCGCTTCCATCGAAAAACTCACGAAACATGCGGGCGTTCCGATTCCCCCGGATCGCATGTTTCTGATGGTAGCGAGCCGGAAAACGAACGCCATCAACGCGTACGTGACGGGCTTGGGCGCGTCGAAGCGTGTGGTGATCTGGGATACCACGATTCAAAAGATGTCCAACGAAGAAGCCCTCTTCATCGTCGGACATGAGCTCGGTCACTATGTGCTCGGACATGTTCGCAAGGGTTTTATCCTCGGCTCGGCTGGGTTATTGCTGGGGCTCTATTTTCTCTTTCGCGGGTTGCATTGGGCGCTGGATCGCTGGGCCAAAGACTGGAAGCTGTACGGGCAAGAGGACTGGGCTTCGCTTGCGGTACTGCTCTTGCTTCTGCATGTTTTGCTGTTCCTATCCTCGCCGGTAATCAGCGGCTACAGCCGGATGCAGGAACATGCCGCGGACGTTTATGGATTGGAAGTAATCCACGGATTAGTTCCAAATTCGGCGGAGGTTGCTGCGCACGCATTTCAAATGCTGGGGGAACTGGATCTGTCGGATCCCAATCCACCATCGTTTATCACCTTCTGGCTCTATTCGCATCCGCCGCTGGCGGAACGCCTGGTGTTCGCGCATAGCTACGATCCCTGGTCAAAAGGCAAATTGCCAAGATATGTGAAGTAGAAATGTACGAAGCCTGAGGAATCGCTAGAAGCACTTCGAGTCAGCACCCCTACGAGGTGTTGCGCGCAGAGGCGTGCTTGCGGGCGAAGGCGGCTACCTTGCTGCGGTTACCGCAAATTGCCATCGAGCACCAGCGGCGCTGGCGCGTGCGGGAATTGTCGTAGAAGAACAGACCGCACCGAGGATTCGCGCAGAGCCGAAGGCGCGCCCGGTTTCCCTCCGCAATAATCTCAGCCCCGGATCGAGCTACGGCGGCTAGCAACCAGTCCAAGCCACCCTCCCGGGCGATGAATTCGATTTTCCAGTCGCCCTCCTGAGGGACCAGTTCATCGTGTCCTTCGGTAATGCGCAGGATTTCGTTTACCGGCTCAATCCACTCCTCGGCCAACTTTTGCCTTCGCAGGGTGGCTGCGAATACTTTGCGCAATGCGAAACTGAGCCTCCGGGCCTTGAAAAGCAACGCCTCCGAGGCCTGCGGATCGGATTGTGGCAGAATCAGAAGCTGGGTGCCTCGTTCTGTGGAGACAATACCTGTCGATTGCAGAAAGCGAATAAGCCGGCCCCAAGACAATTCCGTATTTGTGGGAGCCGCGTTGGCAAAATCAATGGCGAGTCGGCCCCCGAGCAGGCGCATGGATGAGCGGGAAAGAGACAAGGCCACAGCCTCCGAAATGTCGTGAAAACGAGGAAGGCCTTAGACCAAATAACCAGTTAAAGCTACCATAAGGGTTATTCTGAGGAAAGTGTTCGTTTAGGCTCTTCTTGCGGTAACCTTCTGCGAGTAAAGTGATCGGATATGCCGTGCGGTAGGAGGTAGGAGGTAGGAGATGGTTGCGATGAAACAAATCCTCGTAGGGTTGACCCTCATTTCTTCGGCGATTTTGACCTCTGGGACACTCATTCGACCCCGTGCGCAAACGCCTTCCAGTTCGCCTGGAGCAGCGCGTACAGCCGTGGTGGTTGAACTGTTTACGTCCGAAGGATGCTCGAGTTGTCCTCCAGCGGATGCATTGCTGACTCGATTGACAGAGCAGCAGTTTTACGAGAATGCGCAGCTGATCACCTTGGAGGAGCACGTCGATTATTGGGACGACCAGGGTTGGGCAGACCCCTTCTCTTCGCGCGACTGGACGTCCCGGCAAAACGTTTATGCCGGAGTCCTTGCGAACCGTAACCCCTACACACCACAGATGGTTGTGGACGGAACCGTGGAATTTACTGGAAGTAACGGACAGAAAGCCCGACAGACAATTCTGGAAGCCGCAGGCAAAACAAAAATCCCGGTGACTTTGGTTCAGGGCAGCACAAACGAAACCGGTAAAGGGGATTTTTCCGTAAAGGTTGGCAAATTGGGAGGAACAACAAAAGGTGATGCGGCGGAAGTGTGGCTAGCCATTACGGAAACTGGGCTGCATTCGGCGGTGAAACGCGGCGAGAACGCTGGCCAGGACTTACACCACGCTGCTGTTGTGCGCTCCATGCGCAAAATCGGCGAAGCGAAGGCTGACGCCGAGTTTTCCTTCGCTGGAGATGCAAAGGTTCCTCTCCAGAAAGAATGGAAGCGAGAGAACCTGAGGGCCGTGCTCCTGGTACAAGAAAGAAAGAGCCGGCGGATTCTTGGCGCCGCAGAGACGCGCATCACGGAATAAGTTTAGAGAGGTTCCCTTCCATTTTCGGTTTTGCTTGCAAAGGCAGTTCTCTTCGAAAATCTCGGGTACTATCAAACTTGGCCGAAATGAAAATTGGTCTGACTTGAGGCTTTTTGCTCGGTAAGATCAGTGTCTGCTCAGAATCAGACCCGCTTACGCGAAGAACCAGCACGTCAGACAGCAATGCGAGGCCGGGATATTTTCTCGAGGTGATTGTTGGACACTGAACCTTTCAGCAACACTTCTTCTCCTTCCCCCTTCCAAGCTCCGCCACCCGAAGGAATTCTCCATTGGATTTTTTTAAACGAAAAAGGATTGCGCGGCGGCTGGCGCCTGCTGATTTACGCGGCTTTCGTGGCCCTGCTCGGATTCGGTGGTGCAGTCATCCTGCAGCATTTTATTCACCTCACACGTGGTGGTTTTTCTTTCGGCTATTCGTTCACCTACGAAGTGTTTTCTTTCGTGGTCGTTTTTGGCGCTGCGCTGATCATGTCTCGAATCGAGGGGCGCCCTCCCGGCGCTTATGGGTTGCCGCTGAAGGAGGCTTTCGGGAAATTGTTCTGGCAGGGCTGCCTCATCGGCCTTGTCGAAGTGTCGGCATTAATTGGCTTGATCGCCGCCTTTGGCGGGTATTCGTTTGGAGGATTAGCTCTACACGGCCAGGTGCTGATGCGTTGGGGAATGCTGTGGGCAGTCTTCTTTGTTTTTGTGGGCCTGTTTGAGGAATTCTTGTTTCGGGGATACACGCAATACACGTTGGCGGCGAGCATCGGTTTCTGGCCCGCAGCTATCGTGCTTTCGTGCGCGTTTGGGGCCGTTCATTTGGGGAATCCCGGCGAAGGCTGGGTGGGCGCGGCGGGCGTGGTAATGATCGGAGTGGTTTTCGCGTTTGCGCTGCGGCGCACTGGCAATCTCTGGCTGGTTGTCGGGTGGCACGCGAGCTTTGATTTCGGCGAGACGTTCCTTTACTCCGTCCCGAATAGCGGCATTGTCTTGGAGGGGCACCTCTCGAATGCATCCTTGCACGGCGCTAGATGGCTCACGGGGGGCACGGTCGGCCCCGAAGGCAGCGTCTTCAGCTTCCTGACCATGGGGATTCTTGCCTACGCGATTCACTTGCTTTTCCCGACGAGGAAAACAGACTCTGCGCAGACGCAAGGAAACCAACCTATTTAATGGGCGAGTTCCGAGGCGTGTACTAGCCGGACTCCTTGCGCTTGCGCTTGCGGAAGAACCTCGCGGAGAGCCTGGAGGGTCGCGGCGTGCGGATGACCGATGGCCACGGCCTCGCCCTTTTCGCGGGCACCTCGCAGCGCCAATTCGACCTGTTTGCGGACCGCGCCTACTTCGGCAACGTCGTCCAGAAAGGGGACGTTGCGCGAGGCAGAAGGAACCCCAAAGCCTTGCGCCGCGTCATAAGCCACGGTTGCGGCCGTTGTGCGGCTATCGATGTAGAAGAGGTGATGGTCGCGCAGCACGGGCATCAGCTCATCCATCAGCGCGGTATCGGCAGTTGCTTGTGATCCTTCATGATTATTGACTCCCGCGGCGTCTGGGACACTTTGCAGGAATTGATCGACGAGCGCGGCAACCTCGGCTGCCGGCATGCCGGGACGCAATTCCCGCGCTTCAGGGGTTTCGTTCGCGAGCGATTGCATAGGCAGATGAAGCATGACTTGAAATCCGCGACGATGCGCTTCCCTGGCGATGTCCAGCGAGTGTTCGTGATTGGGCAGAACAGAAACGGTCAGGGGATAACCCATCGCGAAGATAGCTTCAGCTGCAGAGCGATCACTGCCAAGATCATCGATAATGACTGCAAGGCGGGCTCCAGAAGACTTGTCGGGCGGAGCATTGGCGATAGGCCCGGTTGATTTTGGAACTCCAAAAAGAATTTCGATTTTGTGAGTAATTACACCGGATCGGCGGAGAGTAAGACGGAGAGCATCATTCGTCTGGACTGGGACGTCTTGAGTCAGATGATTGTGTGTTGCCACCGTGCCGATACTCTGAAGAATTCGTGCGATGCTGCCACGTTTCGCCTCGATCGAAAGTTGATTCTCGATCAGAATGGAGATGGAATTCGGTGTCTGCAGAGTAGGGATAGGGGAGACTCCAGTCTGGAGAAGAACCCGGGTCCCTTGAGGAGCTGCTGAAGAGACGGACGTACCCAATTGTTCGCTGATCGCGCGAAGCTGCACGCCCGTCAGCGGGGTACCTGGATTTTTTTTACAGCTTTGTAGGAAGGGGAGTACTGCAACTAGCAAAACAAACGGGACAAACCAGGCCAACCGGTTTGCCCTAATGTCAGTAGTGAGAAGATTTTTTCCCCGTGAGATTCGCCCTCGGCGCACGGAAAACTAAGCAGCCTTTTTCACGGGAGCTTTCAACAAGTCGAGCGCACGATGAAATATGGGGTCTTCCGGAGAAAGCGGGCGCGGCCCGAGACCCGGTTCCTTCTGGTCGCGCGCTGGCGCCGGCTCTTCCTCTGCCGAATCCGATTCATCTTCCGGAACGGCGCGCACCACTTCTGTGGGCGTGACGCCTTCTTCCATAATGGATTTGCCGCCGGGATTGTAATAGTGCGCGACCGTCAGGATCAGCGCTGCGCCATCATCCAGCGTGATGAGCTTCTGCTCGGACGCCAGACCGAAGGAACGCTCTCCCACAACATCGCCGCGATGATTCGCAACGATGGCCGAAGCAAGAACTTCCGCGGCTCCGGACGTCGTGGCATCGATCAGGACCGAGACGGGGCCCTTCCAAATGACCTGCTTGGGCTCGGCCGAAAAAACCTGTGCTGAGACCGTCTGTCCGCGAAGCGTCGTCAGCATCCCCGAAGGAACAAAGAGCCGGGCAATCGAGATGGCCTCGGGTACCTGGCCGCGGCCGCATTCCCGCACATCCAGTATAACCTTGTGAATTCCCTGTTTTTCCGCTTCGAGCAGGCGATTGCGAACTTCATCCGCACGTCCGGCATCGAGCGATGGGATGCGCAAAACGAGGACGTCCGGATCCGCCTTCTGCGCAACGATCTTCGGCGTAGCCAGCTTCTCGCGTACCAGATCGACTTCTTCTGGTGTGGCCTTGCCCCGGCGGATCACCCCAACCTTGACACCCGAACCCGGTTGCCCATTGAGAAGATTCAATGCCTGGCCAACCGACATATCGCGAGTCGTAAACCCGCTGATGGACTCTAAAATGTCCCCGCTGCGAATCCCTGCTTTCGTGCCCGGGCTATCCGGCAGCACGGAGAGAACAATGATGTAGCCGTAGCGCTTGCTGAGCGTCAGACCGGTCTCGCCAGTGCCGGCATTGGCGAGCTTCTTCTTGTATTCGTCATATTCACGTGGCGTGAGATAGCTGGATTGAGGGTCGAGGGATTCCAGCATGCCGTGCAAGGAGCCGGCTGTTACGGTGCGCATGTTCGGGTCGTCGACGTAATCTTGCTGGATTTTCTGAAGAACTTCACCGTACACCGTGAGCGACTTGTAGGCCCTGTCATCTCGAGTGCGTCCCAGGAGGTGGCCTATGCCTGCGTAACAAAAAATGGCTACCGAAGCGCAAAGAATCCCAATGCGCGACCCTTGATTCATGCCTCACCCTTTCGCAACAAACTACGAACCGTCATTATACCACCGTCAAGATTGGGACGCGTGGCTAATCAAAAAGGAAGCCTTATGAGGTAAATGATGCCTGATGCTTCCAGCCGCTTCCCGAAATGAGACACGCCAGAATCACCAAACGTTGTGAAAATGCCACACCGATCGTCCACCAGCCTTTGTGTATTCCTTTAAACTATTGATAATAAAGCATAAGCAAGACAAACGTTGGCAGACAACATGCTAGAATGGAGCGGGGTATGTTCCAGACTACCATTGCTCGCGTTTCAAGCGCCGAGGGTGTGGGCCTCCACACTGGTGTCTACGGGCATGTCCGGCTGGTTCCTGCCCCGGCCGAAACCGGTATCGTTTTTCGGCGCACTGACCTGGACAATTTCCCCATCGAAGCCCAGGGGCACAACGTCGCTCGCGTCAGTTATGCCACCAGCCTCATGAAACAAGGTGTGTTGCTCTCCACGACCGAGCATTTGCTTGCCGCCATCTATTCGTGTGGCATCGACAACATTTATATCGACATTGACTCGATCGAAGTCCCGATTCTGGACGGCTCGGCAGAGCCTTTTATGCAAATGTTGGAGCGGTCCGGCGTTCGCAAATTGCGTAGGAAGCGGCGCTACTTGAAGATTCTAAAGCCGCTTGAGGTCACTGAAGGTGATCGCCGTATCGGGATTTATCCCGCCGACGAGTTTCGTGTGCGCTGCTATGTGGACTTTCCTCACCCGTTGGTAGGCCAGCAGGAAGTAGAAATGTTAGTTGGGCCGGATACTTTCCGCCATCTGCTGGCCCGCGCCAGGACTTTCTGTTTCGAGCGCGACATTGAGCCGCTCAAGGCTATGGGGCTTATTCGCGGCGGCTCGCTTGAGAACGCCATCGTTCTGACCAACGACGGCGTCATGAACGGGCCGTTGCGGTTTCCTGATGAATTTGGCCGTCACAAAGCGCTGGACCTGATTGGCGATTTAGCTCTTGCAGGCTTGCCGCTTCTGGGGCGTGTTGAAGCCCACAAAGCCGGCCACGCTCTGCATACCCAGCTCGTGAGCCGGCTGCTCTCCGATGCCTCGTTATGGGCGATCACCACGGGAGAGGCCGTCCGCCGCGAAAGCGACGCTTACTTGACCGCCCTCTACCCCGCCCCCGCCGCTGATTAGCCATTCGCGGCCTCGCAAACAACCCTCCGTTGCGAAATTGCCGCTCCTCCCGCAGAATGGCAGAAAACCATGTCCAACAATGATCTAGCGATTGTGATTCTGGCCGCAGGCAAGGGCACTCGGCTGAAGTCCAGCCTTGCGAAGGTACTGCACCGTGCCGGTGGACGCACGTTGGTGGAACATATCGTTCGCGCCGGCGCACCGCTAAAAGCGCGTGAGACCGTGGTGGTCGTTGGCCACCAGGCGGAGCAAGTCGCCGCCGTAGTCGAACCCCTCGACGCCGTCACAGTCTTGCAACAGCCGCAGAATGGAACCGGCCATGCCATGCTCGTGGCTAAGCGCTCGCTCGGCCGTGCGAAGCTTGCCGTGGTGCTCCCGGGAGACGCTCCCCTGGTGCGCACGGAAACTCTGAAAGCGCTGGTCACTGCCCATCGGAACGGAAGCGCCGCGGCAACGATTCTTTCGGCAGTGCTCGCCGATCCTTCCGGTTACGGCCGCGTGGTTCGTAAATCTGAAACGACGGTCTCTGCGATTGTGGAAGAATCGCAGCTTACCGACGAGCAGCGCGACATCAATGAAATCAATTCCGCCATCTACTGCTTCACGCTGGAGAAATTCTGGTCCGCGCTGGCGCAGGTCAGACCCAACAACAAGCACCGTGAACTCTATTTGACCGATGCCATTGCTGTGCTCAGCTCCAGAAGTGAAACCGTGCTCGCGCAAGTTGCGGCCGACTCGCGCGAAGTTTTGGGGTGCAATACCCGCGCGGATTTGGCCGACGTCGACCGCGTTTTCCGCGAGTGGAAGCGTAACGCTCTGATGGACACGGGGGTGACGATTCAGCTTCCGGAAACGGTCTTGATTGATCCGGACGTCATCGTGGGCGAAGACACCATCATCGAGCCTGCCGTGCAGTTGCTGGGCAAAACAAAAATCGGCGCGCGTTGCACCATTCGAACGGGAAGCGTTCTCACCGACGCCGTTCTTGGCGACGAAGTGACCGTCGAACCGCATTGCGTGGTAGCGCAGAGCCGCCTCGATGACCGCGTCATCATCGGACCGTTCGCCCGCTTGCGCATCGGCACTCACCTGAAACGAGGCGCGCGCGTTGGAAACTTTGTGGAAACAAAAAAGGCTGTCATTGGTGAAGGAGCAAAAGTACCGCACTTGACCTATCTGGGCGACGCTAAGGTGGGTCCGAAAAGCAACATCGGGGCGGGCACCATCACGTGCAACTACGATGGATTTCACAAACATCCGACCAACATTGGCAAAGGCGTCTTCATTGGCAGCGACTCCGTCCTGGTCGCTCCCGTTCGCATCGGCGATGGAGCCTACATCGCCGCAGGCTCAACCATTACAGATAATGTTCCACCTCAAGGGCTTGGCATTGCGCGCGGCCGTCAAGTAAACAAACCCGGCTGGGCCGCCAAGAAACGCCGCGATCTGGCCGCTGCCGAAAAACCAAAGAAAGCCTCATCGAAAAGAAAGCCGCGGCGAAGATCAAAGAAGCGCAAGTAACAGTCCCTTGTCGAAGGCAAGTACCTCACCCTCAGCCGCTGACACAGGGAGACAGCAGTTGTCGATGCCGCTCCGGCCTTACCAGAATCATTGAATCCTCAATAAGCGAGTGTTATCGTCCGCGGTACGAGGAGCACTAGGAGTCTCTCTGTGGGCAACTGGGTCAACTGGCTGCTGGTAATTGCGGGCATCGTCTGCGTGATCATCGAGCTCGCCATGGGCGCGATGACGGGCTTCGACCTCGCGCTGGTGGGCGCGTCTCTCGCCGTCGGCGGTGGAATCGGCCTTCTCACCAGCTCCGCTAACATCGGCATGCTCTCGGCTGCTGGTGCGGCGTTACTGTATTTTGCGTTGTTTCGCAGTTGGCTGAAGTCCAAGCTGACTGTGCGCGACCAGGCATCCAACGTGGACGCGGTTCTCGGCAAAACCGGCGTGGTTACCAAACGCATCGCTCCGCGTGACACTGGCCTCGTGAAAGTTGGCACCGAGGAATGGCGCGCGGAACTCGCCCAGGGCGATGAAACGGCCCGCGAAGTCGGCGCGACCATTATCGTAAGTTCTGTCGAAGGTGTGACTCTCAAGGTGAGGTGAATCCGCATGACGGACACAGGGATTTTCTTCGGTTTTCTGCTGGTGGTCATTTTGCTTTTTTGCCTGACGGCGCTCGCCAAAGGTGCGCGCACGGTGAAACAATACGAAAAAGGATTAATCACTCGCCTGGGGAAGTATCACGGCATGGCGCCTTCCGGGCTGACCTTTATCATTCCCTTCATCGATGACATCGTTCGCGTGGACATGCGTGAGCAGGTCATCACCGTGCCGCCGCAGAAGCTCATTACCAAAGACAATGTGACCGTGGAGGTGGACGCCGTCGTCTATTACAAGGTCATCGATCCTGTGAAGTCGCAATTCGAAGTGCAGGATTTTGGTTACGCCTGTACCACGCTCGCGCAAACCAACCTCCGCAACTTAATTGGCGACCGCACATTGGATGAAACGCTCGTCGCGCGCGACATGATCAACAACAATTTGCGTCACGTGCTGGACGAAGCCACGAACAACTGGGGCGTCAAGGCCACGCGAGTGGAAGTGCAGAAAATCGAGCCGCCGCGGGACATCACCGACGCCATGTCCCGCCAGATGAAAGCGGAACGCGAAAAACGCGCCGCTGTGCTGGAAGCCGAGGGCATCAAGCAGAGCCAGATTTTGCAATCGGAAGGCAAAAAGCAATCCGAAATTTTGAAAGCCGAAGGTGACGCCCAGGCGCGTATCACCCGCGCCAACGCCGAAGCTGAAGCCATCAAGCTCGTGTCTACCGCCGCCGAAACTTATTTCAAGGAGCGCGCGGAAACCATGCGCCGCCTTGAAGTTCTTAACAATACGCTCGCGCAGAACACGAAATACATCGTGCCTTCCAACTCCAGCCTGGTAAACGTGCTGGGCCTCGACAGCGCGGTGCACGCCTTGCCCAAAGCGGCTCCCGACGCGTCTGCGCCACCCGCCGCTGGACCTGCAGGACGTTCGATCTGATTGCTAACGCGTGAGGTGTTCGCATGGCAGAAACGCAAATCAAAGCGGCAGCAAAGTGCAAATCGGTTAGTCCCCACTTTGTCGTTCCTGATGTGGTTGTCTCGGCGGAACACTATCGCGACGTCCTGGGCTTCAAGATATTGAGCTATTTCCTCGATCCGCCCGTGTTTGCCGTCGTCGCGCGTGATGACGTCGTAATTCACTTTGGAAAGTCCGATCCAGGAGCTCCTCCCTCACCCAACGTTGCGCGTCGCGAACTCGGCGTGGACGCCTACATTTGGGTGAACGATCTCGATGCTTTGTATGCGGAGTTGCAAGGTCGAGGCGCGAAAATTCTCGAGCCTCCCGCGATGCGCGTCCACAAATGTTATGAACTGGTGGTCGAAGATAACTTTGGTTTTCGCCTCTGCTTTTCGATGGATGCGAGTTCGCCGGCGAGTTGAGAGGCTCGCGGGAAGGAGAGCCGCCGCGATCGAGTGAGGAGCACATTCCTGTGCTAAAATAGGAGTTCCCGCAATCCCGCAGGGGGGCTACAACCGCATGAAATTTGGAGTCGTCGTTTTCCCCGGGTCCAATTGCGACCACGACGCGTTTTACGCCATCGGCAACGTCCTGCACAAACCTGTCGAATTTATCTGGCACCAATCCGAAAATCTGGCGAATTGCGACGCCGTCATTTTGCCCGGAGGATTTTCCTACGGCGATTATCTCCGCACCGGCGCGATCGCGCGATTTTCTCCAGTGATGAAGTCTGTCGAGAAGTTCGCCAAGAGCGGCGGCATGGTGCTCGGCGTCTGCAACGGCTTCCAAATTCTGTGCGAAGCGGGTCTGCTCCCTGGTGCGATGATGCGCAATAGTGGCCTGCGCTTCATCTGCCGCCACGTTTACATTCGCGTCGAGCAAACGGATACGCCGTTCACCAACGCCGCGCAAAAAGGTCAGATCCTCAAGATGCCCATTGCGCACTCCGACGGAAACTACAATTGCGATGAAGCCACGCTCGCCCAGCTAGAAAAAAATCGCCAGGTGATTTTTCGCTACACCACTCCTGACGGCTCGGACGACACCGCCGGCAATCCCAACGGTGCAGTTCACAATATCGCAGGCGTCTGCAACCGCGAGCGCAACGTCGCCGGCCTGATGCCCCATCCCGAACGCGCCGTACAATCGGCCCTGGGCTCCGAAGACGGCTTGATCATTTTCCACTCCATGATCGAAGCGCTCGTCGGCGCCGCAAAGGCAACAGCTTGAACATTTTCCAATTATTTTCGCTGTATTGAACTATGGCCACCGCCAGCACCGAAATCAGAGTTACTCCGGAAATTGCCGCCGAGCACGGCGTCACGCGCGACGAATACGCGCGCATTCAGCAAATCCTCGGCCGCGATCCGAACATCACCGAGCTGGGCATCTTCAGCGTAATGTGGAGCGAGCACTGCTCTTATAAGTCGAGCAAAGTCCACCTGAAGCGCTTACCGACGCGCGGCAAGCTCGTCGTGCAAGGCCCGGGAGAAAACGCCGGCGTCGTGGACATCGGCGACGGCCTGGTCGCCGCCTTCAAAATCGAATCGCACAACCATCCGAGTTACGTCGAGCCTTTTCAGGGTGCGACGACCGGCGTCGGCGGCATCCTGCGCGACATTTTCACCATGGGCGCGCGTCCCATCGCCGTTCTTGATTCGCTCCGGTTTGGCGAAGTCACGCCGGGCAAGAACACGACCGAAGAAGAAGCCGCAAAGAACCGCCGCATTCTCGACGGTGTGATCCGCGGCATCGGCAGCTACGGAAATTGCTTCGGCGTGCCCACGGTTGGCGGCGAAGTCGGCTTTGAGCCTTGCTATTCGCAGAATCCGCTTGTCAACGCGCTCGCTCTCGGCATCGCCAAAAAAGAAGAAATCTTCCTCGCCAAGGCCAAGGGCATCGGCAATCCCGT
>WNFJ01117025.1_pt4 | contig 17357 bp, 20 predicted proteins | sample 5400461 | NCBI WGS metagenome assembly WNFJ01 (sample SAMN13153349, study PRJNA577476) | soil metagenome | isolation source: 115 cm saprolite on Douglas fir-dominated hillslope | place: USA:California | collected 2013-09-17 | reverse complement strand
GACCGAACCGCGACCCCCCCCCGCCACGCAGCCGCGCCCGAAAGAGGAGATGGATCATCTGGCGGGCCTTGACCGTCAGATGCTGCTCATTCGGCGCGTTGAGGAGGAGAGCGCGCGTGGCTACGCCGAGGGGAAGATTGGCGGATTTTTGCACCTTTACATCGGTCAGGAGGCCGTGGGGGTTGGGGCAATCGCCACCCTGAAGCCGGACGATTACGTCATCACAACCTACCGAGACCACGGCATCGCCCTCGCGAAGGGCATGTCGTCTCGCATGCTCCTTGCCGAGCTCTTTGGCAAAGTGACCGGTTGCTCGAAGGGCCTCGGCGGGTCGATGCACATGTTTGACCGCGAGCACCACATGCTGGGCGGCTACGGCATAGTCGGAGGACACATACCCCTCGCCGCGGGCGTTGCGTTTGCCAGCAAATACAAGGGCGACGGCAGGGTAACATTGTGCTTCTTCGGCGAGGGCGCTGTTCCCATCGGAGGCTTTCACGAAGGTGTCGGCCTGGCCGCTCTTTGGAAGCTTCCTGTCGTCTTCATTTGCGAGAACAACGAGTACTCGATGGGAACGCCCCTCTCGCGATCGATGTCCGTCGAGGATGTTTCGCTCCGAGCGGCTGGATACGGCATGGATCGGGATCGCTTTTTTGCCGATGACGTCCTCGAGGTCGAGAGGCGCATCGGAGAGGCCGTCCGCCGCGCGCGCGAACAGAGCCTGCCCACGTTGGTCGAGGTTCGCACCTACCGCTTCCGCGGCCACTCCATGAGCGACCCGGCAAAGTACCGGACGCAGGCGGAACTCGACGAGCACAAGAAGCGCGACTCTCTCCTGCGCGCCCGCGCGCAGCTTGCCGAACGCGGGTTCGCCGAAGCGCGCCTCGAAGCACTGGACCAGTCGGTCGAGGCCGAAGTGGCCGACGCCGTGAAATTCGCGAACGAAAGCCCCGAGCCCGGTCTCGACCTGCTCGAACAGACGACCTATAGCGGTCCCTACGCGTACTAACCTCATCCGTCCACCACCGACACACGACAAACGAGGCGATTGAGATGGCGCGTTCAGTGCGGTTCCGCGAAGCGCTCCGCGAAGCCATGATCGAAGAGATGGAACGAGACGAACGTGTCTTTCTCATGGGCGAAGAGGTCGGCCACTACCAGGGCGCATACAAAGTGAGTGAGGGCATGTTGGACAAGTTCGGGTCCAAACGTGTCATCGATACGCCCATCGCCGAGGCGGGTTTTGCCGGTGTCGGCATCGGCGCCGCGATGGTTGGCCTGCGTCCCATCATCGAGTTTATGACGTGGAACTTCAGCGCTGTGGCGTTCGATCAGATCCTCAACAATGCGTCGAAGTTACGCCAGATGTCCGGCGGCCAGTTCGACTGTCCAATCGTTTTCCGAGGCCCGAACGCGAGTGCCCGGCAGGTTGGCAGCCAACACAGCCACGCGATGGAACACTTCTACGCCCACGTGCCCGGCCTAAAAGTGATCGCTCCGGCGTTTCCCGCAGATGCCAAGGGTCTGCTGAAGTCGGCCATCCGCGACGACAACCCGGTGCTCGTCATGGAGTCGGAGACCCTTTACGGCGTGCGCGGGGAAGTGCCCGACGGAGACCAGGTCGTCCCCCTCGGCAAAGCGCAGGTCGTGCGCCCTGGGACAGACGTGACCATCGTCGCCTACTCACGCATGACGCATGTCGTATTGGAGGCTGCCGCCGCTCTCGAAAAGCTTGGCATTTCGGCCGAGGTCGTCGACTTGCGCAGCCTGCGGCCCATGGACGAGGAAACCGTCGTCGCAAGCGTCGAGCGCACGCACAGATGCGTGGTCGTGCACGAAGGTTGGCCCTACGGCGGAGTAGGCGCCGAGATCGCGGACCGCGTCCAGCGCGCCGCGTTCGATGCGCTCGACGGCCCGATTCTCCGCGTAACCACGTTAGACGTTCCGATGCCCTACAGCGCAAAGCTCGAAGCCGCTTGCATGCCGCAGGCGGATCGGGTCGTTGCCACCGTGAAGCGCTTGCTCGCGCGCGGGCAGGCCTGAGCACGGAGTGTCGCGATGGCGAAGATCCTTGAGATGCCCAAGCTGTCTCCAACTATGGAGGAGGGCGTCCTTTCCAGTTGGCACAAGAAAGAGGGAGACGAAGTCGCCGTGGACGATTTGCTCGCCGAAGTCGAAACCGACAAGGCGACCATGGAGTTTCGAGCCTTCGACAAGGGCACGTTGCTCAAGATCCTCGTACCGGCCGGGTCAAACGTGAAGCTTGGACAGCCGGTCGCCGTCATCGGCGCGACGGGCGAAGATGTATCAGCGATCGCGGCCAAGGCCGGTGCGACCGCAAGCACGGCATCAGCGCCACCATCCCCAGCCCCACTGCAGTCGCCCGAGTCGCCGGCCCCGACGAGATCAATGGGAACGATGCCGCCTCCGGAGACGATCGCACCTCCCGCGCAGCGGCGCCCCGCGACGACGAATGTCCTCGAGCGCACGTCCTTTCCTACGGAATCAATGGACAACGGTGGGCGACCTCCAACGGGCCGCGTCGTGGCTTCCCCTTACGTGCGAAAAACTGCGCGCGAAATGGGAATCGATTTGCAGGGCGCGCGTGGCAGCGGCCCTGGCGGGCGGGTATTGCCCGCAGACCTCGAAGGTCTGCGCGCGCATACCTCTACTGAGATCGTACGAGCGACGCTAACGGTCCAGCAGCTCGCATTGCAGGCAGAACAGCCCGAAGTGCGTCCGCTGTCGCAAATGCGCAAGGCCATCGCGCGAAGACTGACCGAGTCCAAGCAAACGGTCCCTCACTTTTATCTTTCGATTGACGTCGACGCGGCCGGGCTCGTGAAGCTGCGCGAGCAAATCAATCAGGAGCTAGCCGAGGGCTCCGGCACCAACGGCGAGTCGCCGCCGACCAAGATTAGTTTCAACGATCTGCTCATCAAGGCTTGTGCGGTGGCGCTGACCCGCGTTCCCGAGTGCAACGCAAGTTTTTCGCCCGAGGCTCTCATCTTTCATAAGCGTGTTGACATTTCGGTGGCCGTTGCCGTCCCCGATGGCCTGCTCACTCCGGTCGTGCGCGGCGCCGATCGCAAGAGTATCGTCGCCATCGCACGCGAAGTGCGCGAGCTCGCCTCGCGTGCGCGCGCTCGGAAGCTCAAGCCGGAAGAGATGTCCGACGGGACGTTTTCGATCTCGAACCTCGGGATGTTCGGAATCGATCAGTTCGCCGCTGTGATCAATCCTCCCGAGGGTGCCATCCTGGCCGTTGGCCAGGTTCGCGAAGTGCCGGTGGTCTCAGGCGGAGCCATCGCGGCGGGTCACCGGCTTGCGATGACTCTCTCGTGCGACCACCGCGTTGTCGACGGAGCGGTCGGGGCCGCGTTTCTGGCCGAGCTGCGCCGACTTGTCGAACGCCCGCTGCGTGTATTGACTGGATGAGTTGGGGCAACACGCCAGCGTGGTTTGGACCGCGCAGCGCGCGCGCTTCCCTCTCCGTGGGCCTTTTCGCGCTTTCCTTTTGTGGCGCCGTCGAGCCGTTGCCGCGTCCCAGAGCATCCCCGGCCACCGGCGCTTGGTGGCGGGGAGAGGGCAACCCGACGACCCATGCTGCGGCCGACGGTATCCGGATGCTGCGCCCTCCCGCGGGCGGACGGGTACGAATTCCGGGAGGCACTTTCTCCATGGGGTCGACTCCCCAAGCGATCGCACAAGCCTTCAAGCTGTGTGAGAGGGACGTGTGGAGCCGATGCCGCGGTCGCCTCGACCAAGGGCATGGGGCGGAGCCCGAAGGGCTCTGCGAGCTGGACGTGGGCAGACGCTGTCACGGAGACGAAGTCACCGCGAGGGTCCTCGGGGAAGGCCCAGCGCATCCCGTAACCGTTTCCACGTTCGACCTCGATCGTACCGAGGTTACAGTGGGGAACTATGCCCGATGCGTTGCCGCCGCCGCGTGCGCGCCCGTCGACCTCGCGCCGGACGACTCCCGATTCATCGGACCCGAGTTGCCAGTCACGCACGTGCGGTGGCAGGACGCGGACGCATTCTGTCGCTGGGCGGGCGGACGCCTGCCCTCCGAGGCCGAATGGGAGTATGCGGCCCGGGGAGCTGAGGGCCGCGAGTTTCCTTGGGGCAACCTCTACAATCCCCACGTCGCGAACCATGGCGCGTGGGGTGACGATCGGACGGACATGACCGACGGATTTGCCTACCTCGCGCCGGTGGGCTCGTTTGCCGACGGGGCGACGCCACTGGGCGTCCTGGACATGGCAGGAAACACGGCGGAATGGGTTGCCGACGTGTTCGAGACGGACGCGGAGGGTCGCCCGCTGGGCTACCTGCCGGATGCAGGGGCAAGAGCCAATGCCAGCCTGCACGTCGTCAGAGGCGGCTCGTTCGCGGATCCTGCCCTGTGGCTCCGAGCGGCCGCGCGTGACAAGACAATGTTGCCGCGTCCTTCGTGGATCGGCTTCCGCTGCGCTGCGGACGCTCGATGAAGATCGCTCACCTTTCGGATTTGCACTTGCTCTCGCTCGACGGGGTACCTTTTCGGCGCTTCCTCAACAAGCGAGCCTCCGGGTGGGTCAACCTGCGGGTGAAGCGAGGCGCGATTCACCGCGCGTCTTACGTGCGAGCCGTTCTACGCGCAGTGACCGAGGCCCATGTGGACCACGTCGTCGTCACGGGAGACCTGACCAATCTTGCCCTCGAGAGCGAGTTCGACCTCGCGCGGGACGTCCTGACGCGCGAGCTCGGCATGGATCCGTCAACGGTCACCATTGTTCCCGGCAACCATGACCTTTACACGCGGGGCGCACTCCGTTCGGCCCGCTTTGGAACGTATTTTTCGCAGTGGCTCGAGAGCGATTTGCCCGAGTTGGCCGTCGACGCGGGCGGGGGCCGCTTTCCGATCGTGCGGCTTCGCGACGGAGTGGCGATCGTTGGGTTGTCGAGCGCAGTACCGCGCCCTCCCTTCATCGCCGCTGGCGAGCTGGGCAAGGCCCAGCTCGAGGCCCTGCGACGCGTTCTCGCTCACTCCGAAGTCTCGCGGCGTACGGCCGTCCTGGCGCTCCACCATCCCGTCGTCCAACAAGGATCGGCACTGAAACAGTACGCCGAGGGGCTGCGCGACGCCGCGGCGCTGCGCCAGGTCCTGGCGCCGCTGGAACGAGGCCTCATTCTGCACGGCCATTTGCACCGCCGCCTGCAACGCGCGATCCAAACGGAGCGCGGGAGGCTCTATCAGGTTGGCGCAACAAGCGCTTCGTTGGAGCACGAGGCGCCGGACCGGATGGCCGGATTCAACGTCTATCAAATCGACGACGGCTCGGTGACGCGAATTGAAGCGCGGGTATACGATTCCTCAGCCCAGTCGTTTCACGTTGAAAGCGTGCCCAGGCATGTATAGACCGCCCGCGTCGACCCGCGCGGGGTTCGGCTGGGGGTCGGGGCCCCGGGTTCGGCGAGTCGGAGAGCGAACTAGCCGCCCTAGCTTAGCGCGCTCGCCGCCCCGTTTTGCCGCGTCACATTGACCGCTTGCAAGCCCTTGGGCCCCTCTTTGATTTCGAATTCGACGACCTCGTCCTCGTACAGGCGTCGTCGACCGTCGCCCTGAATCTGTGAGTAGTGCACGAAGACGTCGGGCCCGGTGTCTTGCTTGATGAAGCCCCAACCCTTCTCGTCGTTGAACCACTTAACGCGTCCCACTGCCATCGGATGCCTCCACTGCTACTGGCTGGCGCATCCCCTGGATGCCGAGTGCGCGCCAACCCCACCAACCGGCGCGTGCCTGCCATGGCGCGCGCTTTTTCTGCGAGACTGCACTAGTCGGCGCCATGCTGCACGCCGTGGCAGCGCTGTACGCTAGGGGATTGAGTTCGCGGAGGTCAAGCAGGGATCTTCGCTAGCGAGGGTTGGCTCCTTTGGGGCCCGCCAGCTCCAAAGCGTCGAGCTCGTCCAAGTTCGCCTTGACGCGCGGGTCGCCTGGTGACAGGGCCTGTGCTCGAACGAGCGCCTCGCGGGCCTGCGCGCGCGCCGTTGGATTGCGCGCCAGGACTGTGCCCAGATTAATCCACGCGCTCACCAAGTTCGGGTCGAGCCGCAGCGCATCGCGATATTCGGCGATCGCTGCGTCCATTCGGCCTAGTTGCTGCAACGCATACCCCAGGTTCGAGTGGAAGGCGGGGCGCTTCGGGTCGAGGGCAACGGCACGTTGCAATTCGGACAGCGCGCGCGGCAAGTCCTGCGTGCCCAGCAGGGCGGTCCCAAGATCGGAGTGCGCGCGTGCGTCCCCATCATCCATCCTCACACGCACTTCGTACTCCGCTACGGCTTCTTTCGTTCGACCCACCATGAGCAGTGCCGTTCCCAGATTTCCGTGGCGAGCTGCGCTACTCGGGTCGAGCTCAACGGCACGCGCCAACTCGCTCACCGCCCGATCGGCATGACCGGTCGCTAGCCATGCGACGCCAAGCTGCGAGTGCGCCTCGGGCTCGTCGGGCAAGAGACGCGCGGCCGTCTCGAGGGCCTCCACGGCGCCCGACGCATCGCCCAGGAGCAAGCGTGCTCGGCCCAGCTCCACGTACCCCGGGCCGAACGACGGCGCGGCCTTCACGGCCATCGCAAGCTCGGCCGCCGCCGCTGCGACCTCTTTGCTGCCCTTGGCCGATCCATAGTCGAGCGGCACGCTGGCGAGTGCAAGCCGCACGCGCGCAACCCCGACCCGCGGAGCCACGTTTTTCGGCGCAAGGATCCGCGCCGCCTCGTAGTACTTGCTCGCTTGCGCGAGGTCTCCGCGCTCGAAGGCCTCATCCCCGGCAGCAACCTCGGCGTCCCCCGAATCGCTGTTTCCTGAGGACAACCGAATCGTCATCGCGTGCGGAGGCGGACTGGACGCGGCTGGGGCGGCAACCGAGGACGCGGTCGCCTGGTTCGGCGGCGACGCGGGCGCGGTCGCAGACACCGCCACAGGCGGGATCGCGGCTCCAGTCGCCTCCCTCTGCGCAACATGGCCCGAACCGCCCACGCATCCGGCGCCGGCGCCCAAGAGCAACGGGAAGAACAACGCCTCAATCACTCTGCGTGTCATGTCGTTTCACTATCGCCCAGGCATGCGCAATGACATCCCGCGCGGCTTCAATGACCGCAACGTGTGTTCGCGGTGTCCTCAAGCTGACGACGTCCCCCGACTGCAACCGCGAGTCAAGTACCCGACGGCACGCGTCGCGCACAGCCTGCGGCGCACTCGGATCCACCGCCAGAGCCTCCAAGTGCTCCACGTAGGTACGCCCCCAGCCATGGGCGGGCTCCACGATGAGTGCCCCGTTGAGCGCCATCCCGGCAGCGCGGTTGACCCCGACGGCTCCCGCGCGAAGTTGTCCCTTTTGCCACGCCATCTCGGCACGGGCCAGTTCGGAAAGTGCCGCACGGATCCACTCGTCCGGCGATAGGCGGCGAAGCCAATGATTCGGGTCGCGCGTGAACTCGATCATCTGCGGCGAGTTACGCTCTTAGATGCCGCGTGGAATGCTCCTTGCCGTCGTAGCGGAGCATTACGGGCTTTCCCTCGGCCACTGTCATGACGTTGACCGGCCGCTTCCACATTCGAAGAACGCTGCGCATGACTTCCTTTGCGTAGTCCTGACGCAAATCGAGACCATGGTGATCGTGCCGCAAGAGAAGCTCGCCCCGATTGTCGAAATTCGAATCCTCGACGTAGATAAACGGATTGCCTCCGTTGGTGAGCTGAAAGAGAAGCTTCTCCTTCACGGCCTTAAACTCCCGCGATTCGATCTCGAAGCGCTCGTTGCGGTTGGACCAACCAAAGCTGAAGAGCTTGTGATCACGCACAAAATCGGGGGTCAAAAACTCGTCGATGAAGGTGACGTCGCTATAGAGAGCGCGCACTTCGAAGATCTTTTTCTTCCCAAGACCGAGGCGCAGGTTCCAATTCTTCTTCGCCTCGAGATCATCACACTCTTCCCACTCCTTGCCGAACTGGCCGCGGTCCCAGCGCTCCTCGATGTGGCGAAACAGCTCGACCCCGAGCTTATAGGGGTTGAGGCGCCCGCCACCCGTAGCGAGCACCCCCGCCGCGTGGTCCGCGTAGTCGATGATCTCACTCGCGTCCAAGATACGCTCGGTCATAAGGCGCGAATGCCAATACGTGGCCCACCCCTCGTTCATGATCTTGGTCTGCCACTGAGGGGAGAAGTAGCAAGCCTCCTCCCGGATGACTTCGAGGGCGTCGTGCTCCCAGCGTTCGAGCGGCGCGTGTTCCAGAAGAAAGAGTAGTACGTCGCGCTCCGGGTGCTCGGGCACCTTCGTCTCCTTGTCGCGCTCGGCCTCCATCCTCTGCTTCTGGCGCTCGAGATACTCCTCGGGGTTGATAAACGACTCCATGTAGTCCTTCGCGCGCAGCCTCGGTATCTCCGTAGCTTTCGGCTCCTCGTCATCAACGCCGCGCTTGGGCCGCCTCCCACTGAAAGGGGCATGCAAGTCGATGAGATTCTCGACGCTAAGACAATGGTCGACGAACTCCTCGACCCTGTTAATCCCCTGGCGCCCGACGATCCGTCGCAGCCGCGATCCATGATTCGCCATCTTGTCGATCCAGCGCCGATTGGGGTCATAGCCGCTGGGTCGCTTCACGGGATCGACGGTGCGACCGCCTGTGTCGAGATCCGTTTGCCGGAAACAAAAGTTGTTCTTGAAGAAGTCAACGTGCGCATACACATGCGCCATGACAAGCTTCTGGTCTACGAGCGAGTTTCCCTCGAGCAAGTAGGCGTAGGCCGGGTTGTTGTTGATGACCATCTCGTAGATTTTCGAGAGGCCATATTCGTAGCTCTTGGCCAGCCGTTCGTATTCCATTCCAAAGCGCCAGTGCGCGTAGCGGTTTGGAAACCCGCTGTAGGCGGCGATTTCATTCATCTGATCGTAGGTCAGGATCTCGAATACGGTGGGAAAGAAGTCCAGGCCTGCCTCCGCCGCAAGCCTCTCGATACGGTTCTGTTCTTCCCGCAAGTACGCCGGCAGCCCCGTCCTCAAAGCGAACTCGCTCATGGCTACACCGATCCCTCAGTTGCCTTTGCCTAGAAATTCCTTGATCGAGCCGATGATCGCGTCCTTGTCTCGGATCTCGCTCGTGATGATGCGGCCATCTCTGCCGAAGTGCTCGCGCAAGTCTTTGACGAACTGCCCCGATCCGTAGGGGCTCTCCACTTGTCCGTACGCAAACATGTTCACACGCGGCAATAGCTTGGACTTCAGGAGCTCCACGCAAAGCAGCGTGTCGTCCATCGACCAGTTGTCCCCGTCGGAAAAATGGAACGGATAGATGTTCCACTCATCGGGAGGATAGTGGTCGTCGATGAGCTGCGCACAAAGCTTGTACGCGCTCGAGATCATCGTGCCCCCGCTCTCTCGCGTGTGGAAGAACGTGTCGCGATCCACTTCACGAGCGACTGCGTCGTGGATGATGTAGCGACTCTCGAGTCCTTTGTATTGCTTCTGCAGCCAAGCATCGATCCAGAAGCTTTCAATCCGCACAATTTCCTTTTGCTCGTCGCCCATCGATCCGGACACATCCATGATGTAGATGATGACGGCGTTGGCGACGGGCTCGGCCTCGGTCTTCCAGCTCCGGTAGCGCTTGTCGCTCGGGATCGGGACCACGATTGGCGTGCCGGGCGAATAAGTGCCCATCGAGATCTGGCGCTTGAGCGCTTCGCGGTAGGTTCGCTTGAAGTTGCGCAGCGACTCCGGACCCACGCGGCGAATGCTCGTGTAGCGGTCTTTGGCGTTGATAATCTTGCTCTTGCCCTTGTCGCGAATGTCGGGAAGCTCGAGCTCCTCACCGAGAATCGACGCGAGCTCGTCAAGAGTAACGTCTACCTCGAGCACGTGTTCACCGGGCGCTGACCCCGCTTGCTTGCCTTCGCCGGCCTCGTTGCCGTCTTGGCCTCCGCCGATGGGATCACCTGGGTCCCCTTCGCCCTGCCCACCGCGCTGTCGTTCACCGAACGAGAAGTGAGGGATGTCGATCTGAGGGATGGGGATCGACACCAGATCCTTGCCTTTTCGGCCGATGAGCTCTCCTTGCGAGATGTACTTGCGCAGATTTTGGCGGATCTTGCCGCGAACGATGCCGCGAAAGCGGGAGTGATCTTGATCGATCTTCAGTGACATCTAAGCTCAGTGTAGCGCCTTTCGGCTAGTGCGCGTGCGCCAGCGCCGCCCGAGCGATCCAAAGGCACACAACCGCGTTGGCAGCCGTCCAGAGGGCAGCAAGCCACGGCCCTGCGACAAAATCCGTGTCCGACGACCACGTCATCTGCACCAACAGGGCGGTAGTACCAAGCGCCATGCCGCCGATAAACGGGCGTAAGCGACTACCGAAACCGACAGCGGTAATTCCGAGCACTGGAAAGGCGCTCGCAAGGAGCAGCCATCGGTGCAAGCCCGCACCGACAAGCAGATCCCATTCCCCGAGCGGCCGCATGGCAAGCCCCGCGACCACCCCCACCCATCCATCCCGAGACGCGAGGCCAAGGAGCGGCGCCAGCGGAAAGAGCCCCGTGCTCGCCATCAACGCTCCGGCCAGCACGACGGCGACGCGTCGAGCCCGTAAGGGCCCTCGCACTCGTCCTTTCAGGAGCCACCACGCCAACCCCGCGAGGGCAGCCGCCCGAAGCAAGAAATGGCCCCAAAAAACGCGCCAGACGGCTGCGCCGCCATTGAGGATTCCAGATCCGAAGAGCTCCTTGTCTTGCATCGCGTCGGCGCTCGCCGCCAGCACGTCGCGAACCGCAGCGGCACGAGTGACCCCGAGCGCTTCAATCATCGCTGCCACGCCCGCAACATGCGGACTCGCCATGCTGGTTCCATTAAAGGTACGGAAGATCTCGCATTTGTCGCGACCGCCATTGCACACCGTCTGCTGCGTGACACTCACACCCGGCGCCGCGATGGCAATCTCCGGACCGCGCGATGAAAACCAAGCGACGCGGTCGCCGTCGTCGGTCGCGCTGACTGCTACAACTCGTGAATACGCCGCCGGCCAGCCAACCTTTTGACCGCTGTTTCCCGCGGCTGCGACGACAAGGGCGCCCTTGCTCAGCGCGTGATTCACGGCGTCCTCAAGAATCCGACTGCGGACCGGTCCGCCTAGCGACAAGTTGATGACTTGCGCGCCCTCGTCGGCAGCGAACCGAATCCCCTCGGCGACGTTGGCCACGGTCCCAAAGCCTTGCTTGTTCAGGACTTTGACTGGCATGAGCGTCGCGCAGTAGGCCAAACCGGCGGTTCCAATTCCGTTGTTGGTCGTCTGCGCGATCGTGCCCGCCACGTGCGTGCCGTGCCCGTGATCGTCGTAGGCCTCTGCCGAGTCGGCGACGAAGTTCCAACCCCCGTGACAGCGTGTCCCCGCAAGATCCGACCCTCGGGAGAAGGGACCTTTGTCGAAACACGCGACTCCCGTGTCGATGACCGCGACGGTTACCCCTTGGCCGCAAGTGTAGTTCCAGGCGCGTTCGGCACCGACGCGCCTCAGGTGCCATTGCTTGTCGGCGTAGAGCGGATCGTCGGGGATGAATGTCGCCCGCAAAAGGGCCATCCGCTCTGCGTGTTCGACGCGAGGGTCTTGCGCCAGAGCATCGAGAATGGCGTCTTCGCCAATGGGGTCGACGTCCGCTACCTCGAGGTTGTCGTGGGTCGGGCTCCACGAACTGTTCGGACGCAGGCTCATCCCAAAGTGGGCGGCAAGCTGGGCAATGTCTTTCTGACTGACGTCGTCGCGAATGTCGACGGCGATTTCGCCCCGAACCTCTCTCTCTTCGGGCGGGTCGTCGGCCCCGAACGTGGCGGTTGAAAATGCAGCGCCCGCCTCGGCCAACGACCTCGGCTCGACGGCACTTTGCGCGCCGGCGCTGCCGGCCGCGGCTGTGAACGCCACCAGGAGACTGCCGGCGACAATCGAGGGACCGAAGCGCTGGCGCATGACCCTCTTCGTTTCCCTCGTCACGACCTCGGCCGCATCTGCTGGACCAGTTGCACCAGCTCGCTCATTACGTTCGGCCCTTTCTCAATGGAGCGGACTCCAAGCTGCTGGAGCAGCTCGACGTCGGCCCGAGTGGCTCGCCCGCTCACCGAAACGATAATGCACGCGTCTCCCAATTGCATGCCGCGCACCAACATGCACACTTCGACGCCGTTGATGTCCGGCAGATCCAAGCCGCCGGCGGACAGATCGTATGGCCTGGCGACCGTCCCCAATGGTTTCGATATCGGCGCCAGGCGCGGCAGCGCGTATATAGAGCGCCAGAGCCGTTCGCATGTCCGGATCGTCATCCACGACAAGCACGGTAAACGGCTTGGTGCTGGCCGCACTGCCGCGACGGTCGCGGATCGACCGGAGCTGCCACAGGGCCGCTTCGGCGGTCTGCGGTCGCTCGTTCGGGTCGGCGGCCATCATCTGAACAATCAGCCCGCTCAGTCGGTCTGGCACGTCCGATCGGCGCGACGCCACGGCCGGGGGACGCGAGCTCGTCTTCATCCGATAGACATCCGCTGATTCCTCGGCGCCATCAAAAGGCCGAACTCCCGCCAGGAGCTCGTAGGCAAGCACCCCGAGCCCGTAGACATCGACCAAGTGAGCCGCGCCCTCGGCCAACTCTCCGGTCAAGGCCTCAGGCGCCATGTAGTCGAGCGACCCGGCCACGGTGCGGTGACCCGCGCGATCCGCATGGGGCAAGACGAGGCCAAAATCCATCAGAACAACCCGCCCGCCCGGTGCGAGCATGACATTCGCTGGTTTCACGTCGCGGTGCGTGAGTCCGGCGCGGTGTACAGTCGTCAGGGCATCCGCCACCGCAACGAGGAGTTCAATGGCCTCGCTGACGGCAAACCGTTCTCCGTACTTGCGTCTTTCCTCGATCAAGCGATCCAAGCTGATGCCCTGCACGCGCTCGAGCACCAGAAAGGGGATGCCCCGGTGCCTTCCCANNNNGGTTACGACGCCGGCATGATGAATGGCGGCGAGAGCGCGTCCTTCGCGCAAGAGATAATCCGCCTCGACGTTGTGCCGAATAACCTTTACGGCCACCCGCCGATTGAGCTGTCGATCGTGTGCCTCGTAGACTTCGCCCATACCACCGGCTCCAAGCAGCGCGCGAATCTCATACGTGTCGGCGATAAGGTCGCCCTGAGAGAAGATCTGACCGTCGTTTCTGCTCGGCCTCACTGCGTCGCTCACAGGCCCTCCCGTGCAGCTTGGTCCGCCTGCGCGTGCGCGCTACGCAATGCCTGATCGAACCTTTCTCGAGTGTCCGGATCCGGCGGGCCATCAGCCGCTAGCAGCAGTTCTTCGAGAAAGACGGCCACTGCGCCGATCTCCTGGAAGCCATAGGTGGCCGCCGAGCCGCGCAACTTGTGAATCTCCCGACGCGCCTCAACCCATTGCCCCTCTACCGCCAGCCGCTCAATCTCTTCGATTCGCAAAGGCAGGCGTGCGGCAAAGTCCGTACGCGCCGCGGCGCGCAGCGCATCGATGTCCCACTCCCGCCCGTCGGTCATCGCTTTCACTCTACCCGATTGGACCGACGATGCCCCGAACGCGCGCTGCCAGTTCAGCAAAATCGAACGGTTTGGCGACCACCCCGGCGGCCCCGAGGGCGCGGAGCCGGGCCACTTCGCTTTCATTGGAGGTCGCTGTGAAGAAGATGACGGGGATTCGCTCGGCCCCGGCAATCGAGCGCATCGCAAGAAGCGTAGCGGGGCCGTCGGCGCCGGGCATCGATACGTCCAGGAGAACGACGTCGGGCAGCTGCTTTGCAATCGCTTCGAGCGCCTCGGTGCCATCGGCGGCGAGCACGACGTGAAACCCGCCGGGCCGTTCGAGCGCGAGTCGAGCGATCCTGCGGATGTCGGGATCGTCGTCGACGACTAGGACATTCATGCTCTTGCTCAAGTGTACCCAGCGGTACGCACGAGGACGAGCGGGGCGCAGGAGGACGAGCGGGGCGCCCGAGGACGAGCGGCGCGCACGCTCGACGGCCGGCGTTTCGGTGCTCAGAGGCGGCGGGGCCCGGGCGGTGAGCCGCACACTGCGATCGATTGCATCAGGACGCAGCGGGGCTTGCGTTTCTGATTGGCTGCGCGGGGCCCGCTGGCCCGGTTCAATCATTTGGCGGCTCACCGCCCACCCCACCGCCTCTTCCGCGCCGAAACGCCGACCGCCGAGCTGTTTGCGCAGACGCGAACGCTGGAATCGTGACCGAGTCGGCGTCACTCGCACGCGAATGCGAGCGACTCGTGCCCGCATCCAGCTTAGGCGCACGCTCGTGCGCACGACTCGGGCCCGCATCCAGCTTAGGCGCACGCTCGTGTGCGCGACTCGGGCCCGTATCCAGCTTAGGCGCACGCTCGTGCGCGCGACTCGGGCCCGCATCCAGCTCAGGCGCACGCTCATGCGAACGACTCGGGTGCGCATCCAACGGACTCGCGCGTGAATGCGAGCGATCCGCACGCGAGAGCGACGGACTCGTGCTCGAGTCAACTCGACTCGCGCGCGGGAACGACCGACTCGTGCTCGAGTCAACTCGACTCGCACCCGAGAACGACGTGCTCGTGCTCGAGTCAACTCGACTCGCACCCGGGAACGACGGACTCGTGCCCGAGTCAACTCGACTCGCACCCGAGAACGACGGACTCGTGCTCGAGTCAACGCGATTCGCGCGCGGGAACGACGTGCTCGTGCCCGAGTCAACGCGATTCGCGCGCGGGAACGACGTACTCGTGCTCGAGTCAACGCGACTCGCACGCGGGAACGACGTACTCGTGCTCGAGTCAACGCGACTCGCACGCGGGAACGACGTACTCGTGCTCGGGTCAACGCGACTCGCACGCGGGAACGACATGCGGTAGTGGGCAAGTCAGAGTTTGCGTGAACGCTCCGACGTGGCCAAGCTCGGCTCGTGGCGGTCCTATCGCACCCGGTCGCATGGCGGCGCGTTGCAAAGCGCGACATCGAGGCCGACCTATCCGCCGAAGAACAAGAGAACGTCCGCTAGGCGCTCCGGTTTCTAGCCAAGCGTTACGGGACGTTCGCCAAGCTCGCGGCTGCCATGAAGGCGAAGCGGGCAACCGTCCTTCTAGCCGCTCGCTCGGGTACCGTGACCGCGGGTACGCCCTGCGTGCGTCCCGGGCCGCTCGAGTGCCGCTAGAGTACATCCTGTCGGGCGTCTGGCCCGGACCTGCCATGTGTCCACATTGCGGGCGAGAGTGACGCGATGGGCGGCAGATGGCACCATGCGGGTATTGCCGCGAAGAGGCATAGCCGTCCGGACGAGGACGAAGAGGACGTGAGTCAGATCGCCTTCCGGATTGTTCAGCAGGCTACTGAACAGGTCATTTTCGATCCCCCCTTCACCGGACGAGCGCGCGGCAGCGAAGCGGGCACGACGGCCGAGGCCAAAGGCGCCAAAGGCACGCTGAACGCCTTGGCTGAGCATGGTACGCTAGTTGTGCATGCCTCCCGACTTCAAGTCCGCCCAAATTCAGGTCCACTTCCCGTCGGGTCGACCGCAGCCGTATCAGCGCGTCGACTTTTTCCAGGTTTCCTACGTTGGGCTCGACTACGTGGTGAGTTGCTTTCAGCTTGATTACCAGGACGTTGTCAGCAAGCAAACGGACGCTAACCGAGGGGCCGATCAGCCAATAGCTACGGAAGCGATTCCGGTCGTGCGTCTGCTCATGGACAAAGTCGGCTTCGAGCGATTGCTATCCGAGATGAACGTTGTTCAGGGGAAGGTTTCCTCACAATGACGTCGACAGCCGTCGTGACCGGATTCGTTGGCCAATCTTACACGACCGTGCAGATGACGACCTTCATTCAAGGCACCACGACACAGCACATTACCGTCAACACGACGATCAACAACGCCTTTGTCCAAATGGAACTTTACCCGCCGCACGTCAGGTCGATGCTGGAGGTCTCCCGCGAGGCGATGTTGTCCTTATTGGATACGCGAGACTTCCTAGGTTACCAGCTAGCCCATGCCAAGCACTCGATAAGCAGCGAGGAATTTCGTGCTATCGCTTCTGAGTTTCTGGCTCGAATCCAGCCGGTGGAGCCAGCGCTACTCGTCTCGAAGACGAGAGCCCTCATTCAGTTGATCGGGGATCGAGCGGACAGCGACATAGTGTCGACGGTCTTCAACTGCGATTTGGAAGAGGCTGAGGTCGCAATTGGAGAGGTGACCAAGGAGATCGAGCAACAACAAATGCCGCTGTTCCTTTCGTCGCCTAGTAGCGCACCATGACGAAGACGAAGGAGTTGGTCCGCAAGGACGACGCGATCGAGGGACAGAAGGTGGGCGGCTCTTCACGAAAGCCGCTGCTCGCCAGGGGGCCCGCAAAACACCGCGGAATCGAGTGCTTTCGCTTCGTCAGCAAGCAAGACGTCAAGGCCAATATCTCGGAGGCGTTGCATTGCGACGCTGAATTGCTGTTTGAGCCAGGCGCAAGTCGTGGGACGGATGCGGAGATAACCTGCGAGACGGCGATTATTCACTCGCTTGATGATGCTCCGAAGTCAAAGGTAGGGGCGCGAACACATACGCATCAAGCAACGTTCTGGAACTTCTCGGATCGTACCGGCGTTCGCATCGATGCGGCCCATCAGGGCCTCGTTAACGCGATTGCCAAACGCGAGAGGCGCCTGGCCTCCAAGACCGAGTCCGAATAAAGATAACAATCTATCCGGTCGGTCGCTGCGCTTCCCGCAGCCCTACTGAGAGCAGCCACGGCGAGACGCCCAGGCCGGTCTTACCGGCCGCGCTCTTTAGCGCCTCCTTCTGCTCCTCGGTCACTCGGATGATGATGCGGTCCACTTTTCGCTCTCGCTTCGGCTTCCGGTGCTTCAGGGTCATGGGTCTATCGTACGCACGTTAGACATCCGCGCAAGGGACGCTTGACAAGGCGTCTATTGTACGAACAATAGAACCCACGAAGATTCTTTCAAACGAGATGCGAGCGAAGGTTGCGCCACAACGCGAAGCACGCCGACAATCTCAGACTTGCCCACTACCCGACATGCTCGTGCCCGAGTCGACGCGACTCGCACCCGAGAACGACGGACTCGTGCTCGAGTCAACGTAAGACAATGCAGTGTACGAGCTATGCCTGAGATGTCCTTAGGTTGAGTGGGCTTTGCCTCCAAAGGCCACGCTGATCACGAAGTCTAAGCGGCTGATCCCAAGTTGCTGCGCGCCTGGCCGGCCGGGATCAGCGAGCGCCGATGTATCGGAGTGGCTACGCTTGACCGCTGGGAGGCCAGCCGGTGCGACGCGCCATGTTGCATG
>WNFJ01753793.1_pt1 | contig 17360 bp, 18 predicted proteins | sample 5400461 | NCBI WGS metagenome assembly WNFJ01 (sample SAMN13153349, study PRJNA577476) | soil metagenome | isolation source: 115 cm saprolite on Douglas fir-dominated hillslope | place: USA:California | collected 2013-09-17 | reverse complement strand
CCACTCGCGCAAAATTCCGCGGCCATTTCCGGCGGGCGCCCCGATGCGCCGACCACGGCCAGCGCGCGTGTTCCGCGCAGATAGCTGCCGACTTCGTTGACCGCCGTGTTCAGCATCGCCCGCGGCGTCTGCTGGCGGAATATCTTTTGATTGAGCTCGGAAATCTTTGAAAGATCGCGCAGCGTCTCCGCCGTATAAACTCCCGTCTTCGTGGTGATGGACGACGGCGCCTCAGCAACAGGCGCCGCCGGTGCGGCTGGCGCTGGCTGCCACGCAGCAGGTTCCGTCTTCGGCTTGGGCGCTCCGTGAGGCCACCAGTTCGCCATTTGGTAGAGATTGGACAGCCTCGCGTTCCGCTCTTCTTCCCCGGGGTACATCGCCGCGATTTTTTGCAGACGCTCCAGCGCCTTGCTCCGCAGCGAGTACTGCAAAAATATCTCGGTCTGCACGATCAGATCTTCCAGCGCCTGCAACTGCCGCCCTTCTTCGATGCCGGGAGAAGGAGCCGTGGGAGCCTGCGCGTGATGACTGTGCGCGGCATGCCCCGGCGTGGGAGTGCCCGATTTCGTCAGCCGGCTTGCGATCCGCTTCAAGTGCGCCTCATCCACGCGCCCGCGCAGCAATTCCAGCCTTTCTTGATTGCGATAGTCGTACGCATCGATGTCCACGAGCCGCTCGAGTGACTCTGCCGCCCTCTTGACGTTTCCCGAGGTCAGGTACACGTCAAAAAGCCGGATCAACACTTCGAAATATTGCGATTCGCGATTCAGTTCGTTGTGGATGGAAGCCCAGAATTCAAGGATGGTCTGTGAGTGTGGGTGCTTTGTCCCCACGCTGTCCAACAGCGCAGCGAAATCATTTTGCCGTTTGTCCGCAAACATTCGTCGTTTTAGCGCCATGAGGACTTCCACGGCTTTCTGGTCCTGACCCGCGGCGACATAACGGTCCGCGAGTTCGAACAGTTGGGTCATACCTTCATTTTTTTCACGCAGTAGCCGGTCCAGAAGCTCGCGCGCGCGCTCGAGGTTTCCCGATCGCATGAGCGCGTCGCTAAAAGTGGCCAAGAACGCCGCGTCGCTTTCGGACGTGGCAAACGGCTCCAGCAAGGCGGCGGCACGCACGGCATTGCCGGCTTGCAGGTTTGCTTGGGCGTACAGAAGTCCGGCGCTGCGTTCTTGCGGCGCGAGTTTGTAGGCGCGGCCAAGAAGGTGCAGCGCGTCGGCCGCGGCGCCGCTCGCCGAAGCAAGCTGTCCGGCCCGTAGGAACGCTCGTGCAGCAAGGGCATTCTTGCCGATGCCTTCGGCCGCTTCCGCAAGTCGTACCTGCCGCGAAAAATTTTCCGGATCGAGCTGGGCGATCCGCTCCCAGCAGAAGAGCGCGTCTTCCTCGCGGCTCGCTGCGGAGAATAGCTCCGCGGCCTTCGTGTACTGCTCGATGGCTTCGTCGGGATGATTTTGTTTTTGCTGCAGGAAGGCGTATCGAGCGATGCGCTCGGGCGGCTGCTGCCCACGGCCCGCCCGCAGAAACCGGTTGTAAATCGCGAGCGCTTTGGTCTCGTCCCCGTAGTAAACCGCCGCGCGGTCCGGCTGATCCATCCGCGCGTAGAGATCGCCGAGTGCCTGCGTGGCTTCCTGATGCTGCGGCGCCTCGTCGAGCACTGCCAAATACGCCTCGATGGCGCCCGCCACGCGGTTCTTCTCGAGGAAGCGCTTGGCGCGATCGAGATGCTTGCTTACGTCTGCGGCCATCCGTTCCGGTTGCCTTTGCGGTGACTGAAATCTCTCAATCAGGTGTCAGATAGGGGCCCATCAAGTGCCAGACAAGCGATGATTCCGGGCTGCGCGTTGCGTCGTGCGGGAACCGCCCTTTTTAACTATATACCCCCGGCGAGAAGCGGCCAAACACCCGAAATCCGCTGATGCGGTATGCATCACCGCAATCGAGGCCGCTCTTAATTCTGTTGCCACAACTGCGCAGACGCTCGGTGCTACAATCCCCGGCCATCATGACGACCACCAATCCCCCACCTCACTACGTTCTCGGCAGCACCGACGCGGAACACGAGCGCCTCATCCGGCAGGCTGCCCGCCTCGCTCCTCTCACCGAACGACTTTTCCGCGAAGCCGGCATTGGCGCAGGTCAGCGTGTCCTGGATATCGGTTCCGGCGTTGGTGACGTCGCCATGTTGGCGGCCAACCTGGTTGGTTCTACGGGAGAAGTCGTCGGCATCGAACGCGACTCGCGCTCCATCGCTCGCGCTAGATCTCGTGTTGCCGAGGCCGGCCTTCACAATGTGAGCTTCACACAATTCGATGTGAATCAAGTCGTCAGTGAGAAACTTTTCGACGCCGCCGTGGGTCGTTTCATCCTGCAGTTTCTTCCCGACCCTGTCGCCGTCTTGCATTCCCTGTCTCGGTTGATCCGTCCCGGCGGAGTCCTTGCCTTTCACGAGGTGTCTTACGCCCCTTTTCTTCTCCTTTCGGCGCACTTACCGCTCTGGTCCGCGGCCGCTTCTCTCATCCACGAGACAATCCAACGCTCCGGGGCACACACAGAGATAGGACTCGCTCAATACCGGTTCTTCCAGGAGGCCGGGCTCCCGGCGCCAACCATGCGTATGGAGATCCTGCTCGGGGGTGATCCAGAATTTACAAGATGGACCTACGATCTTCTCTGTAGCTTGCGCCTGCAAATCCAGCAGCTTAATCTTTCCCTTAACACGCTTGGTGATTTCGATACGCTTCCAGAGAGAATTCATGCCGAGGTTGCAACCTCGAAGACCGTTGTCCCTTTTGTGGCCCTCGTTGGAGCCTGGTCCCACAAGCCGATAGACCAAGTTTCCCGCTAGCAATCTGCGACCATAGCAGTTGTCTTAGGTGAGCGCTCAGACGTTACGCTAGCCCGAAAGCAGAAGGCGGTCATGGAACCACAAGCGAGTGACGCGATCGCGGCGACAGCACAGCCCGTTGGCGCAGCAGACCGGGTAACTGCGTATGGCTGGAAAGCGCTAGCTGGATCGGTCATCGGCTATTCCATGGATGGGTTCGACATGTTGATTCTCGGCTTTATGCTCGCGGCCATCTCAGCCGACCTGGCTTTAACAAGCACTCAGGCAGGCTCGCTCGTTACGTGGACGTTAGTCGGTGCCGTGGCGGGCGGACTCGTTTTTGGGACCCTGAGTGACCATTTTGGCCGAATCAGGGTACTAACGTGGACCATTCTGATCTTCGCCGTGTTCACCGGCCTTTGCGCCTTTGCGCGGGGTTATTGGGACCTGGTCGCTTACCGGATTATTGCTGGTCTTGGCCTGGGTGGTGAGTTCGGTATCGGCATGACGCTCGCTGCCGAAGCCTGGCCAGCCAGCAAGCGCGCCCGTGCGTCGTCCTATGTCGCACTCGGGTGGCAGGGGGGAGTTCTCCTGGCTGCGTTGGTCACTCCAGTGTTGCTACCGGTGATCGGGTGGCGTGGCATGTTCATAGTCGGCCTTCTGCCTGCAGTTGTCGCGTTTATCGTCCGCCGCGCGCTCCATGAGCCGGAGATCTTCGTCAAGAACCATGCTGCCAAGAAAGAGAATTCGTTCCGCTTGCTGGTGAAGGATGGGGTCACATCCAGGACGACCCTTGGAATCGCCATTCTTTGTTCGGTCCAAAACTTTGGCTATTACGGCATCATGATCTGGATGCCCAGTTACCTCGCGAAGAGTCTCGGCTTCGGTCTCACCAAGTCCGGCATGTGGACCGCGATGACGGTTCTGGGCATGGCCTGCGGCATCTGGGCGTTCGGACAACTCGCCGACCGGATCGGCCGCAAGCCCGTCTTCATCCTGTTCCAAATTGGCGCGGTGATCATGGTCTTCGTGTATTCGCGGTTCACGGACCCGAACATGCTGCTTTGGGTGGGGGCAATCATGGGAATGGCTGTAAACGGAATGATGGCCGGCATTCCCGCACTCATGTCCGAAGCGTATCCCACGGCAGCCCGCGCCACGGCGCAAAACGTCTTGTTCAACATCGGCCGGGCAGTGGGTGCACCGGGGCCGTTAGCAGTCGGCGCCTTGGCCGCGAAATACTCGTTTAACGTTGCGATCGGCCTGCTCGCGTCGATTTACGTCCTCGACATCATCGCTACAGTGTTCTTGATCCCGGAGCTCAGGGGCAAGGAGCTCGAGTAAGCGGCGCCCAGGCAACAGCCCAGCCTGCTCGTGATTCTCGTGCCTGAAAGGAAAAAACAGGTGAGCAATTTTCACAAACTTGCTCACCCGTTTTCACCCGCGTTGCCGCGCAGTCTTCTTGGAAGCAGCAACATAAGTATCGCCGATGCGAGCACGGAAACGCCCGCAACCGCCAGGCCGCCGTACAAGCTGCCTGCTTGGTCCTTTATCCAACCAATTGCATACGGTCCCGCAAATCCGCCCAGATTCGCAACCGAGCTGATCAAGGCAATCCCTGAGGCCGCCGCAAACCCCGTCAGGAAATCACCCGGCAGGCAATAAAAAGGTCCATACACGCTGTAGATCCCCAGGGCGGCGAACGATAGAAGTATGATTGTTGGAAAAATGGAATGAGTTGCGCCCAGTGACGCCAGTGCGATTCCAGCAGCGATAGCGGGAATCGCCGCATGAAACGTTCGCTCCTGCTTGCGGTCGGAACTCCGCGACACCATCACCATCACGGGCAGGCCCACAAGATGCGGAATCATCACCAGTAGTCCGATCAAACTGTTGGAGATTCCGCTCGACACTGATTTCACCAGCTGCGGCATCCAAAAGTTCATCCCGTACATCCCGATATTCAAGGTGAATCCGATCAATCCCAAATGCCAAACCCGCCTAGTCATAAGAGCTTGTACCGCTGAAATTTTGTGGCTCGCCAGTTTCTCCTGCTCCTCGCGCGCCAGCTCCGCCGCAATCCAATCCTTTTCCTCCTGGTTCAGAAATTTGGCTTCTGCCGGCCGATTGGGCAGCAAAAAGTACGTGAGCACGCCGCAAACTACCGCCGGGACGCCCTCCAATATCAGCAGCCACCTCCAACTGCTGATGCTCAGCCAGTGCACGTGATCCAGAATGAATCCGGAAACCGGCGAACCCAGGATGCTTGTGACGGGGATGCCGGCAAGGAACAACGCAATCATTTGCGCCTGATCCCGCTGACGAAACCAATATGTCAGATACAAGACGATTCCGGGAAAATAACCCGCCTCCGCCAGCCCCAGCAAAAAACGCACCGCGTACAGCTGGTGCACCGAATGCACTAGTCCGGTCAGCACGGCCAGAAATCCCCAGGTAATCAGGATACGCGCGATCCAAATTCGCGCCCCGATTTTGTGCAGTAGCAGATTGCTGGGAATTTCAAACAGGAAATACCCGAAAAAGAAAATCCCCGCCACCAATCCAAACTGCTTGCTGGTAATGGCCAGCTCCTTGTTCATCGTCAACGCCGCAAACCCGATGTTGATGCGGTCGAGAAACGAGATGACGTAGAGAACAAAGACAAAGGGAATAATCCTCATCCGCAGTTTGTGAATCGTTTTGGATTCGTCGGATAGTGCAGCGGTGCCTGCTTCGTTGGCCACGATCACCTCAACCTGCGTCTGCCCTGATTGAAGGTTCTCCTCGGCCGGCGTCGCTGGCCGAAGGCGTGTAAGGATTGCCGAGACTCTATGGCGGGAACGCTCACCCGTCAAGGTACGCCGCTCTTCCTGCAGGAGTGGACTTCTCTCTCACAGTTTCACTCTCGCCAGGCAACTTTTCCTCTCGCCCGCAATCGCCCGGCAAGCTGACGGGGCCTGCGAATTGTGGCAAACTGGACGTTTATACGGGACGGTTTTTGCGCCGCGTGTGTCGCTCGTTCGAATGCAGCAGGCCCGCCGAAAAATCGCGCGAGCCATTCGAATCCTGCCCGCGATTGAGAAAATTGGTAAGCGAAAAAAATGGACCCGAAGTTCATACGGAATTTCTGCATCATCGCGCACATCGACCATGGCAAGTCCACGCTCGCCGACCGTCTTCTCGAAATGACCGGCGCGCTGACCGAGCGCGAGATGCACGCGCAGGTGCTCGACTCCATGGACCTCGAGCGCGAGCGCGGCATCACCATCAAAGCAAAAAGCATTCGCCTGCATTACAAAGCGAAAGACGGAAATACGTATCGATTGAATTTAATTGATACGCCCGGCCACGTGGATTTTTCTTATGAAGTTTCGCGCGCCCTCTCCGCCTGCGAAGGCGCACTCCTCGTAGTTGACGCGTCGCAGGGTGTTGAAGCGCAGACCGTCGCGAATGCGTTTCTCGCCGCCGGTCACAACCTGACGATTCTGCCGGTGATCAACAAGATCGATTTGCCGGCCGCGCAGCCGGAGTTCGCAAAAGAGCAAATCGAAACCGTGCTCGCGATTCCGGCGGAGGACGCGCTGCTCATCAGCGCGAAGAGCGGCCTCGGCGTCGAAGATGTGCTCGAAGCCATCGTGGCGCGCGTGCCGCCGCCCAAGGGCAGCGCGGAAAATCCTTTGCAGGCGCTGATTTTCGATTCGTGGTTCGACATTTACCGCGGCGCGGTGGTGCTCGTGCGCGTGATGGAAGGCCGCGTTTCGAATCACCTGAAAATCAAACTCGTCGCCGGAGATGAAACCTACGAAGTCGAGCAGCTGGGCACGCTGACTCCCAAGCCCGTGGCGCTTGAGGAACTCGAAGCCGGCGACGTCGGCTTCATCGTTGCGAATATCAAGCGCGTGGCCGATGCGCGCATGGGCGACACGGTCATCGAAGTAGCGCGTCCGGCTCCGGCGCTGCCGGGATTTGAAGCCATCAAGCCGATGGTTTTCGCCGGCTTGTTTCCGGTGCTCGCTGATGACTACGAACCGCTGCGCGACGCGCTCGGCAAATTGCAATTGAACGACGCGGCGTTTTTCTACGAGCCGGAGAATTCCGTCGCGCTGGGTTTCGGATTTCGCTGCGGCTTCCTGGGCCTGCTGCACATGGAAATCGTGCAGGAGCGGCTGGAGCGCGAATTCGGACTGAACCTGATCACCACGGCACCGAGCGTGCGCTACCGCATCACGCGCGTGACCGGCGAAGTCATCGAAGTCGACAGCCCGGCGAAATTTCCCAATCCCAGCGACATCGAGAAAATCGAAGAGCCGATCATCAAAGCGATGATCATCACCAACGACGACTCCATCGGCGGAATTCTGCAGCTCTGCCAGGAAAAGCGCGGAACGCAGAAAAAATTCGAGTACCTGTCGCCGACGCGCGTCATGCTCACCTACGAATTGCCGCTCAACGAAATCGTGCTCGATTTTTACGATCGCCTAAAATCTACTTCACGCGGCTACGCTTCGCTCGATTACCACCTCGCGGGCTACAGCGAATCCGACCTCATCAAGCTGGATGTGCTGGTTGCCGGCGAACCGGTCGACGCACTGGCGCTGATCATCCATCGCGAGTTTGCGGCGGAGCGCGGGCGTGACCTGGTGACGCGCTTGCGAAAACTGATTCCGCGGCAGATGTTTGAAGTGCCCATCCAAGCCGCGATTGGCAGCCGCGTGATAGCGCGCGAAACCGTCGCGGCCATCCGCAAAAACGTTCTCGCCAAGTGCTACGGCGGAGATATTTCCCGCAAACGCAAACTCCTCGAAAAACAAAAAGAAGGCAAGCGCCGCATGAAGCGCGTCGGCCAGGTGGATATTCCGCAAGAAGCGTTCCTCGCCGTTCTGAAGGTGGCGTCCTCTTCCGACGACGAATGATGCTTTTGAACATGCTACCTCTGTTTGGATTGCTCTCCTTTCTGCTCGGGAGTAAACTGCCCTCAGAGAGATTTCCATGGGAAAAGAGCGCCAATTCGTTGTGAATGAGCGCGGTGAGAAAGTCGCCGTAGTCATCAGCATCGAGGAATACGAAAAGATTCTCGAAGAGCTGGAGGACATAGAAGCAATCCGGGAATACGAGGAAGCCAAAGCTTCCGGGGAAACGCCCGTACCTTTCGATGATGCGATTGCGCGAATCGAACGTAACCGGAAGTGATTTACGCGCTCCGCATCCTGCCACGCGCCGAAAAAGAGCTCTCGGCGCTTGACTCCAGACCTTACGATTCCGTCAAAAAGAAAATCTATGCCCTGCGTGACGAACCCCGACCGCCGGGCTGCCGGAAGCTGGCGGACTATCGAGGCTGGAGGATTCGCGTCGGAGACTATCGTGTTGTCTATGAAATAGATGATGCAGCAAGAACGGTGACGGTTCTGCGGGTCGGTCATCGCAAAGAAATCTATCGGTAAGCTCATCCCAATTCCTTCTTCTTTACCTCAGTGGACAAACGGCCGCGGTGGAGTTGGATGGCGACGGAGTCGCCGAGGGCGACTTGGGCGGCGTCGCGGAGGAGGATTCCGTTGGCGTCGGTGGCGATGGCGTAGCCGCGTTCCAGAACCTTCAACGGGCCGCGTTCCTGGAGTTGCAGGGTTAGACGCTGCCAGCGTTCGCGCTTGGCGCGGAGGAGGCGTTCGGCGCGGAGGCCGAGATCGGCGCTACGTTTTTCAAGGCGCAGCCGAAACGCGGCTATCTTCACGCGAAAATCAAAAGAGACGATGCGCAGATGCGCGGCGGTGAAGCGCTTGCGCGATTGCTCGAGACGCGCGCGAAGGCCGAGGGCGAGGCGCGAAGTCATCTCATCGGCGCGCTGGCGCTGCTGGCGCAGAAGATCAAGCGGACGGCGGAAACCGCGGCGCGCGGAAAGCTCGTGGACGTGGCGAGAAAATTCCAACAGGCGATAGCGGATCAATCCGGCGAGGGTTTCGTGCAGATCGGCGATGTGCTTGTCGAATTCGCGGCGGGTCTGGACGACAAGTTCGGCGGCGGCGGAAGGCGTAGACGCGCGGACGTCGGCGACGAAATCGGCGATGGTGAAATCGGTTTCGTGGCCGACGCCGGAGATCACGGGAATTTCTGAAGCGAAGATGGCGCGCGCGACGATTTCTTCATTGAAGGACCACAAATCCTCCATGGAGCCACCGCCGCGCGCGAGAATTAGCACGTCCACCATTTTTTTGGCATTGAAAAATTTCAACGCCTTGACGATTTCTTCGGCGGAGCCTTCGCCCTGCACGCGCACGGGATAAACCGTCAGATGCACATTGGGAAAGCGGCGCGTGAGGATGCGCACGACGTCGCGCACGGCGGCGCCCTTTGGTGAAGTGATGATGCCGATGCGGCTGGGAAGAAGCGGCAACGGCTTTTTGCGCGAGGCATCGAACAGGCCTTCGGTTTCGAGACGTTTTTTCAGTTGCTCGAATGCAAGCTGGAGCGCGCCGAGACCGATCGGCTCGAGATTTTCCACGTAAATCTGATATTCGCCGCGCTGCTCGTACACGCTGATACTGCCGCGCACGGTCATCTGCAGCCCGTCTTCGGGGCGGAACTTGATGCCGCGCTGCTGCTGCTTGAAGAAAACGCAGCGGACCTGGGCGCGGTCGTCCTTCAACGTGAAGTAGATGTGGCCGGACTGGGCTTCACGGCAGTTGGAGATTTCGCCCTGGACGCTGATGTCGGTGAAATTTTTGGCGAGGAGATCGCGGATCTTTGCCGTTAGCTCGCTGACGGTCCAAGTCTTGCGGTCGGGCATGAGGTTAAAGGCTAGTTGTTCGGTCATTTTGAGTTCTCAGTGGTCAGTTTTCAGTCCTCAGTTTCCACGAATCAGTCCGTGGGCTCCATTGAGCGTCCTGTGTCCCTGTCGACAAATGGGAAAAGCGCTGCTAGTCAGACTACAGCTCAACTTGAAGCTGGCGATGAGATCCTTCAGCGAACCTCGTCGGTTCGCTTCAGGGTGACAGGTATCCGGCGTGCGGCGAAGTGAGGGATAGGCGGACCGAACCAGGGGCGCGCCCCCCACCCCCCTGTTTTTTGTAAGTGTTGCATCTAAAGGAGTTAGCCCTGCCGTAAGTCTTTTGTTTGCAACACTTGCGGGGGAATCCATAAGTGTTGCAGCTAAAGGACTTGCGCACGCGAACGGTCGGCGAGCAGGTGACTTTGTGAGGCCCAATGATTTTGAGGTAGCTTGAAGGGCTACCTGGCGGGCGTGACGACTTTGCGGCGTGAAATTCAAAAAACATTATAGCATATCCGTACTGTTTGTCAAGGAATTACTGCTAAGTGGTTGGGGATCTGTAGGATAGGGTTATTCCCGTCGCCGGGTAAAGAGGCGGAGATTTTCGCTGAGGCCGAGGGCGCGGACGCATTGCTGGAGAGAGGCGCAACGGCAGCGGAGGAGGCCCTGGAGGAGGGTTTTGAGCTTGAGGGAGCGGGCAATGTTTTGTTCGACTTCGACGAGTTTCCGGGTGGCTAGTTTTTTCCAGCGAGTGCCGACGGGGGCGTTATCGCGGAAGCCGCTGAGGAAGAGCTTGATTTCGGCGAGAGTGGAGCCCATGTCGGTGGCGAAGCGGATCAAGAGTACGCGAGAGAGAGCGTCGCTTGCATAGCGGCGCTGGCCGCCGAGGCGCTGGGGCGGGGCGAGGAGACCCATTTTTTCATAGTAGCGGATGGCGGAAGCGTTGAGGCCGGCGGACGCGGCGAGTTGGCCGATTTTCACAATGGCGTTCCTGAAATACTGCTTGACTTAAAGCTGACTTTAAGTTTTAGCATCCGGGAATGGGGCGTGGCAAATCCTAATTGGAGGAAAGCCATGAATTGCAAGAAGAAACGGTTTGGAAAAATGAGCAAGAGAAGGGTGGCGGTGACGGCAGGTGCGGCGCTGTCTGTATTGATTGCCGGCGGCGGTGCAATGGGCCTGGCGGCACAAGGCTCATCTGCCCGAGCAAACATGGAGAAACAAATGGTGACAACGCAGAGCAAGTTTTATTGCAACATCAAGGCGCTGAATGCGGAAGAACGGGCGCATCACAAGCAATTGGGCGAAAAGCTGATGGCGGCACGGAAAGAGATCGTGGAGACGGAGAAGGGGTACGAATTCCAGTATAGCCCGAGTGACATTTCGTTGGCGGAGATGGCGGACTGGGTGAGCGCGGAAAGCAAGTGCTGCCCGTTTTTTGATTTTCACATTGACTTGGAACACGAGAGGAAATTGCTGTGCCTGCGGTTGACCGGGGAGGAAGGAATCAAGGCGTTCATTCGCGCGGAGTTTCAGCTGCCGACAAGATAAGGAAGATCAAAGAGGGATTCCTCGACTGCGCAGGCCGACCCTTTCCGACCGGATCGGAATCTTCCCGACAAGGTCGGGACAGGTCGATCGCAGGAGCGAAGGGCAAGAAAAACCGTCGGCCTGCTTCGGTCGGAATGACAAGGGTGTTGTAGTGGGCGAGGCTTTAGCGGCGGAAGTGGGAGAAGAGCCAGAAGAGAAGCGAAAGGCCGAGGCTGAGGACGAGGCAGGTGACGATGGGGAAATAAAAAGTGGTGTGTTCGCCGCGATGAATGATGTCGCCGGGAAGTTTTCCCAGGCGGAAGGGGAGTTTGCCGCCGAAGTAGAAAAAAGCGCCGAGGAAGACGAGGAGGCCGCCGAGAAAGAGGAGGGCGCGGCCAAGTTCGCGGAGAGGGTTCATACGCGGATTGTAGCTGAACTGAGGGTGCCGGAGCTGGAGCAAACAAAGAGAGATTCCTCCGCTCCGCAGGCCGGCGTCCGCGCAGCGCGGACGGTCGAAAAAACCGGCCTGCTTCGGTCGGAATGACAGGGTAACTTTAGTGATCGATGTTAAATCAGTTCGAGGGCGGAGAAGAAGTAGCCGATTTCGAAGACGGCGGTTTCCGGGGCGTCGGAGCCGTGGGTGCAATTGTTGCCGATGCTGGCGCCGAGGTCGCGGCGGATCGTGCCGGGGGCGGCTTTCTTGGGATCGGTGGCGCCCATGGTGTCGCGCCACTTGAGGATGGCGTCTTCGGCTTCGAGGACCAGGGCGAAGATTTTGCCGGAGCTCATGAAATCGGTAAGCTCGGGGAAGAAGGGCTGCTCTTTGTGGACGGCGTAGAAGCCACTGGCCTCTTCTTTCGTCAAGCGCATGCTCTTGATCGCAACGATTTTGAAACCGGCCTTGTGAATCCTGGCGAGGATTTCACCTTGTTGGCCGCGACTGACGGCGTCGGGTTTGATGATTGCGAGAGTGCGCTCGATTGCCACGAAAATTTCCTCCGAGGAATTGAAATGCAGTCGGCAAACTGCCGGCGCTACAAAAAAAGATGACCGCCGGATGGCCGGGCTAAAGCCCGGCCCTACATAAAAGCGCTACGACCTTAGAGCGGCGGCGACGGTGGAGCCGAGGTCCGCGGGAGTTTCGACGGTGCGGATGCCGGCGGCGGCCATCGCGGCGTATTTGTCCTTGGCGGTGCCTTGGCCGCCACTGATGATCGCGCCAGCGTGGCCCATGCGGCGTCCCGGGGGAGCGGTTTGGCCGGCGATAAAGCCGACGACAGGCTTCTTCACGTTGATCTGGATCCATTCGGCGGCGCGCTCTTCGGCGTTGCCGCCAATTTCGCCGATCAAAATGATGGCGTGCGTGTCCGGATCATCGTTGAAAAGCCGGATGGCGTCGAGGAACGTGGTGCCGATGATAGGATCGCCGCCGATGCCGATGCAGGTGGACTGGCCGACGCCGAGTTGCGTCCAATTGATGGACGGCTTCGTAGGTCAGCGTGCCGCTGCGGCTGACGACGCCGACATTTCCCTGCTTGTGAATGCGGCCGGGCATGATGCCGATTTTGCATTTGCCGGGAGAGATGATGCCGGGACAGTTCGGGCCGATTAGGCGCGTTTTCTTGAAATCCACGACGGAGGCGACGCGCACCATGTCGATGGCGGGGATGCCTTCTGTGATGCAAACGACGAGCGGGAGTTCCGCGTCGGCCGCTTCCAAGATGGCGTCAGCAGCGTAGGGCGGGGGGACGAAAATGACGGAGGCGTTTGCGCCGGTGGCCTTCGCGGCTTCGGCAACGGTGTTGAAGACGGGGCGCTCAAGATGCTTGCTGCCGCCTTTGCCTGGGGTGACACCGCCGACGACGTTCGTGCCGTACTCGATCATTTGTTGAGCATGGAAGGTGCCTTCGCGGCCGGTGAAGCCTTGGACGAGCAAGCGAGTTTTATCATCAACCAAGACGCTCATCGCGCACCTGCCGCGAGAGCCACAACTTTTTGCGCGCCGTCCTTCATGCCGTCGGCGATGGTGAAGTTCAAGCCGCTGTCGCGGAGAATTTGCTGGCCGGCTTCGACGTTGGTTCCTTCCATGCGAACGACGACGGGAATATTCAACTTTAGATCCTTAGCTGCGGCGACGACGCCGCTGGCGAGAACGTCGCAGCGCAGGATGCCGCCGAAAATATTGATGAAGACAGCATGCGGAAGGCGTTCTTCACCTGCTCGGCAGAGGCGCCGCCGCCGACATCGAGAAAGTTCGCGGGGGAGCCGCCGGCATACTTGATGATGTCCATGGTGGCCATGGCGAGACCGGCGCCGTTGACCATGCAAGCCACGCTGCCTTCGAGCTTAATGTAGTTGAGGCCGTACTTGGAGGCTTCGACTTCGAGGGGATCTTCTTCATCGAGGTCGCGGAGCTCGCGGAGTTCCTTGTGACGGAAGAGGGCGTTGTCGTCAAAGGTCATCTTGGCGTCGAGGGCGACGAGTTTGCCGTCACCGGTGAGCACGCAGGGATTGATTTCGATCATCGAGGCGTCGGTGTCAATGAAGGCGCGGTAGAGAGCCTGTAGGAACGGAATCGCGGAATTAGCGGCTTCGCTCGGCAAGCTGAGGCCGAACGCGATCTTGCGGGCCTGATAAGGCTGCAAACCCAGCGCCGGATGAATCGTTTCGCGCAAAATGGCGCCGGGATTTTCCTTGGCGACTTCCTCAATTTCCATGCCGCCAGCAGCGCTGGCCATGAAGACGACGCGGCCGGTGGCGCGATCGACGAGAAGGCCGAGATAAAGTTCGCGCTTGATGTCGAGACCTTCTTCGATGAGCAGGCGCTTGACAATGCGGCCAGCGGGGCCAGTTTGCGGAGTGACCAGCTTCATGCCGAGAATGTGGCTGGCGATATCGGCGGCTTCGTCGGAGGAACGCGCCAGCTTCACCCCACCTGCTTTGCCGCGGCCGCCCGCGTGGATCTGTGCCTTCACGACGACGACCGTGACGTGCGATCTCAGGCGGTGCGCCGCCTCGCGCGCTTCTTCCTTGGTGAAGGCGACTTCACCGCGGGGAGTGGTGACGCCGTAGCGAGCGAGGATCGCCTTGGCCTGGTATTCATGAATCTTCATCGAAGTTCCGTTTTCCGTCCGACTTCGAAGCAGTCCGCTAGTGATAGAATTTTGACGACATTTGAAACATAGAAGTTTACCCGGAAGGCGGAAACGGAGCAAGGACGGGCCAAATGGCGCGGGAATTGACGAAAAAACGCGAGTTTCATCGCGGGCGAGGCCGCTATCTTGCGGCGGCGATACGATGACATTTTCGCCGATGGAGCGAGTTGAGGCCGGGCACGTCCTCGAGCGCGCGGAAGCGGAAGCCGTGATGGAAGAGCTGCTTTCGGGACGCGTCGAGACGCCGGAGATCGTGCGGTTGCTGGCGGCGCTCAATCGGCGGCCTGTTGAGGTCCAGGAACTCGCGGGGTTTGCGCGGGTGATGCGGCGGCACGCCACGCGCGTGTTTGCGGGGGGCGAGGGGCGGCCCGCGAACATGGTGGACACGTGCGGAACGGGCGGCGACGGCGCGAACACATTTAATATTTCGACGGTGGCGGCGATCGTTGCGGCAGCGGCGGGCGCGCGCGTGGCAAAGCATGGGAATCGCGCGGCCAGTTCGCAGAGCGGTTCCGCAGACGTGCTGGAAGCGCTGGGAGTGCGGATTGATCTGCCGTTCGAACAGTATGGGCGCGCGATCCGGGAGATCGGGATTGGATTTCTGTTCGCGCAAGCCGCGCACACGGCCACGCGGCATGCGGCTCCGGCACGAAAACAGGTCGGCGTGCGAACGGTGTTCAATTTGCTGGGGCCGCTGACGAATCCAGCGGGGGCGCAAGCGCAAGTGCTGGGCGTCTTTTCAGAGGATGTGATTGAACTCGTGGCGGCAACGCTCGCTGAACTTGGCGTCGAGCGCGCGTTTGTGGTGCACGGCGCGGGGGACCTGGATGAGATTTCGCTGGCAGGGGAGACGATGGTTGCCGAGGTGCGAAGGGGCGCGGTGCGACGCTTCACGGTGACGCCGGAAGAGTTCGGCGTGGCGCGCGCTCCGCTCGAATCCATTCGCGGAGGGACGGCAGCCGAAAATGCGGCCCTGATCCGGCGCATCCTGGGAGGCGAAGCCGGGCCAGCGCGCGATATTGTGGTGGTCAATGCCGCGGCTGCACTCGTCGCTGCGGGTGTGGCTGGCAATTTTCGCGAAGCAGCGGGACTCGCAAGTTTTGTGATTTCCTCAGGGGCGGCCAGCGAAAAACTAGCCAGACTGATAGCGTTCACGAATGCGGATTAGCCTCACACCGGAAGCTGGAGGAGAAAAACTTTGAGAAACATAGTGGTCACTCTGTTGGTTATCCTTTTGCCGTATCCAGCTCTCGCGCAGAAACCGGCTCGTCCGGCGCCGGCGCAGGTCGCGCAGGAAGTGCGCGATTACCGGATGGACAACGAAGAACGCATCGTCCGCGAGCTGAGCGAATTTCTTGCGATCCCTAATATTGCGAGCGACACGCCGAACATCCAGAAGAACGCGGCGCATTTGGTCGAGATGCTGGAGGCGCGCGGGATCGAAACGCACCTCTTGCCGATCAACGGGCGCGGACCGGTGGTCTTCGGCAAGCTGATCGCGCCGGAAGCTAAGCGCACGGTGATTTTTTACGCGCACTACGACGGGCAGCCGGTCGATGCGGCAGCGTGGACGGATGGAGAACCTTTTGAGCCGGTACTTCGTGATGGCGCTATCGAAGCCGGCGGGAAGCGGATTCACTTCCCGGAAAACAGCGCGCAACATCGGGCAGTGTACGACGACAATTGGCGGATCTACGCGCGCTCCTCTTCGGATGACAAATCACCGATTGTGGCGCTGCTGGCGGCAATCGATGCGCTCAGGGCCAAGACAATTCCGCTCGGAGTGAATTTGAAAGTGATCTTCGAGGGCGAGGAAGAAGCGGGGTCAACGAATCTGCAACGAACGCTGGAGCTGCACAAGAATTTGTTGGGCGCGGACCTGCTCATAACGGCCGATGGCCCGGTGCATCAGAGCGGGCGAGCACTCGTTTTCTTTGGAAACCGGGGTGACATTGGGATCGACGTTACAGTGTATGGTCCGGTGCGCGCGTTGCATAGCGGGCATTACGGAAACTGGGCGCCGAATCCCGCAATGGAACTGGCACAGCTTCTGGCGTCGATGAAAGACGCGGAGGGCCACGTGCTCATTGATGGCTACTACGATGACGTTGCACCGCTCGACGATGCGGAGAAGAAAGCGCTTGCGGAAATGCCGGAGAACGACGCCGATCTCGAACGCGAGCTGGGTATCGCCAAGCCGGAAGGCAGCGGGAAAAAGCTGGTGGAATTGATCATGCAGCCTTCGCTGAATATTCGCGGATTGCGCAGCGCGTACGTGGGCGATCAAGCGCAGAACGTGGTGCCCGATCGCGCGGAGGTTTCGCTCGATGCGCGCCTCGTGAGAGGAGAGGACCCCCAGCAGAAATTCGATCAGATCGTTCTGTTTATCCGAAAGCAAGGCTTCTACGTCATTGATCGCGAGCCCACGATAGAGGAGCGGCGCGCGCATGCGCGGATCGCGAAAGTCATTTACGAAGGCGGTTATCGAGCGGCGCGCACGCCGATGAATCAGCCGGTTTCGAAGGCTCTTCTTCAGGTCGTTCAAGGCGCGACGGCTGGGACCACGGTAGTCGCGCCGACGCTTGGGGGCAGCGTGCCGATGTACATTTTTGAGGATCTTGGGCTGCCGTGGATCGGCGTGCCCATCGTCAACTACGACAATCATCAGCATAGTTCGGATGAAAATTTGCGGCTGGGACATTTCTGGCGCGGGATGGAAATCTACGCGGCGATTCTAGCGGATTTGAATTGGTGAAAAAAAATTACAACGCAGAGACGCAGAGTGCGCAGAGTAACACAGGGCAGGAAGGAAATTGCGGCGTAAAGCAACACCTACAAAGAAAGGAAATTCTTGAGGAGCTGTTTGCCGGATTCGGTGAGGATGGATTCGGGATGGAATTGCACACCCTCGATCTTGTGGCGGCGGTGGCGGAGACCCATGATGATGCCGTCGTCGGTTTCGGCGGTTACCGTCAATTCACGCGGCAGGGATTTTTTCTCGACGATCAGAGAATGGTAGCGCGTGGCGATGAAGGGATCGGGCAGCTTGCGGAAAATGTTCCTGCCGTCGTGATGGATCTGGCTC
>WNFJ01469357.1_pt2 | contig 17362 bp, 16 predicted proteins | sample 5400461 | NCBI WGS metagenome assembly WNFJ01 (sample SAMN13153349, study PRJNA577476) | soil metagenome | isolation source: 115 cm saprolite on Douglas fir-dominated hillslope | place: USA:California | collected 2013-09-17 | reverse complement strand
CCCCGCCGCGACCCCACCCGCCCTTGACCGGCGCGAACGCCGCGGACTGCGCTCGCACGAACAGCTCTTGCTGCTCGGGGGTGAGCTTCACCATGCCCCAGCCGGTGCGCGGATGGCCCAGGGTCGCAAAAATCCGGCCCGCCACGCGAAAGTCCGGGTGACCCATGTGCGCGGCTTCACTGGCCTGCGGCAGACTCAACGCGATGCGTCGAAACTCGGCGGCGGTCATGGACGCCATTCCTCAGCCTAGCACGGCAGTCATCGACCAACAAAGCCCAGCGCTCGTGATCGCACCACCGGGCGCCGATCGGAACATGCGCGAAGACCCGTCGGCGCCGCTAGAGCCCGCCTCCCCATCTCCACCGGCCCGTTGTAGCTTCCCCACCTCCATGCTCCCCTTCCTCTTGCTTTTTGTAGCCGGCGATACCACCGGCTATTGGCAGCAGCAGGTCGCGTATCGGATCGCCGCGGCGCTGGACGAGCCGTCGGGTGTGCTCACCGGGCACGTGCGCATCAGCTATGTGAACCGCTCCCCCGACACGCTGCGCGACTTCTACGTCCATCAGTACCTGAACGCGTTCCGCCCCGGCTCCCGCTGGGCCGCTGCCGACTCGGCCGAGCAGCGCGAGCGGTTTCAGCACATGAAGGACCCGGACTACGCCTTCGAGCGGATCACGGCCGCGACCGTCATGGGCGGCGCGCTCCGACCCGATTATCCCTATGCCCCCGACTCGACCATCGCGCACTGGACGCTGCCGCGGCCACTCGCCCCGGGCGATTCGCTCGCGGTCGAGATCGACTGGCAGGCGCGTCCATCCACCCTGCCGCGGCGCCAGGGACGCCAGGGCCGGCGCTTCGACTTCGCGCAGTGGTATCCCAAGATGGTGGTATACGACCGCTACGGCTGGGAGGACCACCCCCTTTATCCGGGCGGCGAGTTTTATGGCGAGTTCGCCGCCTACGACGTTACGCTCGATCTGCTGCAGGACCAGGTGATCGGCGCCACGGGGGTGCCGGTGGAGGGCGACCCGGGCTGGGAGAAAGCGAAGGCCGACCCCGCACTCAGAATCGACTATCAACGCGACTGGTACCACGCGCCACGCTCCACGCAGTGTCCGGCGGTGGCCGCGGGGCGCAAATGTGTCCGCTTCCGGGCCGAGCAGGTGCATCACTTCGCGTTCTCGCTCAACCCGAACTACATCTACGAGCAGGGCCGCTACGGCGAAGCCGTGGTGCGCGTACTGTACCAGCCGGGCGACCGCGCCACCTGGGGCCAGGGGAAGGCCGTCCAGAACACCGTGGTGGCGCTCGCCTGGCTCGACTCGTTGTTCGGGAAGTACCAGTGGCCCCAGCTCACCAACGTGCACCGCATCGAGGGCGGCGGGACCGAGTTCCCGATGATGATCATGGACGGCAGTGCGTCCATCGGCCTCATCGTGCACGAAACCGGGCATCAATACGTCATGGGCCAGCTCGCCAACAACGAATGGCGCGAGGGGTGGCTCGACGAGGGGTTCTCGGATTTCCAGGAGGGCTGGTTCTTCGAGGCGCACGGCGGCCCGCCGGCCTACGAGGGGCTCGAGCCCGGCATCCTGTGGCTCGACCTGGAGCGCTGGAGCGAGCCGGTCTCAACGGTGAGCGAGCATTTCCGCGATTTCCTCATCTACCAGGAAATGGTCTACGCCAAGGCGCAGCTGTTCCACGAGCAGCTGCGCTACGTGGTGGGCGACGACACGATGCGGCGTATCCTGCGCGAGTATTTCTCGCGCTGGAAGCTGAAGCACGTCGATGAGGAGGCGTTCCGCCGCGTGGCCGAGGACGTCTCGCACCAGGACCTGAAATGGCTGTTCGGCGAGTGGCTCCACGCCACGCCGCTCATCGACTACCGGCTGCGTCGGGTGGAACGGCACCGGCTCTCGGACGGGCGCTGGCGCACCGTGGTGACGGTCGAGCGCAAGGGCGACGGCCGCATGCCGGTCGAGATCGGCGATCGCGATACCATCTACGCCCGGGCCACGGGCGAGCCCACTACCGAGCGGATCGAGTTCACGAGCGCCCGGAAGCCCGGCCGTCTCATCCTCGACCCACGCGGCCGCACCCACGATTACGACATGCTGAACAACCGGGAAAAGCGCTGGTTCTTCGGCGGTCGAGGTGCGGGGCAGTTACGCCTGGACGACCCGACGCGCGAGACGGCCCGGCGCGACAAGCTCGTAACCGCGTTGTTGCCGATCGCCTGGTCCAACGATTTCGGCGGCGCGACCCTCGCCCTGCGCACCCGTACCAACTACCTCGGCCGCTACGAGCGCAACCTGACGCTCGCGTCGGTCGCTACGCAGGGGGGCGAAGGTCGCGACCGGTACGGCTTCTACGGCCGCTGGTCCGACCCGATCCGCCATCTCGTGCCGCGCACCGAGACGAGCCTCGCCGCCTGGGCCGTCGAGGGGCGGGCCGGTGTCGCGGTCTCGGTTGGCCGCGCGCTGCGCGAGCACCTGGGTTTCGGCGCCGATCCCCACGTGGGATTCGATGCCCTCTGGATGGCCACGACCAACCTCGGCTATGTCGACCGCCGGCTGTGGGACGACGCCGGGACGGTCGAGGCGGGTCCGTGGGTTTCAACCGAAGTGCGTGGCGGAGGGACGCTGCTCAGGGCGCGGCTGGGCGCCCGCGGCGGGGTCGTCTACTCGAACACGGGTCCGGGGATCGTGTCCTCCAGCCGCTACGACCTCGAGGGTTTCGGACGTTTCACGGGCGAGGCCAGCGCACGGGCGCCCTTCCCGCTGGGTACGACCATCGGCGTGCGGCTGTTCGGCGGCGCGTACGCCGGGAGCTCCGTGCCTGTGTTGCAACGCCGCATTCCCATCGCCGGCGCGGACCCGTACGAGACGTTCACGAATCCGCTGTTGCGCAGCGCGGGCGCGCTGTTCGTGCGGCCGGATTTTCAGTATCACGCGCCCGGCAACGGCAACCTGCGGGGCTTCCGGAGCGACCTGGGCGGCCGCTGGGCGCTGACCGCCAACCTGGAGCTCACCCGCTCGGTGTGGCGCCGCGACGGGGGTATCTTGCGGGATGTGGCACTCACCGGCTTCGCCGACGGCGGCCTCGTGGACACGCTCGCCGTCCCCCCGACGGCTTCCGGGGCGGGCCGCTGGTACACGCCGCTGTACGATGGGGGAGTGGGCCTCGTGACCCGTCACCAGATCCGGGACCTGGCCTGGACCATGCGCCTCGAGCTGCCGCTCGTCGTGAGCCGCTCGACCTACGCACGAGACCTGCGACCGAGCGAAGGCAGGCTAGCGCTCCGGTGGCAGCTGAGCCTCAGCCCGAGCTTCTGATGAACGCGAGCGCGAACGACCGGCGCGGCTTCTTCCGCGAAGCCTTCACCCGGCTGGTGCGCGAAGTGGCGACCCGCACCGAGCAGCGTGTCGCGCCGCGGCGCTACTTTCGGCCGCCCGGCGCGGCCGACGAAATCGCGTTTCTGGCGTCGTGCACGCGCTGCGGCGACTGCCTGCCGGTGTGCCCCGTGAACGCGATCATCAAAGCCCCGCCCGGGGCGGGGCTCGCGGCCGGCACGCCGATGATCGATCCCGCCATCCAGGCGTGCGTGGTGTGCGCGGACATGCCGTGCGCCCATGCCTGCGCCACCGGCGCCCTCGTGCCGCCCGCCGGCGGCTGGGACGAAATCCACATGGGTGTCCTGGAGCTCGACCCCGGGCGCTGCATCACCTTCCAGGGCGTGAGCTGTGGCGTGTGCGCCCGCGCCTGCCCGGTGGGGGAGCGAGCGCTGGCGATGGATGCGGGCGGGCATCCGGTGCTGCGGCCCGAAGGTTGCGTTGGGTGCGGGGTATGCGTGACGGCGTGCGTCACCTCACCTTCGTCTCTGAGCCTGAGCCTGGTTCCATGACCGATCGCTCCCTCCCCTACCGCGTGGAGAAGCCATGGGGCCACGAGCTGATCTGGGCGAGGACTGATCGCTATGTCGGCAAGGTCCTGCACATCGAGCCAGGACACGTGCTGTCGCTGCAGTACCACAATAAGAAGGATGAATCGATCTACGTGCTCACGGGCGAGATCATCCTGCGCATCCAGCAGGGCGAGACGCTGATCGAGCGGCCCATGGCGCAGGGAGCGGCATTCCACATTGCGCCCAAGGTGATCCACCAGTTCGAGGCGGTGGTGCCGACCGACCTGCTCGAGGCTTCGACCTCCGAGATCGACGACGTCGTCCGGCTCAAAGACCGCTACGGGAGGGTGTGATGAAAGTCATCGTGCCGCTCGCCGGAAAAGGAACGCGCCTGCTCCCGCTGACCAAGCGCGTACCGAAACCCCTGGTGCGCGTCGCCGGGCGTCCCGTCATGGACTACGTCATGGACGCCCTGAAGGGCCTGGACGTCGACGAGCTGATCGTCATCACGGGACACCTGAAAGACGTCGTCGAGCGGTACATCGTCGAGCGGTACGACGTCAAAGCGACATTCGTTGAACAAAAGACGTTGGACGGCACGGCCGGGGCCATCAATCTCGCTCGACCCTACGTGGACTCTCCGGTGCTCATCATTTTCGTGGACACGGTGTTCGAGGCCGACCTGTCGCTCATCAACCGGGTGGACGCCGATGGCATCATCTGGGCCAAGGAAGGACGCGGCGGGCTACATGACCCGCATCGTCGAGAAGCCGAGTACGCCAGTCTCGCGGCTCGCGAACATCGGGTTGCAATACATCAAGGACTGGAAGATGCTGTTCGACGGGATCGCGCACGTCCTGAAGCAGCCGCCCGGGAAGGGCGGCGAGTTCTATCTCACGGACGCGTTCCAGTACATGGTGGACCGCGGCCGCCGCCTGCTCACGGCGCCGGTGGCCGGGTGGTACGACTGCGGCAAGGTTGACACGCTGCTCGAGACCAACCAACACCTGTTGGAGCACGGCCGGGCGCGGATCCCCTCGGGCCCGTGCCCCCGCTGCACCATCATCCCCCCCGTCTACATCGAAGACGGCGTGACGATCCACGACGCCACGGTGGGACCCAACGTGTCGATCGAGGCGGGGAGCTCCGTCGCCGAGAGCACGATCGCGAACAGCATCCTGGGGCGGAACGTCCGGGTGGTGCGCGGCACCGTGCGGGATTCGCTGGTGGGGGACGATCAGAAAATCGAAGACAAGGTCCTGCAGCAGAGCGTCATGGACGCCGGGGAGATCGCGCCGGCCAAGTAGTCACCCTGGCCGGGCGAGCTTCTGCTCGAGCCCCGCCTTCACCGCCGGCCACTCGCCGGCGACGATGCTGAAGTACATCGAGTCGCGTATCCGGCCGCTCGCCGTGACCATGTGGCTCAGCAGGATTCCCTCCTGTTTCGCCCCGATACGCAGCAGCGCCGCGCGAGAGGGCTCGTTCAACACGTCCGTTTTGAACTCCACCCTGATGCACCCCAGGACCTCGAATGCGTGCCTCAGCAGCAGGTACTTGGCTTCGGTATTCGCCGGGGTGCGCTGCGCCGCGCGCGCGAGCCACGTCCACCCGATTTCCAGCCGCCGGTCGGCGCGCTCGATGTTCGCGTAGCGGGTACTCCCCACGACCTGCCCGGTTGCTCGGGCGACAATGGCGAACGGCACGGCCGTCCCCTGGGCCTGCCAGGCGAGCGCCGTCTCGATGTAGGCGCGCATGTCGGCCGGGGTCGCCAGGGTGCTCAGCCCCCACCGCCACAGCTCGGCGTCGAGGCCGACCGCGCACAGCCGGTCGTGGTGCGCGAGCGACAGCGGCTCGAGCCGCACGTGTCGGCCTTCGAGCGTGACGGGACGGGGATCGATCGGTGGCACCACGGCGTGTCCGGGTCCTGGTTGGCACAGTAAGTTACCACCGGACGCTGGTCCCGAGGGGATGCGCATGACCGTCGCCGAAGTGCGGGAGCTGTTCGCCTACAACGCGTGGGCCAATCGGAGGTTCTTCGCGGCACTGGAGCCGCTTCCCGTCGAGGTGTACGTGCGCGACCTGAAGAGCAGCCACGGCGGACTGCACGGGACGCTGTGCCACATCGTGTGGGCGGAACAGTTGTGGCTCAACCGCTGGCTCGGGAAGCCCAATCCGGCGGTGCCCCAGGGCCGGGACCTGGCGAGCCTCGCCGCGGCGCGCACGCGGTGGGAGGCGATCGAGGCGGAGCGCGCCACGTTCCTCGCGGGCCTCACCGAGCGACGGCTGGACGAGGCGGTCGCGGTGAAGCCGAGTACCGGTGGGGAGTACCGGCACACGTTCCGCGAGATGTTTCGCCACGCGATCGATCATTCGAGCTATCATCGGGGGCAGCTGGTGACGCTGCTACGACAGGTGGGCGCGCCGCCGCCGGGGACGGGGCTGATCGTGTTCTATCGGGAGCGTCCGACGCCCGCCACCGCGTAACAAGTTGAATCGCAGGCTCTTATCGTAAGGCCTTGACCGGCCTCCGGAACCAAAGTTACTTACTGACCGTTCAGTAACTAACATTGCGACCGGAGCCAGCTGCTGTGAGCCACGCCGTCACCCCATCGAAGCCGCCAATCCAAGCCCCGCTGGAAACGCCGCAAAGACGCCCGCCCGGGGGAAATCGTCGCCGCCGCGCTCGACGTGTTCGGGGCGCGCGGCTTCGCCGCCACCAAGCTCGCCGACGTGGCGCGCCGGGCCGGAGTGACCAAAGGCACCGTGTACCTCTACTTCGACAGCAAGGAAGCGCTGTTCAAGGCGGTGGTGCGCGAGACGATCGTGCCCGTGATCGCCAAGGGTGAAGCGCTCGCGCAGTCCTTCACCGGCAGCGCCCGCGAGCTGCTCGAGCAGCTGGTGCGGGAATACTGGCGGCTGGTGGGGGAGACAGCCGTGGCCGGCATCCCGAAGCTCATGTTGGCCGAGGCGGCAACTTTTCCGGAATTGACCCGTTTTTACTACGAGGAAGTGGTGACCCGCGGGCACCGCCTGATGGCAAGCGTGATCGAGCGCGGCATCAAGAACCGGGAGTTCCGTCCCGTGAACGTCATGGTTGCCGCCAAGCTCGCCATGTCGCCACTGATGCACGCGGTTGTCGCGCGGCACGCGTTCGCGTCCTGCATGCCGGAGGCGTTCGACGTCAAGAAGTACCTCGACACTCACATCGACCTGTATCTCCATGGTATCGCGCAGCAATAGGCCCTGGCTCATCGCCCTGCCGGCATGGCTCGTCGCCGCATTCGCCCCACTCGCGGCGCAGGCGCCCGCGCCGACGACGCCGGTTCGCTTGTCGTTCGCGGACGCGGTGCGGCTCGCCTCCGGCGAGGTGCCGGTGGTCGCGCTGGCAACGTTGCGCACCACCGAGGCGGACGCTCGGGTGCGGCAGGCTCGCGCGGTCTTGCTGCCCTCCGCCTCGGTGGGGGGCTTCTGGCTGAACCGCACGTTCAACTCGCGCTCGATCGGAATTTCCTTCCCCGGCGTTCCGGAGCTGATCGGCCCGTTCAACAACTACGACGCGCGCGTCAGTGCGTCCCAGGCGCTGTTCGACTGGTCCAGCGTGCGGCACGTGCGTGCCGCGGGCGCGCAGGCCGATGGCAGCCGGGCCGAGCGCGGCGTGACGGTAGAGGCGTCGGTCCTCACGACGGCGATCGCCTATGTCCGCGCAGTACGCGCGCTGGCGGTGGTCGGGGCGCGCCAGGCCGATTCGGCGATTGCCGCCGAGCTCGTGGGTTTGGCGGAGGCCCAGCGCGCCGCGGGGGTAAGCCCGGCGATCGACGTGACGCGGGCCCGGGCCCAGCTCGCGAGGGCGCAGGGGCTGCTGCTCGTGGCCAAGAACCAGCTGGACCGGGGGCGCATCGACGTGACGCGCGCGCTGGGCCTCGACCCAGCCACTCCGCTCTCATTCTCGGATTCGCTTGCGCCGTCGCTCGGCGCCGCCGACGTGCCCGCGCAGCGCGACTCGGCGGTCAGCGCGGCGCTCGCCAACCGGCCCGAGCTGCGAGCCGAGCTGGCGCGCGCGGCGGCGGCGCGGCAGACCGGATCGGCGATCCGGGCGGAACGGCTGCCGCGGATCGAGCTCGCCGGCGACTATGGCGTGAACGGTCCGACGGAGCCGCGCTCGATCGCGACCCGCGATATCACGCTCCAGGTGAGCGTGCCGATCCTCGACGGCTTCCGCCGGGAGGCGCGCCTCGACGAGCAGGACGCGGTGGTGCGCGAGTCGCAAGTGCGCGAGGCGGACCTGCGCCGGCAGATCGCCGCCGAGGTGGACGCCGCGCTGCTCGACCTCGGCTCCGCCGAGGCCCAACAGCTGGTGGCCCGCGAGGAGCTGCGGCTCGCCGAGAGCGAGCTCAGCCAGGCGCGGGAGCGTTTCAAGGCGGGGGTTGCGGGCAACATCGACGTGATCACCGCGCAGGCGGGCCTGGTTCGGGCCCGCGATACGGAGATCGACGCCCGTTTCGCCGCCGCGACCGCCCGGGTTTCCCTGGCGCGCGCCGCCGGCGGGGCCAAGACCCTTCATTAACCGCATACACCGATGAGTGACGACATGGCTACGACGATCGAACGTGAGACGGCCCCCGCCTCCCCCGGCGCTCGGGCCCCGCGGCCCGCGCCCGCTGCGAAACCGGGCAGCGGCAGGCGCACCATCTTCATCATCATGGGCGTCGTGCTGCTCGGCCTCGTGGCAGTGGGAGTCCGGCGCTGGATCTACAGCTTCACCCACGTGTCCACCGACAACGCCCAGGTGGACGGGCACATCGTTCCCATCCTCCCGAAAGTCGGCGGCTACGTGGTCGAGGTGCGAACCGACGAGAACCGCTCCGTCAAGGCGGGCGACACGCTCGTGGTGCTGGACGACCGCGACTACAAGGCGCGGCTGTCGCAGGCCGAGGCCGACCTGGCCGTGGCGCTCGCGGGCGTGAGCAATCGGGCGCGGGTGGGCCAGGCGGAGGCACAGGTGGCGCAGATGCAGGCCAACGCCGAGAAGGCGCATGCCGATCTCGAGCGGACCAAGCGGCTCGCGGAGCAGGAAATCATGCCGAAGCAGGCGCTGGACGCGGCCGAGGCGGCGGCGCGCGCGGCGGACGCTGCCCTGGCGGCGGCTCAGGCCGCCCTGCTGGGCGCGGATGGCCGGGTGGCGGCGGCCCGCGCGGCGCGCGACCAGGCGGCGTTGAACCTCTCCTACACCCGAATCACCACCCCGTCCGAAGGGGTGGTGAGCAAGAAGAGCGTGGAGCTCGGTCAGCTGGTGCAACCGGGCCAGCCGCTCATGAGCCTGGTACCGCTGAGCGACGTCTGGGTCACGGCGAATCTGAAGGAGACGCAGACGGCTCACGTCACTCCGGGCGACCCCGTGGACTTCACGGTCGACGCGTACGGAGGCCGCCATTTCAGCGGGCATGTGGAGAGCCTGGCGCCGGCGACCGGGGCGCGCTTCTCGCTCCTGCCTCCGGACAATGCGACTGGGAACTTCACCAAGGTGGTGCAGCGCCTCCCGGTGCGCATCCGGCTGGACGGCAAGAACGATCCGGCGCGGCCGTTGCGCCCGGGGATGAGCGTAGCGGTCACCATAACCACCAAGTAAGCGCGACCGTGGCCACCGCCGCTCTGCCCGCAATCGGCGCCGACGCCGACCGGTACAAGTACCGCTACATCATCGCGATCACGGTGTCGCTCGCGTCCGTGCTCGAGCTCCTGGACACGAGCATCGTGAACGTCGCGATCCCCCACATGATGGGGAACCTGGGCGCGACGTTGGACGAGATCGCCTGGGTGTCCACCGGCTACATCGTGGCCAACGTGATCATCCTGCCGATCACCGGCTGGCTGTCGGCGTACTTCGGGCGGCGGCGCTACTTCGCGGGATCGATCGCGATCTTCGTGGTCGCGTCGTTCTTCTGCGGCAACGCGCACTCCCTCATCGCGCTGTTGTTCTGGCGGATCATCCAGGGATTGGGGGGCGGCGCCCTGCTCTCCACCTCGCAGGCGATCCTGTACGAGGTGTTCCCCCGCGAGGAGTTCGGCACCGCGATGGCGATCTTCGGCGTGGGCGTGATGGTGGGGCCGACCCTGGGGCCGACGCTCGGCGGGTACATCACCGATGCGTTCGGCTGGCCCTGGATCTTCTACATCAACATCCCCCTCGGCATGCTGGCGCTCGCGCTATCGCTCAGCTTCATCCTGAATTCGCGGTTCCAGGAGAAGGCCGAGCGCGTGGATTACATCGGGTTGCTGCTGCTCGCGGCCGGCGTCGGCACGCTCCAGGTCATGCTCGAGCGCGGTGAGCGGCTCGACTGGTTCGAATCGAGCGAGGTCACGACGTACGCGGTGATCAGCGTCCTGTCGCTCATCGCCTTCGTGTGGCACGAGCTCACGACGGAGCATCCGGTAGTTGATCTGCGGATCCTGAAGAGCCGCCAGCTGGCGGTAGGCGTGGTGTTCGGCGGCGTGCTGGGGATCTGTCTCTATGCCACCGTCTTCGTGCTGCCCGTCTACCTGCAGAACCGCCAGAATTTCACGGCGGAGCAGACCGGCTTCGTGATTCTCCCCGGAGCGCTCGCGAGCGCCTTCACCATGGCGACCATGGGGCGCTTCACCGGGAAGTTCGACGCGCGGCTGTCGATCCTTGCGGGCGTGGGGATTTTCGCGCTTTCAATGTGGAAGCACGCCCATTTCACGACCGACAGTGGCATGTCGGACTTCTTCTGGCCGTTGATTTTCCGCGGCGTGGGGCTGGGGCTGATCTTCGTCCCGCTCACCAACCTGGCCCTGGCAGACCTGCCGATGAGCAAGATCCCGAACGGAACCGGGCTCTTCAACCTCATGCGCCAGCTCGGCGGCAGCGTGGGCATCGCCGTCTCGGCCACGCTGGTGCAGCGGTTCACGGCGATCCACCGTGGAGACCTGATCGCCAACGTGACCCAGTACAGCGAAGTGGCGCGCGAACGGCTGAGCGCCATCGTGACGCGACTCATCGCGACGGGCACGCCCGCGCCGCTCGCCAATGTGAAGGCGCTGGCGATCGTGGACGGGCAGGTCACGCGGCAGGCGCTGATGCTCTCGTTCGAGCAGCTGTTCCTGCTGTTCGGGGCGGTGTTCGTATTGTCGCTGCCGCTGCTGCTGCTGATGCACAAGAGTAAGGCGATGCCGGGCGGGGCTGCGGCGCATTGATCAAAACCCCCCTCGAGTTCCCCGGCCTGACGGCCGGGGCCATGCCCTGATGTTTGACGACGAAGAAGAAAGGAACTCGATGAGCAGAGATCGGAAGGTGAGCGTTGGCGACCTCGCACCGGACTTTACGTTGTCCGATCAGACCGGCACGCCGGTGCGACTGCAGGACCTGATCGGCCGGAAGACCGTCGTGCTCTACTTCTATCCCAAGGACGAGACGCCCGGCTGCACGATCGAGGCGCGTGCGTTCCGGGACAATTACGAGCAGTTCAGCGCCAAAGACGCCGAGGTGGTCGGCGTGAGCTCCGATTCTGTGCGGTCACACCGGCGGTTCGCCCAGCGCCACAACCTGCCGTTCCTGCTGCTCTCCGATCGCGACGGGGCGGTGCGCCGCCTGTACGGCGTGGAGAAGACGCTGGGGCTCTTGCCGGGGCGGGTCACGTACGTGATCGACCAGACCGGTACGGTGCGGCATGTGTACTCCTCTCAGCTGCGCGCGACGCGCCACCCGCGGGAAGCCTTGATGGTGCTCTCGGCGCTTGCCGGGGACCGAGCCTAGCCCACCTCCGCCATCGCCGCGGTCACGAGGAGCGCCCGGACGATTCCGAGCGCTCCTTCGACGTTTTCGTACCATTCGGTCGCGAGGTGCGCGTCGCCCGCCTTGCCGCCCGCCCCCAGGGCGATGGCGGGGATGCCGAGGGCGATCGGTACGTTCGCGTCGGTGGACGCGCTGGCGAGCTCGGCGTCGCGGCCCAGGGCGCGGTTGGCGGCGACCGCCGCTTGGACCAGCGGATGCGCGCGCGGGGTCAGGCCGGAGGGCCGGTCTCCCAGCAGCTGGATCTCGACGCGCAGCGCCGGCGAGCCGACGGTGCGGCGGCGGTTCTCGTCGTCGGCGGCTCGCTCGAGTGCGGTGCGCACCGTGACGTCCAGCTGGGCCAGGGCGCGGGGGTCCTCGCTGCGCAGATCCAGGTCGAGCCATGCTTCCTGCGGAATCGAGTTGAGGCCCGTGCCGCCGCCCAGCCGCACCACGGCGCAGGTGGTGCGCGGGGTCTGCTGGGTTGGGAGATCGGCGAGCAGTGCGGCGGCGCGCCCCACGGCATTTGCGGGATTGGCGACGCCGAACGCCGCCCACGAGTGGCCGCCGGGCCCGCGGAACGTCACGTGATAGCGCTTGGAGCCGAGGGCGCGATGGATCACGCGATCGAGCCCGGCGCCGTCCAGGGCGATGAACGCAACCGGTAGGGGCGCAGCATGCTGCGCCCCTGCAGTATGCTTCCCGTTCAGCAAGTACTTCACCCCCCGCAGATCCCCCGACCCCTCCTCTCCGACTGTCGCGGCGAACAGGATGGGCCGCGACGCCGGCACGCGGGCCACGACCATCGCCTCCGCCACCGTCACGAGCGCGGCCAGGCCGCGCGCGTTGTCCGAAATCCCCGGGCCTTCGAGCCGCTGCCCGCGCCGCTCCACCGCCACGTCCACATCGGCCCCGAACACCGTATCGAGATGCGCGGCGAGGACGACCGGCGCAGACGACCTGTCCCCATTCGTTCGCATCCATCCGTGGACATTGCCCGCATGATCGACTGCCACGTCGGTCAGCCCGATCTCGCGGAACAGCTCCGCTAGGCGCGCGGCGCGCCGGTCTTCCGCGCCGGTGGGCGCGGGGATGGCGGAGAGCGCGGCCTGGCGGGCGAGCGTCACCTCGTCGGTGCGCTCGATGTGATGGCGCGCCGCGCGAATGCGCTCGTGCGCGAGCAGGCGAGAGACGGCGTGGTCCATGGCTCTTCACACTAACCCGCTTGACGGTGGGGGGCGAGTGGGTGAACACTTGCTCATGGACGAGCGCGAGCTGATTTACGACTGGAACCGCGCGGGCGGGGCGGCGGGCCCGGCGTTCGACTGGTCCCGCGTGCGCGTGGACCTGAACGACGAGACGCTGCGCGACGGCCTGCAATCCCCCTCCGTGCGCGACCCCACGCTCGAGGTTAAGAAGCGGCTGCTCCACCTGATGGCGGACCTGGGTATCGTGGCGGCCGACATCGGTCTGCCGGGGGCGGGCCCGCGCGTGGTGGAGCAGGTGCGGGCGCTGGCCAAGGAAATTCGGGACGCCAAGCTGCCCATCGCCCCGAACTGCGCCGCGCGCACGGTGATCGCGGACGTCGAGCCGATCGTCCGGGTCGCCGACGAGGTCGGGATCAGGATCGAGGCCGCGACGTTCATCGGCTCATCGCCCATCCGGCAGTACGCCGAGGACTGGACGCTCGATCGGATCGTCCAGTCCACGGTGGAGGCGGTGACCTACGCCGTAAAGCACGGTCTCCCCGTCATGTACGTCACAGAGGACAGCACCCGCGCCAAGCCCGAGGCGCTCAAGGCGCTGTACGGGGCCGCGATCGAGTGCGGCGCGACGCGCATCTGTCTGGCGGACACGGTGGGACACGCGACACCGGACGGCGTCAAGGCGTTGGTAGAATTCGTAAAAAGAGAAATCGTCAAGAAAAACCGTGTGAAGGTCGATTGGCACGGGCACCGCGACCGCGGCCTGGGGCTGATCAATTGCCTCGCCGCGATCGAAGCGGGTGTAGACCGGGTGCACGGCACCGCGCTCGGGGTGGGAGAACGGGTGGGGAACGCCGAGATGGACCTCCTGATCGTGAACCTGAAGTTGTTGGGCGCCCATCGCCACGATATCTCGAAGCTGCCCGAGTACTGCCGCCTGGTGGCCGACGCGGTAGGCGTGCCGATCGCCGTGAACTACCCGGTGATGGGCGCGGACGCGTTTCGCACCGGCACGGGCGTGCACGCGGCGGCCATCATCAAGGCGAAAAAGAAGGGGCATGCGTGGCTGGCCGACCGGGTGTACAGCTCGGTGCCGGCGCAGGAATTCGGGCTCGAGCAGAAGATCGAGATCTCGCCGGTCTCGGGGCTGTCGAACGTGAAGTACTGGCTCGAGACGCACGGCTACGACCCCGAGGACGAGGCCGCATGCCGCGCGCTGTTCGAGGCGGCGAAGCGCACCGACCGCGTGCTGTCGGACGAAGAGTGCCACCGGCTGCTCAAGCGGGCGGCATGGCGGTAGCGCCGTTCCGGGAGATCGAGCGGTCCTACTTTGATCTCCGGTGGCATTTGGATCCCGTCGGTGCGACGCAGGCGGGGGTGAAAACCTACGACGACCGCTACGGGCGGTTCAGTCCGAGCGCCCTGGCTCCCCCCCTCGCCGCGCTCAAGTCCATCTCCGCCGCCCTCGAAGAGACCACGACCGCCGAGCTGGAAGACGAAATCGACCGCACGGCGCTCTTGAACGAGATCCGGGTGACGCTGCGGCGCTTCGAGGGCGAGCGCCCCCAGGCGAAGAACCCGGCGTTCTGGCTGTCGCATCTCCTGGGCGGGCTGCACTTCCTGCTGGGCCGGCGCGACCGGACTGCCGAGGAGCGAGCCGCGTCGCTGGCGGGTCGGCTGGAGGACGTGCCGCGGTTGCTCGACGACGCTCGGGTGGCGCTGGTCGAGCCGGTGCGGGTGTTCGTGGAGACGGCGCTGCGCGTCAACGAGGGCGGGCTGTCGTTGGTGCGCGAGGTCGGGGCCGGGCTGGGAGAGCGCGTCGCGGCGGCCGCGGACGCCGCGGCGGCGGCGATGGCCGCGTTCGCGCACGACCTGGAACGCTGGCTCGAGGGCGCGTCCGACCAGTTCGCCCTCGGTGAGGACGACTTCAACTTTCATCTGCACTACGAGCACTCCTTGCGGGACACGGCGCCGGAGCTGTGGCGCTACGGGCTGCATCTCAAGGAGGAGCTCGAGGCGGATCTGGGGGCGCGGGCGGCGCGGCTGGACCGCGGCAAGGGATGGCAGGACGTCGCCGACCGGCTGCGCGCGGACCATCCGCCCGCCAGCGGGCTGGTGGACGCTTACGCGGATGAAATGGCGCGGGCGCGCGACTTCGTGGCCTCGCGCGGCCTGGCGCCGATCCCCGACGCGCCGCTCGACGTGGTGCCGACGCCGGCGTTCATGCGCCCCGTCATCCCGTTCGCGGCCTACGACCCCCCTGGCGCCTACTCGCGCGACCGTACCGGCTGGTTCTACGTGACCCTCCCCGATCCGGCGTTGCCGCCCAGCACGCAGGAGCGCATCCTGCGCGACCACTGCCGCTATGAGGTGGGGGTCACGGCGCTGCACGAAGGCTATCCCGGGCACCACCTCCAGCTGGTGCACGCGCAGCAACAGCCGTCCGACACCCGCAAGATCGTGTGGACCCCGCTCACGGTCGAAGGGTGGGCGCTGTACTGCGAGGACATGATGGGCGAGGAGGGGTTCTACCGCTCGGAGGAGGAGCAGTTCTTCCAGCGCGTGCACCTGCTGTGGCGCGCGGCGCGCATCCTGCTCGACGTGGGGTTGCACACCCGCGGCATGACGTTCGAGCAGGCGGTGGAGTACATGACGACGCACTTGCGGGTGGACCGTGCCAATGCGGAAGCGGAGGTGCGGCGCTACTGCGCCGAGCCCGCGTACCCACTGTGCTATGCGGTGGGGCGTCGTGAGATCCTCGAGCTACGGAAGGACTTCCGCGCCGCACAGGGCAAGGCTTTCACCCTGCGCCGTTTCCATGATGCGCTGCTGCGCTATGGCGGCCTCCCGGTCACGCTGATCCGCTGGGGCCTCGGCCTCAATGAACAGTAGGGAGTCGGCCCCCAGTCGGCTCCCGCGGCAGGTGAAGCTGTTCGGCTGGGTCTCGCTGCTCAACGATTTCGCGAGCGAAATGATCTACCCGTTGCTCCCCGCGTTCGTCACGGGGGTGCTGGGCGGCGGGCCGCAGGCGCTGGGCGCGCTCGACGGGGCGGCCGAGTTCGCGGCGGCATGCGTGAAGCTCGGGGCGGGGCGGCTGGCCGACCGGCCGCGCTTGCGCGGGCCGATGATCGTGCTCGGCTATTTCATTGCGGTGGTGGTGCGGCCCGTCATCGCCGTCACGGGCGCGGCGTGGCAGGTGATCGGGCTGCGGGTGGTGGACCGGCTGGGGAAGGGGCTCCGCACGCCGCCGCGGGACGCGCTCATCGCCGACGTGACGCCGGTGGAGCTGCGGGGGCGCGCCTTTGGACTGCAGCGCGGCATGGATCACGCGGGAGCGGTGCTGGGGCCGATCCTCGCCTGGTGGCTGCTCGCGTCGGGGACCGCGAACGTGCGGGCGGTGATCGGATGGAGCATAGCGCCGGGGGTGCTCGTACTGGTACTGGCCAGTTGGGCGGTGCGCCATGGGGGAGGTCGGAGGAGGTTAGAGGAGGTTGGGGGAGGTAGCGACCGGGCGGGACAACCTTCCCCAACCTCCCCTAACCTCCGCCAACCTGCACAGGTTTCGCCCCTCCTCGCGATTTCTTTTTTCTATCTCCTCCGCATGCCGGACACCTTGATCATTCTGCGGTCGCAGGAGCTCGGTGTGCCGGTGGCCGTCGTCCCGTTGTTGTGGGCCGCGGTGCACGTGGTGCGCTCGTCGTCGAGTTTCGTCGGGGGGGCGGCGACCGACCGGCTGGGGCCTGCTCGAACGATGTGGGCGGGGTGGCTCGTGTACGCGCTGCTCGCGGCGGGGATGGCGCGTGCCGGAACGGTCGGGGCGGCGTGGGGGCTGTTTCTGGCGCTGGGCCTCGTGTCGGGTCTGACGGAAAGTCCCGAGCGGGCGCTGGTGGCGCGGCTCGCGGGCACGCACCAGGGAAGCGGGTTCGGCGTATATCACGGCATCACGGGGTTCGCGGCACTGCTGGGCGGCGTGGTGTTGGGCGCGGTGTTCCAGCGCTACGGAGCGGGCCCCGCGTTTCTGGCGAGCGCAGCGGGAGGTCTCGGACTCGTACTCGGGTGGCCGCTTGTCGCGGCCCGTTTCGGGAGGGCAGGATGACGATCGACCGGCAGGTGCTGCACGGCCCCGGCGAGGTCCCGGGGCTGCCGTTCTCGTCGGCGGTGCGGGTCGGGGACTTGCTGTTTCTCTCAGGACAGATCGGAAATGTCCCTGGAACGCGCCAGCTCGCCGAGGGGGGGATTACGGGGCAGACGCGCCAGGCGCTCGAGAACATCAAGGCGGTGCTCGCGTTCGCGGGCAGCTCACTCGACCGCGCGGTGAAGTGCACGGTGTTCCTCGCGGATATCCAAGACTTCGCCGCGATGAACGCCGTCTACGCCACGTATTTTCCGAACGATCCACCCGCGCGCTCCACGGTGGCCGCGAAGGGGCTCGCGGGGGGCGCGCGGGTGGAAATCGAGTGCATCGCG
>WNFJ01233545.1_pt1 | contig 17370 bp, 16 predicted proteins | sample 5400461 | NCBI WGS metagenome assembly WNFJ01 (sample SAMN13153349, study PRJNA577476) | soil metagenome | isolation source: 115 cm saprolite on Douglas fir-dominated hillslope | place: USA:California | collected 2013-09-17 | reverse complement strand
CGTTGGGAGAAGGTTGATTTCCAACGTAACGTTATTTACGTGCCAAATTCAAAGACGGGAAAAGATTACTCGGTTCCGATGAATGAAGATGTTAGAAACGCTTTGCTTCAACTTCGGAATCAATCTGATCCGTCCGAGTACGTATTCGTGAATCCGAAAACAAACAAGCCTTACACCGATCTCAAGAAAGCGTTCGGAACGGCCTGTCGGTTAGCAGGAATTCGTGGTTTGCATTGGCACGATTTGCGTCACACATTCGGCACGAGGCTGGCGGAGGCTGGTTGCAGTGAAGCGACAATTGCCTCGGTTATGGGCCACTCCGATCCGCAAACCACGCGCCGTTATACACACGCCACCGATCGGGCTAAACAGGCTGCGGTGGAAGCTGTGCGTGTCTTGCGCAATGGTATCTGCCACAACTTTGCCACAACGCAAGAACGGCTGCCAGAATTGACAGCCGTAAGTGCTTGATTGAATTGGTCGGGACGACTGGATTCGAACCAGCGACCTCACGCACCCCAAGCGTGCGCGCTACCAGGCTGCGCCACGTCCCGTCAAAACTTTTTCAGTATGACCCGAAAAAGCTCATTGTCAAATCTGCCAATCAGCGCTTCTTAGCCCGAGTTGCTACCGCTTCCATTTCGCCTTCGTCCAATAGATCAAGAATCTCGCGAAGCTCTTTGGCAATCTGACGCAAGGCCGCGCGCTGATCATTGCCGGGCGGAGTGGTCGGCGTCACCGGCGTAGACGCGGCAATTCGGCCGGCCAGGGACGGCGGCGGGGATAAACTTCTGGCGGGCGCCTTCGGCGTCATGGATGTCGAGGCTTCACGCACCGCGCCGCCTCTAATTTCGCTCGCCAATTTCTTCTTGGCGCCGGCTATCGTGTACTGCTCGTCATAGAGGAGTTCTTTGATTCTGAGGGCCATCTCGACATCGCGTCGGCGATAGGTGCGCTGTCCGGCGCGGTTCTTTTGGGGCGCCAGGGTCGGAAATTCACTTTCCCAATAGCGCAGGACGTGCGCCTGCACTCCGGCGATGTCGCACACTTCGCCAATCTTGAAGAAAAGCTTTTCCGGAATTGCGGGGGCTGCCTGGCTCATGCTAATCAGAGATTTATTTCAAAGATTCGTGGTGGTCGCCGGGCCGACTTTTCAATGGCAACGCTAACTTGAAGTCCGATGTTACCTGCGCGGAGATTTCGGTGTCAACAGTTACATTTAGACATCGAAAGCTAAACCGAGAGATTAAACGTGTCTTCTTAGGTAACCTGACTACTCCGCCTGGCTCAGTTTTGGGACCAAACTCTTTCGCGGGCAGTTTCCTTCACTTCATGCTCGATGGACGTGACGAAGCCCGCAAGCTATAATCGCGCGTTCCGAAACGAGCAATTCTCGGTCTGGAGGTTCAAAACCAACTGTGCCCGTATCTGCCGCCGGGTTTCACCTCGCCGCACGCCTTGAGGAAGTAGGCTTTTCCGACATCGTCAATATTCGTAATCGGGTCATGGAACTGCGTTCCCAGGGCGAGACCGTTTATCAGTTCGAGGGCGGCGAACCCTATCGTCCCACGCCGGATTACATTAAAGACGCAATTCATTCCGCCCTGCGAGAGAACAAAACGCGCTATGCCCCTTCCTCTGGAATACCTGAGCTACGCCGGGCCATCGCCGACAAACTGCAAGAGCGCAACCATATCAATGCCGGCGAACAGAATGTAATCGTCGTCAACGGCGGTATGCAGGGTTTATTCGGTGCGTTTCAATCACTCGTTAATCCGGGCGATCATGTTTTGATTTTTGCTCCCTACTGGACCCCGATAAAGGATCTGGTCGCACATTGTCAGGGCAGGCTGGTGCTGGTACCCACGGATGAAGCTCGCGAGAAAGGTTTCCGCGAAACGCTCGCTCGTTATGCAACTGAACGGACGCGAGCGATTTACTTCAATACTCCCACAAACCCCACAGGAGTTGTGTTCACACGTGAGGAAACTGAAGAAGTTGCGCGGTTCGCAATCGACCGTGAGCTCGTCGTGATCGCGGACGAAGCTTACGAGGATATAGTTTTTGACGGCGAGCATGTTTCGATTGCCTCGCTCGAGGGAATGCTCGAACGCACCATTACGACGTTCACGCTCTCTAAGTCTTATGCCATGACTGGCTGGCGCATCGGTTACGCGATTGCGCACGAGCCGTGGATGACCGGGCTTAAGAAAGCTACCTTGTATTCCTCCAACGGTGTCTCAACTCCAACGCAGTGGGCCGCGCTCGCGGCGTTTACCACGGCCTCGGACTTTCTGGAAACTTCGCGCGCCGCTTATCTCGAGCGGCGCGACTTGCTGTTGGCGGGTCTTAATGAACTGGGGCTTAACTGTGCCCTCCCGGCGGGGGCCTTTTATGCATTTCCCGACGTAAAGACCATCAGCAAGGTCAGCCGCGAAGCGTCGGAGTTACTCCTCAATCGCGCGCGGGTGGCCACCGTGCCCGGCGTGGTCTTCGGTCCCCAGGGTGAAGGCCACGTGCGCTTTTCCTTTTCCACTTCGATCGAAACGATCGAAGCCGGCCTGGAATCGATGCGGCGCAATCTTTGATAGATTTGACACCGAGAGACGAGGCACGGAGATAAAATAAGAGACCGCCGGTAAGTGGAAATAGGGAAGCCGGTTTGGTTTCTCTCTCTGTGTCTCCGTGCCTCGGTGGCTATCTAATGAACGAATTCGCTTTCATTCGCAGACTGCGCGAACAAACTCGCTCGCGAAAGCATTCCGCACGCGTCGTTACTGGAATTGGCGACGATGCTTCCTTAATTGCTGAGACGGCCAATCGCAATCTGGTCGTCACAACCGATCTGCTCGTCGAAGATGTTGATTTCCACCGCGACGCGGCGCCGCCGCGTTTGCTCGGTCATAAAGCCCTGGCGGTTTCCCTGTCGGACATCGCCGCGATGGGCGCGCGGCCGTTCTGGTCTTTCGTTTCAATCGGATTGCCGGCCGAAGTTTGGAAAAGTGATTTTAAGGACGAATTCTTTGCCGGCTATCTTGCGCTGGCTGATCAATACGGTGTCACGCTCGCCGGTGGCGATGTTTCGGAAACGAAAGCAGGTATCGTCGTCGACTCCGTAGTGCTTGGCGAAGTCGCCAACGAAACCGCCGTGTTGCGCTCAGGCGCGCGCACCGGCGATCGGATTTACGTCACGGGAAAACTGGGCGGCGCGGCCGGCGGATTGAGGTTGATTGAAATGGGAGCGCGACTCGGCGAAGGTGGTATCGCTTCCCTGCCCCGGGCCGGGGGGCGAGCCGGTAGTTCCAGTGCGAGTAACAGCATCCACCCTCGAGACCGCAACTCGACAGGAAACGACGGCGCGAAGAGGGATGAGCGGATCACTGGCCAGACCGTGAGTGAGGGCTCAGATCAAGAGGCACATACCTCCGAGATGAGTGCAATCGAAGCCTTGCTTCTTCGCCAACTGCGCCCCTCACCACGGGTCGGCTGGGGCATCGTCCTCGGCGAAGAGCGCCTGGCCACGGCCATGATCGATATCAGCGACGGGTTGTCGTCTGACCTTGCTCACTTGTGTAGCGAAAGCAGCGTTGGCGCGCTGATTCAATCCGCGCAGATTCCGATTGATAGTGATGTGATCAGGTTGTGCGGCCGGCGCGCGCTCGATCCGCTGGCGCTCGCACTAAACGGCGGCGAAGACTTCGAATTGCTGTTCACCGTGCGGCCTGAAGACGCGGCGCGTCTGCCAAAACGAGTCGACGGAGTGGAGATCTCTCACATCGGTGACGTTACTAATGAATCAGACACGATTCGCATCGCCGAAGGGAATCGTGTTTGGCACTTGCAGCCGCGCGGTTTCCAACATTTCAGATCTGAAGGTTAAGAAAACAGGCTAACAACGCGATTGAATTCCTGCGTCGCGGGGTTCTTATATGTGGTAGAATCTCCGACCACTCAAAGGGGATAGCTCGTCTTGCAAAAAATGCACGTCCGCGACCGTAGAGGATTGCAACTGGACGGGACGTAGCTAATCCGGTGGCGATCAACCATCCGACACGATCAAAAAAATCGTAGGCGGGGTCGCCACTGCGTTGACTCTCAGGCGCTAGGCCTCACGGCTTAACCTCTGAACGGACCGGCCAGTCCGACCGCAGGGCGGCCGAACCGAGACAACTCAAACATTACATCGCAGGCGTATCGCTTCGTCGAGCGCCGCCGATGCTCTTACTCACACATACGGAGGCAAAACAGAATGTTACTTCGCGACTATCTACCCACCAATTGCAGTACGTCGGGGATCTCGGGATTGGTTCGACAAATAGCTGACACGCTTCTCGCCGGACTTCCTCAGGACAAGGTGATCGATATCTCCTCCCACGTGACCATCGCGGGAGGATCTACCATTCCCTTCCTGCAGAAAGAAGCAGGGGAAGCGTTCATCGCCGCCATCAACGAGAAAGGTGAAAGCCCAGGATTGGTGCACGCAATCAGGGTCTTGCCACAACAATACGCCGTCTTCTACTGGTACACGCACGGGAAGAAATGCGGCGTCGTGCTGGCGGCGAGCCCAGGAACGTCTCCACACGAACGGGGCATCGCCGTTGACCTTGAGAATCACGGGGACTGGATAAATGTGCTGAGCAGCCATAACTGGATTTGGCGCGGCCAGGCCGATCCACCGCACTTCAATTATCACGGTGGACAAGATGCAGACTTTGGCCATGAAGGGATCCGGGCTTTTCAGAAGTTGTGGAATCAGCACAATCCCAACGACAAAATCGCTGAGGACGGGTCGTATGGGCCCAACACAGAGAAAAGGTTGGAAGCCTCGCCGATAGAAGGCTTTTGAAACCAGCGAGCATTTCACCGCTAAGCCGAATTCAATCTCGATCAAGTTGCGCAGTTGGCGCGAGCGCCGGTTGTGTGCGATCGAGCTGATGCGACTACCCATCTGGAGAAGGCAAACCGCTGGAAGAGCAAACACGACGTCTGTTTAGTCTGTTCTCGGATGCCCTCCCTCACGGTCGGGCTTCTGACACGAAAAGCTCTGTTTGACTCGCCTTCCCTCCTTTCTTAGACTCGCTGACAATGCTCCGCATACACAACACACTCTCTGGCCGGCTGGAAGAGTTTCGTCCAATGGTCCAGGGGGAAGTCAGGTTCTACTACTGCGGCCCCACGGTTTGGGATTACGGCCACATCGGAAATTTTCGCTCGGCGATCGCCGCCGATGTCCTGCGCCGCTACTTTAAATTCAAGGGATTCAAGGTAACGCAGGTAATGAATCTGACCGATGTCGACGACCGCATCATTGCGAAAGCGCAGGAAGCCGGCGTGACCATCGATGACTATACGCAAAAGTTCATTGAAGCATTCTGGGAAGATTTCGACGCGCTTGGCTGTGAGCGTCCGGAAGTCGCGCCGCGCGCCACCCGTCACATTCCTGAGATGACACAACTGATCGAGAAGCTCGAGCAGCGCGGCCACGCTTACCAATCAGACGGCTCGATTTACTATCGAATTAAATCGTTTCCTGAATACGGCAAGCTCTCCAAGATTAATTTCGCGGGCAATGTCGCCGGGGCCAGTCAACGTGTCGATACCGACAAGTACGAAAAGGAAGACGCGCGCGATTTCGCTTTATGGAAAGCGCCGAACCGGGATGACGAACCAGCCTGGGACGCCGGCATTGGCCGCGGCCGTCCGGGCTGGCACATCGAATGCTCCGCGATGTCGATGAAATATCTGGGCGAGACTTTTGACTTGCACCTGGGAGGTGTCGATCTCATCTTTCCGCATCACGAAAACGAGATTGCGCAAAGCGAAGGCGCCACGGGCAAACAATTCGTGCGCTACTGGTTTCACTTTGAACATCTCAAGGCCGAAGGCGAGACCATGTCCAAGTCCAAAGGCAACTACTACACGTATCGCGATCTGTCGGCTAAAGGTTTTACTCCAGCGGGAATTCGTTACTTTCTGCTGAGCGTTCCCTTCCGCAAACAACTCAACTTTACTTTCGACGCGCTCCGGGGCGCTGAAAAGACAGTCGAGAGTCTGCGCGATTTTCGCGCGCGTCTGGAAGAAGCAAAGACTGAACCCGGTAGCAACGAAGATCTGCATTCCGCTACTGACCAGGCGCTCAAGGATTTTGAAGCCGGCATGGATGACGATCTCAACACGTCGGTGGCGCTGGCTGCGGTTCACGAACTCACGCGCGAAGTTAACACGGCGCTCGCCAGACGAACTATGCGCGAGGAAAACAAACGCGAAATCATCGACGCGATTAAACGCATTGACAGTGTGCTGAATGTCTTTGGCGAGCCACAGAAACAGATGCTCGATGACGAGATTCAAAAACTAATCGATCAGCGCCAGGAAGCGCGCCACCGTCGCGACTTTTTGCGCGCAGACGAAATTCGCGATGAACTTTCCGAGCGCGGCATTGTGTTGGAAGACACCAAAGACGGCGTGCGCTGGAAGCGAAAGTAGCGGAGCTGTTGTTACAGAACCGGGAGCGGTAGCGACCGGATCGTAGATTCAACTTGAGTCGAATCATCCCGTCGCTATCGCTCCGGGTTCCGTAATGCTGGTCGCCACGGATCCATCTTAATTATTGCCTAAGCGCCCGACCGGCTCCGACTGAAACAATGCGTACTGTGCCCCGCAATCGGCCTCGAACTCGCTTTCGCATTCGCTATGCGTTGATGGCTCTGGCCGCGGCGATCCTGTTCGGCACCCTCGGCTTTTATTTCATCGAAGGATGGTCGCTGGCTGACAGCCTGTACGTGACCGTTCAGACCTTGACGACGGTGGGCTACGGCGACGTTCCTCCGCATACGGGCAAGGGCCGCTTTTTTGCCGTCGTGGTTATGCTGATTGGGGCGGGCGGGGTTGCGCTGGCTGTCTCGACCATAGTTCAATCTGTGGTGCAGTCGGAACTGGTCGCAACTTTTGGCCAGCGGCGGCGCTCAAGAAAGATGTCCAAGTTGCGCCAACACTACATCGTCTGCGGCTCAGGCCGCGTCGGGTCGCACCTGGTGCGCGACCTGGTGCGCACGAATCAAAACTTTGTGGTGATCGAGCAGGACCAGCAAAAAGCGGCGGAGTTCACTCAACGCGGCGTTAATGTCCTGGTCAGCGACGCAACACTGGAGGAAACTCTGCGCGACGCCCGGGTTGAACACGCCCGCGGGCTGGCCGCCTGCCTTCCGGACGATGCCGATAATGTTTACGTTGTCCTGATTGCCCGGGACTTGAATCCAAAGCTGCATATCGTGGCCCGCGCCGCTGAAGAGCAAGCAGAGGCAAAGTTGTTGCGCGCCGGCGCGAACCACGTGGTGGCGCCCACGATTATCGGAGGTCACCGCATGGCGATAGCTCTGACCAAGCCGGCGGTCAGCGAGTTTATGGATTCGATCACCGCGAACCAACTGGGTTTGGGATTCGAGCAGGTCGAAGTTGATGCAGCCTCTTCGCTGGTCGGAAAGGAATTGCGTTCGACGACGATTCGTTCTGAACTGGACGTCGTCATCGTCAGCGTTCGACGGCAGAGCGGTGAGACGCTCTTTAATCCTGCGGGTGATGCGCAGATTGAAAACGGCGACATTCTGATTGCTATCGGTCGGGCCGATTCTTTGAGCGAGCTCAACAAGCTGGCGCGTGGTATCAGCTGAGTTTCAAGTTTCAGGTTCCAGGTTTCACGTTCGAGTCGCTCCAAGACTCGATCTGTAACGGCCAACTTGAGACTTTGCAGACTCAGCACCTGAAACCTGGGACTTGAAACTTGAAACTACTAGTCACCGGCGGCAGTGGTTATCTCGGCACACACGTCCGCAGTTTCTTTCAGGCTGAGGATTTTTCGCGGCGCTCGCACCTGGACGTGCTCAGTCCGCTGGATGCGGCCCGAGCCGGCGCTTATGAAGCCGTAATTCATCTCGCCGCGTACTCAAGCAAGAATCCCGCCGACGCTGAAATCTCTTTTCGCACGAACGTTGAAGGCACGGTAAACCTGCTGCAGGAAATGGAGCCCAACTCGGTCTTCATCTTCGCATCGACGAAAGATGTTTACGGGCCCCACGCTGACGATTACACGGAAGTTCCCGAGAACTGTAGCACGGAGTTCCAGCACCATTCGCCTCTGGAGTGGTCAAAGCTGATTGCTGAAAAGTACGTTGAATATTATGCCGCTCAGCGAAACTTCCGCTCATGTATCTTTCGCTTGTCGACTGTGTACGCGCGGCCTTCAAAAGGAAACGAAAACGGGTTCGTCACGCATTACGTCGAGTCGGTCAAACGGGGTTGGCCGATTCGACTACCGCTCGAAGGCAAGCCAGTGCGCGACATTCTGCACGTAGATGATTTTTCCCGCGCCTGCCGGGCCTTCATCGATTCCACCGTCACGCATGGGTTGTATAATCTCGGCGGTGGCCGCGCGAATGCTTTGTCTTTGCGCGAGATAATTGACGGGGTGGCAGAGATGATTAAATGCACTCCGGTAATTGACGACGGCAATCCATCGCCGAAGCCCGTCCCGCTGAACTACATTTCGGATTTGACGCGCGTTCAAGACGAACTGGGCTGGCAACCGCAGATAGGAATCGAAGAAGGATTGAAAAGTTTGATTTGATAGTTAGGAATCGTCGAGGATTGATGCTTTACGACTCCGGAGGAGCCGAACGTTCATAGCAACGTTCCCGGTGATAGGAATCAAGCTCCTTTAGGAGCGTAATGTCGTTTCGCTCCTAAAGGAGCTTAAAGCTTTGTGGGCGCAGATGAACTATAAATATTGCGCGCCTACGGTGCTCAACCGCTGGAACGAGTGGGCCAATAAAAAGGTGCGCCTATAGGCATGGTTTAAATTGAAGACGGACAAGTCACGAGCAGATAGTATCAAACGCGTCGTCGTACGCGCCCCTAACTGGGTCGGCGACGCGGTGATGAGCGTGCCTGCTTTGCGCGCGTTGCGGCGGATGCTGCCGGATGCGCGCATCACACTGGTCGCGCGGCCGGGTACCGCAGATATTTTCATCGACGCTGATTTCGTCGATGACATTTCGATCTATGAACGCGCCGGCATTGCTTCCGTCTGGGAACAGGTTCGGCAGTGGCGTCACCGATTCGACCTCGCCGTGCTGCTGCCAAACGCCTTCGAGGCAGCGCTAATCGCGTCTTTGGCGCACGTGCCGATGCGCGTTGGCTATAACACCGAGCGGCGAGGTTTTTTGTTAACGAATCCTCTTCCTTTGCCTGCATGGAAGGATGAACGGCACGAGTGTTTCTATTACCTGAACATCGTCAGCGAATTGGAAGGCCTTCTTTACAGAGCGAGAACAGACGAAACGATGCCACCGCAGTTCGACCTCAACGTCTCACTTGATCGGAAACAGGAAGCGCGCGGGCTTCTTCATGAACACGGCCAACGGATTGACGCACCGCTCGTCCTGCTCTGTCCCGGCTCAATCAACAGTCGAGCAAAGCGATGGCCGGCTGAGCGATACGCGGCCCTGGGTGATCGTCTGAGCGAGTTGGGCGCGAACGTCGTATTGATAGGCTCGCCGGGTGAACTTGGGGTTTCGCAAGAGGTTTGCAGACACGCACAACGTCAACCAATCGTACTAACTGGGAAAACGACTGTGGCGGAAGCGACGGCACTCATCAGCATCGCCGACGTGTTGATTACGAATGACACCGGTCCCGCCCATATTGGCTCAGCATTGCACACGCCGACGCTGGTCATCTTTGGCCCGACCAATCCATTGACAACTTATCCGATGTCGCCAAACGCTGAAATTTTTCGCCGTCCGCCCGACTGCGCGCCGTGCATGTTGCGCGATTGTCCCATCGATCACCGCTGCATGACGGCAATCACGCCGGACGAGGTCTTTGAGCGCGCGGCCGCTTTGATCGTACGACAAAACGCGGAGGTCAGCGCATGAAGGACCTGGCGGATATTGTGGATGGCTTTTCGCGGAAACGCGTTGTCGTAATTGGCGATGTAATCGCCGACCAGTTCATTTACGGAGAGATCAGCCGCGTGTCGCGTGAGGCGCCAGTCTTCATCCTGCGGCACGAGCACACGGAGACTACGCCAGGTGGAGCCGGCAACTGTGCGGCCAATCTTGCGAGTATGGGCGCACACGTCAGTCTGGTTTCAGTCGTTGGCGATGATGAGCCGGGAGACATTCTGCTGAAGAGACTTCGCGATGCCGGGATTGACTCTGACAACGTTTTCGTCGCGAACGAACGTCGCACGACTACGAAGGTTCGGGTACTCGCGGGACAGATCCATTCAACTCGCCAGCAGGTAATTCGCATAGACTACGACGGCGAATCGGAACTAGGCCCGAAGCTTCATGACGAATTGCGTGCGGCGGTGACGAAGAAAGTAGCGGATGCCGAGGCGGTGATTATTTCCGATTACAACTATGGCGTTGCTGCTCCGGAAATCGGCGCGGTCGTTCGCGAAGCAATCCAAACGCGCAAGATTCCGGTGCTGGTCGACTCGCGTTTTCGGCTTTCGCAGTTTCCCGGTTTCACTTCGGCGACGCCGAACGAAGATGAGGTGGAAGAACTTCTCGGCGCCGAGCACGCCGGCGAGGCTGCACTCGCGTTGGCAGCCGAAGAGTTGCGCCGGGAACTCGGTTACCAGGCGTTGCTGGTGACGCGCGGAGGCAACGGCATGACGTTGGTCGAAGCCGGTTCCGCTCCTCTTCATATCGAAGCAGTGGGTTCGCATCAGCCATTGGACGTGACTGGCGCTGGAGACACTGTGATTGCTACGTACGCCCTGGCCCTCGCCTCCGGTGCGTCGTTCCGGGACGCGGCGCGTCTGGCGAATCTTGCCGGCGGAATCGTAGTGATGAAGCGAGGTACTGCTACCGTTACTTCCGATGAACTTCTCGCGTCGATCGCGATATGACGAGCAAATGACGCCACCCCATCACGAGGACAACCTATTAGCTCATTCGCGTATCGTCGACCGAAGCGAAATGATTACCGCCGTCGAAACAGCCAGGAGCCAGGGCAAGCGGATCGTTTTCGCCAACGGGTGCTTCGACGTCTTGCACGCCGGACATGTCCGCTATCTGGAAGCAGCCAGGGCTCTGGGGGATATCCTGATCGTAGCAGTTAATTCGGATGAGCAGGCAGGCAGGCTGAAGGGAGCAGGCCGGCCGCTTTTGCCGCAGGACCAGCGCGCCGAAATCGTGGCGGCCCTGGACGCCGTCGATCTCGTCACGATTTTTGACGAACCAACAGTCACGGAACTCCTGCTCGCCCTCAAGCCGGACATTCATGCCAAGGGCACTGACTACACCGAAGAGACGGTTCCGGAGCGCGATGTGGTACGATCCTTTGGCGGACAAGTGGCGATCGTGGGCGATCCGAAGAATCACTCCTCGTCCGAAATGATCGAACGTGTAAACGGTAAAAAGTGATCTTTTTTGGTGTGCCGCCTTCAGGCGGAATACTTAGGGCAACCAGTTCAGCCTAAAGGCAGCCCTGCAAACTGCTTCCTGCTCAATGACTCATGCGCATTCTTATCGTCAAACTCGGCAGTATCGGTGACATCGTTCATACGTTGCCGGCGCTGGCCGCCATGCGCGAGGCCTTGCCGGACTCTGAAATTACCTGGGCGGTTGAACGGGGCGCAGCCGAAATTTTAAGGGACAACCCGCTTCTGGATCGCCTCATCGAAGTCGACACGAAGGCGCTGAGGCGCGGGCTGATGTCTGGGGAGACGCTGCGGGCACCGCGCCAGCAGTTACGTCTGCTACGCGCCTCCGCCTTCGATCTCGCCTTAGATTTCCAGGGTTTACTTAAGTCAGCAATGGTCGCGCGCCTGTCGGGCGCGCGACGAATTTTCGGCTTTGCCCGCGACTCGCTGCGGGAGCCGGCCAGCCGTCTTCTGCTCCACAAAACGGTTCAAATTCCTGAACGCCTGCACGTAATTCGGAAAAATCTGACGATGGCTGAGAGCGCGCTGGGCATTTCCGTTCCCGACCAGCCGGAAGACTTTCAGTTCCCTATAGCTCTAAATTCCAGCCATGAAGCAGAGGCTGAAACGGCCGTTTTAGGAAGCAAAGGACATTTTGCGATTCTGAATCCCGGCGGCGGCTGGCCGACAAAACTTTGGAGCGCTGACAAGTTTGGCGCTCTGGCCGATGAACTCTGGAATCATTTCCGGTTGCATTCTTTGGTGACCTGCGGGCCGGGCGAAGCCGAACTGGCTGAACAGGTTTTGTCCCATTCGAAATCAGGAAAAGCGCAGGCGGTTTCTCTTTCTCTGAAAGGGTTTTACGCGCTGGCAAAGAAAGCAAGCCTGTATGTAGGCGGCGATACGGGTCCAACTCACCTCGCTGTCGCAGCACGTACTCCAATAGTCGGACTGTTCGGGCCGACCGAATGGTGGCGAAACGGTAGTCCCTTCTCAGCCGACATTTGTGTCGAACGTAACGATATCGGTTGTCGAGTCGACTGTCATCGCCGGTCGTGTTCGCAATGGATCTGCATGGACATTGACGTCGAACGCGTGCTCCATGCAGTGACGGATCGTTTCGGGCGGGCCCGGGCACTGGCACCGGCGGAATTGGTAACGATTGGCTAAAGGCGGAACATGGATGCAACGCTGGCGCGTGCCGCTCGGTTTCGTCTGCGCGGCGCTTTTCTTTGTCTTCGCCCGACCGCGGCCATTTACCCTGATCGTCGGCGCCGCCGTCGCTGTGCCGGGACTCGCTTTGCGTGCTTGGGCCACCGGGCACCTGAAAAAAAATGCCGTCCTCGCGAACACTGGACCGTACGCCTACACCCGCAATCCGCTTTATCTCGGCAGCTTTCTGATTGGCGTCGGCTTTACTATTGCTACGGGCCGATGGTTTTTGGGAATTGCCTTCGCAGCATTGTTCCTGGGCATCTATGTGCCCGTGATGCGCGTCGAATCGACGACGCTGGCTGCATTATTCGGCGAGAGCTATCAGCGCTACGCGCAGGCAGTGCCGCTGTTTCTGCCGCGGTTCAGGCGTTATGAACAAGCGGGCGGGGGCGAAACAAGATTTGAACCGGCGTTGTACCGGCGCTATCGCGAGTATCGCGCAGCTATTGGGTTGGTCGTAGCGTGGGCACTGTTGGCGCTGGAGGCGTATTTCAAATAAGAATCGATTTATTTCGTCGCAATGAAAAAGCTGGTCTCAATTCTAGCGTTCGCGTGCTTGTTCCTGGCAGCAACGGTCCAGCCACGTGCCCAACAGCCGGTCACGGCATCGCTTCCGTTTGCGAAGGGTGAACAACTGGTTTATCAAGCCGAGTTCAAGAGAGCGCTGTTGCGAGGCGTTGATGTAGGCGAGTTCCGCTTCAGCGCTAAGCCCGTGGCAGCTAAATCCAAAGGCGCGTCTGATCCTCTGCAATTGACGGCCGATGTGGTCAGCAAAGGTTTCTTTACCAGGCTGGCCGGTTTTCGCTTTCATCAACATGTCGAATCCTCCGTCGACCCGGAGGTGTTTAGCGCTCTTAAGACCAAGAAGCTCGATGAACAGGGTAAGCGGGTACGAATCAGCGAAGCGGTCTTTGATTACGAAAAGCGCATAGTCACCTGGACCGAACGCGATCCGAATCAGAATCAGCCGCCGAGAGTAACCTCGCTGGATTTCACAGCACCCATCCAGGACGTACTGTCTATGATTTACTTTCTCCGCACGCAAAATCTCGAAGTCGGAAAGTCGTTCGAGATTCCGGTCATCGATTCGGGCCGTCTGTTTCGCCTAACGGTAGCAGTTACGGAACGTAAGCGAATCAACACGGTGCTGGGGCGCGTTAATGCAGTACGCGTCGAGCCGGCCATTTTCGGCCAGGATCGCATGATCCGGTCGGATGGAAAACTCTCGATCTGGATTACCGACGACAGCCGTCATCTTCCCGTGTGGGCGCAGGTGAAGTTGAATCTCGGCACGGTCGACATAAAACTCAAACAAATAAACGGCGCCCAGACCCTGGCGCGCGTTCAAAAATAGGCTCGCCTGGACTCTTTGGAAAATCCTTTCGTTAACACTCCGCTGATCATCGCTCATCGCGGAGCTTCAGCGATGGCTCCGGAGAACACTCTGGCGGCGTTTGCTCTGGCGTTGGAGAGTGGCGCAGACGGCGTCGAACTGGATGTGCGCCTGTCAGGTGACGATGTTCCCGTCGTGATTCACGACTCGAATCTGCGGCGCACCGGCCTTTGTAAAGGAGTCGTTTCGGAAATGACTTCGAAAGAATTGGGCCGGACCACCGTCGGCGATTGGTTCAACCGCGCGCATCCGCGACTGGCTCGCGATGAATACGGCCACGAAATTGTTCCCACGCTTGATCAGGTCTTCAACTTTTTCAAGACACAGAACCAGCTTAATAATTCTGTGATCTATGTTGAGATGAAAGCGGACAAGGCCCACGAGGAAAACATCGATCTGCCGGCCGCAGTGGTTCATCTCACCAAAAGGTACGAATTACAGGACCGCGTCATAGTTGTGAGTTTCAATCTGAAGACGCTAACCCAAATCAAACAGCTCGACCCGTCGATCCGCACCGGCGCTTTATTTGAACCAAAGCGCAGTGCGGCCAAAATCCTAACCGGACATCGGCTAATCGCAGCCGCGGTTGACTGTGGAGCGGACGAGATCCTTTTGCACCGCTTAATGGCAACTCGTCGCCTCGTCAGGTTGGCGGCCGACAAGAGGTTGTGTTCGGTGGTCTGGACCGTTGACGATCCAAAATGGAATAGCCGCGCTCTTCGTCTCGGAATTCACGTCCTCATTACCAATAATCCGGCGGTAATGAGGTTTAGAGTGCCGACTTCAGTTGGGCTTTCGTCCTGATCGCAAAGATCCGACCAACGTCGGTACTCGAACGCACCCACACCAAGTTCCGCCCACCTCGACGTGCGAATCAATCCGCTCTCATGTATCATCGTCGGTCTTGTCAATCATCCGTTTTGATCGTGGAGGTAACTGAAAGGAATGCCGGTAACGAAGGGCGCGGAGATCGCGCCGGCGCAAGGAAAGCTGGGGGTACTGCTGGTCGGACTGGGAGCGGTGAGCACAACTTTCATCGCAGGGGTCGAGGCAATCAAAGCAGGCCTGGCCGAGCCGATAGGAAGTCTCACGCAAATGGGCACTATTCGGCTGGGAAAACGGACCGATAACCGGGTACCAAAGATAAAAGACTTCCTGCCCCTGGCGAGGTTGCAGGATCTGGTCTTTGGCGCCTGGGACATCTTTCCCGATTCCGCCTTTGAGGCCGCGACGCATGCAGGCGTACTGGAAAAAGAGTTACTGACAAAACTGCGCAAGCCTCTGCAGAAGATCAAACCGATGCAGGCCGTCTTCGATCAGACCTACGTAAAGCGTTTGACGGGCACGAATGTTAAGAAAGGCAAGAACAAGCTCCAGCTGGCCCAGCAGTTGATTGACGACATAGCCGAGTTCAAACGCAAGAATAAGTGCGACCGGCTGGTGATGATCTGGGCAGCTTCTACCGAAATCTTTCTGAAGCCGCACGCCGTGCATCGCAACCTTAAGACGTTTGAGCAGGCGATGCGCGAAAACCATAAGGCCATCGCCCCTTCGATGATCTACGCGTACGCCGCGCTGAAATCCGGCATACCCTTCGCCAACGGCGCTCCCAATCTAACAGTCGATCTTCCTGCCTTGATGGATTTGGCGAATCAACAGGGCGTCGCTGTCTGCGGTAAGGACTTCAAAACCGGACAGACTTTGATGAAAACGATTCTCGCACCGGGCTTGAAGTCGCGCATGCTTGGACTACATGGCTGGTATTCGACCAACATCCTCGGCAACCGCGACGGTGAGGTGTTGGACGATCCTGACTCTTTCAAGACCAAGGAAGAATCAAAACTCTCGGTGCTCGAATACATCCTGCAGCCCGACGTCTATCCACAGCTCTACAAGGATTTTTCTCACGTTGTGCGCATCAACTACTATCCGCCGCGCGGCGATAACAAAGAAGGATGGGACAACATCGATATTTTTGGTTGGCTCGGCTACAAGATGCAGATCAAGATTGACTTCCTCTGCCGTGATTCGATCCTGGCCGCGCCCATCGTTCTGGATCTGGCTCTTTTCCTCGATCTGGCCCAGCGCACCGGCATGAAGGGCGTGCAGGAATGGTTGTCGTTCTATTTCAAATCGCCGATGACCGCTCCCACCCTCTATCCCGAACACGACATCTTCATTCAACTGATGAAGCTGAAGAACACGCTCCGCCACCTGCGCGGCGAAGATTTGATCACGCATCTCGGGCTGGAGTACTACGACTGACCCCACTTACACGGGTAATCCGAACCTCCAGACCTTTCCCGCCATGCCGAATCCCTTTCGGTGTGTTTCTTCAGCCGTAGCTCATAATCTTTCGAAGACACCAACACGAAATGTCACCGGTTTTGTGCCGGGAAATGTCACGTATGTAGTTGTGACGTAACCCGACTGTGACAAACCCGTTAGATTCGGCCCTAATATTTTGGGTGACATTTTTGGCGGAGTCGTATATATAGCGTAGACAGCGATCAGAAACCGGCTGAGTGCTCCGTTTTCGAAAAGCGAACGCGGGACCTTTGCTATGCATCAATTATAGTAGCGGATCGTTCTTTGCATGAGTGCTGGTGGGAGGATCCAGCAGCGGCGAAAGCCAGTGATGACGGTCGCCGGCAAGGAACACAATCATGATTGCCGAAATGGAAATAGAAGAGATGCAAGCCCCGGAAAAACAGATTGACGAAACCGTCCTGCTCGATCCTGAGCAGAAGAGCCCGCGGGCGCGAGATTTTGAAGATCGCCTCGGAGAGATTTTGAAGATCGCCTCGGAGCCCGGATTGTGGGACAGGAGCGGGCCGTGCGCCGCATGAGCGGCCTCTACCAGATTTTCCTGGCCGGCATGAATCCTCCCAACCGGCCGATTGGCACGATGTTATTTCTTGGTCCGACCGGCTCGGGCAAGACGCGCGTCATCGAAGCGGCGTCCGAAGTTCTATTCGCCGATTCGAACGGTGTGGTGAAAATCGACTGCGGCGAATTCCAGCATTCACATGAGATTGCCAAGCTAATCGGCTCCCCTCCGGGATACCTGGGCCATCGCGAGACCTCTCCGATGCTGACGCAAGAAAATCTCGACCGCATGCACACGGAAGAGTTAAAGCTTACCCTGCTGCTGTTTGACGAGATCGAAAAGGCTTCAGATTCGCTGTGGCAACTGCTGCTGGGAATTCTCGACAAGGCCACGCTGACGCTCGGCGACAACCGCCGCGTTGATTTCTCGAAATGCATGGTCGTGATGACCTCGAACCTGGGCGCACGCGAGATGTCTGAATTGATTTCAGGCGGAATTGGC
>WNFJ01409191.1_pt2 | contig 17376 bp, 28 predicted proteins | sample 5400461 | NCBI WGS metagenome assembly WNFJ01 (sample SAMN13153349, study PRJNA577476) | soil metagenome | isolation source: 115 cm saprolite on Douglas fir-dominated hillslope | place: USA:California | collected 2013-09-17 | reverse complement strand
GCCTCGGCGCAAAAGACGATCGACATCCTGAAGAAAGACAAAGCGCCGGACGAGTCCGCGATCAAGAACGCGCAGCAGATCATCGACAGCTCGAAGTGAGGATCAACTCCGACGTTGCCGGTCCCACCTGGCGTTGTCCATCTCCCGCGGCTCTGGCAGAAAGTCTGAAACCGCAAGTTGGATAGTATCTTCACTCACAGAGAGGGAACAACACGGCAAGAGGACAAGCGAGAAAGAGTACCAACGGGCCGGCGAAGATGCTGCTTAGGTTTGATCTGTCACGAACCTGACGGGTACATGTATTTTGGTAAGCATATGGGGTTTAAATCGCCATCGTATCAATGCCTTAAGACACGAGACATCAAGACTCCAAAGCCCGGTTGTTGTTACGCCCCCGGACGGCTCAGGCAGAATCCGATCCATTTTCGCGCTCGTCGCCAGCGAAGACTCCTTCCGTTTTTCGCCGGCTAGCGAGGCTGGCTTTAGCGACTTGTTAGGCCGCGCACATTGCTACAGGCTATACTTGTATCGGAAGCCCCTTTTTGCTTGCTTGACCAAGGGGAGCAATTCGGCAAGGGTGCCAGCCGACAACTTGTCGCCGATGCCAAGTAAGCGGCTTATCTCAGGATCCAGTTCTTCCGGCTCGAGGATCTCGGGTTCCTTTTCGGCGATTTCTGCGATGGCCGTGGCTGCATACTCGCGCTCGGCGCGTGTCTCGCTCCGGAGAAGCGCTAGGAAATGGGTGATCAGGATGGGCCTTGAGGAGCAAAGAGCCTTGAGGCAGGCCGTTGCCGGGGCCATGACGTACCAATCTTCGTCGTACCTTGCCAAGCGCATTGCAAGGTCAGTTGGTACCAGCTCGGGCGCGTATGAGGCAAACTCCATGCAAAGTGACGCTGCAGACGAGCGGACTGAGAAGTTTGAATGTAGTCCCAGACGGAACAGGACATCGCGAGTGAAGAGCCACGGGGCCAGTTGAGCTAGGGACTCGATCACATGTAGAGCGCTCCAACGGATGCCATCGTCGGTGGGATGATCGACGTAGTTCAACAGCGGTTCGAAGAGCTCATTTGATCCTGATGGTTGAGTGAATGCATGAATCGAGAGGGCCGACCTGTGCGCGGCGTCCCAATTGCCTACGCCGACGCCGCGGATGAGGCGTTCGACCTCAGGGCTCGGTTTGAAACCAGCAATCTCACTTTGTGGTTGTCCTCGAGACTGCCTGCGGCCGAGCGATCTGCGGATATCGGAAACAATCCGTTCTGCGCCATCATCGTTTGGAGATATTCGGGCTGCATTTCTGTGGCGGAGAAACCATGGCAGCGCCTTTGGCGGCGGTTCGTCGGGGATTTCTCTGATCTGAGCAAGTTTGATCTCGCGGTCGACCCATTTGGAGTCGAGTGAATGTCGCGATGCCAGGAGCACTAGCAAGTCCATCGTTGTGAGCCCGCGCCCCAGCTCGTCGAAGATATCGTCTCCGCCGATGATCTGTTCGGAGTCGATCCAGGGCAATAGCCCGGGCTGCTTCAGCTTCGCCGCGAGGCATAGAGCGAATTCCCGGTCCTGCGATGAGTGGCTTATGAAGATTCTCGCTTCAGCCATCTTGAATCTCTGAATGGGGTACGCTGCGCGCGCCATGAGCAGCCACTTAAAGAAGGCGCAAGCTGGAGCGCTTGGTTAGGTCCTTTCACTGCCATACGCAAATATAAACACCCCAAGCTAGGAGCACCAGAATACATAACAATGGAATATAATAGCCAACCAGATGGTTCGACCGAACTCTGATGAGGCGCGATCTACCGGCGGCTGCATCAGCCTGTGTTGCGGGATGCGAGCCATCGGCCAAAACGAATGTTAGAGCGGCGATCACCTTCTGGCATATCCGCCGAATCGCCAACCAGAGAAGAAAGCAGATCATGAGACCAAAGCCGAGAAACACAAGCTTTGGAACTTTCTGCGGAATGCTAGCCACGGCCACGATCCACGCCCCAAAGACTACGAGGAAGAAATTGAAACGCGCTTGCATTAAATTTTCCAAAAATACACGCTCTTGGTTTACGTCCCATTTGTCGGCACCGGTATCGATGGGCATACACAAAACCTAACGAGAACAAGCTCAGCCACCGCTGGCGGGAGCGAGCTTTGCTGAGATCGACAACTGTTTCATAACAAAAATGAGATAACGCGCCGGCCAGCGGTTGCCTGCAGCGTTTGGTTAGGCCAATACATTGCTCAAACCTTTGACGAGTGAAAGCTGGTGGCGGTCCAAGGCTGTGGCGGCGATAGCTGACGCAGCTTGAAGCTGAACTGCGCGGCCTGTGGTCATGTATTCGAGGAGCGCGTCGAGCATCTGCGAATGAGCTGCGATCAAGTCTTGTCCTGACGTTGCCCACGTCTGGACGTTCTCAATGGAATTTCCGCTGAGCAGCCGACGCGGAATATAATAGGAGAAGCGGCCTGCGAACTCGAATTCAGCGACATAATAGAGCAGACTCAACAATCGCGCGCGAATGTCCGCGTCAAGAATCACGAGAATGTCTGGCAAAACATGATGCAGCATACCTTGCTGCATCATCAGAATGATCTTGTCGTCAGGCTCGACTTGTTGCGGCTGACCTTCCCAAGCGGACATATCGATGCGATCCCAATCGATTTGCGATGGATCGAGGATAAAACCTTCGTCTGCTCGCACAGGGGCAACTTCTTCGGGCAATCGGCCAGCCGCCGCTGCACTCTGCAGTGGCGGCGGGACTGTTGCCGAGAGCTTCTCGCCTGCTAACGCGCGGTCGCGCAGCGATCGCGTGAAATCGGAATACTCGGGGCGAGGGCTAGTCGTGACCATTGGGCCGTCCTCCGAAGTGCGACAGGTTAATTCTGCTTTGTTGAGGCGAACCCACGTCGCAAACCAACGAGCAGTCAGATCAGCGTCCTGCGGTGTCTTGTAGTGCGTCCACGGAAATGTGTACGAGCAGATGATCATGGGCCTAACGAGAATTGGACGAAAATTTTCGTCTATTTCGGCTTTTATCCAGGGAACGCTCCGGATAAAAGGAACGCATCGCGAGGCGCTTCTACCGCGAATACAGTTCGACGATGAGCTGTTCGTTGACGATCGGCTGCATCTCTTCCCGGGATGGGATGTGCGAGACTTTGCCGCTGAGGGCGTCGCGATCGGCTGTCAGCCAGTCGGGCACGGGAACGATTTGTGTAAGATCAAGATTACGCAGCACCAGCTGACGTGATTTCGGTTTATCTTTGATCGTTATCTCGTCGCCTGCCTTCACATTGTAGGAAGCGATGTCCACGGTGCGTCCATTCACGACGACATGGCCGTGTGAGACAAGCTGGCGAGCAGCGCTGCGGGTATTAGCGAGGCCAAGGCGGTAAACCACATTATCAAGTCGCGTCTCCAATAGCTGGAGAAGTGTTTCACCTGTCACACCGCGTTTGCGCAGTGCGCTTTCGAAAATGCGCCGGAATTGTTTTTCGAGAAGTCCGTATTGATAGCGCAGCTTTTGTTTTTCGCCGAGCGCAATCGCGTAATCGGATTGTTTGCGTCGGAAACCTCTCGGGCCGTGCATGCCGGGCGGATAATTTTTTCGCTCCAGTGCCTTTGACGGACCAAAGAGCGGCACGCCGTAACGCCGGCTTACTTTCGTTTTTGGTCCTGTGTATCTGGCCATCGGGTTCGTTAAATGGTTAAAGCGTTGAAGGGTTGAAGCGGTACTAAACGCGGCGTTGTTTCGGCGGGCGACAGCCGTTGTGCGGCACGGGAGTAACATCGCGGATCACGGTGAGATCCAGCCCAATCGCCTGCAAGGCGCGCACAGCGGATTCGCGTCCTGCTCCCGGTCCTTTTACCAAAACTTCCACTTCTTTCAGCCCGTGGCCCATTGCCTGCCGGGAGGCGTCCTGCGCAACCATCTGCGCCGCATACGCGGTACTCTTGCGCGAACCTTTGAAGCCAACTTTGCCGGCGCTCGACCACCCGATCACGTTGCCTTTCATGTCGGTAATTGTCACGATTGTGTTGTTGAACGTCGAAAGCACATGGGCGATTCCCGAATGAACGTTCTTGCTCCCTTTGGCTTTGACGACTTTCGGCTTCTCGACGTCATCGGCTGAAAGCGAAAGATTTTCCGACGCTCCCGCGACCGGAGCTTGCTGTTCCTTTTTTTGTTTGGCTGGTTTTTTGGCAGGTTTGGCTGCATCAGCCTTTGGAGCGGGGGGCGCCTTCTCAGCTTCCTCCGCCTTTGAAGGCGGAGCCTTTTCGTCTTCCTGCGATTTTGAAGCTTGGGCCTTCTCGTCTTCCTGCGAAGCGGCCGGAGCCGGCATTGGCTTCGACTCCTCCGTTTTCGGTTCTTCCGGAGTTGGTTCGGTTGGAGTCTCTGATTCAGCCATAAATTTTAGTTAGGCGTTAAACTTTGCCGGCTTTCGCTTCCGGGTTGCGGATCACGCCTACCGTCTTGCGCGGTCCTTTGCGCGTACGGGCATTTGTGGAAGTGCGCTGCCCACGCACGGGCAAGCCCTTGCGGTGACGGATGCCGCGATAGGAATTAATTGCCTGAAGCCGTTTCAAATTACCCTGCACGTCGCGGCGCAGGTCGCCTTCAATCTTGATTTTGTTGTTCGTGATGGCGTGAATGATTTCGTTCAACTGCTGCGGCGTAAGGTTTTTCGCGCGCAAGTTCGGGTCGATGTTGGTCTGCTCCAGAATTCGCCTGGCTGTGCTAAAGCCGATCCCATAGATGTAAGTAAGCGACGCCTCGATGCGTTTGTCTGCTGGAATTTCGACTCCTAGTAATCTGGGCATATTGTTTGTTACAAAAGTTACAAGGTTACAAAGTTAAAAGGCAAATCACTAGTCACTTCTCACCAATCACCCTTGCCTTTGCTTATGGCGCGGGTTTTTGCAGATCACGCGGAGCACGTTCTTGCGCTTCACGATCCTGCAACTGGCACAAAGTCTTTTTACTGATGGTCGTACTTTCATAATTCGCGAAATGGAAAACGCGGGAGTCTCCGCGTTATCACTTTTGGCGATAAGTAATTCGCCCCTTCGACAAATCGTAGGGAGAAATCTCTAGCATAACTTTGTCTCCTGGCAAGATCCGAATGAAGTGCAACCGCATTTTCCCCGAGATATGCGCCAGAACGCGATGGCCATTGGCCAGCTCAACTCGAAACATGGTATTGGGCAGCAGCTCGACCACTGTGCCTGCTACTTCAATTGCGTCTTTGCGCGCCATGTCAAAATTTCTGGCTCGTCTTTTGTGATCAAAACAGTGTGCTCGAAGTGCGCCGAGGGCATGCCATCCGCCGTGCGCACCGTCCACCCATCGTCGAGCAATCTTACGTCGGACGTGCCGATGTTAATCATCGGCTCAATGGCTAGCGTCATGCCTGCCTTTAACTTCGGACCGCTGCCGCGTTTTCCGTAATTGGGAATTTGCGGTTCCTCATGCATTTTTCGTCCCACGCCGTGTCCGACAAACTCGCGCACAACTGAAAAGCTAGAGCGTCGCGCTTCATCCTCGATTTCGGCGCAGATGTCGCCGACGCGCCGGCCTTCTCGAGCAGCCTGAATTGCACGCGCGAGCGCATTTTCGGTGACCCGCAGAAGCTGATCTGTCCGTTCATCAATGATCCCAACCGGCACAGTCGTGGCATTATCCCCTACCCAGCCATCCTGAACGATGCCGATGTCCAATTTCACAATCTCGCCGTATTGAATTCGCCGGTGGCTGCCAATGCCGTGGACCACTTCGTCGTTAAGCGAGATGCAAATGTTACCGGGAAAAACGCGGTGCCCGAGTCGATACCCGAGAAATGCACTCTTCACATGGGCTTCGTTCATGAAGTCCGCTGCCGCTTCGTCCACTTCCTTGGTCGTAATTCCAGGCCGAACCAAATCGCGAACGCGATCCAGAATGTCCCTCGCTGTGCGACACGCCTGTCGCATCTTCTCGATTTCTTTGGCGTTCTTGATCGGGATCATTTCGCGCTCTTCTCTTCAATTAATCGCGAGATATCGCTAAAGACTGCTTCGCGATCGCGGTTACCATCGATCCTATGCAAGATCGACATTTTTTTATAAAAATCCGCCAGCGGTTCGGTCTTGGTGCGGAACTCTTGCAAGCGCGTTTGCAATACGTCCAAGTCATCGTCGTTGCGGCGCTCCAAGCGCCCGTCGCAATAGGGGCATACGGGACGGTTGGCAAACTGCGCACTCGATGAACTGGTCGTAAAACCACATTCGCCGCATTGAAGCCGGCCCGCGATGCGGTCCCGGACAGTGTCATCCGACACTTCGAGCCAGATCACCGCGTCCAAGGCAGTGCGTAACTTCGCCAACATGGAAGTCAAACTCTCGGCCTGCGGCAGTGTGCGAGGGAAACCATCAAAGACGAACCCGTGACCACCATGCAAGCGCAACCAGTCCTCAATCAGTTGAATGATGATTTTGTCCGAGACTAGCCCGCCGCTTCGAAGCACTTCAGCGGTCTCCTGACCGAGAGGTGTCCCGAGATCTCGTTCACGACGCAAGATGGCGCCCGGCGACGTAACGGGAATACCGAAGTGGCGCGTAATCATTTCCGCCTGGGTTCCTTTGCCAGACCCGGGCGGGCCAAGAAGAACAAGCCGCCTTTTCACTTAGGAGTCTGTTGAGAAATCCAGCCGCGCCGCGCGAGCGCGGTTTGGCTGGATGGCAAGGCGCGAGCGACGAGCATGTCCGCAGTGACCTGTGAGGAGCGAGCAACGCTGCCAGACAGCCCAAAGCGGGCTCGCCCTCCGGGTTGCGCCATTTTTTCGCCGCTCCGGCGTTGCTCGTCGGTTACAGACCGCTGCGGGTATGCGCCCTCCTCGCGCCTTGCAGCAACGAAAAATCGGCAGCAACGCGGCATGGCTGAATTTCTCAAAAGACTCCCTATTCTATCGTCCGTAAAGAAAAATGGCGACCCCGGCAATCACCAGCACAGCGATCCCCACGTACAGCCACATCAGCGTGCCGCCTCCTGCTGCCTCTCCGCGAGCATACGAAGCGCGATCAAATGAGCGACCCCGAATCCGGCCCTTGCGCAAAAACCCATCGTAATGCCGCTGAATCAGGTGTGTCTCCACCTGGCGCATGGTATCGAGCATGACGCCCACAATAATCAACAAACTCGTGCCGCCGAAAAATTGCGCCGTGATCATGGGCACATTCAACGACTGGCTTAAAAGACTTGGTAAAACCGCTATCAGCGTTAGAAAAATCGCGCCCGCAAACGTCAGGCGCGTCATCGTGAAATCAAGAAAGTCGGCAGTCGGTTTCCCTGGCCGGACACCCGGAACGTAGCCACCGTATTTCTTTAGGTCGTCCGCGATCTGTGCCGGTTGGAACTGCGTGGCGACCCAGAAGTAACTGAAAAAGAAAATCATTGCCGCAAGAGCGACATAATGTGGCCAGCCACTGGAAAGCGCGGCGGCAATCCGCGCAGCTGTGGGGCTGTTTCGAAATCCGTACTGGACAATCGTCGCTGGAAAGAGAAGCAGCGCCCATGCGAAGATGATCGGCATCACGCCGGCGTAATTCACCTTCAAAGGCATGTATTGATTCTGCCCGCCGTACATTTTGCGGCCCACCACTCGTTTGGCGTACTGCACGGTAATTTTCCGGACGCCTTGTGTGATCGTGATCACAGCGGCGATCACGATAATCAAAAACAACACCAGCATCACAAGAACCATGGGGTTCACCTGGCTCGATCCGCTCTGCGCCGACGGTACAAAAGTCTTCCATGCCTGCGCGAGCGCGGCCGGCAGGCGCGCGACAATGCCAATGGTAATGATGAGCGATATTCCGTTGCCGATGCCGCGCTCGGTGATTTGATCCCCCATCCACATCAACACAAGTGTGCCCGTTGTCAGGGAAATCACGGTTATGATTCGAAATTTCCAGCCAATATCATCCACCAGCGGAATTCCGAGGTTCCTGATGGTGTCAGTGATCCCCGGCAGCATGGTGTGATACGATTCGGGGTGCTGAAACGACAGCGCCAGCAGATAACCTTGGAAAAGACACAGCCCCAGTGTCGTGTAGCGCGTTAGCTGCATGATCTTTTGCCGCCCACCGTCTTCACGTGCCAGCCTGCCAAGCTGCGGAATGACCGCGGTCAGCAACTGCATCATGATCGATGCGCTGATGTACGGCATGATGCCGAGGGAGAAGATCGCGCAATTCTCAAGCGCGCCGCCACTGAACAAATTAAAGAGCGCCGCCAGACCGCCTCCGGTGCGCTGGCTCAAAGAGCTGCGAAACCATTCCTGTAACACGGCCTGGTTGACTCCGGGAGTGGTAATGGTAGCGCCCAGGCGCACAATCACAATTACCGCCAGCGTGAACAAAATGCGCCGGCGCAATTCCGGTATCTTAACCGTGTTTAGAAAGGCCGAAACCATCCGCTAAGTTTGAAACATCATGTGCTGGGAAGCTAGCTCTTCCGCGATGTTTTCTTTTTTGCCCGCGATTTCGCTTTCGTCGAGGGTTTCCTCGCCGACTCTTCCTTACCGGTCGCGTCTGGTGCACGTTCGCCGGACCGTTCCTCCGCCGAAATTTCATTTGCCGCAGTGGCATCGGCACGCCCTGTCGTTCTTACTCCTTTTTCGCGCAGCGTAATCGTTCCACCCGCCTTCTCAATTTTCTCACGTGCGGTCGCGCTGACTTTGTCGGCTTCGACTTTCAGCCCGTGCTTCAATTCACCATCGCCCAGGATTTTGATTCCTGTGAAGTGGCCTCGGATGAGATTCGATTCACGCAGCAGTTGTTCGTTTACCACCGCTCCGGCTTCAAATGCATTGAGGTCGCTGACATTCACAATTGCATAATGCTTGTGAAAGGCCGCATTATTGAATCCGCGCTTCGGCAATCGACGAATGAGCGGCATCTGACCGCCTTCGAACCCAAGCCGAATGCTTCCACCGGAACGGGCTTTTTGGCCTTTATGCCCTTTCCCGCTGGTTTTGCCGTGCCCTGAACTTTCACCGCAACCCAGGCGTTTAACGCGATGCCGCGCGCCGGGACGCGGCCGCAGATTATGAAGACGCAGCATGTTGATCACCCTTTCCATCACCGAACTTAATCCCACGCACCTTAAAAATCTCGTCCCTTCGGCGAAGTGATTGCAGCGCGGCGATGGTCGCCTTTACTACGTTGGCGTGATTGCTTGATCCGAGTGATTTCGCCAGCACATCGCGAATCCCAGCCGCTTCAGCTACGGCTCGCACACCTCCGCCAGCGATAATCCCCGTCCCCGGCGAAGCCGGGCGCAATAACACTCTCGCTCCATCGAATTCGCCGATCACTTCGTGAGGAATCGTATTTTCGTTCAATGAAACTTTTTCCATCGACTTGCGCGCTGCCTCCGAGGCTTTTCGAATAGCCTCTGAGACTTCATTGGCCTTGCCAAATCCGCATCCCACTTTTCCATCGTGATCTCCAGCCACGATCAGCGCGCTGAAGCTAAAACGTCGCCCGCCTTTCACGACCTTGGCGCAGCGGTTGATGAACACGACTTTCTCCGTGGTATCGCCCTTCGCCGCAGGAGCTTTGTCGGTCCTGCGCGAGTCTGGTCGTCTGCCTGTACCTGTATAAGCCATGAGTTAAAACTTTAAGCCGCCTGCGCGCGCTGCGTCTGCTAATGCCTTCACTTTTCCGTGATAAAGAAATCCGCCGCGGTCAAAAACGACGCGCTCGAGTTTCTTCGCCAGCGAACGTTCCGCGATTGTCTTTCCAATCAATTCTGCCGCGGTCCTGTTTGCAGCGGCTTTATCTTTACCAATCAAGGAACGCTCCATACTCGATGCAGCGGCCAGCGTCTGTCCGGCATCATCATCAATCACTTGAGCGTAAACGTGTTTCCCGGAGAAATGAACCGCCAGTCGCGGTCGTTCCGCCGTACCTGCGACCTTTTTCCTGATCCTTCGATGAACACGCTGCCGCGCTGCCTTACGAAACGTCGCCATACTTATTGAACGGTCTTGCCCTCTTTGCGACGAATCTGCTCGCCCGCGTACCGAACGCCTTTGCCCTTGTACGGCTCCGGAGGATAAAAACGACGGATGTCCGCCGCCACCTGCCCGACCAGTTTCTTGTCGACGCCCTGGATAGTAATTTTCGTGTTGTCCGCAACTGTGATTTTAATGTTCTCTGGAATCGAAAATCGAACCGGATGCGAAAAGCCGAGGCTCAAGTTAAGGATCGATCCTTGCACGGCAGCCCTGAAACCGACTCCTTCGATCTCGAGTTGCTTGGCGAACCCTTCACTCACTCCCTGTACCATGTTATGCACGAGGCTGCGCGAGAGCCCGTGTAACGCTTTCGCGCTGCGCGTTTCTGCTTCGCGCACCAGAGACACCCGGTTGTCCTGCACGCTCGCTCTAATGTCGCGCGGGAGCTTCCAGTGCAGTTTTCCCTTCGGCCCTTCGACCGAAATCGCACCCTCGTCGTCGATCTTGACCTTGACCTTATCGGGAATCTCGACCGCTTTGTTTCCAATTCGTGACATGAGTTCGTGATTCGTTAAATCGTTACCAGACGTAGGCCAGCAGTTCACCGCCGACCTTTTGCTTTTTCGCTTCGCGCCCCGACAAAACACCCCGCGAAGTGGACAGAATCGCCAGGCCCATTCCACCAAGGACACGCGGGATTTCATCGGCGCCAACGTATCGGCGCAATCCCGGTCGGCTCACCCGCCGCAGCCCTTCGATCGCGCTCGATCGGTTCGCGATTTTGTTGGTGATCTTAATGCGCGGGCGCGCGGCGCTCGTGTCGATGGAGTAGTCGGTAATGTAACCTTCATCTTTCAAGATGCGCGCGATCTCGGCCTTGATTCTCGAGTACGGAACCAGCACCTCCGGCTTCAGCGCGCGCGCGCCGTTGCGGATACGCGCCAGACAATCAGCAATAGGATCAGTAACAGTGCTCATGAAAAAATCAGGCGGGCTGCGCGGCAGGCTTTTTCGCCCGGTCGCTAAACGGCATTCCCATTTCACTCAAGAGCGATTTGGCTTCCTCGTCCGTTTGAGCCGTAGTTACGATTGTAACATCAAATCCGATGTTGCGCTTGATTTTATCGAGCTCGACTTCAGGGAAAATCGATTGATCCGAAATTCCGAGAGTGTAGTTACCGTGCTTGTCAAAACACCGCGGAGACACGCCGCGAAAGTCGCGAATGCGCGGCAGTGCGGCTTTGATGAAGCGCTCGAGAAATTCATACATGCGCTCTCCCCGCAGCGTTACCTTCGCGCCAATCGCCTGATCTTTTCGCAATTTGAAATTGGAAATGCTTTTCTTGGCAAGCGTCTCGAGCGGGCGTTGCCCGGTAATCAACGCGAGCTCCGCTTTTGCTTCTTCCAGCGCCTGCTTCACGTCCGATTGCGAGCCGACCGAGGTGTTAATCACCACTTTCTCGACCTTTGGAATCTGGTGAACGTTTTTGTAGCCGTGCAGTTTTTGCAGCGCCGGCATAACGCGTTCTTTGTAATCGCGATGAAATTCGTTTTCCATTCTCTACAGACTAACTACTAGCTTTTCTTCTTGTCTTTGTTCGGCTTCGACTCGGCCCCTTTCACCGGCTTCGCGTCGCGCTCGATCAATTTCACATTGGAAATATGAATTGGACCTTCGCGTTCGGCGATTTTGCCGCTCGGATTATCCTGCGACTTGCGGAGGTGCTTCTTAATAATACGCACACCTTCAACCACGACACGCTGTTTTCCCTGAAACACAGCCAGGATCCTTCCTGAAGAGCCGCGGAAATTCCCCGAGATGACCTCGACTTGGTCGCCTTTTTTTACGTGACACTTGATTCGATTCATAGGACTTCCGGCGCAAGGGAGACGATCTTCATGAAGTTGCGCTCACGCAATTCCCGGGCAACCGGTCCGAAAATGCGCGTGCCGCGTGGATTCAAATCCTTGTCGATAATCACGATCGCGTTGTTGTCGAAGCGGAGCAGTGAACCGTCCTCGCGTCGAATCGGCTGTTTCGTCCGGACAAGAACCGCACGCACGACTTCACCCTTCTTTACCGTGCCGCTCGGGGTAGCTTCCTTCACATTTGCAGTAATCACATCGCCGATGCGGGCGTAGCGTGTCTGTTTGCCTATTACGCCGATCATTGTCGCCATGCGCGCGCCGCTGTTGTCTGCCACATCAAGTCGTGATCGAAGTTGCACCATGAAAATCCTCCGTTTCCGTTTAGCGTTATTCTTCCTGCCGTTCCTACTTCTGTAGCACCTCCACCAAACGCCACCGCTTTAGTTTGCTTAACGGCCTTGTCTCCATAATGCGAACCGTGTCGCCGGTTTTCGCCTGGTTCTGTTCATCATGGGCATAAAATTTTCTCATTTGTTTGACGATCTTGCCGAACTTGGGGTGGGGCACTCGCGTCACTGTCCGCACCACAATCGTCTTATTCATGCTGCTGGAAATCACTTCACCAGTGCGCGTCTTGCGTGAACCGCGGCTCACGGGCTCGGGCTGCGGCGAAACTGGTGTTGGGATTGGTTGATCTTGCTCAGCCATAACTTTATTTCTTCGCAGTCTGCTTCGCGCGTTGCGACAGCACTGTTTCCAGCCTCGCAATGTCGCGCCGCAGCAAGCGCAATCTGCTTGGCTGCTCCAGCTGACCACTTTGCTGTTGCAAACGAAGGTGGAGACTTTCCTGGCGCAAGTCGCGTCTTTTGGTCAGCAACTCGTCCATGCTCAGCTCAGTGATTTCTTTCATTTTCATGGTTCTTAAGCGGCCCTGACGTGGTGACGCGTGAGAAACTTCGTGCGCACCGGCAACTTGTCCGCGGCAAGGCGCAAAGACTCGCGTGCAATCGATTCCGACACGCCATCGAGTTCAAACAAAATATTACCAGGCCGAACAGTGGCGACCCAATATTCTGGTTGCCCCTTGCCCTTGCCCATCCGCGTTTCCGGTGGACGCCCAGTCACGGATTTATCAGGGAAAATGCGGATCCACAGTTTGCCCTTGCGTTTCATGTTACGAGTGAGCGCGACACGCGCCGCTTCCAACTGCGTGTTTGTGATCCAGGCACGCTCGAGTGTCTGCAACCCGAACTCGCCGAAATCGATTCTAAGATTGCGCGAAGCAGTCCCCTTGCGGCTTCCTCGCTGGGACTTCCGATACTTCACCCGTTTTGGCATTAATGGCATAAATTTTTCTCCTTAAACGATCGCGCGGGCTGTAGCCGCTTCGCTGCGCGAAGCGCGCGCGCGTCCCACAGGAACGCGGCTACAGAGCTCGGTGCTATGATCATACAAATTTTGTCGCTTACACTTCAACCGGCTCGGGTGCTGGCGGCGGTGGTGGTGTAGCCGCCTGAGGCGCTGGTTCTTCCTTCTTACAAATCCAACATTTCACCCCGATCTTACCGTAGACCGTGTTTGCTTCCGCGAAGCCGTAATCAATCGGCGTTCGCAAGGTGTGCAGCGGAACTTTTCCTTCTCGGTACCATTCCGAGCGCGAAATCTCCGCGCCATTGAGCCGGCCTGAAGACCGCAGCCGAATTCCTTCCGCGCCGAAATCCATCGCGGTCTGGACGGCTTTTTTCATCGCGCGTCGATAGGCAATCCGCCGCTCGATCTGCAACGCTACGTTTTCTGACACGAGTTGAGCGTCGAGTTCCGGTGTTTTGATTTCCTGGATGTCGATCTTGACTTGTTTGCCCTCGGCCATCTTCGAAATTTCTTCAGTCATCTTTTCGATCTCTGCGCCCTTGCGTCCGATTACAATCCCTGGACGCGCGGTGTGAATGGTCACCCGAATTGAATTCCACGCCCGCTCGATTACGATTTTCGATACCGCGGCGAACTGCAGCTTCTTCTTCACGTAATTGCGAATCTTCAGATCGCTGTGCAAAAACGACGGGAATTCCTGCGACGATGCGTACCAGCGCGAACGCCAGTCTCGATTTACGCTCAGGCGAAACCCGATTGGATTTACTTTTTGCCCCATAAAATTATTTCTCCGTTTTTGCGCTCTGCTTCGGCTTCCCTGATTTTTTATCAGATGGCCTTGCCGCGCTTTCACTCGCTTCGCTTTTGATCTGCTTCTTTGCGGCTTTCTTTTCCTGTTCCCGTTTTGCTCTTCGCGTTTCGCGCGTTTCGATCCGAATCTCGTCCGATAGCACAATGCGAATGTGACTGGTACGTTTCAGAATCCCACTGGCGCTGCCACGGGCCCGCGCCATGATTCGCTTTAGTGTTGGGCCTTCCCCCACAACCGCCTCTTTCACCACCAAGCCATCTGGTTTGAGATTGGCGTTGTTTTCTGCATTGGCGATTGCGCTCTTCAGCGTCTTGCCAATCAGAAATGCCGCTTTCTTCGGCGTGAAAGCCAGTAGATCGAGCGCTGCCGAAACCGGCAGACCCTGAATCTCACGCGTGACTTCGCGCGCCTTAAACGGCGAAATCCGCGCGTATCTGAATGTCGATCTGATTTCCATGACTCTCGTCGTCGTTAAAGCGTTAAAGGGTTGAAGTGTTACAACGGCCACGCTGCTGCCGCTTTAACGCTTCAAGGCTTCAACTATTAAACGCTTCAACGATTTCTTCATTTCAAACTCACATTGGGTTGCGCATCCACCTGGAGGCGGTCCCCCACTTTTATTTGTTCCTTCCTTGAATCCATTTCCTGAATTACCGCTCCACAAATCTTTTGCCGTACGTCGACTACTCGCAGCGTCGCGATCTTTCGATCATTTCGCATTACCCGCATCGGCATCCCAATCTTCACCCCCTGTTTTCCGCCAAGGTTACCGACTACAAACGACCACTCATCCTTCACACTGATCACGCTGCCATCCATTAAGCCAGGCTCCGGCTGATCGGCCGCGCTGCGGGATTTTGTGATCAGCGTATTTATGCTGCGCAGCTGCGCCTCAACGTCCATTCGCGCCCTCGCATCGCCGGTTTTCAAATAACACAACATCGCTTCGTTCAGCCGCAACATCTGATCGCGATATTCGTCGCGCTCTTTTTGCGCGAGCTGAAGATCGCTCACAGCGGCGAGTAAACGCTGCTCCAGCTTCGCACGATCCTTGTTTGCCGAAGCCAATCCCAGCGCTTCCATTCGCAATTCCAAATCGGAATACTTGCGGCGGAGCTCTTCCGCGTCCGCATTATTCCTGCACAATGGACAATTTCTTTTGCAGTTGTTCGTTTTCCTGCAGCAATGCTTCAGCCGTCGCGGGGTGTGCCGCGCTTTCATTCTTGGAGTCTGACAAAGAACTATCCATTTGTGCGCGCGCTGCCGAAGCAACTACGCAACACAATCCCATCGCCAACCCCGAAATAATCGGGGCTCGCCAACTCTTTCGGAGTTGCCAAATACCAGTTGCCAATCTCGACTGGCCGCGGCCTCGTCGGTTCAACTGGCAATCGCAAATGGGCAACTTAAAATTCCTTCTACTTGGTCACCTTCGCCGTGTGCGAACCGTGTTTCTTAAACACGCGCGTAGGCGAAAATTCACCGAGCTTGTGACCGACCATGTTCTCGGTAACGAAAACGGAGTTAAAGGTCTTTCCGTTGTGCACCAAAAACGTGTGGCCGACAAAGTCCGGCGTAACCATCGACCGCCGCGACCAGGTCTTAATCGGTTTCTTTACGCCCGAGCTATTCATCTTGTCGATCTTCTCCAGAAGATACGACTCGACGAAGGGTCCTTTCTTTAACGATCTAGCCATAATTTGCAAGCAATTCGTAATCCGTGAATCGTCTTTACGCTTTCTTCCTCGGTCTTCTTCTTTCCAAAATAAAACGGTTGCTCGGCTTATGTTTACTGCGCGTCTTGAATCCTTTGGCCAATTGTCCCCATGGGCTAACTGGATGATGACGGCCTCCTCCTCCTTTTGATTTCCCCTGCCCGCCACCCATTGGGTGATCAATAGGGTTCATCGCCATGCCGCGAACATGCGGCCGCCGACCTTGCCAGCGAGTGCGCCCCGCTTTGCCGCTCGACACGTTCATGTGATCGACGTTTCCCACCTGACCAATCGTGGCGAAGCAGTTTTCGTGAATCCGTCGAATTTCGCCGGAAGGCATCTTTACCAGAGCGTAACCGGCCTCGATATTGGTCAATGTCGCCTGTTGCCCGGCACTACGCGCAACCTGGCCGCCACGGCCCGGACTCAATTCAATATTGTGAATGTTAGCGCCAAGAGGAATGGCCCGCAGCGGCAGTGCATTTCCCAGGTCGGGTGAAGCATCATCCCCAGCGCTGACAGTTGATCCGACTCGAAGTCCGTTTGGCGCGAGAATGTAACTCAGCTCGCCATCCGCGTATTTGATGAGAGCAATCCGGGCGGAGCGGTTCGGATCGTACTCGATTCCAATCACCTCGGCCGGGACACCGCGCTTGCGCCGTTTGAAATCGACCTTGCGATATTTTTGTTTGTGACCACCGCCGATATGTCGCGACGTGAGCCGGCCACGGTTGTTGCGACCACCACTTCTTTTCTTCGGTGCAATAAGGCTTCTTTCAGGGCGCCACTTCGTGATTTCGTCGAAGGCGGGCAGCGACTTGAAACGGAGCGTCGGCGTTAGTGGGCGAAATTCTTTTAGAGCCATAACTTTCTTGTCCCTAGATCAAGTCGATCTTGTCGCCTTCTTTCAACGTCACGATGGCTTTCTTCCACCGCGGACGACGTCCCAAAGGGCCGCGCACACGTCTCTCCTTGCCGGTGTAATTACAAGTGTTCACGTCCACGACTGTCTTCTGAAAAAGCCGCTCAATTGCGTTCTTGATCTGAACCTTGTTCGCCTTCGGACTGACGCGGAAGACGTACTTGTTCAGCTTCTCGCTCATCAATGTCGACTTCTCAGTCAATCTCGTGCGGCTCGTTCATTTTATCGCGCACTAGCCTCCTGCGTAGGCGGATTGAATCTCTCCGCTAATTTTTCGAGCGCCTTCGACGTCACCAAAATTTTTTGAAACGCTAGCAACTGTTCGGTGTTCACATCGGCCGCGGTCGCGAGTTTCACAGGCTTCACGTTGCGCGCCGATTTGTAAGTCCTGTCGTCGAACGAATCGGAAACGATCAACACTTTCTCGGCGTCGGTTTGTTTCCGGACAAGATCGACAAAAGTTTTCGTTTTGATTTCTGAAACGGCGAATTTATCGATCGCTAGCACGTCGCCTGCTTTGATCCGTTCGCTCAAGGCTTTTTGAAAGGCGAGACGCCGCACTGATTTTGAAACCTTTTTGGAATAATCGCGGGGCTTTGGCCCAAAAACGACGCCGCCGCCACGCCAGATGGGAGACGATTTGTAACCGGCGCGGGCGCGACCGGTTCCCTTTTGCCGCCACGGTTTTGCACCGGAAA
>WNFJ01661763.1_pt1 | contig 17384 bp, 16 predicted proteins | sample 5400461 | NCBI WGS metagenome assembly WNFJ01 (sample SAMN13153349, study PRJNA577476) | soil metagenome | isolation source: 115 cm saprolite on Douglas fir-dominated hillslope | place: USA:California | collected 2013-09-17 | reverse complement strand
ACGAGGTCACCAAGCGCTTCCCGGACGGCGCGCTGGCGGTCGACAAGATCAGCCTCGACGTCGGCGACGGCGAGTTCGTCATCCTGGTCGGCCCGTCGGGCTGCGGGAAGTCGACGGTGCTCAACATGATCGCGGGCCTGGAGGACATCACCTCGGGCACGCTGCGCATCGGCGGGCAGGTGGTGAACAACAAGACGCCCAAGGACCGCGACATCGCGATGGTCTTCCAGAGCTACGCGCTGTACCCGCACATGACCGTGCGGGAGAACATGGGCTTCGCGCTGAAGCTGGCCAAGACGCCGCAGGCCACGATCAACGAGAAGGTCGAAGAGGCGGCCCGGATCCTGGACCTCACCCAGCACCTGGACCGCAGGCCGGCGAACCTGTCCGGCGGGCAGCGGCAGCGGGTCGCGATGGGCCGGGCGATCGTCCGCGACCCGTCGGCGTTCCTGATGGACGAGCCGCTGTCGAACCTCGACGCGAAGCTGCGGGTGCAGATGCGCACCGAGGTGTCTCGGATCCAGCGGCGCCTGGGCACCACGATGGTCTACGTGACGCACGACCAGACCGAGGCCCTGACGCTCGGCGACCGGGTCGCGGTCATGCGCACCGGCGTGCTGCAGCAGGTGGGCTCCCCGAAGGAGCTCTACGACCGGCCCGTCAACCTGTTCGTGGCCGGCTTCATCGGTTCGCCGGCCATGAACTTCATGTCCGGCACCCTCGAGGACGGCACGCTGCACACGAGCCTCGGGGACTTCCGGCTCAGCGACCGGCTGCGGCGCGAGGTGGAGCACGCTGGAGGACGTAACGTCATCGTGGGCCTGCGCCCGGAGAACTTCGAGGACGCGGCGCTGGTATCGGCCGACGCCCGGCCGAGCGGGATCACGTTCCGCACGAGCATCGACGTCCTGGAGTCCCTGGGCTCCGACGTGTTCGTCTACTTCACGCAGGAGCGGGAGCAGGGGGTGAACGCCGCCGAGCTCGAGGAGCTCGCCCAGGACTCGGGACGCGCGGACACCGGCGCCAGCGGCGACACCGTGGTGGCCAGGCTCGACGCCGCCACCCGGATCCGCGAGGGCCGCGACGCTGAGCTCTGGGTGGACGGCCGGGCGATGCACATCTTCGACCCGGCCACCGGCCGCAACCTGTCCCTGGGCGCTGATGACGGCGGGAGCGGGGGCGGGAGCAGCTCCGCGCAGGCCGCCCCCCGTCACGCGGCCCCCGACCAGGCGGCCTCCGACCAGGCGGCGGCCGACGACGCGGTTGCGACGGGCAGCGTGGGCGGCGCGAGCGACGCGAGCCCGAGCGGGGAGGTCACCTGACCTTTCGCCGCAGCCGCTCGATGATCTCGTCGTTCCATTCGTGGGTCCGGATCAGCCGGTACCGCTCGCGGGCGACGCGCTGGTAGGCCTCGGCCTCGGTGCCGGAGCCGATCATTTCGGCGGCCCGGAGCATCCGCACGACCGGCCGGTACTCCTCGGCGAACCACCGCCCGGCGATCTCGGCCCGGTCCATGAACCGGTGCTCGTCCTGCATGCACCGGAATCCCCACGCCTCGACGGCTTCGCCCAGCTCGGCGTACGACCACGGATCGCTGAAGGTGATCTTGGCATAGGCCTGCTCGGGCAGCGGAACCCGGGCCCGGAACAGCCGCTGGTAGTCCTTGACCAGCAGATCGCCCCGGCGGCGGATGCCCGCGGCGGGCACGACGGTGAGAACCTCGGTGACGTAGGCGTCGATCGTCGAGGCGCCGGTCGCCATCGCGATCGAGACCCGGTGATGGCCGTCCTGCACGAAGTGCAGGTCGCCGACGCGATACACGTCGATGGGCGGGATCGGCTCGCCGCGCCGCTGGGCCAGGGCGAGCCGCTCCCACCGCTCCCTGACCCGTCCGGTGGTGGGCCGGAACCGGCGGTCGAAGTCCCGGCCGGAGTCGACGGTGCCGACGATCGTGTCCAGCCGGATGGTCTGCAGGCCCAGCCGCCGCTCACCGCGCATGCCCAGGGCGGCGACGACCTCGTCGAACGGCAGGATGAGGTTGACGTCGTCCGGCTCGCGCCGCAGCCAGTGGGCGAGCCGGGCCAGCGTCTGGCGGCGCCGGGCACGCATGAAGTCGTTCTCGACGTCGGCGCGGGGGAAGCCGGTATCAGCGGGCATCGCGATGACCGGGGAGCAGCTCAGCGAGGCCAGCGCCGGGCTCGATCTCGAGCAGGTGCCACCCGGTGACGTTGCACACCACGGTGCTCCCCGCCAGCCGGCCCGGCCGGAAAGGCGCGCCGTAGGGATGCACGTGGCCGTGCAGCAGCGCCACGGGCTGGAGCGCGGCGACCAGGCCGGGCAGGGCCGTAAACCCGCGGTGTGGCGGATCGTCACCGTCGCCGACGCCGCGCGGCGGGGCGTGCGTCAGCAGCAGGTCGACCCTGCGGCCGTCGCGCTGACGGCGCCACCACGCCCGGCGGCGCAGCGCCCGGGCGCGCCGGGCCTGCTGACGGTCGGTGTACTGGTTCGGCCCGCCGCTGTAGCGCCGGCACCCGCCGAGGCCGGCCAGGCGCAGGCCGGCCAGGTCGACGACCCGGGCGTCGGCATTGACTGCGCCGTCCGGCCAGGGCGGCCGGGCGGGCAGGCCGGCCCGCAGCGTCAGGCCGGCCCGGGACAGGCGGTACCCGGAGACGTCGGGGTCATGATTACCGGGCACGAACACCAGCGGAACGTCCAGCGCGTTCATCAGCGAGCCCAGGTAATCGAACGGCAGGTCACCGCAGGCCAGGATCAGCTGGGCGCCGCGAACCGCGGTCGGGTCAGCCGACAGCGCGTCATCGACCTCGTCGGACACCGCCAGGACACGGACCACACCTCGATCCTGGCCCGGTGTCGACCCGGGGGGGCGACCCCCAGGAACCCCCCGCGTGCCGGGCACGGCGCCGCCTTTCCTTCAGTGCGCGGCCGTCTCCCGCACGTCCAGGCCGCGCTGCCGCAGCGCCGCTTCCACCCGGTAGATCTCGGCCTGCGGGGCGCGGTCACCGTCGGCTGGCGGCCCGACATCCAGCCGCAGGCAGGCCGCCATCAGCGCGTCCAGATACGCGCCGCGCAGCGCCTGCACCCTGTGGTGCTTGGCGGTCAGGCCGGACCGGGTCTCGGTATCCTCAAGCTCCGCGCGCAGGCGGCGCAGGTCGACCTGGAGCCGCTCGATCGGCTCGGGAGGCGGGGCCTTACGGCGGGCGCGGGCCTCGCCGAGCCACCCCGCTCCGCGCCACGCGTAGATGAGCGCGAACCCCGCGGCCGTGGGCAGCGCGGCTACGAAGAGGTACTCGACGACCGGGCTCACTCGTCCAGTGTCGGCTCGACGTCAGGTGAAATCAAGGCGGCTCCTGACAGCCGGGCGGCCGGGAGGCTGCCGGACCGTCGCAGCCCGGCCGGGCGGCCTGTTCAAGCGTCGGCCGCACCGGTCCCGGTTCACCGCAAACTAAGATGATTCCGGCCTGGTACGGCGTAGCCATCGGGCCGGGCGCGGCCCTGTCGCGTTCTGGCCGTGACCTTGGACGAGGAGGCAGATGGACGAGAACGCCGGCGGACGGCGCTGGTGGCACGGCGCCGTCCTGTACCAGATCTACGTCCGGTCGTGGCTGGACACCGACGGCGATGGCTACGGCGACCTGAACGGCGTGATCGCGCGGCTGGACTACCTGTCCTGGCTCGGCGTGGACGGCATCTGGCTGTCGCCGACCATGCCATCCCCGGACCAGGACTGGGGCTACGACGTTTCCGACTACCTGAGCGTGCATCCCGACCTCGGGACCCTGGCCGACCTCGACCGGCTCGTCGCCGAGGCAGGAGCGCGCGGGCTGCGGGTGCTCCTCGACCTGGTACCCAATCACACCAGCACCGCTCACCCCTGGTTCATCGATGCCGCGGGAGGCCGCGACTCTGGGCACCGCGACTACTACGTGTGGGCCGATCCGGCCCCGGGCGGCGGCCCGCCGAACAACTGGCTGGATGCGACGGGTCACCCCGCCTGGGCCTGGCATGAGCCGACCGGCCAGTACTACCTGCACAGCTTCCTGGACAGCCAGGCCGACCTGAACTGGCGCGAGCCCGCGGTGCACTCCGAGTTCCGCGAGATCCTCCGGTTCTGGTTCGACCGGGGGATCGCCGGGTTCCGCATCGACGTGGCGCAGGGCCTGTACAAGGACGCGGAACTGCGCGACAACCCTCCGGGGGAAGCGGGAGACCCGCTCGTGGGTCGCTCCGGACAGCGGCCGCTGCATACCGCGAACCAGCCGGAGAGCCACGGCGTGTTCCGGGACTGGCGCCGCATCGCCGAGAGGTACCAGCCGCCGCGGCTGCTGCTCGGTGAGACCTGGGTGGACCTCGCCGCGCTCGCCGGGTTCTACGGGCACGACGACGAGCTGCAGCTCGCCTTCAACTTCCCGTTCGTCTTCGCCCCGTTTACCGCCCGAGGGCTCTCGGCCGTCGTCGCCGACACGCTCGCGATCCTGCCGGCCGGGGCCTTTCCGGTGTGGACGGCGTCGAACCATGATGTCGGCCGCTTCCCGACCCGCTGGTGCGGGGGAGACGACCGCAAGGTCCGGCTCGCGCTGCTGGTGCTGGCCACCCTGCCGGGCACGACCGTCCTGTACTACGGCGACGAGATCGGGATGACCGACGTCGCGGTTCCGCCCGAGCTGCGGCGCGACCATATGACCCGGGAATCCGGCGGGCGGCCCGGCCGGGACCGCGGCCGGACCCCGATGCCGTGGGAGGCCTCGCCGTCCGGCGGGTTCACCGCCGAGGGCGTGAAGCCCTGGCTCCCGGTCGGCGATGCCGCCGCGCGCAACGTCGCCGACCAGCGCCAGGACCCGGCCTCGGTGCTGTCGTTCTGCCGCAGCCTGCTCGCCCTGCGCCGCGCCGAGCTCGGCGGCCGGGTCGCCGTCTACGAGACCGTGGCAGCGGCCGAGGACCAGTGGGTCTACCGCGTCGGCGGCCTCGCCGTCGCGGCCAACTTCTCCGACACGCCTGCCGCCCGGCCCGGCCCGGTCGGCGCTGTCCTGCTCAGCACCGCCGGGGAACCGCCACCCGCAGGCACGCTCCGGCCCTGGGAGGGCATCGTCACGCGTCGAGCATCTTGACGCGCAGCGACGCGACGTCACTCGCGCCGAACCCGCGGGAGGAGAGCCACCCCAGCACTCCGCCATAACGGTCGTCGACCTGGTCGAGGAAAGCCGCCATGGTCTCGGCCCGCGGGATATGGTCGTCGTCGGGCGCCTTGTCGAGGTCGGCCGCGTACGTTGCGGAGGCGCGCAGCCGGCCCAGGACCGCGTGCATGCGGTCGGCGGTCGCCGTGTAGTCGGCGACCACGGCATCCCGCCGCACCCCGACGGCGCTGAGCGCGAGCGCGACGACCACGCCAGTCCGGTCCTTGCCGGCGGCGCAGTGGACCAGCGCCGCGCCGGGCGCCTGCGCGACGCTGCGCAGCGCCGCCACCACATGGTCCGGCCGGTCTTCCAGATAGCCGAGGTAGTAGCCGGCCCTGACGTCGTCGGGATAGCGGGAGCGGGCCCCGTCGCGCCGGATCGCGAGCGCGTCGGCGGCGGCGTCCGTGGCCGTGCCGCGTTCTGGCAGGACCGAGAGGTACGCGTGACGGACTGACTCGACCCTGGTCAGCGGGCCGGGTCCCTCAGCTGCCACCTCCGTGGGGCTGCGCAGGTCGACCACCGTGGTCACCCCTATGTCCTGGACCAGCAGTCGCACGTCGGAAGGCGACAGATCCTGGAGGTTGTCTGCGCGGAGCAGGCGGTGTGCCACCGTGCTCTGGCCGTCAGCGGTGGGCAGCGCGCCCAGGTCGCGGACGTTGACCGCCCCGTCGAGATTGATCCATGCCACCCGTCCATCCTCGCGGTACGGGGCTCAGCCGGCCAACGGTACCCCGGCTTTTCGGGACCTGTCCCCCGTCCCGTCGCGATTCATTAAGCCGCCGGTGCGGAAATCGATGCCGCGGCCGGCTGCCCATGACCGCGTGCGTGCCCATGACCGGGTGGGTGCCTATGACCGGGTGGCTGCCCCGGGTTGCCTGCCAGACGGCGTGCATATCCGGGGTGGCGAGCCGGGCGGGGTGGATGCCCGGGGTGGCGGGCCGGACGGCCGACGTGGAGGCCGGACGTGGTAGTGGTGGTCGCTAGCTGGGCGCCCTTGGTCAGCACGAACGTGCGCTGGGGCACGGGCGCGGCCGTGGCCTTCGGCACGGCTCCTCGCGCGGGCGCCAGGGCCGGGGGGAGCGACGGGGACGCGGGCCCGGTCGTCAGCGTGGCCCCGGCCGCCAGCCCGACCGCCGCCAGGAAGGCAAAGAAGACCACGGCGGCCGCGCCGGCCAGGGCCGTGCGTACCGTCGCGGAACACCGAAGGCGTCTCCCGCCCGGACGCGGCCCGGGCGGCCGGGGCCGGCCAGCGCCGCCACTCATGCTGACGTTCATCTGCCTCGCTCCCTAAGTACCCAAGAATGAGACGCGGCACAAAATGGATGCGTTGCACACGTGAGTCAGGTTTTGGATGCGCTGCGCGCACGAGCCGGGTTTGCGGCCCGTTTGCCTGCGCCTCCCGCCGCGAAGATCTCCGCGAGCAGTTCAGCCCGGGCGGCTACGCTGGCCAGGTGCTCACCAGGATCGACTTGCGCGGGGAGAGCGCGGCCAGCCTCGGCGGGCGGCGCCTGGCCGGGGCGCTGCCCCGGGCGCGGCTCGACGTCGAGGCTGCGCTGGAGGCGGTGCGGCCGGTCTGCGAAGACGTGCGCCTGCGCGGCTCGGCGGCCGTCCGGGACCAGACGAAACGGTTCGACGGCGTCGACCTGGCCACCACCCGGGTTCCGCCGTCCGCGCTGCGGGACGCGCTCAGCGAGCTCGGCGGCCAGGTCCGGGCGGCGCTGGAGGAGGCGGCGCGGCGGGCGAGGCTGGTCCACGAGGCGCAGGTGCCCCGGGACACGGTGACCACGGTCGCCGACGGCGCGACCGTGACCGAGCGTTATGTGCCGGTCGGACGGGCCGGCGTCTACGTGCCCGGCGGCTTGGTCGCCTACCCCTCGTCGGTGGTGATGAACGTGATTCCCGCGCAGGTGGCGGGCGTCACCGAGATCGCCGTCGCCTCGCCGCCGCGGCCCGATCGCGGCGGCCTGCCGCATCCCGCGGTGCTGGCGGCCTGCGCGCTGCTCGGGGTCACCGAGGTGCACGCGGCCGGCGGCGCCCAGGCGATCGCGATGTTCGGCTACGGCACCGCCGACTGCCCGCCAGCGGACATCGTCAGCGGGCCCGGCAACGTCTACGTGGCCGCGGCCAAGCGGCTGCTGCAGGGCAGGATCGGGACCGACGCGGAGGCCGGCCCGACCGAGATCGCGATCATCGCGGATCACTCGGCGGACCCGGTGCTGGTCGCGGCCGACCTGGTCGCGCAGGCCGAGCATGACCCGCTGGCCGCGTGCCTGCTGATCACCACCGATCCGGGGCTCGCCGATCGCACCGACGGCGAGCTTGGCCGGCAGGTCGCCGGCGCGCGGCACCGGGAGCGGGTCGAGGCGGCCCTGGCCGGCCAGTCCGCCTGCGTGCTGGTGGACGACTTGGACGCCGCGCTGGCGGTCGCGGATGCGTGGGCCCCCGAGCATCTCGAGATCCAGGCGGAGCGCGCCGCCGAGCTTGCCTCCCGGGTCCGCAACGCGGGTGCGGTGTTCGTCGGCCCGTTCGCCCCGGTGTCGCTCGGCGACTACCTGGCGGGCTCCAACCACGTGCTGCCCACCGGCGGGACCTCCCGGCATTCCGGGGGACTGTCGGTGCTGACCTTCCTGCGCGGCATCCACGTGGTGGAATACGACGCCGCGGCGCTCGCCGAGGTCGCCCCGCACATCGACGCGCTCGGCGGAGCCGAGGACCTCGCCGCGCACGTGAGCGCGGTCCGGGCCCGCGTGGCCGCGGCCGGATCTGCGCCGCGGCGCTGAGCCGCGCGCCTGGTGAGCTGGCGCTGCCCGCGGAGCCTGCTCAGCGGGGCTTGAAGGGGGGTCGTGACCCCGAGGGCTGAAAATGTCACCGACAGTTATCCATGTTGTCATCGCGTAGAGGCCATTTTCGGACAACTGCTCGTTCACCGTGTGATCGTGCAGATCGCGATTATCACCGAGTCGTTCCCGCCCGACGTGAACGGCGTCGCTCACTGCGTGCTGCGCGTGGCCGAGCACCTGGCCCGCCGAGGTCACCGCCCGATGGTCATCGCACCCGAGCCAGCCCGCTCGCTGCCACGACCGGATCGCGACCTGGAGTACCCGGTCGTGCGGGTGGCGTCGCTGCCGATGCCCGGGTACCCGGGGTTCCGGGTCGCGGTGCCGGGCTCGCGGCTGCGTGCCGCGCTGGCCGGCCACAGGACCGAGCTCGTGCACCTGGCCAGCCCGTTCGTCCTGGGCACCAACGGCTCGGTGGCGGCCAGCCGGCTGAGGCTGCCGGCGGTTGCCGTTTACCAGACCGACATGCCCGCCTACGCTCGCGCCTACCGCTTCGGCCCGCTCGGCCAGGCCGCCGCGTGGCGCCGCCTGCTCCGGATCCACAACGCCGCCGCCCGGACCCTCGCCCCGTCCACCGCCGCGGCCGCGAACCTGCATGCGCACGGCGTCGAGCGCGTCTGGCTCTGGGGGCGGGGCGTGGACACCGTCCGGTTCGACCCGGCCAAGCGCAGTGATCGGCTGCGGGCCGAGCTGGCGCCGGGCGGGGAGGTGCTGGCCGGGTACATCGGCCGACTGGCACCCGAGAAGCGCGTCGACCTGCTGAGCGAAGTGGCGACGCTGCCCGGAGTGCGGCTGGTGATCGTCGGCTCGGGCCCGGCCGAGGCCGCGGCCCGCCGGGCCATGCCCGCGGCCGTCTTCCTGGGGCAGCATCACGGGGAGCAGCTCGCCAGCATCTACGCCAGCCTTGATACCTTCGTGCACAGCGGGCCGCACGAAACCTTCGGTCAGACGCTCCAGGAGGCCGCGGCGAGTGGCCTGCCCGTGGTCGCGCCCGCCGCCGGCGGGCCGCTCGACCTGGTCGACGACGGCGTCACCGGGTTCCTGGTGCCGCCCGGCGACTCCGGCGCGCTGGCCGGCGCCGTAGCCAAGCTGGCCGCTGACCCCGGCCTGCGCGCCGCCCAGGGCCGCGCGGCCAGGCAGAAGGTGCTCGGCCGGACCTGGCAGGCCCTGGGCGACGAGCTGATCGACCATTACGAGTCGGTTTTCGAGACGGCAACCGCCGTGGAGGTGCCCGCATGAGGCGAGCAGGAGACAGAGCATGACCACGTTCGCGGCCCTGGGCGACTCGATCACGCTGGGCGTCGGCGACCCGGTGCGCCTGCCCGGCGGCTGGGCCTGGCGGGGCTGGCCGGCGCTGCTCGCCGAGGGCATGCGCGAGCCGAGCCTGCACGTTCTCGCGTCGTGCGGGGCCAGGATCGCAGATGTGGAGCGTGACCAGCTGCCCTCGGCGCTGCGCCTGCGCCCGGATATCGCCAGCGTCGTCGTCGGGGTCAACGACACGCTGCGTGCCAGTTTCGACGTGGCTCAGATCACCGCGGCCACGGCGCACACGGTGGGCGCGCTGCGCGCCGCGGGCGCCGAGGTGCTGACCATGCGGCTGCCCGACCCGGGCCGGATGCTCGGCCTGCCTGGCGCTCTGGCCCGGCCGCTGGCCCGGCGGATGCACGAGGTGAACGCGGCGATGGACGCGGTGGCGGCGCGGTTCGGCACGCTGCACTATGACGCCGCCGGGGACGCCGAATGCGACGACCCGCGGATGTGGGCCGTCGACCGGCTGCACCCCAGCGAGCGCGGCCACCGGCTGATCGCCTGCCGGTTCCACGACCAGCTCGCCGCCTCCGGCCTGCTGACCGGGCCCCGGCCCGATCCCGAGCCGTCCAGCCCGCCGCCGACCCGCCTGGCCGAGATCGGGTGGCTGGCCACCAAGGGGACGGCGTGGGTATTGCGCCGCTCCATCGACCTGGTGCCCGGCCTGCTGGCGCTGGCGATCAGGGAGTGGTGGTCCGGCGAGCCCCCGGACCCCGGCGTAGCCGGCCCTGGCGCCGCGCTGGACGTGATCGGCCCTGGCGCCGCGCTGGACGTTATGGGCCCTAGCGCCACCACGGAACGCGTCGCTGTTCGGCCGCGTGCTCGGCAGGCACGATGATCGCCGGCGCGTGCTGGCCGAGATGACGCAGATGCTCGAGGACCCAGACCACATGCGGATGGAAATGCGCGCGCGCGGCCTGGTCGCTGCCCGCTCCGTCCGGCCCGTCCATGCCGCGGAACTCGGGGGCACCGACTCCCGCGGGCTCATCGTGGTGTGGCGGCCCGACCTCGACCGCCACGCGCTGGTAGAAGCCGGCCAGGTCGGCCGCGAGGCGGGTCACCGCCGCTAGCACCGGATCGGCGGGGTCGTGCGCGCCCGCGTGCGCAGGCAGGCCGGACCGCGCGGCGACCGTGCCGGGCAGCGGGGTCCGCCCGGCGCGCGGGTCCTGGTCGCGGCGCGCGGCGGCTCCGTCATGCGCCGGATGGCGACCCAGGGCCGCCAGCGAATGCGCCGTGAGCCGCAGTCGCATGGTGGCCATGACCAGGCTCCACAGCTCTTCCTTCTTCAGGCGCTTGGTTCCCTGCTCGGCGAGGTACCCGCGGAGCGCCTCGTCGAGGCGAAGCCCGGCGGTGACCGCAGCGGCCGCCGTATCCGGCGGCTGCGGGCGCAGGCCGAGGCACCAGTCCACCGCCTGGATGAGGTACGCGGCGCCGCGGCGGAAGGCATCGGCGAGGTCGTCGCCGACCACCGCGCCCGCGCCGCGCGGCCAGAACAGCGCTCCGACCACGAGGCTGACCGCGCAGCCGATGGCCACGTCCTGGATCCGCAGCAGGCCGACCTTCCAGCCCGCCGGGACCAGCAGGTTGAACAGCACGACGACGGTGACCGTGAACGCGGCCTGGCCTACGGTGAAGGGCGCCGTCCCCGGCGCGTAGGCGGCCACGAGGACGGCGATGGGCAGGGCGACCCACAAGGCGGTCGTCCCGGTGCCGATGGCCAGCATCAGCGCGGCCCCGATAGCGAACCCGACGACGGTGCCGGCCAGCGCCCGCATGACCGTCGACCCCGTGGACGCGGCGCTGGTACGCAGGACCGACAGGGTGCCGAGTACCACCCAGAAGCCGTGCTGCACGCCGCTGACGTCGGCGACGGCCACCGCGGCGGCGAGCGCCACCGCGCCGCGCGCGCTGCCGCGGAACCAGACCGAGCGGAGGCTGGCGTGCCGGGCGGCGAAGCCCGCGGCGCCGGCCAGGGCGGCGAACCTCCCCTCGTCTGGCGGCGGGCCGTCCTCCTGCCCTCCGTACCAGCTGCGGCGCTGGGCCGCGACCGTCTCAGGGCTGGCCCGCCGGGCGGCGATCAAGGCGTCCGCGGCGGCGGTCCGCGCGGCAACGGCGATCGACTGCGCGTCGACCGCATGCGCGGCGGATTCCGCGTCGCTGGCCAGGTCACCGGCCAGCTCCCGCTGATGCGCAGCGCTGGCGGCGCGGGCATGTTCCAGCCGGCCGATGTCGCGCGTGACGTCGTTTTCCGCGATGTCCTGCCCGCTGAGCAGGAAGCCCACGTCCTCGAGCAGTCCGGCGGCCACGTCGAGCAGCTCGCGGTCGACCGGTGCCGCCTGCTTCAGATCCAGTTCCCCGTCCAGGGCGTCGGAGCTCAGCGTGGTGCACCACTCGAGCACCTCGACGACGCTAGCCAGCCCCTGGTCGGCGGTGGCCAGCCCGGTGGGCCGGTACGGCGTGGCCGCGAACAGGTCCATCAGCTCATGCTTGGCCGCGATGGCCGCCTCGCGGTCGGCGGGCGTCGCCTCGCCGCGCACCGCGGCGTCAAGGTGGCTGGCCAGCGCGGCCGCTGAAGCCGCCGCGGCCGCCCGCAGCCGGTCTCCCGCCGATCGCGGCGACAGCATTAGTACCGCCGCCGTGCTCACCGCCGCGGCCAGCCACCAGCCCGCGAGGCGGGACGGGATAGTGGCGGCGGTTCCGGCCGAGGCCACCGGCAGCACGTAGGCCAGCAGCGCGGCCGTGGTGCCGGAAGCCGCGTTCGGTCCGGCCACCCCCGCGAAGAAGATGGCGAACGCCACCGGGATGGTGACGATCGCCGCCAGCCACGTCGTCCCGCTGACCGCCGTGCCGATGATCAGCGCGACGCTGCCGATCACGGCGAGCCCGAGGTGCGCGATGGCCTTGTCCCGCCTGGTTCCTCCGAACGAGGCCATGACCAGCGAGGCGAAGCCCCCGAACACCGCGAACAGGGCCATCTGCAGATCGCCGATGACCTTGAACGTCAGCGCGAACAGGCCCGGGACGACGATCGTCGCGCGCAGCGCCCGCATGGCGGCGGGAGCCGACCACGTCGGGCGCCAGACCGACTGGCCGGAAACGCCGGGCGACCGGCGCGGCAGCCGGAAGAGGGCACGGAGAGCCAGCGCGGAATCAGACACTCACAAAGCCTACAAAGAGCGGCGACGCTCCCGCCCTGGCGAGCGGGAACGGCCAGGGTGAGCCTCTCCCTTGCCGCTCGCGGGCAACGCCGTCGGCGAGAACGCAAGGCTAGGCTAGCCGGGTGACAACCAGCCAGGCCCTGCCGCTGCGTGCCGACCTCGCGGGCCGCGAGCCCTACGGGGCGCCGCAGCTGGACGTGCCGATCCGGCTCAACACGAACGAGAACCCCTACCCGCCCTCGCCCGCCCTGGTGCGCGCGGTCACCGACGCCGTGGCGGCCGTGGCGGGAACGCTCAACCGGTACCCAGACCGGGACGCCGTCGACCTGCGCGACGACCTGGCCGGCTATCTCGGGCACGGGCTGACGGGCCGGCAGGTCTGGGCCGCCAACGGCTCCAACGAGATCATCCAGCAGCTGCTGCAGGCCTTCGGAGGGCCGGGGCGCACCGCGCTCGGCTTCGAGCCGTCGTACTCGATGCATCCCCTCATCGCGCAGACCACCGGCACCGGCTGGGTCCCGGCCTCCAGGGACGACGACTTCGGGCTCGATCCCGGCCGGGCGGCGGCCACTGTCCGCGAGGTGCAGCCGGACCTGGTGTTCCTCACCTCGCCGAACAACCCGACCGGGACCGCGCTGCCGCCCGCGGTGGTCGAGGCGGTGTGCGCGGCTGCCCCAGGCATGGTCGTCGTCGACGAGGCGTACGCGGAGTTCGCGCGCGACCGAGAGGGGACCGCGCTCAGCCTGCTGCGGCGGCACGAGCGCCTGGTGATCACCCGGACGATGTCCAAGGCGTTCGCGATGGCCGGGACCCGGCTCGGCTACCTCGCCGGCTCGCCCGCGGTCGTGGAGGCGCTGCTGATCGTCCGGCTGCCCTACCACCTGTCCGCGATCACCCAGGCCGTGGCCCGGGCGGCGCTGCGGCACTCCGGCGAGCTGCTGGCCACGGTGGCCGTACTGCGGTCCGAACGCGATGACCTCGTGGGCTGGCTGCGCGGCCGCAGCCTGGCCGCGGCGGAATCGGATGCCAACTTCGTGCTGTTCGGCGAGTTCGCCGACCGGCACGCGATCTGGCAGGGACTGCTGGACCGCGGGGTCCTGATCCGCGAGGTGGGCCCCCCGGGCTGGCTCCGGGTGAGCGTCGGCACCGCCCTGGAGATGGCCGCGTTCCGGATGGCGCTGGACGAGGTGCTGGCGCGATGAGCCGCACCGCGCGGGTCGAGCGCGTCACCAAGGAAACCCAGGTGCTGGTCGAGCTGGACCTCGACGGCACCGGCGTGACCGAGGCGGAGACCGGCGTGCCGTTCTTCGACCACATGCTCGCCCAGCTCGGCAAGCACGGCTGCATCGACCTGACGGTGCGGACGCGGGGCGACACCGAGATCGACGCGCACCACACCGTGGAGGACACCGCGCTGGCGCTCGGGCAGGCGCTGCGCGAGGCGCTCGGCGACAAGGCGGGCATCTCCCGGTTCGGCGACGCGCTGGTGCCGCTGGACGAGACCCTGGCCCGGGCCGCGGTGGACCTGTCCGGCCGGCCGTACGCCGTGCATGCGGAGCCGGAGCCGATGGCGCCCACGATCGGCACCTACGACACGACGCTGACCCGCCATTTCTTTGAGTCCCTCGCGATCACCGCGGGAATCTGCGTGCACCTGACCGTGCTGGCCGGACGCAACCCGCACCACATCGTGGAGGCCCAGTTCAAGGCGTTCGCGCGGGCGCTGCGCGCGGCCGCGGCCCCGGATCCGCGTGCGGGCGGCATCCCGAGCACCAAGGGCGTGCTCTGAGTACCGGCTGGCGTGTCGCTGTGGAGACGGCACGGGCGTGCGCGCTCATCGATGCCGCCCTGGTCGTTCGTCACGGCCTGCGGGAACTTCCGAAACACGACCGGCCGCTGGTGGCCGGCCTGGTGGCCTGACCCGAGGTGCGCGTTACGGGCAGGGCGGACGCTGGCCGTTAGGCTGGATGCGTGACGTGCAGGGTTGTGGTGCTGGACTATGGCTTCGGCAATATCCGGTCGGCGCAGCGGGCGCTGCAGCGGGCGGGGGCCGACGTCGAGGTGACCGCCGACCCGCACGCGGCGCTGAACGCCGACGGGCTGGTGGTGCCGGGCGTGGGCGCGTTCGCCGCCTGCATGGCCGGGCTGCGGGCGGTCCACGGCGAGGTGGTGATCGGCAAGCGCCTGGCCGGGTCCCGGCCGGTCCTCGGCATCTGCGTCGGGATGCAGGTGCTGTTCGCCGAGGGGGTCGAGCACGGGGAGCGGACCGAGGGCTGCGGCGAGTGGCCCGGGGTCGTGCGGCGGCTGGATGCCCCGGTGCTGCCGCACATGGGCTGGAACACGGTCCGCGCCGCCGCCGGGTCGCGGCTGTTCGCCGGGATCGCCGAGGACGCCAGGTTCTACTTCGTGCACTCCTACGCGGCCACGTCGCTGCCGCTGCCCGAGAGCGACCGGATGACGGCGCCGCTGGTCACCTGGGCCACGCATGGGGAGCCTTTCGTCGCCGCGGTGGAGAACGGGCCGCTGTCCGCCACCCAGTTCCACCCGGAGAAGTCCGGTGACGCCGGGGCGGCGCTGCTGGCGAACTGGCTAGAGTCGATCGGGTGACGGAGTTTCCCCGCCCGCCCGGCCCTCGCCCGCCCGGCCCTCGCCCGCCCGGCCCTCGCCCGCCCGGTCCCTTGACCCTGCTGCCGGCCGTCGACGTGGCCGGCGGCCAGGCGGTCCGGCTGGTTCAGGGCGCGGCCGGGACCGAGACGGGATACGGGAATCCGCTGGACGCGGCCCTGGCCTGGCAGGACGCCGGAGCCCGCTGGATCCACCTGGTCGACCTCGATGCCGCTTTCGGCCGCGGTTCCAATTCCGCGCTGCTCGCGTCAATCGTGCGGAAGCTCGACGTGGCGGTCGAGCTGTCCGGGGGCATCCGCGATGACGCCTCGCTGGCGGCCGCCCTGGCGACCGGGTGCGCCCGGGTGGTCATCGGCACCGCGGCGCTGGAAAGTCCCGACTGGGTGCGCAGCGCGATCGCGGCGCACGGGGATCGGATCGCCGTCGGGCTGGACGTGCGCGGAACCCGGCTGGCGGCGCGCGGCTGGACGACTGAGGGCGGGGAGCTGGACGAGGCTCTGGAACGGCTCGAATCCGACGGCTGTCGGCGTTATGTAGTCACCGACATCATGAAGGACGGCATGCTGCGCGGGCCCAACCTCGACCTGCTGCGCCGGGTCTGCGCGCGCACGGACCGGCCCGTGATCGCCAGCGGCGGGGTGTCCAGCCTGGCTGACCTGCTGGCGATCGCCGGGCTACGGGCGGCGGGCGTGGAGGGCGCGATCGTCGGCAAGGCCCTGTACGCGGGGGCGTTCACCCTGGAGCAGGCCCTGAACGCGGCGGCCGTGGCAGTGGCCTGATGCCCGTCGCCATCCGGGTCATCCCGTGCCTGGACGTCGACGGCGGGCGGGTGGTCAAGGGCGTGAACTTCCTCGGGCTGCGTGACGCGGGCGATCCGGTGGAACTAGCCGCCGCCTATGAGGCCCAGGGCGCCGACGAGCTCGTGTTCCTCGACATAACGGCGTCCGCCCACGGCCGGGACACGTTGGTTGACGTGGTCGCGTGGACGGCGGACCAGGTGTTCATCCCGCTGACCGTGGGCGGGGGAGTGCGCAGCGTGGAAGACGTGGACCGGCTGCTGCGGGCCGGGGCGGACAAGGTGTCGCTCAACACCGCCGCGATCGCCCGGCCGGAACTGCTCACCGAGGTGGCAGGCCGGTTCGGCGCGCAGTGCGTGGTGGTGTCGGTGGACGCCCGCCGCGTCCAGCCACCCGGCGGCCCGCCCGCCGACGCCGCCGGCCAGGCGGGCGACGGCGCCGGCCAGGCGGCCGGGCTGGCCAGCGGATTTGAGGTGACCACCCACGGCGGACGGCGCGGCACTGGCCTGGACGCGGTCGAGTGGGCGCGGCGGGCGGCCGAGCTTGGCGCCGGGGAGGTGCTGCTGAACTCGATGGACGCCGACGGTACCCGCGCCGGGTTCGACCTGGAGCTGATCGGGGCGGTGCGGGCCGCGGTGGATGTCCCGGTGATCGCGAGCGGCGGCGCGGGCCAGGTCGCGGACTTCGCCCCGGCCGTCGCGGCGGGCGCCGACGCGGTGCTCGCCGCCAGCGTGTTCCACTTCGGCGCGCTCCGGATCGGCGAGGTAAAGGAATCGCTGCGGGCGGCGGGCCACCCGGTCCGCTGACCCACGAGGCCGGCCGGCGTGCGAGGCTATGACCCATGGGCACGAGTGACGCCGCGACCCGGGTCGGGGTCGGCCAGTCCGCGCTGGACCCGAAGATCTCGGCCCGGCTGAAGCGCAACGAGGACGGGCTGATCCCGGCCATAGCGCAGCAGTACGACACCGGCGAGGTGCTGATGCTGGGCTGGATGGACGACGAGGCGCTGCACCGCACGCTGACCACCGGCCGGTGCACCTACTGGTCGCGCAGCCGGCAGGAGTACTGGGTGAAGGGGGAGACCTCCGGTCACGCTCAGTGGGTGAAGTCGGTCGCACTCGACTGCGACGCCGACGTCATCCTGGTCCGGGTGGACCAGATCGGAAGCGCCTGCCACACCGGCGACCGGACCTGCTTCGACGCCGACCTGCTCGAGGCCTACCGCGCGGACCCGGCCGAGGCGGGCTAGCCATCATCACCGACCGGGGTCACGGCGCCGGGTGGCCCCGAATTGCTAGACGAACTCCGTCCGTATTAAGCTGGCGGGCACCACGACGGATCGGAGGGCACTGGGATGACCGGGAGCCAGCGTGCCCCGGTGATCGCCAGCGACGGGGGATCGGTCATCGTCACCGGGCAGGCGCAGCAGCGCGCGTGGCGGGCGCAGGAGTTCCCGCCCATCGAGCA
>WNFJ01301864.1_pt1 | contig 17391 bp, 13 predicted proteins | sample 5400461 | NCBI WGS metagenome assembly WNFJ01 (sample SAMN13153349, study PRJNA577476) | soil metagenome | isolation source: 115 cm saprolite on Douglas fir-dominated hillslope | place: USA:California | collected 2013-09-17 | reverse complement strand
TCGTCCTCTCAGACCAGCTACCCGTCATAGCCTTGGTGAGCCGTTACCTCACCAACTAGCTGATAGGCCGCGAGCCCCTCCAAGAGCGGCAGCTTTCGCCACCTTTCCTCCCCGAGTCTCGCGACCCGGGGAACGTATCCAGTATTAGCCTCCCTTTCGAGAGGGTATCCCGGTCTCTAGGGCAGGTTACCCACGTGTTACTCACCCGTGCGCCACTAGGACCGCCGAATTATTGCTAACCCGACGATCCCCGTTTGACTTGCATGTGTTAAGTACGCCGCCAGCGTTCGCTCTGAGCCAGGATCAAACTCGCCAAGAAAAGCGATGAACCCTGGTAGCTCGAACGTTTCACTGCGATGCTGCTCGACAGTTACTCGGCCGAGCGCAAGGCTCGATAGAACGGATGGGTGCTCACACCTTTTCGGTGAGCCAGTAGCATATCCGGCTTTCAAAGAGCACTGCGGTCAGCTTTGGAAGGTGACCGAGCTTCACGACAAGCCCACGTCACCGTGGGCAAAACCCGACTATACGGATAGGGGCCCGGCATGTCGTGTAGGGAGCACATGATCTGTCCGCTCCCGAGAGCAAGTGAAATGTCCGCTTTTCGCGCGGTCCAGGCTACAGCCATGGTCAGCAAAGGGGGTGACCATGGTCTTCGCCGCGGCCGCGGTGGAGCGGGCGATGAAAGTCCAAGAGGTCATCATGCGGGCGTTGAGTGGTGCACTGAGCTGGCTGCAGGCGGCGGACATCCTCGGGATCGATCCCCGCAGCCTGCGGCGGTGGCGGGCCCGGTATGAAGCTCACGGCGTGCTCGGCTTGTACGACGGGCGCCGCGGGCAGCCGTCGCGCCGGAAGGCCCCGGTGGGTGAGGTGCAGCGCCTTCTGCGGCTCTATCAGGACGGCTATCGCGGCTGGAACGTCCGCCACTTCTACCGCTTCGCGCGGCGCGAGCATGGCGTCACCCTGTCGTATAGCTTCGTGCGGCTGGCGCTCCAGGAAGCCGGGCTCGTCCGCAAGGGGCACGCGCGCGGGCGGCATCGCCGCCGGCGCGAGCCGCGCCCGTGCTTCGGCGAGCTGCTCCATCTCGACGGCAGCACCCACGCCTGGCTGCGCCGCTGCCCCGAGCAGAAGCAGACGCTCATCGCGGTGGGCGACGACGCCACCAAGCGGCTGTTCTACGCGGAGCTCTGGCCGCGCGAGACCACGCAGGCGGTCATGAGCGCCTTGCGGCAGGTGTTCGCTGCCCACGGGCTGCCGATCGCCCTGTACACCGATCGGGCGGGTTGGGCCTTCCACACGCCGAAGGCGGGGGGGCGCGTGGATCGCACCCATCTCACCCAGGTCGGCCGCGCCCTCGCGCACCTCGGCATCGAGCACATCGCGTCGTACTCGCCCCAGGGGCGTGGCCGCAGTGAGCGCCTCAACCGGACGCTCCAGGGCCGGCTCATCAACGAGCTCGACCGGGCGGGCATCACCACGGTGGCCGCGGCCAACGCGTACCTCACCGAGCGCTTCATCCCCGCCTACAACGACGAGTTCGCGCGGCCCCCGGCCGACCCCGCCAGCGCCTTCGTGCCGCTCCACGACGTCGACCTCGACAGCGTCCTCTGCCAGGAAGAGGAGCGCACCGTCGGCCAGGACAATGTTGTCGCGCTCGAGCAGATCCCCTTGCAGCTGGCCAAACAACCCGGTCGTCGCAGTTGCGCCGGTCTGCGCGTGATCGTCCGACGCCATCTCAGCGGGCAGCACTCGGTGTGGCACGGCACTCGGTGTCTTGGTCACTACGATGGCCAGGGCCGGCCGCTGCCCACGAGTGCCCCCGCAGTGCCGTCGATGTCCCTCCGCCCACCGCGACCGCAAAACGCGCGCGCGCATTTGCCCCAGGATCCGCGATCGGCCGCGCGCCAAGGGTCCGGTATCCCCCTAGCCCGGCCCCGCACCAAGCAACGGAGCGCGCCCCGCCTGCCGGTCGGCCCCCGCGAGTGACCGGACAGATCACTTGTCAAAACCGAGCGGACACTTCACTTGTCAACAACAGTCCTTCGGCGGCGGTGCCAGGTTACCCGGCGTCGGTGACCTCGATCTCCTGGAACCGGCGCTTGCCGACCTTGACCGCGTACGTCTGCCCGGCCCGGAGCTCGGCGTCGACCTGACGCACGCGCTCGCGATTCACCTCCACTGCGCCCTGCTGGATCTGCCGCCGCGCCTCGGAGTTGGAGGCCACCATGCCCGTGGCCGTCAGCGCGCGCACCAGGGTGATCCGTCCCCCCGGCGCGGCGACCCGCTGCCGCTCGACGGTCGGCGGCCGGTCCCGCTGCTGATGGACGCGCACGAAGTGCGCCTCGGCCGCGGCGGCCGCGGTCTCGCCGTGGTACTGGGCCGTGAGCGTCCGTGCCAGCCGCTTCTTCGCGTCCATCGGGTGGCCCGCGCGGAGCGACGCGATCTCGTTCTCCGGGATCCGCGTCAGGAGCTCGTAATAGCGCCACATCAGCTCGTCCGAGACCGACATGAGCTTGCCGAAGATGTCCTCGGGCTTCTCGTTGATCCCCACGTAGTTGCCGAGGCTCTTGGACATCTTCTGCGTGCCGTCGAGCCCCTCGAGGATCGGGACCGTGAGCGCGATCTGGGGCTCCTGGCCGTGCGCCCGCTGGAGATCGCGGCCCACCAGCAGGTTGAAGGTCTGGTCCGTTCCGCCCAGCTCGACGTCGGCGCCGAGCGCGACCGAGTCGTAGGCCTGGGCGATCGGGTAGAGGAACTCGTGCAGGCTGATCGGGCGGTCCGAGGCGTGGCGCGCGGCGAAGTCCTCGCGCTGGAGCATGCGGGCGACCGTGAGGTGGGCGGTTTCGCGGATCACGTGCTCGAACGTGAGCTTCGCGAGCCACGTCGAGTTGAACTCGATCCGGGTCCGGGTCATGTCGAGCACCTTCCCGAGCTGGCCGCGGTAGGTGTCCGCGTTCGCGCGGATCTCGTCCCAGGTGAGCGGCTTGCGCGTCTCCGAGCGCCCGGTCGGGTCCCCGATCATCCCCGTGAAGTCGCCGATGATGACGATGATCTGGTGGCCGAGGTCCTGGAAGTCGCGAAGCTTCCGCAGCACCACCGTGTGGCCGAGATGGAGGTCCGGCGCGGTCGGATCGAGTCCGAGCTTCACCTTGAGCGGCTCCCCGCTCCGCCGTGAGCGTTCGAGCTTGTCCCGCAGCTCGGTCTCCACGATGATTTGAGCGGTCCCGCGCCGGACGACACGGAGCTGCTCTTCCGCGGGAGCGAACGGACGACGGCTCAAAGCATCGGCGTTGTATCACACCGGCGTTGGACGACGCAAGGCGGGTACCGCGCCTCAGCGCGGACGGTATAATGTTCGGGATGGTCGTCCGGAGGCGCACACCCCCCGAATCCCGGCCGACGCGGCCCCTCGCGCGCCGCCTCCTCCGCTGGGCGCTCCTGGTCGTCGGCGTGCTGACGCTCCTCGCCGCCTCGGCCGTGGGCGTGGCGGCGCTCTGGGCGTTCACGATCCTGCCCCGGTCGCTCCCGTCGGTCACCGCGCTCGAGACGCTCCAGCCCATCCAGGGCACCAAGATCTACGACGACAACGACGAGGTCATCAGCGAGCTCCACGTCGAGCGGCGCATCCTGGTGCCGCTGGCCCAGATCCCCCAGCCGCTGCGCGACGCGGTCATCGCGACCGAGGACCGGCGCTTCTACTCGCACTGGGGCGTGGACCCGATCGGGATCGCGCGCGCCGTCGTGCAGAACTACCGGCGGGGGCGGATCGTCGAGGGCGGCAGCACGATCACGCAGCAGCTCGCGAAGGTGCTCTTCCTCACGCCGGACAAGAGCCTCGACCGAAAGCTCCGGGAGGCGGCGCTGGCCCTCCAGCTCGAGCGCCGCTACTCGAAGGACCGCATCCTGGAGATGTACCTGAACCAGGTCTACTTCGGGCACGGCGCGTACGGCGTCGAGGCGGCCGCGCGCACCTACTTCGGCAAGTCGGTCGCCGACCTCGACGTGCGCGAGGCCGCGCTCCTCGCCGGGCTGCCGCGCGCGCCGTCGAGCTATTCGCCGTTCGACCACGCCGCCGTCGCGAAGCGCCGGCGCGAGGTCGTGCTCCGGCGCCTGGCCGAGTACGGCGCGCTCAAGGACGACGAGGCCAAGCGGCTCGCGAAGACCGACCTCGGGCTGATCCCGCCCGAGCGCCGCCGCTCGACGGGCCAGTACTTCCTCGACTACGTCCAGCAGGCGCTCGAGACCAAGTACGGCGCGGACCTCGTGTTCAAGGGCGGCCTCAACGTCTACACGACGCTCAACCCGTCCATGCAGCTCGCCGCCGAGCAGGCGCTACGCGAGGGCCTGAAGGCGGTCGAGAGCCGCACGGCGAAGCCGCGGCCCGGCGAGCATCCCGAGGGCGCCGTCATCACCATCGAGCCGCAGACCGGCTACGTGAAGGCCATGGTCGGCGGGTACGACTTCCTCCGGAGCGAGTTCAACCGCGCGGTCCAGGCCAAGCGCCAGCCCGGCTCGGCGTTCAAGCCCTTCATCTACATCGCGGCGCTCGAAGCGGGCTTCACGCCCGCGACGCGCATCGAGGACGCGCCGGTCTCGTACGCCGTGGGGGCGAACAGCCAGGCGTGGAAGCCCGAGAACTACGACCGCAAGTTCCGCGGGCCCACGACGCTCCAGCAGGCCGTCGAGGAGTCGGTGAACGTCGTGACCGTGAAGCTCCAGGAGCGGATCGGGCTCAGCAAGACGATCCAGGTGGCGCGGCGGCTCGGCATCACGAGTCCCCTCGAGATCAACCTGAGCCTGGCGCTCGGCACCTCCGACCTCTCGCTGCTCGAGCTCACGTCCGCCTACAGCGCGCTCGCGAACCAGGGCCTGTGGATGCCCCCGGTGACGGTCCGTTACGTCACCGACGCACAGGGCAAGCTGCTCGAGGAGCATGTCCCCGAGGGCCGTGAGGCCGTCGCGCCGGAGACCGCGTACGTGATCACCAGCATGCTCCGCGGCGTCGTCGAGCGCGGCACGGGCCAGGCCGCCAAGGCCCTCGGCCGCCCGATCGCCGCGAAGACGGGGACGACCAACGACTACTCGAACGCGTGGTTCATCGGTTTCACGCCCCGGCTGGCGACGGGCGTGTGGGTCGGGTACGACCGGCCGCGGAGCCTCGGCCACGACGAGACCGGCTCGCGCGTCGCGGTGCCGATCTGGGTCGCGTACATGGCCAAGATCCTCGGCGACAGCCCGCGCGAGGATTTCGCGGTGCCCGAGGGCGTCGTCTCGCTGCTGGTGGACGAGGACCCGTCCGGCGAGTGCGTGCGCCCGGTGCGGATGGCCTTCATCAAGGGCACCGAGCCGGCGGTCTCGTGCGCCGGCGTCGGCCAGCGCCGCGGCGAGGCGCCGCCCATCCCCGCGCCGCCGAGTCCCTAGATTTCGCTCGCCCTGCTAGCCTTTCGCCGGCGGATAGCGCCCCGCCGCCGTCCGCCAGGCGGCGCCGTCGAACAGCTCGCCGAACACCCCGGACAGCTCCTCGATCGGCACCCGGATCTGCTCCATCGAGTCGCGCTCGCGGATCGTCACCTTCCGGTCGCCCGTCTCGCCCTTCTCCGCGTCGCCCACGGTCTGCACGTCCACCGTCACGCAGTAAGGCGTGCCGACCTCGTCCTGACGCCGATAGAGCCGGCCGATCGCCGCCGTGTCGTCGTACACGCTCATCCAGCGGCGCGCGAGCCGGGCGCGCAGCTCCCGAGCGGTCGCGACGATCTCCGGGCGCTTCTTGAGGAGCGGGAGCACGGCGATCTTGATCGGCGCGAGGTCCGGGTGGAAGCGCAGCACCACGCGCTTCTCGCCGCGGACCTCCTCCTCGCGATAGGCGTCCACGAGGAACGCGAGGACGGAGCGGTCGGCGCCCGCCGAGGGCTCGATCACGTAGGGGACCACGTGGGTCTTCCGCTCCTCGTCGAAGTACGTGAGCGCCTTCCCGCTGGCCCGAGCGTGCTGCTTGAGGTCGAAGTCGGTGCGGTTCGCGATGCCCTCGAGCTCGCTCCAGCCGATCGGGAACTTGTACTCGATGTCGGCGGTCCGCTTGGCGTAGTGGGCGAGCTCCTCCTTCTCGTGCTCGCGCAGCCGGAGGTGCTCACGACGGATGCCGTAGCGCGGGTACCACGCGAACCGCTCCTCGATCCAGCGCTCGTGCCAGACTTCGTCGGCGGGGCGGCCGTCGAGCGTGTCGGCCGGGTTGACGAAGAACTCGATCTCCATCTGCTCGAACTCGTGCGTGCGAAAGATGAAGTTCCCGGGGGTGATCTCGTTGCGGAAGGCCTTCCCGATCTGGGCGACGCCGAACGGGAGCTTGAGGCGCATGGCCTGGAGGACGTTGTCGAAGTTCACGAAGATGCCCTGCGCCGTCTCGGGCCGGAGGTAGGTGACCGCCGCGTCCTCCTCGACCGGTCCCATGAAGGTCTTGAACATGAGGTTGAACTGCCGGGGCGCGGTCAGCTCCCCCTTGCCGCATTCCGGACACAGCGTACGCCGGGCGCCGCAGTGCCGGCACGGCTCGCCCGCGGGCACCTCGAACTTGTTGCCCTTCGTCGCCGGACAGTAGTGGGTCCACGGCTGCTCGTCGAGCTTGTCGGCGCGGAACCGCCGCCGGCACGCCTTGCAGTCCACCATGGGGTCGGTGAAGTGGTCGAGGTGGCCGCTCGCCTTCCAGACGGTTGGGTGCATGAGGATCGCGGCGTCGAGCCCGACCATGTCGGCGCGCAGGGTCACGTTGTCCCGCCACCACACCCGCTTGACGTTGTTCTTCAGCTCGACGCCCAGCGGCCCGTAGTCCCAGCACGAGGCGATGCCGCCGTAGATCTCGCTCGACTGGAAGACGAAGCCCCGCCGCTTGCACAGCGAGACGATCGTGTCCATGGTCGTCACGCGCGCCCTCCGGGGGTGGGCTCGAGCCGCTCGAGCTCGCGCAGGAACTTCGTGGTGCGGGTCGGCTGGCCGATGAGCCCCGACATCTGGCGATCGAGCAGCACGACGAGCTCGGCCTCGCTCCGGCCGAGCGGCGCCGCCAGCGCCTCCTCCCAGCGCGCCGACCGGAGCCACTCGAGGGCGGCGACGGCCGCCGGCGAGACCGGCACGAGCCCCGGCTCGCGCCGCGCGCACGCCTCGCACACGACGCCTCCGGCCCCGAGGGCGGCCTGCCGGAACGGGTAGGCGCGCCCGCACACCGTGCACGCGTCGAGGCGCGGCCGGTGGCCGAGCGCGTCGAGGCCGCGCACCCCGAAGCAGACCGCGACGCGCGCGGGCGGCGCCGCGCCCTCGAGGGCCTTGAGGCTCCGCACCAGAAGGCCGTAGAGGGCGGCGTGCCGGTCGTGCTCGGCGGTGAGGCGCGCGACGCACTCGACGATCCACGCGGCGCGGCCGAGCCGCGCGAGGTCCTCGCGCACGCGCGCGAAGGGCCGCACGATGTCGAAGTGGTCGATCTGGACCAGCTCGCTCCGGCCCCCGTCGAAGAAGACCAGCTCGCCCAGCGTGAAGAGCTCGAGCGCGCCCGAGAAGCGCGAGCGGAGCCGCCGCGAGGCCTTGGCCACGCCGCGGAGCTTGCCGAACTCGCGCGTGTAGAAGGTGACGATACGGTCGCTCTCGCCGAGCGGGAACGAGCCGATCACGACCGCCGCGGTCCGGCCGAGCCCCATCAGTACCAGCCGTCGCCCTGGCCCTGGACGAAGCTGTAGTCCCAGACCGTCGGCAGGGAGTGGTCGGCGGGAGGGAGATGCTGGACCTCGAAGTAGGCACGCCCGAATCCGCCAACGACACCGAGAACCCAGGTGATGCGCCGGCCCACGACGGTTCCGGAGGCGTCCAGCGCCTGCGCAAGGACCCTCACGTGCTCGACAGACTCCCCATGCTGGTTGTTGATGTAGCCGCGGAGCCGACGGGTCCCGCCCTGTTCCACCTCGATCGTCCACTCCAGGGCGAAATGGCGCTCCCAGCCGGCCATGAGAGTCGTGTTCGATCCGGAGGGGGTCACGTGACCGCCCGTCGCACAAGCCGCCACGGCGAGGACGATCAGCCCGAGGCGTCCCACCGTACTCATGGGCGGCACCGAACGGCACCGAGCCCCATCACGACGTCAGCCTGAAGCCGAACTCGCGCAGCGCCGCGTCGTCGCGGCGCCAGCGCCGGCGCACGTCCACCGCGAGGGCGAGGAACACCTTGATCCCGAAGAACGCCTCGAGGTCGCGCCGGGCGGCCGTGCCGATCCGCTTGAGCATCGCGCCGCCCTTGCCGATGAGGATGCCCTTCTGCGAGTCCTGCTCGACGAAGATCGTCGCGCGCACGTACAGGCACGGGGGCCGCACGCGCTCGGTGAGCTCCGCGACGCGCACCGCCGCGGCGTAGGGCACCTCCTCGCGCGTCAGGAGGAAGATCTTCTCGCGGATGACCTCGGCCACGTAGAAGGTCTCGGGCTGGTCGCTCGTCGCGTCCGGCGGGAAGAAGGCGGGGTGCTCGGGCAGGAGGCCGACGGCCAGCTCGAGCAGCCGGTCGCAGTTCGTCCCGTCGAGCGCCGAGACGGGCACGATCTCGCGGAAGGACCGGACCCCGCGCCACGCCGCGATCGCCTCGAGGAGCCGCACCTTCGGCCTGACGAGATCGGTCTTGGTCAGCACGCAGAAGACGGGGCCCTGATACGACGCGAGCGGCGCGAGCAGCAGCGGGTCGGGCCCGGCGGGCCGGGTCGCGTCCACGACGAGGCAGACGAGATCCACGTCCTCGACTGCGCGCTCCGCGATCTTCTGCATGAACGCGCCGAGCTTGCCGCCGCCGGGCTGGAGCCCCGGCGTGTCCACGAACACGATCTGCGCCCCCGGCAGGTTCCGGATCGCCGTGATCCGATTCCGCGTCGTCTGCGGCCGCGGCGAGACGATCGCGAGCTTCTCGCCGACGAGGCGATTGAGGAGCGTGGACTTGCCGGCGTTCGGCCGGCCGATCAGCGACACGAAGCCCGCCCGGTGCTTGGCGCCCGACCTCACGGGAGGAGCCCCCGCCAGAGCCCCGCCGGCGGCCGGCGGCCGCCGGCGGAGAGGATCGCGCGCTCGCGCGCGTGCATGAGGCCCGCCTCGACCGGGTCGCGGTCGTCCCAGCCGACCGCGTGCAGAACGCCGTGCGTGACCAGGAGGTCGAGCTCGCTGGCGAGCGGCACGCCGCCCCGCCGCGCCTGGCGGCGCGCCGTGTCCGCCGAGATCACGATCTGGCCGACGAGACCGGCGGGCGCGTCGGCCAGCTCGAGCGGGAAGGCCAGGACGTCGGTGCGCCGGCGGACGCCGCGCCACGCCGCGTTCAGGCGCCGGATCCCGGCGTCGTCCACGACGAGGATCTCGACCCGGCCCCGCGGCCGGCCGAGCGCCCCGAGCGCGCGGCCGGCGGCCCGCGCGAGGCGGGACGGAGAGACGGCGGGACGATGCCGGCGGCGCGAGACCGTCGCTGCCATCACGCGCGGGCGGCGGCGGCGCCGCCGCCCGGCGGCGCGTCGTCGCGCGGGGGCGCGGTCCAGGCCTCGTACGCGCGGACGATCGCGGAGACCAGCTGGTGACGGATGACGTCCCGGTCGTCGAAGTAGACGAACCGGATGCCCTCGACGTCCCGGAGGATCCGCTGGACCTCGATGAGCCCCGAGCCGCGCGAGGCCGGCAGGTCCACCTGCGTCACGTCGCCCGTGATCACCATCTTCGAGCTGAACCCGAGCCGCGTGAGGAACATCTTCATCTGCTCGCTCGTCGAGTTCTGCGCCTCGTCGAGGATGATGAACGAGTCGTTGAGCGTGCGCCCGCGCATGTAGGCGAGCGGCGCGATCTCGATCGCGCCCTTCTCCATGAGGCTCTGGACCTTCTCGGCCTCGAGCATGTCGTAGAGCGCGTCGTAGAGCGGCCGGAGGTAGGGATGGACCTTCTCGTAGAGGTCGCCGGGGAGGAAGCCGAGGCGCTCACCGGCCTCGACCGCGGGCCGCGTCAGCACGATCCGGGCGACCTCGCGCTTCATGAGCGCCGACACCGCCATCGCGACGGCCAGGTACGACTTGCCCGTGCCCGCGGGCCCGATCGCGAACACCATGTCGTGCTTGCGGATGGCGTCGACGTACCGCTTCTGTCCCAGCGTCTTCGGCGCGATCCACTTCTTCCGCGACGGGACGGGAATCGCGTCTGCGAACACCGCCTTCAGGTCCGCGTCCTCGTCCTCCGACAGCATCTGGAGCGCGGCGCGGACCTCGACCGCCCGCAGCGGGGCGCCCGAGCGCACGACCTCGGCCAGCTGGCCGAGCGCGCGCTCGGCCTTCCGCACCTGGCGCTCCTCGCCCCGGAGCGTCAGGTCGTGGCCGCGGGCGACGATGCGGATGTCGAGCTCGTGCTCGAGGGTCCGGAGATGATCGTCGTTGCGCCCGAGGAGGGGCAGCAGGTCGACGTCCGGGGCGATCGAGATGCGGCGCGTGATCGTCGTGGCTTCGCTCACGCTCAGTCCTTCTTCGAGTCTACACTCGGCAGGTCGAGCCGGAGGTGCAGTTCCTTGAGCCGCTCGGGCGGCACCGGCGCAGGCGCCTGCATCAGCAGATCCTGGGCCTGCTGGTTCATCGGGAACGCGATGACCTCGCGGATGTTCGTCTCGCCGGCGAGGAGCATCACGATCCGATCGATGCCCGGCGCCGACCCGCCGTGCGGGGGCGCGCCGTACCGGAACGCGTTCAGCATGCCGCCGAAGCGCGCCTCCACCTCCTCGCGCGTGTAGCCGGCGATGGCGAAGGCCTTGAACATGACGTCGGCGCGGTGGTTGCGGATCGCGCCGCTCGAGAGCTCCACGCCGTTGCACACGATGTCGTACTGGTAGGCCTTGATCGCCAGCGGATCCTGGGTCTCGAGCGCCGCGAGCCCGCCCTGGGGCATCGAGAACGGGTTGTGGCTGAACTCGATCTTCTTCGTCTCCTCGTTGTACTCGTACATCGGGAAGTCCGTGACCCAGCAGAAGCGGAAGGCGTTGGGTTCGACGAGGCCGAGCTCCGCGCCCACGCGCGCGCGCGCGCGGCCCGCGAGCCGCTCCGCCGCGGCCTTCCGGTCGCAGACGAAGAACACCGCGTCGCCCTCCCCCACGCCCGCCGCCGCGCGCAGGCGCGCGAGCCGGTCGGCGTCGAGGAACTTCGCGATCGGCCCCCGGGCGCCGCCGTCCGTGAAGACGACGTAGCCGAGCCCGGGCGCCCCCTCGTCGCGCGCCCACTGGCCGAGCCGGTCGAAGAAGCTCCGCGGCTGGGCCGCGGCGCCGGGTGCCTGCACCGCCCGGACGACCGCACCGGCCTCGATCGCCGCGGCGAACACCGCGAGGCTCCCGCCGCGGAACGTCTCGGTCACGTCCGAGACGAGGAGCGGGTTGCGGAGGTCCGGCTTGTCCGTGCCGTACCGGAGCATCGCCTCGTCGAACGGGATGCGCGGGAACGGCGGCGGCGTCACCGCGGCGCCGCCCCCGAACTCCTCGAAGACCCCGTGCAGCACGGGCTCGATCGCGGCGAAGACGTCCTCCTGCGTCACGAACGACATCTCGAAGTCGAGCTGGTAGAACTCGCCCGGCGACCGGTCGGCCCGGCCGTCCTCGTCGCGGAAGCAGGGCGCGATCTGGAAGTAGCGGTCGAACCCCGCGGTCATCAGGAGCTGCTTGAACTGCTGCGGCGCCTGGGGCAGCGCGTAGAACGTGCCGGGATGGACGCGGCTCGGCACCAGATAGTCGCGCGCCCCCTCGGGCGAGCTCGCCGTGAGGATGGGCGTCTGGAACTCCGTGAACCCGGCGTCGATCATCCGCCGGCGGATCGAGGCGATCACGCGGCTCCGCAGCATGATGTTGCGGTGGACCCGCTCGCGCCGGAGGTCGAGGAAGCGGTACCGGAGCCGCGTCTCCTCGGGGAACTCGGCGTCGCTCGCGACCTGGAGCGGGAGCGGCTCCGCCACGGACTGGACGGCGAGCTCCGCGACCTGGAGCTCGACCTGTCCGGTGGCGAGCTTCGGGTTGACCGCGTCCGGCGCGCGCGGCACGACCGTGCCGGTCACGGTGATCACGCTCTCGAGCCTGAGCGCCTCGGCGGCCTTGAAGGCGGGGCTCCCGCCCGCGAATACGCACTGGGTGAGCCCGTAGTGGTCGCGGAGGTCGATGAAGAGGAGGCCCCCGTGGTCGCGCTTGCGGTGGACCCATCCCGAGAGCCGGGCGGGCGTCCCCGCGTGCGCGAGCCGGAGCTCGCCGCAGGTGTGGGTCCGGTAGCTATGCATCGGCGCGCTTCGCCTCCGGCGTGCGCAGCGCGAGCGGCTTGACCTCCGGGGCGCCCGCCCCGGCGCGGAAGATCGCGTACGAGCCGAATCCGTCCCGCGCGAGATCGTCGAGCTGCCTCGCGAGGTTCTTCCGCTTGAGCGTCAGCGAGACGGCCCGGCCCCTGCTCCGGAGCCGGTTCGCGGCCGCGATGACCTCGCCCGGACCGTCGCCCCGCTCGAAGATCAGCGCGACCCGGTCGCGGTCCGGCCGGACGAGCCCGCTCTTCGCCTCGAGGATCGACACGACGCGCTCGAAGCCGATCGAGAAGCCGCACGCCGGCACGTCTTCGCCCAGGAGCCGGCCGATCATCCGGTCGTACCGGCCGCCGCCGGCGACCGACGCGCCGTACCCCTCGCAGGTGGCCTCGAAGATCGGCCCGGTGTAGTAGCCCATGCCGCGGACCAGCGTGGGGTCGAAGGCGATCCCGTAGCGCGGGCCCGCCTCCGCCTCGATCGTGCGCACGATCGTCCGGAGCGTCTCGGCGGGCTCCCGGACGGCCGGAATCGTCTCGGCGAGCTGCGCGAGGGCGGCGACGGGATCGCGCTCGTCCTTCGAGGGCAGGACCAGCGTGAAGAGCCGCTCGATCGCGCGCGCGTCGTGGCCGACCGCCCGGAGCTCCCGCTCGACGCCCTCCCGCCCGATCTTGTCGAGCTTGTCGAGGGTGACGAAGACGTCGCCCTGCCGGGGGCCCGCGAAGCCGCACTGCGCCGCGATGGCCGCGAGGAGCCGTCGATCGTTCAGCCGGATCTGCGGGCGCTCGAGGCCGAGCTCGATGAGCGCCTCGGCGGTCGCGAGGATGAGCTCGATCTCCGCGACCTCGGAGGCGACGCCCAGGATGTCGATGTCGCACTGGGTGAACTGCCGGAACCGGCCCTTCTGCGGCCGCTCGGCCCGCCAGACCGGGCCGATCTGGATGGCCTTGAAGGGGTCCGGCAGCTCGGCGCGGTTGTGCGCGTAGTACCGCGCGAGCGGCACCGTCAGGTCGAAGCGCAGCCCGAGATCGGCGAGGTCGTCTTCCCGGAGCGTCGCGACCGATTCGAGCTTGGCGCCCCGCTTGAGCACCTTGAAGACGAGCTTCTCGTTCTCTCCGCCCTCGCTGCTCAGCAGCAGTCCGAGGTTCTCGAGCGCCGGCGTCTCGATCCGGCGAAAGCCGTACTTCCTGTACGTCGCGAGGATCGTCGCCGCCGCGCGGTCGCGAAGCTCCACCTCCCGCGGCAGCAGGTCCTTCATCCCGCGCGGCGGCGCCGTCTCGAACTTCATGGGCGCGCGGTCATCGGCACGGCCGGGAGGCGGGGAATCAGGGAAGCGGGGGACGCGTGCCGGCTCACTCCCCGGTGGTCACGATGATCTGGGTTTCGCCGGTGGTGTTGAGGACGTTCTGGTAGCGCACGACGGCGATGACGAGCGTCGGCGCCGACCCGGGGCCGTCGCCCGGGATCGCCCCGAGCGCCGTCAGCGTGCCCTCGAAGCCGGAGTTGACCGTCTGGAACCGGTACCCCGCGGGCCCCTTGTACACGACGGCCATGCGGCCCGGCAGCTGGTTCTGGGGCACGACGATCTCCTCGACGCCGTCGCCGTCGAGGTCCACGGCGATCGGCTGGGGCTCCGACGTGTAGATGTAGCTGCGCCCGCCCCGCTCGACGTTCGTCATCACCTCGAGCTTCACGCCGCCCCCGCCCACCGGGGCCGCGGAGCGCCACAGGTCCTCCGCGTCCGCCGACGCGATCCGAATGCGGCTGTACTCGTCCACGAAGGCCAGCGCGCGGAGACCCTTGCCGGCGATCCCCGCGAACGTCGCGCCCGTCGCGCGGAAGGTGCTCGGCACCCGGACGCGCCCGTCGGCGACGAGCTTGCCATTGCGGAGGACCATGCGCTGGACGTCGCCCGCCTTGAAGAAGCCCTTCTGGTCGAAGGGCTGGGCCCAGAGCGTCTTCTTCACGCCCTCGCCGTTGGGATCGACCGCCAGCAGAATGTCGTTCACGCCGTCGACCAGAGTCGCCGGCTTGCCGGCCTGCGTCGTGAGGATGAAGGACCTCATGAGCACCGCGGGGTTCGGGCTGTACCGGTTGACCACGACGTCCAGCACGCCGTCGCCGTTGAAGTCGCCGAGCTGAACGCTGAACACACGCCCGAGCGCGGCCGCCTTATAGGTCCATTCCGCCTCGAGCACCCGCTCGACGATCTTGTAGAGGTACACCTTCTCGCCGTCGGTGACCACCATCCGCGCGACGCCGTCCTGCGGCGCCACCGCGACGTCCATCGCGATCACGACGTACGGAAACTTCGCGATCTCCTTCAGCGGGATCTGCGACTCGCCGCTCGAGTAGGTCCCGGCGTCGAGCTCGCCCGTCAGGAGCCGCGCGAGGAGGGACTTCACGACGTTCGGCGTCTGGCTCTCCTTCGGCTTGCCCGCCGCCGAGAAGTCGCCCTTGGCGGCCGGCTTGATCGAGGGCGGGACGAAGAGCGCGGTGGTCAGGAGCGCGCTCGCCCCCGGAAAGGCGAAGAGCCGCACGTCCATGTACGGCCGCCGCTCGACGCGCGTGTAGGCGACGACGAGGAGGTTCTCGAGCTTGAACCGCTCGGCGATCGGGGCCAGCGCCTTGCCGTCGAGCACGTCCTGGCGCTTCACGCCCTGCTGGGCGAGCCACACGTTGACCGCATCGCCCAGGGCGACCTGGAACCGCCCGGTCCGGCTGAGCGCCTCGACCAGCTCGTACGTCGCCGCCTCCGCGAGCGTGTCCTTGACGCCGTCCACGAGCGACAGGAGGGTGAGCTTGATCTTGCCCGCCGAGACGCGCGCGCGGTCGCCGGGCTTGACGTCGCTGCCGGGCGCGGCCTTGCCCGTCGCGTAGGCCTCGAAGACCTCCTGGACCAGCATCCGCCCCACGGCCTGCTCGGTCTTGCCGAGCACCTCGCCGGTCTTCGGATGACGCAGCTCCCGCCCTTCGCGGTAGAGCGCGAGCTCGACGCCGGGGATGAGACCGTCCCGCTTGCCGATCGCGATCGTGACCGCCTCGCCCTGGACTTCGAGGACGTCGCCGTTCACCCGCGGGAACAGCGCGACGACCTGGTTGACGAGGACGGAGAGCGAGGGCGGCCCGGTCTGGGCCGCGGCGGGGCCGGCGCCCGCGAGCACGAGCGCGACGCAGCCGGCGGCGCGCGCGAGCCAGGGCCTCATGACGTCTCCCACGCGTCGAGCCTAGCCCGCGCACCGATTCGAGTCAACTTCTCGTCCCCCTTGCCAAAAAGTGAAGCGGGGCATGAGCGATGCCCCGCCCATGCCCCGCCGGCTGCCTGCAGAGAGCTGGCCGAGCTTAGAAGCTCAGCCTTATGCGTGACGCGATGGTCCAGGCGTCTTCCGCCTTCCGCCTGACCGCGGGGGCGCCCACGACCGGAATCTCGAACGTGTCGAGCGCCTTGCCCGCGAAGAGCCATGCGCCGACAAGATCGAAGGCCGTGTTGGGCGCGAACTTCCAGGTCATGCCGAGGTCTGCTTCGGTCCCGATGTACCGCGACTGCTCACTGTCGCTCTTCGCCGCGAAGCTCGCGTCGTCGATGATCGTCCGGGTACCCGTACCCACGCCTTGACCCGTGTGCGTGTCGACCTTCTGGGCCGTCCACGTCGGGCTCAGGACCCCGTAGAACGCGAGCGCCGGCGTGTAGTTGTAGGTCCCGCGGAGGCCAAGCTGGATGCGGCCGTAGCGGTCGTAGCCGATGGCCGTGCCCATGTTGTTGTTGGTGGGACCGCCGCCGTTGAAGTAGTCGATACCGAGGGCGAGGATATTGGCCCAGCCGGCGTAGTAGCTCGAGTCCATGTCGAGCGGCTCGAAGTAGCTGATCCGCTTCGAGAGGTTATCGGTAGCCTTGTTACCGGTGCTGTAGATCCCGCGGACCTCGACCAGGAACGGGCCCGACTGCCAGCTGCCGATCCCGTCGAGGAGCCACGAATTCATGAAGGTTTCCTGGTTGCCTACCACGAACGCGCCGCCGCCGCTCTGAGCTATGGCCGCCTGGACGTGCCGGTTACCCACCTGATAATAGACCGTGGGATCGAAACCCCACGGCCCGGAGCGCCAGCGCGCGTCGACGCCGAAGGTGTGACGGTTCTCGTGCAGGAAGGGATCGCCGTTGAGGTAGAGGCCGCCGCCGAGGACGGCGCCGCCGCCGGTGTAGGTCGCGGCCGCCGCCGTCGTCGACCCCCCACCACCATTCAACACTGCGTTGCTAGCCCCGCCGCCAACGAATCGGTCGGTCGCGGTGCGCCGGGCGCTACCGCTGGTCGTGCCGTCGGCCCGGAAGTACGAGTACAAAGGTTTGACGTCCAGCCCCTGGAACGGCGTGATATCGGCGCTGAGAATCCACGCATTGTCCTTGCCGCGTGTGACCCTGGCGCCGGCGCCGGCCCCCCGGTTCTGGGGTAACCCCCCGGTTCCGGCGATCTCGTCCTCGACCACGACGAAGGTGACGTTGGTCTTGATGTTCGGCGCGAACGTCGAGACCGCCGAGAAACCGGCGAAGTCACCGTTCGCGTAGGTGACCTTGTAGCTCGCGAGCGTGCCGAACGCCTGCAGGCCCGCGCGCGCGACCGTCAGGACCGGAATGAACGGCATGAGGCTGTCCTTGCCGGTCAGGTCGAACTCCGTGTACATCCATTTGATCTCGACGATTCCCGCGACGTCGGTGTTGAGACCGGCCGACGCCGTCGAGCCAAAATGCATACCCGTGCAGCTAAAGGGCGCCTTGCCAGGACCCGCGCCGCACGTGCTGGTCTGGCCATAGTCCGCGTCGAGCTCAAGGCCCAGGACGGCCTTGGTCCGCCCGACCTCGAAGACGAAGTCGGGACGGAACCGCGTCCGTGCGTACCACTCACGATCGCCGTTGCGGCTGTAGTTGCCGTCGTAGAAGTTCTGGCCTCCCGACAGCACCTGGTCGAACAGGCCTGTGATCGTCACCTTCGGGGCCGGCGCCTGTGCGAAGACAGGCGGCGCGAGCATCCCGAGGAAGGCGACCGCGAAGACTGCAACGATGAGGACTTTCCTCATTACCGCCTCCTCAAATGTG
>WNFJ01681794.1_pt2 | contig 17392 bp, 22 predicted proteins | sample 5400461 | NCBI WGS metagenome assembly WNFJ01 (sample SAMN13153349, study PRJNA577476) | soil metagenome | isolation source: 115 cm saprolite on Douglas fir-dominated hillslope | place: USA:California | collected 2013-09-17 | reverse complement strand
AGTTGTAGATGCTCTATCTTCCACAAAAGAAAATGCTTCGGTAAAGATTGTTTTCTTTCCACGCCCAGACCAGGGCGCAGACGAGGGCCTAGACGAGGGCGCAGACGGCGCCTCTCAGAGGAGAAGTGAGAAAGAAGAAACCAGAAGAGAGAAGAAACCTCGCGTCGCAAAATCGGCGACGCCGGCCGATCCCCGCTTTCAGCCTTTTTTCTCTCTGGCATATGAAACATACAGGGCGAAACACCAGCGGCCTCCGATCTGGACAGGGAAAGATAGAACCGGCCTAAAGAACCTGCTGCGAAGCCAGAGCACTGATGCTCTCCCATTTGAGCGGTTGAAAAGCTCTGGGAGAACTACTCAACGTCAACGGAAGCATTCACCGCCAAGCAAGGCGATTCTCTCGCCTACTTTTGCTCAAACATCGACAAATTTTCGGATGGCCCGATATTGGAGAAATCCGCTGGAGGAACACATGGAAACACCAAAAGACTCACAGGTGATGCTCTCACCGCCGCAAACCTCAGAGCCGCGCGATTTATCCAGTGACGAATCCATCCGTCAGTTTTTGGTCNCTCACGGCGCCGCTGTGCTTGATCTGGATCGAGCAATTGTCCGAATACTCCCCGGGCGTGCTCGAAAGGCTTTTTCGGAAAGTGCTTCGCACCTGCAAGTTTTTCCCAACGATCGCCGAAGTTTTGGAGCCTCTCGAAGCTGCGAAGACAGCCGCTCTCCCCGAGGAAGCGAACAACTGGTGGAAGAGAGTTTTAGAGATTCGCCGCGAACACTTCAATCCAGACTTTCCGCGTTACTTGAGAAGTGCCGTCGCAGAATTGCCTGTGCGTGTGCAAGGCGCTGCCAGAGCTGCGGGAATCTTTCAAGAGGTTTCAGATCCGGACCAACTACACGTATGGGGCAAAAAACAGTTCATCGAATCCTATCTCCGATGGGATGAGATTGAGCAAAGCCAATTCCTTTTGCCGGATGAGAATCCGCTCAAAACAATGCTGGCTGACGTTGCCGCGCGAAAGTCTTTGCCAGCATCCAGTGAGGCTCCCAAGTCTTACCCCTATACCCCGGCGATTGCCGCGGCCCGCGAGCAGCAAGCCGCTGAGCAATCTAAGCTTTCCCCAGAGGAGAGATTAGCCATTGCGGATGCGCTCGCTATCGAGGCAAGAGCTGTAATCGAGCGCTACAAGACGGAGCGGGTGACCGTCACAGTATCCGAAGAAAACCGGCAAGCCCTACGTCGCCAAGCCGAGATCATTCGCCAAAGGTATCCAAAGCCTGGAGACCTCCGTGGCATTCCACCAGAATTTCTAAGGAATCCTGCAGAGCCGAGGGACCGCGAAGATTAACGATGATTCGGACTTCCACAGACGGGCACAAAGGAAAGTGTGATTAGCCATGAACGGCGAATCGCTCAAACCCGAGGATATCTTGAAGGCCGCGCGTGAATTGCCCGGAGAGGACCTTCCCGGTTTGATTGGCCAATTGGAAGCCGCTAAAGCCACGGCATGGGCGCGTCTGATGGCGCCCGCTCCAGCACAAACGGACCATGATGAGCTGCTCAATGTCAGCGAAGCAGCGCGCCGCCTGGGTGTTAGCGAGGACTACCTCTATAGCCATCACAAGGGTTACCCTTTCACTCGACGCCAGGGGCGCAAACTGCTTTTTTCAGCCCTGGGCATCGACAAGCACATTAAAAAACAAGGAACCTAGTTATTGTAATGACACAAATAGCTTGACTTATTGTAATGACAAAAAGTATTATGGGGGTGCTGGTTGAAAAGGAAACGTATGGGACGCCCGCCGAAGCCAGAAGCACAAAGAAAAACGAGATTGGTGCAATTGCGGCTATCCGAGGATGAATATCGGAAGCTGGCAAAAAAGGCCAAGGCCAAGGGCTTAACCGTTTCGGAGTTTCTGAGACAGTGCGGGGAGGATTAATGCCATGAATACGCGAGGACAGGGCCGGGTATTCGAACGCAAAGGCAGTTCCTTTTTCTGGATCGCTTATTATTCCCACGGTAGGGAAGAGCGCGAAGTTGCGCGGCATGTCCGCACGGGTGACAAAATCGAAGTAAGCGAAAAAGGGCGCCATGAGGCGGAGCGGTTTTTGAAGCGCAGGCTCGGCGAAATTGCAGCTGAGCAGCATGGCGGCCGCGCATTTGTCGGCCCGCAGCAGGAGCGCGTGACTGTCAACGATCTGCTCGACGGCTTGGAGTGTGATTACAAGCTTCGCGACAGGTGGAACGTCAAAACCGCTTCAAACGTAAAGCCGGTGCGCGAGCAGTTTGGCACCTGGCGCGCGGTAGATGTGACCTCTGAAGCTCTCGGAGCGCATATCGAGGCTCTGCGTAAGGAAGGCTACAGCAACGCCACCGTAAATCGTTCTTGGGGCAGGCCTTCAAGGTCGGGATGCGAAACAAGCAAATCTCGGCGGCTCCCTTTGTTCCGCGCCTCTCCGAGATTGGAAATGAGCGCCAGGGATTTTTCGAGACTGCGGACTTTGAGGCCGTCGCTGCACAGTTGCCGGAACATCTCCGCGATTTTTCCCGCTTCGCCTTCATCACAGGTTGGCGCAAAGGTTCGATTGAATCTCTGCGCTGGTCAGACGTCGGGGAAGACGTGATCTATCTCCGGGCCGAGCATAACAAGACCCGACAGCGCGAAACCATGCCTCTTGAGGGCCAACTGCTGGAGATCCTTGAACGGCGCCGCTCGGCTGCGATCCTACAGGGCAAAGACGGGGCAACGCGGTTCTCAGAATACGTCTTCCATTGCGACGGAGAGCCGATTGGCGACTTCCGCAAGGCCTGGGCAACCGCCTGCAAGGTGGCAAATGTACAGCATCGACTGTTCCATGATCTTCGGCGCACAGCAAGCCGTAACATGCTCAATGCCGGCGTCCAGCAGGCTGTAGCCATGACTATCACCGGTCACAAGACGGATTCGATGTTCAGGCGTTACGCGATCGTGGATGAGCAACAGAAGAGGGAAGCGCTCGCCAAAACGCAGCAACATCTCGATCTCGTCAATTCCGGAGGTCGCAAGGTTGTCGCTATAGGTTGAAAAGGGGCGAACCATGACACTCGAAACACAAATAAAGCAAGCGATAACTCGCGTATTCGAGAAGCAGGAGATTTTCCCGCGCTTCCTAGATCAGGAAGGCCGATTGATTGCGACAGAACTCATGCCGCAATTCGTCGAAGCGATTCAGGAAGAGATAGACAGCCGCTATGGGCCACCGATGAAAAAGGGATACGGAGACGGCGTTAAGGCGAGAGCTCCCCAAGGCTTCGTCTTTACGTCGGTGCTGCACTGAGTTTCGGTCGAAAAGAAAGGAGCAGGCTAACAAGTAGTTCAAAAAAGGGACAAGTAAAGCGGAACGCGTCGGTGCTTGCACACCAAACGCGCTCCTGGCCAACGAATCTGGATTGGAGATTCGAATGGTTAGAACGCATTTTAGTTCATCGTCGGCGCGTTCCGCTATCTCGAAACAACAAAGAAAGCGAGAAACGACGATGGAAAAGCTGGTTGTAAATCACATCTATCTAACCCTAGGAATCGCCGGTCTGGTCAGCATGATTGTGACCGGCTGCGCGATTCAAGCGGGAGACGCGCTGTACCGGCGTTTCGCGCGAGCACAACTCAAACGACAACTCGGGAAACTCACTCCGCTCACTGCGGTGTGCCTGTCCTGTTCTTTACTCACGTCCCAATTCGCATACGCCGGTAGTCAAACGGCGGCAACTTCAACCTCACACCCAGACACATTTGTTGCGAAACTGGCAGTGGAGTCAATGCACAACTTCAACCTTAAAATGGCGGGCAAAACTGCTACGCCAGACGACCTGAAAGACGTAATCTCAAAGGCTGGAATGTTCACGGACTACGCCCATCTGACCGGCGTGTGGAACGACTTGGACGCACGCTATCGTGAGGCGGCGACCATCGAGCAGATTAAGAACATTGCGCTCACCAACGAGACTGTTGCGCAGTATCAGCAAGCGATGGAACGCGCGGGCGTGGTTGTCAGTTACGAGCAGGCTGCGACGCATCTGCGGAACATGAAGCTGAACCTTCCGCAGAACATTCCGGATCTTCTGGCGATGGGCGGGACGCATGCGTCCATGACCGTGATGCTCGCACATCTCAAGACGATGGAAACCAATTGGCGACTCAATCCAGCCAAGGGACCACAATGCACAACCTGTGGGACGTTCAAGACGGTCAACAGATTTGTGGAAGATCCTTGTGCCTTCATGCATCTGGTGGCGGCGAGTTTCGTCGTCATCTCATTCTTCGGGTGCATCCCATGTGGGTTCGCGGCTGGAGTTGCTGAACTGTTCGGGCAAATCTGCGATAACTTCCTGTGAGGAGAAACGTATGACGAAAAAATACACCTACTCGGTAGCCTTCTCGTCACCGTGGTGGTTTGCGACTGCTCCGGTGCTTACCTGCGGCCTGGCTGTTTGGTCTGGCGTGGCCGCATTCCGACGTATTTCCCAGTTCCGCGAACAGTCCGCGATTGCCATCGGCATCGTGTTCGTGGTTCTCATCCTGTTTAAATTTCTACTGAACAGTCTTTCCCTTCGGCAGTACGCCGCGAAGCACATCGCATCAGATTCCACACAGAAAGCATTTGGAGAGACAGCCTATTTGCTTTACGCCGTCGTGAACGCATTCGGGATTGTGCTGGCGGGGTTGTTCCACTCACTGTGATCTGAGAAAGTAGAGCAGTGCGGGCCGGGGAACAAACTCCCCGGCTCCTTCTTTTTTTTGCGCAACATTGCAGGCTCAGTTGCTTTGGTCAAGGCCCCGCAAGAATTTCTTGAACTCAGGGTCATCCCCAATCCGCGGGAATGTATATTCGGCGTATTCGGCGAGTTGCTCGGGCGTGCAAGACTTCCGGTCTTCCTGCCACATGTTGTTAAGCATGTTGTGAAGGGCCGCAAGTTCAGCCGATCTCCCTTGCTGCAGGAACCACTTCCACACTGCCATCCATTGGGAATATCGGTCTCTTGTCACTAGCAACCCTCAGACGCAATTCTACGCGTTCGTGGCCCTCAGAGACTCCATCTTCTCTACTTCGATGGCTGGCTTTGATTCTATTTGATTATGCGGGCCATCCTGCGCGACGTCTATGACAGGAGTCGCGTACTTCCCGATTATCTCGTTGTAGGACTGCGCGAGCGCCTCCAAAGCCTCCTTCGGAAGTGCCGCAAGAATTGGATCGCGAGTGTGGGTGTGAACGATTCCGCCCGAAAAGTTCAAATCCTGCTTCGGCTTCCCAATCACCCGGTCAAACACGAAATGCAGCGCCTCTAAGCGGGTTTGCTCCCGCTTGCTCTTCAGTAGGCCGATGATGATTGCCCCTACATCGACATTCTCGACGGCCGCTAGGATCGTGGTCCGCGAAACACCCTTGAGCAATATCTTCGCGAGGTTTGGTTTCCTGCCAGCTCCAGGCCGCTTGCCTCCGCGTTTGTCTTTTGATTCGCCCGAATCCGCTTGCGACGCGATTTTGGGCATTGCCGATGAGTCAATCTGCTGCTCAGTTTGCATGTTCGCCAGTCTCCCAATCGCGGACATACTCACGGACAGTCCTTGCAAGCTGAATAGATTCAATAAGTTGCTGTGGAACATCGGGTATATGAGCAGATGCGCTTGCTTTCGAAATCGCTGCGCTGATTTCAAAACGATCACCCACGCACCGAAAATCGGCATGGCGATCAACTTGATTGCCCGGCAAAAGTGAAGGGGGGCGGGGGCCAAACGGGACACAACCAGCACAACCAGGACAGTACTTGACTTTCCCGGCCTACTTGGTCTATTGAGGCTGTCTTTACGGACCGTCTAAGGCGGTGCTCGATGGCAAAATGTTCTGCGGGCGAGTGTGAGGTGTCTTGCAAGAATGGTTGCGGCTGCATTGCGATGTCTGATGAACCCGAGACTTGCGACTGTCGGTGTTTTGGTGAGTCAACGGTGGCGAATTTCCCAGTCTTGCAGGGTGTCACCGGACCTACGACGAAGGTCAATGTGACTATTCGTGGCGCGCGTGCTTCACAGGTCGCGGTTGCTCTTTCACGAGCGCTCCGAGTACGCCTTGCGATCCCCACTTCTCTGCTCAACAAGCGTCTTAACGTGCGGTGCAAGAACACGCCCATTCGGACTGTAATCAAGCGTCTCGGTCTCGTCGAAATAAAACGGTCATAAGTGAATAGCTCACGCTGAGATTGTCCGTGTAATTGTCCGTGAACTGGGTACAACGTGAGCCGAAACGAGCCGAAAGCCGATAGCGCTTTTCGTAGATTCTATAGGCTGTTGTCTACTGGAGTTGTTTGCTGTAGTCATCAAATTCTGCCTACGAACCAGAAGGTCGGGAGTTCGAATCCCCCCGGGCGCACCACTTTCTCCTTCTCTTTCATTTAGTTACAAGCCTCCATTTTTTTCGTGGACTCTTGCGCAGAGGCACTGTCACGCAAATGTAACGCTTCGCGCCCCTGGTAGGCCTTGTCATTGGCTCGCTCCATATGCTCTCGCACCTGGTGAACCAACCCCAACTGATAAACGCGTTTCGTCTCCGGGCTACTATGACGCATGGCGCGTTGCACAACTGCATCGGGAGCAACCCAGCTAAGTCGCGTGCAGAACACATGGCGCAGATTGTAGATCTGGAAATACGAAACGCCGGCCCTCTTGAGTGTAGTCCGCCAAGCCTTCCGTACGTTTCCAATCGGCTTGCTGGAATCACGTGGACTCGGAAAGAGAAATGGGCTTCTCTGCCTCTGTTCGTTTTTCCATTCGCGAAGGATCTCGCACGCTTGTCGAGTCAACGGAAGGGGTTGTGCCGACTCACTCGTCTTCAGTTCGCCGGCAAGGTGAATGACCTGATTTTCGAGATCGACCTGATCCCATCGTAGTGAAAGTCCTTCGCTGTACGTTCTTCCGCCCGTCTGCACGAGCAGAACGATCGCAACGCGGAGGTAGGGTGGTGCTGTTTCGAAGATACTCTGTTCTTCTTCCACGGTTAGCATGCGCTTTGCCGGGCGCTCGCGGCGTTCATCGAAGGGCCTGACGCCAGCAGCGGGACTCTCGGCAATGTACTTCCGGGTGACCGCGAACTGGAACACGCACTGAAGCCATTCAATCTCCCGGTTAACGGTTGCTCCTTTGACAGTGATCTTTGGGTTGCGCTGCGACGGCTGGCGGCGTCGATAATCCCGGTACTCCTCGACCATCCGCCCGTGGATCTCGATCAAATTGCGATCCCCAAAGAACTGCCGAAGGTTTTTCGAGAACATCCGGTGGTTTCGCTGACTATGCACGGACAGAGTAGAGCTGTGCGAGGTAAGAAACTCATCGCACAGTTCCGCGAAGGTCATCCGCTCGCCCGGCCAACCAACTTTGAACAAACCCAGCGCGATTTCGCCGTCTCGTTTTTTCCAGATTTTTGTGGCGATTTCCTTGCTGGAAGTCTTGGTCGATTGAAACCGGCGTTCATCTCCCACCGTGAAGCTCATCCACCAGAACCTCGATCCTTTTCTTCGGTACAACCCCATATGGCACTCCTTCTACTTGCCAGAGGAGTGCGCCGACGCGATTATACGCGCGGATGCTGCACGACAGCTAGCGGGTAGTGTGTGGGCTTGTTTGAAATTATCGAGTGCGGAACGGCGGTATTCGAGCCGTCCGCGCAGGACGGGAAATCCTGAGGAATCATGGGCGAAATAACAATTCGCCATGCACAGGTCAACTTGTAGATCAGCGGCGCTAATTGATCTTCAAAACCAATCACTGTCCCTGTTGCTGCAAGCAATGTCAGAACCAAGAATGAGAAGATTCCCACCGAATTTGTGTAAGTCGAACAAAAATAGTCTACTGCGCCAATCTCCTCGGATGCGAACTTGCTTGATAGGCCACCATAGGTACAAACCGGACACGAGAGAGAAGACCATCGCTGCTCCGGACCATCTCACAATGTTTTTCCCTACACTTCCGAATGCAAGGCGAACATGAAGAGCTCGCACGTATCCCAGAAAGGTCTGCCCGCGCTCCCTTAACCCCAAGACTTCTCCCGTGTATTGATTCACGTACACGATGCCACGCGGAAGCACGACCTGATACGAAAGGCCTGGCGACAGTGACGGTAACTAAGCCACGACGGGTTCCCCACCAAATCTTTGCGAAACTGCATCGCCCATCTCGGATAGGGAAAGGATTCGGCTGCCGGGGGTTATGAAGGAAAGGTGGGGATGAAATACACGATCCAGTTCTGGCTCGAACTCAATAATGCTCCCGGTCACCCCAAGAATAACCATAAAAGCTCCCGCGCAGAGAGCGACGAACAGATGAAGTCACAAGACTCAGGATACCGTCGACAATCTTCGGAGCGAAGAACAGGGACCAGCCGCCGCAGCCCATGCACCAACGGTACTTAGAAAATGCCGTCAAATAGCCACCCGCGATGTTCCACCGCAGGGGCTTTCGTCCACGCCTGGGAATCTCGGAAAATGAGCCAACGGGAAATCCAGCCGTCGGGATCTCCTTAACTTCCGCTCTTATCGATAGCTCAGCAGGATCGCCCTTTATTTTGCTAACTTTTGCGCGCAGGGCACCATATTCGATGTAAATCGCCTCTCGTCCTTCGAAAAGACCTTGGAGTTGTTTAACCCGTGCCTCGTCTGAGAAAGACATTTACGGGCCTCCAAACGCATGGTTCACCGGACGCCGCATGGAGCTTGAAGCAGGTTGTCCAGTTACATTATCACGAAAATAACTTCAGACTTACTTCTCTTTCGGCAAGCCGTACGATGTCACGTCCAAATGAAACAGTCCCTACGCGCCTGATTTGATTGCGTACTCGGAGATATGAAGTAGTGCTTCACGCATTGACGGGAACGCTGTTTCTCGGGAGTTAGGCACATCCGTCCGAAACAGCTCTCCGGCTGGCTCTTCGGCCCCTGAATTGTGCGAGACAGACGGAGACGGACAGATCTGACGGTGACAAGGACGGGAAGCTGGAGGCGGCGAGGAAACAACGGCAGATGCGTCGCCAGTCGGGCCGCCTGAAAAAGCCCAGACGCTGGTCTCCGGGCGGTTCCGCGACAGATGAAGTGGATTACTTCCGGATGGCCGACAATCCGGAAATCAATCTGCGAATAGATCTGGCTTCGCCGAGTGAGGCCACGGCAGGCCGGCCTGCTTTCGCGATGGCTCGGAATTTCGGGGCCCATCGGTAAGGGTCCAGCCGAAGTGGATCGCACGCGATCTAGAGCTAACCTATCGCCTGAACGGCTGGGCCCGAGGGCTGCAGTTTCGCCCGTTGTTCTGCCTGGTACAGCTTTGCCTGTGCCGCCGCCTGCGTCACCTTCGAATCAGAGGCAACGCTGATGACCTCGCGATACTCGGCAGCTGCCTCCGCGAATCGGTGCGCATTGTAATAGCCGTCGGCCAGGGCCATAAGATAGTCAGGATCGCTGGGCTTTAAGTGCACTGCCGAGCGCAGTTCATCGATGCCGGAAGGCCACTGTGTTTCTCCCAGTCCTATCAGCGCGTCCCCCAACCGGCGATGCGCCAGGGCTAACAAACTCGTGCGGTTTGCTTCGACCTCTTGATGCTTATCCCCACTAAAGTCTAGCTGGTCCGGTCTTCGTACGATCTCGCGATAGTCCTTGATAGCTTGAGGAACGTCACCCATGTTCTCCTTCATGAAAGCCAGTTCGCAGCGCAGGACGCCGTCCTTCGGTTTCAGTCGAAGCGCCTCGCGATACATCGCGGCCGCATCTGCATATTTGCGGTCGTCGCGAAGCGCATCTCCCAACCATTCCCGCGCTAGAAAGTCGGAATCGCCCCGGTCGAGGTACTTATCACTCATCTTTGCAATCAAGCCGTACTCGGCGAGCGCTTCGTGCTTGCGCCCCAATTGGGCAGCCGCCTCCGCCAGCGCCTTGTGCGCCTCAACGTAGTTCGGTTGCAGCCTGGTTGCCCGTCGAAAACAGTCAGCGGCTCTTTGCAAATCGCCTTTGGTTTTCAGGAGTTTTCCGAGTTGCAGCAAGACAAACGGCGATGTGTCCGCTCCCTGGCTTTCCTGCTCGACAGTCTTCAGCAAGGCGATCCCGGCATCGAGGTATCCTGCGTCCGCTAACTCCGTTCCTTTGTGAACCAACACCAGCGCATCGCGGGGCGCATAACTCAACGCGTTATCAGCTTCACTCAGTGCCTCTTCGTGATGGTTCTTGTCCGCCAGGGCTATGCTTTTCCTGAGATGAGCAATTGCCAGCTCTCTCTGTGAGTGATTTCCGGCCAGGAAGCTGTCGTACTCGTTGATTGCTTCGTCGAACTTACCATGTGCATCCAATGCTTCTCCCAGACCAAGTCTTGCAGCACTGTCTCCGTCCGCCACCAATCCTTGATAGATCTTAATCGCGTTCTCGTGATCCCCCTTCAGGTAATAAGCCTGTGCTTCTTGGCGCAGAAGGTCACGTCGTGCTGCTCCGTAGGTTGAGGGCAGTACCTTCTCGTAGCAATCGATCGCCTCTAGGTATCTCCGGGTAGCTCCATACCCCACGCACAAATTAAGCGTCAGCTTTGAGTTTGACGGATTACGGTCGTGCTCTTCATAGAGAAGCGCCGTTCCTTCATCGAACTTTCCATCCCGGATCAGTGCGGCTCCGGCAAACGTGGGATCCAAGGTTGATAGAATCTTTGCCGCGAGATCCCGGCTGGCCTGCCTCAAGCCTTCCGGACTGATCGGGCTGGGTGCCGACTCCCAGGGCCCGGCGTTGGTGGCTCGCGCGATCAGAACGAACATTTTCTTGTTCGGATCTTGCGAATCCGCCTGGACAATCAGGTCCCCCGAAATTTTCGTCTCCGTCCGCAAGAGTCCGCGCGCTATAGCGAGCAATTGGTCGTAGGACACTCCTTTCACCTCAATCGCAAACCGCGGGGGCTCTTGTATATGCTCGAAGCTTGGAATATTCATATTCCGCAGGTCGGGCATGCCCGTCTCGTAGGACTGCAGACCGGAGCCGACTTTTGCTACCTCAATTTCGTTGTGCATCGACTCGAGGCCGTCCTGCAGGGCATCGGACACGATCTCTCCGGTGAACGGCAGATCTGCCTTTGGCACCTGAAACGGTGCGATGGTCGTCACCTGTTTGCGCGAGTCACAGAACGCGAGGAACACCAACATCCCTAGCAGGATGCATGGCAGCGTGCCGAAGGTCGCCTTTTCCCAGAGTTTGTGTAGGAGTTGGAGGAGAGGAGTCGACGATGGACGCGGACCCTCTGAAGGAGCTGAAGCCATAAGAACCTCCCGCAAGTTGCCCTTGAACCGCAGTTCGCCCGTGAACTATTGCAAAGGTGGGGCGGACTCCTGCGGTGCGGGAAGCTTCCAGCCTTCCTCGTAACTCGCAGACGCTGCTATACCGACTGCAATTGAAGTTCCATCAGGTGCTCGGAAGAACGCCGCCGAACAAATCTGTAAGTGGAACAAAATGTAAGTTCGGCAAAGTAAGCAACAGGACCAGCCGAACGTGAACGCGGCTCTGTCTATCCGATCGGATAGCAGCCTAACCTTTCGGTTCCGCCTTACCTCCCGGTTGACGGGCAAACAGGAAGTTATTCCGAATCAGAAGGCTCGTTGTGGGAGGTCGCGACTTCTTCGGCCACCTGCCTGTGTTAGTGTCGTTCGCGGACAAGTGCCCGGCCGGGTTTTGCGTTGTAATCCACCTGGACGAGATCGCTGTTTAGCAGGACCTAGCGAGTCTAGTGTTCCTGGCACACTTCCAACTCTCAACTCCCCGGCTGGATAAGTGTTCATGCGCGTCCGCCGGTTTTCTAGCAAACATAATCGGAGGTTTCCCTGGGCTCTTGTTGGGACGTTCACTGCCAGATACTTGACAGAGGGTGTTGTGAAATAGAGTGATAGCATACGCGGTGGATAACTTTACGTAGGCTTACTGCCGACCGATAAGGAAGTCAATCTTGACCATCCGCTCCCGCCGACCCGCTTCGGACCAGAAAATCAATGCTCGATCCGATTTGCGGCCAGCGAGCTTGGCAGTCGCTCTGCGACCAGCCCGACTTGATCTAGCGAGGAACAGCGACTTTCCAGATGCGTGCATGTTGGTAGAACACATCATCGGCAACGCGGTCGAAGACGAGCGCATCGTTATTCAGCCACTTCAAATCATAGACTTCATCGGGATTCTTGAGAGTGACTGTGCGGGGCTTCGAGTCACCGGAGGTGGCAACCACCATGATCGTTGTTCCTCCCCAAAATTGCAGATCGGGACGCGCCTGTTTCGGACGCGGCTCGAAGGTAATATAGGCGATTGATTTACCGTCCGGCGACGGCACTGGCAACCCTGCCAGACCATCGATTTTGATTTCAGTTTTCAGCGTGCCGTCAGGAACGGTTATTACGAGTGTGGAGTCCCTCAGAAAGACCAATCGAGAGCTATCGGCGAACCATGGGTTCCAATCTGGCTGTATGTACGACCAGTCCTTGTCCGGATGGATGCTTATCCTGCCCAAGTCTGTCCACGATTCAAGACGAAAGTCGTACACTCGGAGTTCCGCCCCAGAATTCTCGCCAAAAAGGGCAAGGTATCGGCCGTCCGGAGATGAGACCACTCGTTTACCTCCAAACAGCATTCGCTTCACGACCGTTTGGCCCGGTGCTTCGATCGCCCACTGAGATTTGTCAATCGGGCGGCTCCAAACGATCGTCTTCAGGGATGGCAAGTAAGCTACCCACTCCGTTGGCATAAGGACATCGGGAGCGTTCGGAATGCGGCCCACCATGGTTTGCTTTCCTTCTGTTGAAACCAAGCGATAGGTGAGTACGTGGGTGGTGTCGGGTGTCCACTCTGATATGAAGTAATCCTTGGCCAGAGTGCGCGTTTCGACCATGCCTGCTACGTTCATGATCTTGACATCGGAAACAAGGCTGGATCGTCCCAATGAGGTGATCCCTTTTTCGCCCCATCCAGTCCGGACGTACGCGATGTACCTTGCGTCGGGACTGGGGATAGGATTGTACGCGTTGTCGGTGATGAGGAGGGACTCGCTGGAAGTCTGCGCCATCGCGCCTAGTGCGAATGCCAAAGTCGCAGCGAAGCGTAGAACCGAACTGAGGAAGCTTGTTGCAGCAAGTTGCATCAATAGGAGGATACCCCTTCTACATTTCACCGGGAAGAAGAGGAGTACTCTCCGAAAATGAAGAATACGACCCAGCCATTCGACCACACGCCTGGTAAACGCCGCCGAAGTGGGTCCCGGTACCCAAGTTTCCGATTTCGCGACTACTCAGGAGTTGCCCGAATTGGATGTTTAGTTTCTAGGGAAACCTTGTAGAATCCTTGTTCTTTGAAACGAAAATCCGAATCAAGGAGTCTATAAACCGAGATGTCTTCCTGAGCTTCCGGCGGTTTATCAAAAACTTCATTCCCGCCATCCCAAACTCCATAGAGTTCGACCATCTTGTCCCCGGTCGTTCGCAAGAGAGCGACTAAAGCTTCCCGATTGCGGCGGTCAGAAATGTCCCGAGCAATGTCTATCCCCTCTTTCTCGGTTTCCTCGAATGTTGGCCACTGGCCGTTTTGCAGCATCACATGCGGGAAATCACACCCACAACCAGACGTGGAACCAATGTATTGGACTTCAGGGTTGCTGAAGAATCGTTTAATCGCGGCGTCCCTCTCTCCGAGTGATTCGACACTCAGGTCGGGAGCGTCCTTATCGAACGCTTTCCGTGGAACCGCGATGGTCGTTCCAGCGTAAAGGACGAAGCACATAAATTTATTCTAGCAGTCGCCCACGCCCAATGACGTGCCAGAGCAACTGCCTGATACACGCCGCTACCAGACCAGTGGGTAGTGACGTCCGTTAATCCGTTTTTTCAGTGATGCTTGCCTACGCAACGAATCATTTTCTTGTATTTCTGACCTGGCAAGTTTCTGACCTCAGTCCAATATTCTTCTCTGACATCCTCGTCAATTTCTATCGTTCCCGAGTAGAGTCGGTCGCCGCCACGCTTCTTGCAACCGGAAATCCAGTATTGGTCACCAGTTTCCGAATCTACATAATTTGCTTTGAAGCCAGTGCCGGAAAGCGTATGGAATCGGCGTCCTTGGTAGTACAAAGACTTGCCTGACTTGGAAAAAGTCACACGACCAATACGCGCTGGTCCGCTAATTTCGTTGCCTTTGCACTCGATGTACATGATGCGGCTCTTCATGGTTTTGACCCGACAAAAGTATATCTTTCGCGGCTCGAGAAACGGGGCTTGGCGAATCTGCTTTCACTAGTTATCGCGGATGGAACAGTCGCTGCGCTAGAAGAGAAACGAAAAGCATAGCAAGTACAATTGCGACTAGGCTCTTTAACGCGACGTCCTTATGCGCTTGCGGTTCATGAATAAAGAATAGCAGCATACCGGGACGGTCCCGAATACGCTTGGCCAACTTGTCTATGGCGAATTGTTATTTCGCCAAGCCACATGGCATGCAACATTGTTGCATCCCTTTCTTTATGTTATTAATTCCAAACACGCTCTTAATTTTGGCGAGGCACAGGCGGGGACGGTGAAGGTGTTTTGGGACATGTGGAAGAAGAAGTAGGCTGTTCCGTTCCCGGCCTGCTTTGACTCCAAACTTAGGAATGATTCGCCTGATTCGCCGAAGGGACTTGTACGCCGCCGGACTCTTCGTGTAGGCTTCCGATTTCCACTCTCCGAATTTATTAACGTCTTACGGAGGTCCCCATGGCAGACAGTTTTGCAGTGCATCTTGGTGGCGGCGTATACCTCGACGCTTCCGGAAACATCGTATTCGGGCCGCCTTCGAAAGCTCAAATTTATCAAGCGCCGAGCGGCTTTCACGTAGACCCAAAGAAGATACAAGACGCCTTCAAGGATCTTTCCGATATTCTTCCCCGCGATGACGACGGTAAAAAGAAATGGGCCGATTGGGGAGTGCCTACGAAGATTGTCGATTTCCTTGCAAAGATTGCGGGGGCAGCTGGCATCGTGGCAACCGCGATTTCGGTCTATGTGTGGGCGATAGGCGTATTAATTATGCTGATGGACGTGATGTCGGCCGATGACGGGATGAGCCCGGAAATGAAAAGAGCTCTTCTCTCGATCAGCAACCAGCTCAAAGGTGTGGAAGAAATCAGTCGCGCAAGCGACATGATCCATATGCACGCGGAATTCGACGGTCGCATAGACTTGATCAAACAACGGCTTACCCGATTGGTTGTTGAGAAACCCAGTGACGCTGTGCGGGCACAAATCTTCGGCGAAATGCGGGACATTGTCGATCAGTTGGCGGTGCCATTGTCGAATCTGAGAGACCAGGAGTGGGCAACAACCTACGACACCGATATGTACAAGGGCCGCGGGTTTGCGGCTTTTCTGCTTGTATTTGAAAAGGCAGACGGCACGCTTCCCGCCGTGCCGATGCAGGCGCAGAACGTCACGGTATTCGACTATCGCCTGGGAGTACCGATGCTGCTCTACGGAGCCACCGCGTTCACCGGGCTCATTCAGATTGCGATGCCGTGGTTTCGATCCGCAGGAATGTATGCCGGTCAGTTGCGAAAAACTGCGGACGCTATTGACCGCTTCGTTCTGCGGATGCAGGACGAGTGTCTCTCGCGCACATACTACACGGCCAAAACGGTGCTTCAGCAGGAAGGCTGGTCCATTTATGACATAGCGAGTGGCAGTGGCGCGCACCCGCGACCGTTCCCTCCCATCGGGGTTGTCCCCTACGCCGTAGGCGCGTTCGATCTCGTGGCATACAATGACGTCTTTCTTTTTGAGAGATGGCTGGCGGAGTTCCAAGCAGGGCAGGATACGGGGCCACGGGGACTGTTCAACTACTATTGGATACCACCTTCCGGCAGCCTAGACGATATCGCTGCCGCGGCAAATGAACAATCCAAACAGGACTATGCGAACCTGCAGGTTGCAACAGGTATGTTCCGGCTTATTAGCACGGCAGCATGGCTACGCTTTCTTTCGACTCCACCGACTCAAAGCCAAACCATTTCTGGATTTACCATCGATAGTAGGTTACGCGTTGATGAGGCTCCCACTACCGCGACGAGCCCTCCCATTTTGTTTCACGGGGTAATCGAGCATACCGCTACGTTGAAACGTTACAACGCACGCAGTCGGATTCGGATTAACACGCAAGAAGCGGGATATGTTCCCGCCTTCCGGTACAAGGTGGTGCTGAGAATGATCAATTCGGTTTTCGGCAAGGAGGGCTGGAGAAATCGGGAATATGTCGGAGACGTTTGGCAGGCCGACTACGCACCTACGGCCGCTGACCCTCGATGTCAAAGATTGACGACTAACTTTCAGCAGGGATTGGTGCTTTCGGAAATTGTCCTTTATGAAGGCCCGACTCCGAGCCAGCCATACAGCAAGCCACGTACGCACGCTAGCGTGCAGGCCGCAACATTTGATTGGTACCTTCCGGTGTTCTCTCCGTTTAGTCAATACGTTGGTGCCATCGATCGGGTGGCGATGGCTGCAAAGGCTGGAGCGGGCGAACCCAAAAAACAGACGACAGGTACTGGCGGCGTTTCCGTTCACCTGATGGGAGCGCAGTCACTTTCTCCTGCGCCGATGCGTGTGATGAGCAACGGTTCGCCACTGGTGACCAACACAATTGACGATGTCATGGATTTAGATGAGCGGTTCAGGCTTAACGATATAGCTCTGGACAAGGCGGAGCGGCGTCATGTAAAAGTGGAAAACGTGGAGTTTGATTGGCAGCTCAGTTGGGCGACTAATCAGCTGGAGATTCGACTCTTCGGCAATCCAGCATCTCGCCCGTTCCAATGCCATGTCGTGGTCGAAGAGATTGTGTATTCGGGAGAAAGTGATCCAGCAGACTTAGGAGATGTTCTAGGGAATGCACAGCTGATTGAGAGGATTCATACTCCGTTCGTCGGCGAGATAGTGAATCAAATTGTTTTCGTCCCGGATGAATTCTTTGCTGAGGAACGCAAGGCAATCGACGAAGCCAACAAAACGTTCAGCGAATTCCAACGACACTACTCTATATCAGGTCACGTGGGGCCGGGTGATCCAATCCAGTATTTGCAGCAATCCATCCGCGAGCTGATAGAGACCTCCCCCAGTACGTCAACGATTGCCGAATCGTTGGAAAAGCGGGCCGAGTTCGCAGAGCAATATGCACCGCAAATATGGAATGAGGTGCTTCGCAACGCTGGCCGTGGAAAAGCTCGGCAATAATAGTTGGACCTTTGGGTGTCGGTCATGCTGTGACAAACATCGTTATCTGGCCTTGATGTTGGCCAGGTACGTGACGCGGGCGCCTGCGGCGTGACGGCTGGGCGGCTAGCC
>WNFJ01522201.1_pt1 | contig 17407 bp, 18 predicted proteins | sample 5400461 | NCBI WGS metagenome assembly WNFJ01 (sample SAMN13153349, study PRJNA577476) | soil metagenome | isolation source: 115 cm saprolite on Douglas fir-dominated hillslope | place: USA:California | collected 2013-09-17 | reverse complement strand
AGAGGCGCCGGTCGGAATCGAACCGACGAATAGAGGTTTTGCAGACCTCCGCCTTACCACTTGGCTACGGCGCCGGGAGGGAAAACTCGCCAGGCGTCCCCGCCCCGGCAAGACGCTCACGCCCCCTTTAACAGTCGCAAGATGTCCTGGTTCCCCTTCTTCGCCGCGAGGCCGATCGCGCTCTTGCCGTCGTCGTTCTGCTGCTTGGGATCGGCGCCGTGGGCGAGCAGATAACGCGTCATCTCGGCGTCGCCGCGGTTCACCGCCTCGTGCAGCGGCGCCCAGCCCTTGTCCTGCTTCGCGTTCACCGGCGCGCCGGCGTCCACCAGCAGCTTCACCGTCTCGAAACTGTTCGTCACCGCCGAATGCAGTGCCTGGATCTTCATTGGATTGCGCGCCGCCTGCCCCACGTCGGCGCCGCGGGCAATCAACAACTTGACGGTCTGCGGGTGGCCGAAAAACGCCGCCAGCGCGAGGGGGAAGAAGCCGTCAGCCGAGTAGGCATTGAGCCGCGCCGGATCGGCGTCGAGCAGCTCGGCAACGCGCGCGGTGGCGCCCACCGACGCTGCGTCCCAAATGTCGAGCACCGGGCCGGCCGCGAGCAGCACGGCCAAGCAATCAGGCTTGCGGTGATACAGCGCGATCAGCACCGGCGAATAACCCTTCTCGCTGCGCACGTTCACCGCGGCGCGGTCCGCCGCGACCAACGCCTGGAGACGCGCCGCATCGCCCGCCCGGATGACGTCGAAGATCGCGTGATCGGCCATGACTCCTCCCTTACATTGGTAAGCTAGAACGCCACGCCCTTGCGGATCGCCACCGCCCAGCGCGAACCGGAGAAGTTCGGGGGCCCGAACCGCGCGCCGATCGCGATCTCCGTCACGTCGCCCCGCACTGAGCGCGTGGGCCCGAGGCGCAGTGCCACGCCGACGTCGCCGCCCTGGCGTGCCCGCTCGTCGGCGTACCACGCCCCGCCCCAATCGGCGAACGGCGCGAGGCCGATCCCGACCAAGTCCCATACCTCGTCCGCCACGAGCACCCGATCCTCCACCGCGAGCCACGACATGCGCGTCCCGGTGAACTCGTGCGCCCCGAACAGCCGCGGGCCGGTCTGGTCGTTCCACAGGTCGAACTCGCCGCCCGGCACGGCACGCTGCGCGACGCCGCCCTCCAAGTGCACGATCCACGCCTGGCGCGGCAAGTTCAGGCTCGCCACCGTCAGCGCCAGCTGCACGCGCCCGGAGTCGAGACCCGACGGCGCGTAGATGCCGTGGCCTGACGCGCGCAGCACCGCGAAGCCGCCGCGCCACACCGCACTGCCCTGCGCCTTGAGCTCCGGCCCGAGCCCCGCACGGGCGCTCGCGTAGCCCCACGCCCGCGGCGCGGCCCATACGCCCAGGCGCAGCAGCTGCGACAGATCCTGGTCTTCGCGGCGCGCGTACGAGTTGAAGTGCTCGAGCACGGTGAAGCGCGTTTGGCCCAGCTCGACGCCCGCGCTCGCCGCCCCGAACGTGGAGCGGGGGAATGGCGACGTGCTAGAGTCGGCGTAGTCCTCCCGCCGCCAATCGGCGCCGGCCCACAGTCGCACGTAGGCGCGCGACGACGCGTACAGCGCGTATCCCGCGGTCACGCCGATGCGCAGCGCGCGGCGTTGCGTCGTGTCGCTGTGCAGCCCGTCACGAAACAGCAGCACGCGCCGGTCCGCCGCCTCGCCGTCGGTCAGCAGCGACCAACGCGCGGACGTCTGATAGAAAGGCCGCCCCAGCTGCCAGATGCCCCACTTGCCGTCCGAAAAGCCGATGTACTCGGCCGCGAGCGTCGTGCGCCGGCTGAAGAAATGCGGACTGACGTACTGCAGATCGAGGCCAGTGCGGTCGGGGTTGTGCCGATAGACGGCCGCGAGCGTCGTGGCCGTGCCGAGAAAATTCTGCTCCACCATCCCCAGCTCCCAGCGCACCGATCCGCCGGCCGACGAAAAATTGGTCTGCGGCTTGGTGCTCCACCCGTCCGCGGTGAACACCCGCACGGCGAGCCGCCCGCCCACGCGTACGGTGTCGAGCTTGACCTGGCGGAAAATCCCGAGCGCGCGCAGCGCGCGCTCGCTCTCGGTGACGCGCGCCGAGTCGTACCGGTCGCCCGCGTCGAACAGCAGCGTGCGCCGGATCACCCCGGCATGGGTGGTCACGTGGAGCGCATTGGCGAGATGGGCCACGAGGCCGGGCCCGGTCCCCGCGTCGAACACGTTGTGATTCTGGACGACGATCGTGTCGACGGTCTGCGCCGTCAGGCAGGCGAGCGGGCACACGAGGAGCAGCACCGCCAGCCGTGCCACACTCACGACTTCACTCCGTAAATCACCTGCCGCAAGCGGTACGTCAGGTGCTTGGTGGAATCCTCCCACGCCGTGAAGTACAGCGTCGCGTCGATGCGGCCGGTGATCTGGGCGAGCCCGCGATGGGCGATGCTCAGCGCGCCGACCACCGAGTCGGGCCGCAGCGGCCGGCACAGACAGGCGACGGTCCCCACCGCGGGCACCGCCGGCGGCCGTGGCCCCAGCTTGATGGTCGTGTTGGAGCGGACCGCGGCCGGGTCGAGCGAGATCCCCAGGGTGATGGCGTATTCGTCGCCATTGCCGGGAGCCGGGTTGAAGTCGAAGCGCGTCAGCAGCACGTCCTGGCCGCCCGCTACGCCGGTGTCGATTCGCAAGCGCACCAGCGTGACGTCGGAATCGCGCACCGTGACGAGGCGCGCGTGGCGCACCCAGCGCGCGTCGGATTGGAGGCCCGTCGTATCGCCCGGGCGGGGCAAGACATCGCAGCCGCTCAACACGACCAGCAGCGCGAGCGGCGCCTGGCGGAGAAATGACACGTGGTGAATCTAGCGGACTAGTACTGCCCTAAGTATCGCTCCCGCTCCCACTCGCTTACCTGGCCGATGTACTCGTGCCACTCCCCCTCTTTTGCCTCGACGAAGCGCTCGTAGATGTGCCCGCCCAGGGCGGCGCGAATCACCTCGTCCTTCTCGAGGAACTCGAGCGCCTCGTGCAGGTCGCGCGGCAACTCGTCGATGCGGAACTTGCGACGCTCGCGGAAACTCATTTCGAAGATGTTTTTGTTTACGGGGTCGGGCGGCGTGAGCTTGCGCTCGATGCCGTCGAGCCCGGCCGCGAGCTGCACGGCGAGCGCGAGATAGGGGTTGGCCGAAGGATCGGGCATGCGCAACTCGCAGCGCGTGCCCGTGCCGCGCCGGTCGGGAATGCGGATCAAGGGCGAGCGATTGCGCATCGACCACGCGACGTTCACGGGCGCCTCGTAGCCCGGCACCAGCCGTTTGTAGCTGTTCACCAGCGGATTGGTCACCGCGCAAAAGCCGCGGGCGTGCTCCAGCAACCCCGCGATGTAGTGCAGGGCGGTGTCCGACAGCTCCCATTTGCCCTTGGGGTCGTGGAAGGCGTTCTGCCCCTTCTTGAAGAGCGACTGGTGCGTGTGCATGCCCGAGCCGTTCTGCCCGAAGATCGGCTTCGGCATGAACGTCGCGAGGAAGCCGTGCCGGTACGCCACGTTGCGCACGATGAAGCGGAACGTCGCCAGATTGTCGGCGGTCTCGAGCGCTTCGGTGTAGCGGAAGTCGATCTCGTGCTGGCCCGGCGCCACCTCGTGATGCCCCGCCTCCACCTCGAACCCCATCGAGACGAGGTCTTGGATGATGAGCCGCCGGATCTCCTCCGCTTTGTCCACGGGCGTCTGATCGAAGTAGCCGCCGTGATCGTGCGTGTCCGTGGTGGGATCGCCGCTCGCGTCGAGCTGGAAGATGAAGAACTCGGCCTCGACGCCGGCCATCATCTCGAAGCCCGAGGTTTGCGCCTTGGTGATCTGACGCTTGAGCGCCTGGCGCGTACACCCCGCGAACGTCGAGCCATCGGGGTTGTAGATATCGCAGATCACGCGCGCCACCTTGCCGCCTTCGTCGTCGTAGGGCAGCACGCGGAACGTGGCGAGATCGGGCCGCAGCACCATGTCCGATTCCTCGATCCGCACGAATCCTTCGATCGAGCTGCCGTCGAACATGATGTCGCCTTCGAGGGCCTTCTCGAATTGGCTCTCGGGCACCTCGACGTTCTTGTTGATCCCGAGGATGTCGGTGAACTGCAGCCGCAGGAAGTGCACGCCGCTCTTCTTGGCGAGCTCGAGGATGTCGCGTTTGGAGGCGCCGCTGGTGGTTGGCATGGGGGATAGACGCTTAGACGGTTAGACGGTTAGACGGTCAGGGTACCGCGATCCCTAACCGTCTAGCCGTCTAACCGCCTGCCTTTCAGTTATACGTCGTAATACAGGAAGAACTCGTACGGATGCGGCCGCAGCGCCACCGGATCGACATCCTTGGCGCGCTTGTAGGCGAGCCACGTGTCGATCACGTCGGGCGTGAACACTCCGCCCTCGAGCAGGAAGGCATGATCGGCCTCGAGCGCCGCCAGCGACTCCTGCAGGCTGCCCGGCGTGTTCTTCACGTGGGCGCGCTCGGCCGGCTCCAACTCGTACAGATCGACGTCCATCGGTTTGGGCGGCTCGATCTTGTGCTTGATGCCGTCGAGGCCCGCCATCAAGAGCGCCGCGAAGGTGAGATACGGATTGCTCGACGGGTCGGGCGCCCGGAACTCGACGCGCTTGGCCTTGGGCGACTTGGAATACATCGGAATGCGGCAGATCGCCGAGCGGTTGCGCTGCGAGTAGATCAGGTTGATCGGCGCCTCATAGCCCGGCACTAGACGGCGGTAGCTGTTGGTCGTCGGCGCCGCGAACGCGAGAATCGCGGGCGCGTGCTTGATCAGGCCGCCGATGTACCAGCGCGCTGCATCCGACAGCAGCGCGTAGCCGTTCGCGTCGAAGAAGAGATTCTTGTCCTCGTTCCACAGGCTCATGTGCACGTGCATGCCCGAGCCGTTGTCGCCGAACATCGGCTTCGGCATGAACGTGGCCGTGTAGCCGTGCTGGTGGCACACGTTCTTCACGATGTACTTGTACATCATCACCTGATCGGCCATGCGCGTCAGTGTATTGAATCGCATGTCGATTTCGGTCTGCCCCGCGGTGCCCACCTCGTGGTGGTGCACTTCGACGTCGATGCCGGCCGCCATCAGCGCCAGCATGATCTTGGAGCGCAGGTCCTGCAGGCGATCGACCGGCGGCACCGGGAAATAGCCTTCCTTGTGCCGCGGCCGGTGCCCCAGGTTGGGCGCGCCGTTGGTCCCTGAGTTCCAGATGCCTTCTTCGGAGTCGATGTAGTAGTAGCCCTCATGCGCGTTCTGGTCGAAGCGGACCGAGTTGAAGATGTAGAACTCCGCTTCCGGCCCGAAGTACGCCGTCGTCGCGACACCGCTGTGCACCAGGTATTGCTCGGCTTTGCGCGCCACGTAGCGCGGATCACGCGAATACGATTCGCGCGTGATCGGGTCGATGATGTCGCACGTCAGCGACAGCGTGGGTACCTGCAGGCACGGATCGACGAACGCGCTGGCCGGGTCGGGCAGCAGCAGCATGTCGCTCTCGTTGATCGCCTGGAACCCGCGGATCGACGAGCCGTCGAACCCGAGCCCTTCGCTGAATACGCTCTCCGACAGCTCCTTCAGCGGCAGCGAGAAATGCTGCCACGTGCCGGGCAGGTCGCAGAACTTCACGTCGACGACCTGCACTCCCGCCTCGCGGGCGCGCCGGATCACGTCGGCGGGCGACGGCCTCGTGCCTTGCTCGGCGGCGGTTTTTGCGGTGGGTTCCAGTGTGGCGGTCATGGCCTCGGTTTCCTCCAGCAATCGGGGTCGGACAGCGGCGCGCGGGCAGCCTGCCAAAGACGAGAGCCCGACACCGGGCTCGGGGGCGTCGGGTTCTCGTCGTGCGGCAGGCATGGCGGAACGTAGCGCGACCCAGTATTGGTGTCAAGCAAATCGTGCACGAACTGCACAATTCAATTTACATGCCGTGTCTGATGTGCGGAGTCTGAGAGAATTGATGTGGAAAACATGCAACATGTGCGGAAACTGTGATACACTAGCTCAGTCGGGGAGCGCCTCTAGGAACTGCCACAGCTCGGCCGCCGAGAACTCGCCGAAGCGCTCCTGCACCTCGCGCTCCTGCCACTCCATGAAGATCCAGCTGGTGACGCGGTGCCGGTCGATGCTCACGAAGTGGATCCGTCCCCGGACCGTCCCCAACGTGCCATCCGGCTCCGTTTCCAGGAGCACGTTCCAGTGCTGGTTGCCGCGCCGCAACTCACCCATCTGCCGCGCGCGCTCCTGACCGGGAAACGAGAGACCCATAACGGTCAACTTTACGCTCCCGGCAGGAATCCTGCCAGTTAGATTCCCCCATCTCATGACCTGCCATGCCTGCGGGGCCCAACTCTCCGAAAGCGCGCGGTTTTGCCACAAGTGCGGCGCCAGCGTCACGGCCCCACCGGCCGCCGCGGGCGGCTGGCGAGCCGGTCTACCCTGGGGCGTCGCCGGGGCGGCCGTGGGTGCGCTGATCACCGTGCTCCTCATGCGGCCCGGCCGCTCGGGTGGCGGCACGACGGAGGGAACGCCAGTCGCGGCCCAGGCCGGCGGCGCGTCGGCGATCGACATCAGTCAAATGTCGCCTGAGGAGCGGGCCACGCGGCTGTACAACCGGGTCATGCGCCTCGCGGAAGAGGGCAAGAACGATTCAGTCCAGTTCTTCCTCCCGATGGCGCTCCAGACCTACGGCCAGCTGCCGGCGCTCGACAACGACGCCCGCTACCACATCGGCGTGCTCGACCTGGCAGGCGGTGACGCCGCCGGCGCGCTGGCGGAGGCCGACACGATCGTGCGCAACACCCCGACGCATCTGTTCGCCTTCATGCTGCGAGCCCGCACCTATCAGACGAACGGTAACCGCGTCAGGGCAAAACAGGCGTTCCGGGATTTCCTCAAGAATGAAGCGGCCGAGCGCGGCCGCAGCCGCCCCGAGTACACCGACCATAAGGACGCGCTCGACGCGTTCCATGCCGACGCGCTCAAGGCGACCGCCGGCCGCTAGCAGCATGCGCACGATCCATCTCGCCCACAGCCCCGACGCCGACGACGCCTTCATGTTCTGGGCGCTGGCCGCCGGGCACATCGACACCGGCGAGCGCCGCTACGTCCACGAGCTGTCCGACATCGAGACGCTGAACCGCCGTGCCTTGAAGGGCGAGCTCGAGGTCACGGCAGTATCGCTTCACGCCTACGCCTACCTTGCCGATCGCTACGCCCTACTCGCCCACGGCGCCAGCATCGGAGACCGCTACGGGCCGCGCATCGTTGCGCGGACGCCGGCGCCGTCGGACCCGCGCGCCGCGCTGGCGGCGGCGCGCATCGCGGTGCCCGGCGAGCTCACGACGGCGTTCCTCACGCTACGGCTCTTTCAGCCCGGCGCCCGGCACGTCGTCGTGCCGTTCAACGAGATCGAGGAGTACGTGGCCGCGGGCAAGGCCGATGCCGGCCTCTTGATCCACGAAGGGCAGCTCACCTTCAGCGATCACGGCCTGCATCTCTGGGCCGATCTGGGAGAGTGGTGGCACGCGGAGACCGGCCTGCCGTTGCCATTGGGTGGCAATGTCGTGCGGCGCGACCTCGGGGAACCCCTGATGCTCGAGATTGCCCGCGATCTCAAATCGAGCATCGAATACGGTCTGTCCCACCGCGCCGAGGGCCTGCGCCACGCGCAGACCTTTGCTCGGGGCGTCGATGCGGCCCGCGTTGACCGCTTCGTCGGGATGTACGTGAACGAGTTCACGGTGGACTACGGCGAGCGCGGCCGCCGCGGCGTCGCCGAGCTGCTGGGTCGGGCGCACCGCGCCGGGCTCCTGCCACGGCCGGTCGATGTAACCTTCGTGAGCGCACCTGTTTGAGCGCCGGCGAGCGGCGCCTATCCGAATCGACCGCCCGCCCCCATCTTGGGGCGGGTGCCGAGCGAGGAGCCGCGAGTGGCTGACAGTCAGGGGATTCAGGCCGTCCTCGTCGTCGACGACGAAGAGCCGATTCGCAACGCCCTGAAGAAATTCCTCACCCAACAGCAGTTCGAGGTCTATACCGCTTCCTCGGGTGAAGAAGCGCTGCAACAGATCAAGCGCCACCGCCTGTCCCTCATGCTGTGCGACATCCGCATGCCGGGCATGAGCGGCGTCGACTTGGTTCCCCAGGCCATCGAAGCCGACCCGGACCTCGCGATCCTGATGTTGACCGCCGTAAATGACGCCACCAGCGCCGCACTGTGCATGCAGCGCGGTGCCATGGATTACCTCACCAAGCCTATCGAGCTCGCCGACCTGGGGCGCGCCGTCCAGCGCGCCCTCAAGCGCCGTGAGATGTTGGCGGAAAATCGCCACCTCAATCAGTGGCTCAAGGAAGAGGTCACCACTCGCACCGCCGAGCTGCAGCGCGAACGCATGCGCATGGAGCGTATCTCCACCGCGACGCTCGAGGCCCTCGTCAACGCGCTGGAGGCCAAGGATCCCTACTTGCGCGGGCACTCAGCCCGGGTTGCCGATCTCTCAGCGACGATCGCCGCCGAGTTGGGGCTGTCCGACGACCTGGTGGAGCAGGTCCGTGTCGCCGGCCGCCTGCACGACCTCGGCAAGATTGGTACCCGAGACGATGTGGTGAATAAGGAAGGGCCGCTCACTCCAGAGGAATTCGAGCACGTGAAACAGCACGTGGTGATTGGCTCGCAGATCCTGGCGCCCTTGTCGCACCTCGGCGACGTGATCGCGTTCGTGCGGCATCATCACGAGCGGTGGGACGGCAGTGGCTACCCCGATGGTCTGAGCGGCGAGACGATCCCCGTCGGCGCGCGCGTCATCGGCGCCGCCGAAGTCTTCGATGCGCTCACCACGTCTCGCCCCTACCAGGAAAAAATGACGCCTGAGGATGCGACGGAACGCATGGCGGCGTTGTCGGGAACGGTCGTGGATCCCCGGGTGCACCAGGCCCTCGCCGCGATTGTGGGGCGGCGTCACACGCTGGTCTTCCTGGACGAAGACATGGCGTCGTCCTGAGGACACCAGAAAAACCAAACCCGGGGCCGAAAGCTCCCCGGGTTGGTGGCCGGGCGAAGTGGCCGTCACACTTCGACCGCGACCAAACACTGCTAGATGTCTTGGCGCCTGGCTTAGTACGCCGAAGAGGGGCCTTTGGTTTCCGGCAACGCCCCCTGCGCTCACCCCGTTAGATGCAGGGGGACCCCAAATGGTTGCGCCGTCCCACCGCCGCTTGACCCGTCCCAGGACCGGCGCCGGACCCAGCCGGTGTCGGCCCACCGATCGATACGCAGCGAATCGGCGGCGATGCAATCCCAGGGTATCCCTGAGCCGCGGCGCGACCGTGCATGTGACCCCGATCACGCTCAGGACCACCCCGAGCTCGACGAGCGGGAACCCCCGGCGCACGCAGCCAATCGAACATGAAGGATCCTTTGGACTGCTACCCAAGCAGCGCGCCGCAAATCGGACAAATGCGGGAGTTGGCGCTCTAACGGACGACCGATGGATGGGGTATGTTGAGGCGTGCGACCGCGTTGCAGCGGGGGCACGAAGCGTGCATTAGTGAACAACGACCGCTCCAGTGAGCTAACCATCGCTGCAATCAACGATGTCGCACCCGCCCCGTTCGGCGGTTTGGCGCACGGCGTGTTCCTCGCCCGTGTGGCCGACCAGCCTGCGGTGTCGCCGGCTGCGCGGTTGGGCCAGGGAGCTTTCCTGGCCTTGCGATTGGTCGACTTGCTGCGATCCGACGCCGCGCCCGTCACGCCGGACGTGTTCCGGTACCAGCACGCTGCCACCGAGCGGTACTGCCAGGAACTTGACGCCGGCGCGCCGGAAGCGGCGCACTTGGTGGGCCTCGTCCATTCGGCCATGGACGCGCACCGGGCAGGCCGCGTGGCGCTGGTCGGCCCGGCGCTGTTCGCCTACGCCCATTTCCTGGAAGACGAGGGTCAGTACGACGAAGCCCTCGACGTCCTGGAGACGATGCTGTTGGTCGGTGCCGGCAAGCTGAACGAGCGGGACCTGATCGGCGGCTTGCTGCGCACCGCGCGCGTGCTGCGCAAGCTGGGGCGCTTCGACGAGGCCGAGGCCACCTACCGCGCGGCCGGCGCGCGCGCGGAAACGGCGGGCGACCGCTACTCGCAGCTGCTCAGCCGTATCGGGTGCACCAACATCGCGGTCACCCGGGGCAACCTGGCGGCCGCCCAAACCAGCTACGAGGCAATCCTCGCGGATGCCGAGTTGGCCGGTGAGCAGGACGCCCAGGCGCGCGCGGAGCACGGCCTCGGGGTGACCCATGACGTGCGGGGCCGTCGTGACACGGCGGTATCGCATTTCTGGAATGCGTTTCAGCTGTACGACGACGAGCCGTCGAAGCTGCGCGTGCTCAACGACCTCGGGATCACGTTACGAGCGTTAGGCGAGTACGCGGCGGCGGAACATGCGTTGCGCCACGTGGTGGATCACGAGACGCGAGAGGGGCTCGCGAATCCCCTCATGGAGCTGATGCACCTCTCGTCGGCGCGGGGGGATCGCGTGGGCTTCGAGCGCTGGCGCGAACGTGTCCTGGCGCTGGAATCGGCCATGACCCCAGGCGCGCGCGTGGACTTTTTTCTCAAGTGCGGCGTCGGTTTGGCGCGCTTCGGCAACTTTGCACGGGCAGCGGAGATGCTGGGGGTGGCGCGAGCGTTGGCAGCGGAGCACGGCCTCCATGAGTTCGAATTCCGTGTGGAGCGGATACAAGGGGGGCTGCCGGAGTGCGAGCACGGGCTGAACGCGTGCTCCACACAAGACCAGGAGCCCCTGTGCGACTTCGAGCCGGTGCGGGAGGTTGCGGCCTCCCTCGCTCAGCTCGTATGACGCGTCGTTAGTGACAGGTGTTGTTGTTCTGGTAATCGCACGGCGACGAGCCCGGCCGTGGCCCCGTCGAATCGGCGCAGGCAGCGGCAGTCAACGCGAACGTCACGAGCAAAAGGGGCAGGAACGAGCGAATTCGGCGGAACATGAGGCCTCCTTACGTTGGGTGCACTTTCAGGGACAGCCCAACATGAGGAGCGCGGCCTTGGAGTTTTAGGGCACTTTTGTGGCAACTTAGGGCAGTTTTGGGACATTTATGCTCGCTTTAGCCGCGATCCCCGATTTTCAGCTCCACCGCCTGCGCCGCGCCGCGGAAGGGCGGTTCGAGTTCGTCCGCGCGCGCGGGTGGGAGGAGGCGCTGGACCTGATCCGCACGCGCCCCGTGGAGTTGGCCGTGGTGGATCCGTTGCTGACGGGCGAGGCGCGGCGCCAGGAGATCGAGCGGCTGCGCGTGCTGTTTCCGTCCCTGCCGATTTTCGTCTATACGACCCTGATGCCCGAGACCGCCGTCGTCCTGCTCGCACTCGGCCGGCACGGCATTCAGCACGTCGTCTTCGCCCACCACGACGATCACCCAGCATTGCTGCGGCGCGTCTTGGCGGACGAGGCCGCGCGCACCACCTCACAGCGCCTGGTCGCGGAGATCGCCGCCGGCCTCACGCCGCTTCCCGCCAATCTCCGGGCGGTGATCGAGGAAGCGTTGCGCTCACCCACCGAGGTGCAGCGCGTGGGGCAGGTGGCGCAGCGCGCGCGGGTGGACCGCCGCACGTTTTACCGCTGGATCACCCGGGCGGGCCTGCCCAGTCCGCGCCATTTCCTGGCGGCGGCGCGGGTGTTGTACGCACACCGGTTGCTGCAGGACCCCGGCTTCACCATCGAAGACGTCGTGGCGCGCATGAGCTACGGACAGGCGAAGATCCTACAGCAGCACGCGCGGGCCTACCTCGGCCTGACGGCGGGGGAGATGCGGCTGTCACTCACGCCCGAGGAAGCGTTGGAGCGGGTGTCGCAGCGCTTCCATCGCCCCACCGCGGCCGCGCAGCGGGCAGCGTCATGACGGAAACGCGCCTCGAGCGGCCCGTCACCGTCCTCGTGGTCGACGACGAGGCGCCGCTGCGCCGCATCCTGGAGCGGTTGCTGGTGCGCGCTGGCTACCGCGTGATCAGCGCCGGCGACGGCGAGACGGCCTACCAGATGCTCGCGTCCGAGCAGGCCGACGCGATCTTGCTCGACATCAACTTGCCGGCCATGTCCGGCCTGGCGTTGTATCTCGCGATCATCAACCGCTGGCCGGTGTTGGACGGTCGGATCGCCCTGATGTCGGGCGATGCGGACACCGAGGACGTGGCAGCCTGGATCGAGCATCACCACTGCATCGTGCTGCGCAAGCCGTTCGACGTGACAGACGTGACCCGCTGGGTAGCGGACGTGATCCGTTTCCGCGACCGTCGTACGAGCAACGGTTGATTGCATGACCAGCGCCGCCCACCAGGATTCTTTGCAGGTTCTGCGCGAATACCGTAATCTGGCGCCCTGGAATCTCCGCGATCTGGCCGGGCTGGTCGGCGCAATCCTCGACGCCTCCGCGGTGACGCCGATCAACGCCGCCGCCCGCGCCCAGCCCAGCCAGCGTACCGTGCGATTCTACGTCACGCGCGGCCTGGTGAGCCCGCCCGAGGGTCGCGGCACCGCCGCCACCTACTCCTACCGCCACTTCCTGCAGCTGTTGTGGATCAAGCTGCGTCAGATGGAAGGCGGCACGCTCGCGGCGATCACCAAGGAAATGCAGGATCAGACGGGCGACGTGCTGGAGCGCCGCTGCGCCAGCGCGCTCGGCCCGTCGTTGCCGGGCCCCGACCGGCTGCCCTTGGGCGGCCGCGGCGGTCTGCCGCGCGGCCGCTCCGGCCGTGCGCTCAACGCCTGGCTGGCGCGCGACGCCGCGCCCGACGCACCGCCCGCCGCCACCTGGCGCCGCATTCCCGTGGCGCGCGGCGTCGAGCTGAACGTCGACACCGGCCACCCGCTCGTGCGGCTTGGCACCGACGAAGCGGCCCTGGCGGAGGCGGTGCGCCAGGCGATCGCGAAACTCGCGCCCCCCGCGCCCGCGTAGCGCCGCATGTCGTAGCCCGATTCCACCCTCCAACCTTGGAGTGGCGATGTTTTGGCTTCCGCTGATCGTCCTCGTCATCGTCGTGCTGTGGGTCATCTCGGCCTACAACAGCCTCGTTTCGCTCAAGAACCAGACGTTCAACGCGTTCAAACAGATCGACGTCCAGCTCAAGCGGCGGCACGATCTGATCCCCAATCTGGTGAATGCCGTGAAGGGCGCGATGGACTTCGCGCGCAACCAGGCGGTGCAGGTCAACGCGCAGGGCGTCGCCGGCGTGAAGCAGATCAGCCAAGCCGAGAATCAACTCTCCACCGCGCTGTCCCGCCTGCTGGTCACCGTCGAGCGCTACCCCGACCTCAAGGCGACGGGCAACATCGGCCAACTGCAGGAAGAGCTGACCTCGACCGAGAACCGTATCGCGTTCGCGCGCCAGCTCTACAACGATACCGCGACGTCGTACAACACCAAGCAACAGCAATTCCCCACCAACATGGTCGCGGGGGTCGCCAAGGCGCAGCCGGCCGAGTTGTGGGAGATCACCGATCAGGCGGAACGGGCCGTGCCACAGGTGGATCTCTCGATGAAGCCGCCCGCCGCGTGACGGACACCGACACCCTCAACCTCTTCGAGCAGCAGGAGATCAACCGCCGGCGCACCGTGCTGTTGATCATCGGCTTCGTGCTGTTCTTCGCTTGGCTGGGATTCGGGGGCGACTGGATCTACTCGCTCTCGACGGCGAACCAGCCGCCCGCGCGACAGCACACGGTGTGGTGGTTCGGCATGGTGTTGACCGCCCTCGGCGCCTGGATCGCGTGGTACGGGTACCGCACCGGCGCGAGCAAGGTGCTGTGGGCCACGGGCGCCCGTGAGGTCGTCGATCCGCAGACCGATGCCGAGCGCCAGCTCGTGAACGTGGTCGAGGAGATGGCGATCGCCGCCGGCGTACCGCGCCCGCGCATCTGGATCGTCCCCGACCCCGATCCCAACGCGTTCGCGACGGGGACCGATCCGCAGCACGCGCACGTGGCGGTGACACAGGGCTTGCTCGACGCGCTGAATCGCGACCAGCTGCAAGCCGTGGTGGCCCACGAGCTGGGCCACGTGAAGAACCTCGATGTGCGGCTGATGACCACCTTGGCGGCGCTCGTGGGCATGGTGGCGCTGATGAGCAACGGCATGGGGCGCATGATGCGCGGCGGCGGCCGGGTGTCGAGCGGCGGCGGCAAGGGGAAGGGTGGCGGCGCGGCGGTGGTGGTGCTGCTCGTCCTGTGGCTCGTGTCCTGGCTGCTGGCGGGTGTCATCGCGCGGCTGCTGGCGCTCGCCGTGAGCCGCAGGCGGGAGTATTTGGCCGACGCGATGAGCGCCCAGTTCACGCGCAACCCGATGGCGCTGGCCAGCGCGCTCGAGAAGATCGAGGCGGCCGATGCGCCCACCACGTCGATCAAGAGCGGCGCAGCCCACCTGTGTATCGCGGATCCACTGGGCCGCCACCTCACCGATCACGAGGGGTGGCTCGCCGATACGCTCGCCACGCATCCGCCCATGGCCAAGCGCATCGCGATCCTGAAGGGCATGGGGTACGCGCAGCTGAAGCACGAAGGGGGCACAATTCCGTGAGCGGATGGCTGCGCCGCTGGGCGCTCCGCACCCTCCACGAATACAAAACGCGCCTCTCCCGCTATCAGCTGCAGCAGCGTCGCCACGCGAAGACGGCCCTGCTCGAAGATCCGGTCATTCTCACGGCGATCGCCGAGCACGCCGCCGCGAATCACATCGCCGCTCCCGTCGTGCGCCGGCGCGCCCGCGCCTACATCGACGAGATCGTCCCCTACTTCAACGTCCTCTCGTACTACAAGCTCGGCTACAACGTCGCCAAGATCCTCGTCAACCTGCTTTTCAAGGTGACGGTCGACTATCAGGACGAGCCCGCGTTGGCCCGCATCCCCAAGCGCGACGTCGTCGTGTACCTGATGAATCACCGCTCCAACGCCGATTACGTCGTGGTGGCCTACGTCCTGGCGCACGGCGTGCACGTCAGCTACGCCGTGGGCGAGTGGGCGCGCGCCTGGCCGCTCGAGTACGTATTCAAGTCGTTCGGCGCCTACTTCATCCGCCGCCGCTTCCGCGAGCCGTTGTACCACGCGGTGCTCGCGCGCTACGTCCACCTGATCACGAAGAACGGCGTCACCCAGGGCATCTTCCCCGAAGGCGGCTTGACCCGCGACGGCCGGCTGCAGCGGCCCAAGCTCGGCCTGCTCGATTACATCTGCTGCACCGTGGCCGATCCCGACTTCGGCAAGGACATCTGGTTCGTGCCGGTGGCGCTGAATTACGACCGCGTGCTCGAAGACCGCTCGTTGATCCGTGAATTGGTGGACGAGCGCGACCGTCCCGGCCGCTTCACCCAGCTCATGAGCGTCGCCGCCTACGTCAGCGCCAATGTGGGACGTCTCATCACGGGCCGGCTGCGCCGCTACGGCCGCGCCGCCGTGAATTTCGGCGCGCCGCTGTCGCTCAAGGCGTGGCTCGCCACGGCCCCCGCCGGCGTGCTGAGCTGGCCCCGGGAGCGCCGCCTGCCCGAGCTCGACCGCCTGGCGCGCGAGATGATGGAGCGCATCGGCGCGATCATCCCGGTCACGCCCGTGCCGCTCGCGGCGGCGGCTTTGCTGTCCTTCGAGCGGTCCGTGATTCCGTATGACGCGCTGCTCGAGCGTATGGATGAGCTGCGCGACCGCCTCCACGGCGTCAACGCCAAGGTGGTGCGCGGCGACGCCCGCATCGCCGAGGTGTGGGACCGCGCGTGGCGCATGCTGCGGCTGCGGCGCCTCGTGGTGCGGCACGGCGCGAGTCTCGTGGTGCTGCCGCGCGGCCGCCCGTTGCTCGAGTACTACGCGAATTCGATCGCCCACCTGCTGCCGATCCGCGCGCCGCGGCTGCCCTTCCATAAGGAGCATGATCGCGAGACGGACTTGCCGAAGCTGAAGCCGTGGGAGCGGGGGGCGGGGAGTGGTTCCTGACGGTGCGAGACGGCGCTACGGCGCGCGACAAATCGTACCACTCCTCACACCCCACCTCCCTATATTCGCCCCATGCCCCGCCCCGTCGACCTCACCACCCTCCACACCGGCGAGCGGCTGCAGGATCCGTTGCTCGTGATCGAAGCCGACCAGCGGACCTTCGAGGGCGGCGTGTACACGGTGCTGACACTCGGCAACGCCACCGGGGCGATCGCCACCGAGCCGTTCTGGCCTGAGCGCGTGGCAGAGGTCGAGGGCATTCGCAAGGGACACATCCTCCAGGTGATCGGCGAGGTGGCCGAGTATCGCGGCCGGCGGCAGCTGCGGGTCACATCGCTGCGGCTGCTGCCGGCTGGCAGCGTCGATGCGGCGGGCCTGTTGCCGTCGGTGGGGGACGTGGCGCCGTATTGGGAAAAGCTCGACGCCTGGCGCCGCGAGATCGCCAAACCCCGGCTCGCCGCCGTGCTCGCCTTGTTTTACGACGAGGAAGATTTCCGCCGCCGTTACGAGCGCTGCCCGGCGAGCATCGCGGGCCACCATGCCGCCTTAGGCGGCCTGCTCAAGCATACGACGGAGGTCGCGGTGATCGCCCGCGCCATCACGCGCGTCGCCGGCGCCGACCAGGACCTCGTGCTCGCCGGCGTGCTGCTGCACGACATCGGCAAGCTCGACGCGTATCGCTGGGACGGCGGGTTCGCCTACACCGACGCCGGCCACCTCGTGGGCCACGTGGTGCTCGGCGCGCTGGCGCTGGAGCAGCGCCTGAACGAATGCGCCACGCCGCCGTGCACCGACGCCGAGCGCGCCCTGCTACAGCATCTCATCCTGGCGCACCACGGACGCCTCGAATACGGCAGCCCGGTAACGCCGATGACACTCGAGGCCGAAGTCCTCCACTGGGCCGACAACGCCAGCGCCAAGACGGCGAGCATGGCGGATGCGCTGCGTGACGCGGACGCGTTCGGGGAGGGGCTGGTTTCGCAACGGCGCTTCTGGCAGCTCGACCAGCGGCGCGCGTTTCGCGGTTCGTCGGACTGGGGCCAGAAGACCTAGATCAGGCGCCGCGTTATGCGAACAGGTCACTCAGCGGGCGGAATTCGTACCCGCGGGCGCGCGCGTCGGCGATGATTCCCGGGAGAGCAGCCGCCGTCTGCGTGCGGTCTCCTTCCGGGTCGTAACCATCGCCGTCGTGTAGCAGGATGATGGCGCCGGGCCGGAGGCTCCGTGCGACGCGGCGGCGGATCACGTCGGCGCCCGGCCGCGCCGAATCCCACACTCCGAACGACCACCCGAACACGCTATAGCCCAGCCGCCGCACCTCGCGGCCCACAAACGGATTGCGGTAGCCGTGCGGCGCGCGAAACACGCGTGGCGCCCGCCCGGTGATCTCCGC
>WNFJ01659604.1_pt1 | contig 17424 bp, 13 predicted proteins | sample 5400461 | NCBI WGS metagenome assembly WNFJ01 (sample SAMN13153349, study PRJNA577476) | soil metagenome | isolation source: 115 cm saprolite on Douglas fir-dominated hillslope | place: USA:California | collected 2013-09-17 | reverse complement strand
GCAGCCGTGATTGCGAAGGGAGCGAGAAAATTGCCGGTCCGTTGCAGGACGAATCCGGTAAGAGCTGGCCCAAACACGCCAGCAAAGTTCGCGAAGCCATTCTGTATGCCATACCATGTTCCCGTTGCTTGCGGCCCCGCAAGTGTTGGAGAAAAGCAAAGGACACCGGCACCCGTCATTCCGCAGCCAACCCCCGCAGCTAATAACCAGGGTACATACCTGCTTGGATCAGCGACAGCGCAGCCCATCAGTGCGATCGCGGCGATGGAAAATCCGATTGCCATGGTTGATTTTCTTACCAAAGTGGGCGTATATCCTCTGCGGATCGCGAAATCCTGGAGCCAGCCGCTCGCGATGGCCGCCATGGCATCCACGGAATAGTACAGGCCGGCAATTCCGGACATGGCTTTCATCGACAAATGGCGCTCGAGCACGAGATAAGACGGAAGCCAGGTGACCATGAAGTAAAGCAGATAGTTGTGGCAAAAATGGCCTGCCGAAGCGCCCCAGAATGACCGCTGCTTCAAGATCGCGATAAAACCAGGACCTCTGGTAGCGTTACCGGACAAGCGTTGGCCGTCGCGTGGCATCCACTTCGACCATGCTGGCAGCCAGAGGAGACTGATAAGTCCAACCCATATAAATACAGGGCGCCACCCGAACTTGGCCATAAACAGGCCCGCGACAAGAGTTCCAATGGCATTGCCCCATTTCGTTGCTGACAACAGAACTCCACTCGCGAAACCGCGGTGGTGCTCCGGCAGATGCCGAGCCATGATCTTGATGGTTGCAGGAAAGGCAACAGATTCGCCGATGCCAAGAATTAACCGCATGGCCAGCAAGAAAACGAACCCGCGTACAACGCCGGTCGCTGCCGTGGCGAGCGACCAAAGCAGGAATCCGGCGGCGAGGATACGATTGGCGTCCAGTCGGTCGACTAGTGGGCCAACAACAAATTGCATCGCGGTGTAGGTGGAAAAGAAGGCTGCGAAAAGAATGCCCAGCTGGGAGGCTGACAAGCCTAGCTCTCGCTTCAGCAGCGGGCCCGCGATCGAGATATTGCCGCGGTCAATGTAGTTAATGAGAACGCCGATAGCCAGCAAGACTAACGTTGGAGCGAATGGACCTAAACTCCGAGAGTCATCCGCAGGCTGAGGCATAGCGAGGTGCCCGTGGCATTCTGCTCCGGGCCGACATCATTTGCAAGCGCCTATTTGAGGAATTGGAACGGGTCGAATTTTCTGCGTTCGTGCGCAGCCCGCTGAGGCTTGCGTCTGAAAACCCGCTCTGGATTGATAATCACAAACACTCCTCGGCTGCGGGCCAGGACAGTTCCCTTCTCATCCACAATTTCTGCCATGCGTGTCAGCCGCCGTCCGCTCTTGCCGAGTTCTCGGGATTCGACGCGCAGGGGCTTGTGCAACGGCACGGGTCTGAGATATTCAACCGTCATTCGCGATGTCGCCGCCACCACATCGCGAAGTTTGCTGAGTTTGCTCATTGCGTCATCGAGGATGGTGGCAATGATGCCGCCATGGCAGTATCCCGGCGGCCCGGTGTAGCGCTTACCTAAGCGGAACCTGCAGACAAAATGCTTGCGGTCGCGATCAAAAGCAAATTTCAGTCGCATGCCGTCGGGGTTGTCTTTACCACAGGCAAAACAGTAGTTCTTTTTCACGGGAAGAGACCTGGGAAGGTGTCCGGCGCCGGAAATTTTTCTTTGCATAGTCGGTGCATTGTACCGGACTGACCGCATCTCAGAATCGCAGGATTCAAGTATCATCGAAAAGATTGACCCTTAAGCGGTATGACTGGACAAACTTACGGGAGACAAAACTAGTGCAAGACAAATCTCAGTCCATGAAAGTATTTTCGACACTGTTGATCGTGCTTGTCGCTAGCTGCGTGGCGATGGCAGAAGACAAGGAAAAGTCATCCCCAGGCGCAGTGACTTTCAAATCTAAATGTATTTTGTGCCACGGCGCTGACGGGGCCGGAAAGACCCCGCTCGGGAAACAACTGCAAGCTGCCAATCTTGGCTCTAAAGATGTGCAGAAACGGCCTGACGCCGAACTCCAGAAGATCGTGCACGATGGCCAAGCGAATATGCCGCCTTTTGGAGAGCAGTTGAGCGACGAGGAGATCAGTCAGGTCATTCGCTATGTGCGCGAATTTGGCAAGGCAGCGAAAAAATAGCTCTGGCCGCGTGTGAATTATGCCCGTGGTTTCGCCACCGATAGCTATTGACCGGCCCAGGTCCGGACAGGGTGGCGGTGTGCATCCTCCAGCGTACGGAGGAGGCGGCGATAACGGGCCCGGTGACGGCTCTCCTGACTACAGCCGGCGTCTGAATCGCGCCAGACTGGGTCTGTTATTCGCTCTCGCTCCCATCTCCATGCTGTTCGTGACCTTCACGGCAGTCTATCTATTCCGCCATGTCGCACTGGTGTTCGACAGTCGCACCCATACGTATGTCAGAGAGTGGGTGCGGGTGACCCTTCCGGTGCGCCTGCTGCTAGTCAACACATTCGTGTTGTTGCTGAGTAGTTTCACGATAGAAATGGCCCGCCGCGCAGTGACTCGCGAAATGGCTTTGGCGCCGGTACGCAACATTCCGGGAATCGCTCTGGGCCGAGAACGCGGGGTTCCCTGGCTCGCGATCACGGTCGCACTTGGGCTGCTTTTTCTCGGCGGACAGTGGATGGCATGGAGGGCGCTTGGCGCGCACGGATTCCGCCTGGCTAGCAGCGCATCCAGTTCTTTCGTCTATATTCTCACTGGCTCCCATGCACTCCACTTAGCGGGAGGCATCGTAGTTCTGTTGTATGCCGGCATCATTGCTCTGCTGCATCATCCCATTGAACAAAGACGTATCGTGATTGAAATTGCCGCGCGTTATTGGCATTTCATGAGCGTACTGTGGGCATACATCTTTGCCCTGCTGCAGTTTGCGCGGTAACGCGTCCAGTCTGGTTCGGCGGAGAAGAGACCCTAACCTACTCAGCTCTTGCTCGTCTAAGCTTGTGCGGCTTAGAATCGGCAGTCCATATCTCGGCAGTCGATATCAAGGAGGTTCCTCATGCGCCGAACCGTAATGGTGCTCGCTCTCCCCTTGCTGTTCACCCTAGTTTCCCTCGGACAAACTTCTTCTGCCGGGCAGCCCGCCGTTGGTTTCAGCATCGACAACATCGACAAGACGGCTGATCCGTGTGTGGATTTCTACCAGTACGCTTGCGGGAACTGGCTAAAAAAGACGGAGATCCCTGCGGACCAGTCCGAGTGGGTCAGCTTCACGGAACTTTACGAGCGGAACCTTATCGCCTTGCGGAACATTCTCGAGAAGGCTGCTGCTGGCGGGCCCGGCCGTAGCGCGATTGACCAAAAGATTGGCGATTACTACGGCGCGTGCATGGACGAGAAGGCAGTCGATGCCAAAGGCCTGGGGCCGCTCAAGCCCGAACTGGATCGCGTCGCCGCCGCAAAGGACAAGAGCGCGCTGATCGATGCCATCGCCCGCGTGCATCTGGTCGGGCCGAATCCTTTATTCAACTTCTATTCGTCTCCCGACCTGCACAATGCAGACATGGTGATCGCCTACATGGACCAGGGTGGCCTCACTTTGCCGGATCGGAACTACTACATCAAAGACGATGATGCCAAGATGGTCGAGATGCGCAAACACCTGGTGGAATATGCGACCACCCTGTTCACAATGTCAGGGCAGTCGGCGCAGCAGGCTGCGGACTCGGCGCAAACTGTGTTGCGGATCGAAACTGCTTTAGCCAAGGCTTCCATGGACCGCACACTGCGCCGCGATCCGAAGAATCGTGACCACAAAATGACGCGGGATGCTGCTATTGCGCTCGGGCCGAATTTTTATCTCGCGCGCTACTTTACTGACGTTAACTCGCCCAACTTCTCGGAGATGAATGTAGTCAATCCCGACTTCTTCAAGCAGGTGAACAGCGTCATTGAGTCCGAGCCTCTGGATGCGCTAAGAGTCTACGTACAATGGCATCTGTTGAACGCTGCGGCACCGTGGCTCTCCAAACCGTACGTCGATTCCAATTTTAAGTTCCAACAGGCGCTTAACGGACAGGCCGAGATTCAGGCGCGGTGGAAACGGTGCGTGGATGCAACCGACAACGCATTAGGCGAAGCGCTAGGGCAGAGGTATGTGGAGGAGACATTCGGACCGGATGGCAAGCAGCGCATGCTGAAAATGGTGGACGCGCTCGAGGAATCGCTAGACCAGGACATTCACACTTTGCCCTGGATGACCGAGGAAACCAAGAAACAGGCCAAGGTTAAGCTGACGGCGATCCGAAACAAGATCGGCTATCCCGACGTGTGGCGCGACTACAGCAAACTGTCGATTCAACCTGGAGACTTGATGGGCAATTTTCTTCGCGCCAACGAATTCGAGTCGCGGCGCCAGATCGCCAAGATCAGCAAGCCACTTGATCGCAAGGAATGGGGCATGACTCCGCCTACCGTGAACGCTTATTACAGCGGCTCCTACAATGAAATAGTTTTTCCCGCGGGGATTCTGCAACCGCCGTTTTTCGATAAGAACATGGACGATGGTGTGAACTTCGGCGGAATTGGCGTGGTCATCGGCCACGAACTCACTCACGGCTTCGATGATGAGGGCCGTAAATACGATCCTCAGGGCAACTTGCGCGATTGGTGGACGGAACAGGATGGCAAGGAGTTTGAAACTCGCGCGAGTTGCGTCGCTAATGAATACAGTAATTTTGTTGCAATTGACGATCTGAAGGTCAACGGCAGACTCACGCTTGGGGAAAACACCGCCGACAATGGCGGGGCCCGCATTGCGCTAATGGCTTTGCTGAGGATGATCGAACAAGACAAATCCGGCAAAACAGCGGAAAAGATTGACGGCTACACTCCGGAGCAGCGTCTATTTTTGGGTTTCGGACGGGTATGGTGCGAGAAACGGCGTCCCGAGTTCTCGCGCATGCTAGTCACGGTTGATCCGCATTCCCCTGGACGCTACCGCGTAAACGGAGTGGTACAGAACATGCCCGAATTCCAGAAGGCTTGGGGCTGCAAGGCCGGACAGCCGATGGTGAGTGAGAATATGTGCCGAGTATGGTGAGCACTAGAGTCGCTGCCTGGAGTTTTCGCATTCACGGACAACAGATTACACGCTCTGGTGACCGCCGAAACAACATCCCAGTGTGAACGGCGCTCGTCCTTTGACAGGTTCACAAGAACTTGCAACCGCAACTACTTGTTATGGTCCTTGGGCACAGGCGATCACTTCTTGCGTGTCAGTGTCAAAGGTGCTGAGGTACCATGTTGCGTCCACGTTCCCTCGATCTCAGATCGTTGCGCATCGAGCTTTCCGTCGTAAGCGCCTCCGAGGCTCGCGACGTCGATATGTAAGTCGGATTGGTTCAGGGTAACGGAGTTGATAGCAATTTCGTTCTCGTCCTCATCCACACTGTCCAGTGTGCCGGTGAGCTTGCCATCTTTGTCCGGCCAAATATGGATCGCCACCCGGAAGGCACCGTCTTTGGTGATAATCTTGCCATCCCAATTGCCCAGTACGCCCTGGGTGAACCGGTCAGCGGGGCTGGATACTCGGTCGGGCTCGGAATACTTAACGCGGGCGGTTCCATCCCCCGTCCACCCGGAGCCTTCGTATTCCATGGTCCTCGCCGTACTGGCCGCCACAGCCCGCCCGAAATAGAGTTCCACGATGTGGAGCGCCAGATCGATTCCAGCGCTGAGTCCGCCTGAGGTAAAGATTACCGAATCGCTCTGCACGTAACGCACATCCTTTTGAACCAGGATCTCTGGAAATTCATTTTGGAAGCGAACATATGCGCCATGATGAGTTGTGGCCTTCTTCCCTTTCAACAGACCCGTCTCAGCAAGCCTGAAGGCACCGGTGCAGACGGACATGACGACATCACTCTGAGTGGCCATCTTACGGATCCACTCGATCATTTTCGGGGAGTCTCCCATCTGGGCGGGAATGACCACCACTTTTGCTTGAGGTGCATCGTCGAAGGTGTAGTCGGGGATCACTTGCATTCCACCTGAAACCCGGATGGGTTGCTTGCTGTCAGAGACGGTGTAAAGGTCGAAGACATGTTGATTGTCCATATCCGCGCTACGGGAAGGGACCATGACGTCCTGGAATACTTCCCAAGGGCCGGCAAAGTCAATCATGACGGCGTGCTCTGTTAGAACAAAGGCGACGGGTATCCTTCCCTTGGCCGATGCGGCCAGCCGTGGGGCGGGGGTTGAAGTGTTGTTTGATCCCTGCTGGCAATACGCTATTCCAACCAAAGCCATGCTCAGTAGCAGCAGTAGTTTTATCTTGGTCATCATGCTGGCATTATCCCTGGCGAGTCTGCGGATGGCGAGACCGCTAACTGCACGGAACCGCGCTTCACTGCATAACTGGCTGGTTGGTGCGGCACTAGAATAGGATTCCTAGAATGGTTGGGAACCAAATACGTCCCCCGTTATCGTGGTGGCTCTGGAGCGTATCGCTTTGGTTCGGGATCGGACTGTTTAGTGCGACCCAGGGTGTTTTCACCATGCGGTCGGAGGGAATGCACCACGCGTGGACAGCCCTGTTTGTGACCCTATTCCTTTCCTGGCTGCCCTGGTTATTGGCAACACCGGTTGTGCTCCGCTTAGGCCACCAGTATCCGCCCGTGAGATTGAGACCGGTCGCAACATGGCTAACTCACCTTTTCGCTTGTGCCACAATCGCGCTGGCTTCAGGCGCCTGGGTGGCCGGGCTCGAAGAACTAATGAACCCATGGGCAAAGTCTCCGGGGCCAGAACCGTTCCGATATCTCTGGATCGACAAGCTCTACAATGGGCTTCTGCAGGCGGTGTTCCTGTACACCACGATCCTGGTGGTCGGTTACGTGCTGGACTCCAAAGAGCGACTGGCAAATCAACGAATCGAGACCGCACGCCTCAACGAGCAGCTTTTGACAACACAGCTCCATGCCCTCCGGAGGCAAATCGAGCCACACTTTTTGTTCAACACGCTCAATGCCATCGCTGGCCTCGTGCGCGAGAAAAGAAACGATGCGGCAGTGAGCATGATTGCCAAGCTGAGCGACTTTTTGCGCCGGGTGGTGGAAGATTCTGATCGGCAACAAGTGCCGCTGATAGAGGAATTGGAGTTCGCACAAAAGTATCTGGACATTCAGAAGGTGCGATTTGCCGAGCGCCTGCAGTTCAGCGTGGATGTCCCCGGGGAACTCCTTCCAGCTCAGGTTCCCAGCCTGATTCTGCAGCCCATGGTGGAAAACGCGGTCAAACATGGAATCGCGAAAAGAGTGCAGGGCGGCGCAGTACGGATTGCCGCGTTTCGCTCCAATGGCGTGCTCACTCTCAGCGTCTATAACGACGGTCCGAGCCTGCCTGTGGGCTGGGAGAAGACTCATTCCGGGATCGGGCTCTCCAATGTACGAACTCGCCTGCAAAGCCTGTACGGAGATGGGTTCGAGCTGAGCATGAAGAATCAGGATCGGGGCGGCGTGGAAGTATCGGTTTCCGTGCCCCTTAAGGAGTGATTCGTGCGCCCCGAAGAACCTCCTACAAAGATTCGCACCCTCATCGTCGACGACGAACCCCTGGCCCGCAGCAACCTTTCTGTTCTGTTGCGGCTCGATTCAGAGATTGAAGTGGTCAGCGAATGTGGGTCCGGCGTTGAAGCACTGGCAGGGATCCGCAGCGCAAAACCAGATCTAGTCTTCCTCGATGTTCAGATGCCGGAATGCGACGGCTTTGACGTGCTCGAACTGCTGGGCAGAGATCTACCTCCCGCCGTCGTCTTTGTGACAGCTTACGACCAATATGCGTTGCGGGCTTTTGAGGCCGGAGCGCTCGACTACTTGGTGAAGCCGTTCGACAATGCTCGATTCGATCTGGCCCTCTACCGCGCCAAGCAAAGGATCAGGCGTGACAAGCACTTGCCCAGAAAACTGGAGTGCCTAGCCATCAAGAGTGCCGGGCAGGTCTCGTTTGTGAAAATCTCCGAGATTGACTGGATCGAGGCTGCCGACTACTATGCGTGTCTCCACGTAGGACCACGAACCCACCTCTTGCGCCGAAGCATGTCTGAACTCGAGGAGGAGTTAGATCCGAGCGTCTTTTGCCGCACTCACCGTTCGAGCATCGTGAACCTCAATCGCGTCCGAAGTCTAAAACTCAGTGAGGATGGCGAATATGAGGTGCTGCTGGAAAATAGAATCAGACTTCGGTTGAGCCGGCGTTACCGCAAGCACCTGCAATCTCGCCTCGGCGTTCGCGATTCGCCCTGCCCCTGATGCGTTCACCACACCGATTCACACTCTCCCGACTCAACTCATAAACCTCCAGAAACTCGGGTTGCGCACCCGGAAATCCATTGGCCTCTGTCGCCGATTAGCCCCGACTAATATCTGGGCGCTGCCCACAAATCCGGGATGATGGCTGCCTTATAATAGAAAGATTCGGCAGCTCTCGCGGAGCGGTCTGATGGCCCTGCGGTCGCGGAAATCGCTTCTAACGCGAGCAGCTGCTAGCCGATCCCGGACGAGGGCGTCCGGGGCTACATTGATGTCCCAATTGGACTCCAACGACAGCATTGTGGTGCGTGGTGCGCGTGTCCACAACCTCAAGAACATCGACTTTGAGATTCCTCACAACGCTCTGACGGTCGTGACCGGGGTCTCGGGATCGGGCAAGTCTTCGCTTGCCTTCGACACCATATACGCCGAAGGGCAGCGGCGTTATGTGGAATCGCTATCTGCCTATGCCCGGCAGTTCCTGGAGCGAATTGAGAAGCCCGATGTCGACCACATAGAGGGAATTGCGCCCGCCGTTGCGATCCGGCAGAAGAACACCACGCGAAACCCCAGGTCTACGGTCGGAACCGCCACTGAAATCTACGACTATCTGCGGCTGCTGTTTGCACGGGTTGGAAGAACCTACTGCATGCAATGCGGCATGGAGGTCAAGAAAGATACAGTTGATGAAGTCGCCGAAGCTGTGCTCGCGCTTGGCGAAGGCACTCGGCTGAATGTGCTCTTCCCGCTGCAAGCGCGAACAACAGAACCCTCAGCGGCTGAAACCGCCAATCACGATGAGGTACTTATTGCCACAACTGGAAGTCGTGCCCTTCCCAAACGCGCTGATTCTCCTCAATCTACAAAGGGACGCAAGAAGCGGAAAGGCAGCTCCGAGAATGCGTCGGATGCGGTGAAAGCCCGGTTGTTCGAATTGCGGCAGCGCGGTTTCAATCGTCTGTTCCAACGCGGCCAGATTTTCGAGTTCTCGACACCTGAGTCGCTGCTCGACATCAACTTCGTTGAACCGGTTTTTGTTTTGGTTGACCGGCTGGCGGTTTCTGCCGAGGGGCGCGCTCGTATTGTTGACGCAACGGAAATCGGCTTTCGCGAAAGCGGCGAAGTTATCTTCGAAACCGCTTCACGCGATCAGCCGTCGCAGCAATTGCGTTTCTCCCAACGCTTCGAATGTAAACGCTGTGGCATTCGCTATGAAGAACCCGAGCCGCGGCTGTTCTCGTTCAACAATCCGTTCGGAGCCTGTCCGCGCTGCCAGGGGTTCGGCAACACCATTGACTTTGATCTCAACCTGGTAATCCCAGATAAATCGAAAACTCTGAACGATGGCCCCATTGAGCCGTGGACCAAGCCCAAATACCGCACTCTGGCCACGGAGATGAAACGCTTCGCGCGGCAAGCCGATATCCCGCTCGACGTCCCCTGGTCGGAACTCGATCCTGAGCATCAGCGCCTGATCGTCGACGGCGAAAAACGGTTCCCGGGTGTCCGCGGATTCTTCAAATATCTGGAGCGCAAGAAATACAAACTGCACGTGCGCGTTTTTTTGAGCCGCTATCGGGGATATTCGCTCTGTTCGGAGTGCAACGGTGCGAGATTGCGTCGTGAGGCCAGGCAAGTAACAATCCAGGGAAAGAATATTTGCGAAGTTTGCTCAATGACGGTGGAGGCTGCGGCGGCATTCTTCGACCAAGTCCAGCTATCAGTGCAAGAATCTGATATCGCCGACCGGCTGTTATTGGAAATTCGTACCCGACTACGTTTTCTGATTGACGTCGGGCTGGAATACCTAATGCTTGATCGTCTCACTTCCACGCTGTCGGGTGGTGAGGCCCAGCGGATCCAACTTGCAACATCACTTGGATCGAGGCTTGTAGGCACACTCTATGTCCTCGACGAGCCTTCGATCGGGCTGCACAGCCGCGATACGCATCGGCTAATCAGCATTCTTCATGGCCTTCGCGACCTGGGCAACACGGTGCTGGTGGTCGAACACGATCCCGACGTCATGCGTGCCAGCGACCGCATTCTTGACCTCGGTCCGGGAGCGGGCGAACACGGCGGGAAGGTCATGGCGAGCGGAACCTACGAGCAGATTCTAGGGATTCCTGGCTCGCTGACTGGACGCTATCTCTCGAACGAGCTTCGCATACAAATTCCCGCTAACCGGCGCAAACCTGGCCGGCAGCAGATCACGATTCGCGGGGCCAGGGCTCACAATTTGAAGAATATCGATGTGAGCGTGCCGCTGGGAATGCTGGTTGCAATCACGGGCGTTTCCGGATCAGGCAAATCCACTCTGCTGCACGATGTCCTGTATCAAGCGCTCACGGCCATGAAAAAGCAGACCAACGGCGTCGCTGTCAGCTTCCCTTTTCTCGACGAAATTGAGGGCGACGAGTTTGTCGATGAAGTCGTGCTGGTGGACCAGTCGCCGATTGGCCGCACTCCTCGCTCGAATCCCGTGACCTACATCAAGGCATTCGACGGAATTCGCGACCTGTTCGCGGCGACTCCCGAAGCTCACAAGCGCGGGTTTTCCGCCGGACATTTTTCGTTCAACGTGCCCGGCGGCCGTTGCGAGACTTGCCAGGGGGACGGAACGGTCGTCGTCGAAATGCAATTTCTGGCCGACCTCGAACTGATATGCGAAGAGTGTAAGGGCGCGCGGTTCAAGCCCGAAGTGCTAGAACTCAGGTATCGGGGAAAGAATATTCATGAAGTGCTCGACATGACGGTGCGCGAGGCAATGCAGCACTTTGCCAGCGCGCCCAAGGTCGCGGACAAACTGCGGGTGCTGGAGGAAGTCGGGCTTGGCTATCTTCGCCTGGGACAATCGGCCACAACTCTTTCGGGGGGAGAAGCACAACGCGTGAAACTCGCGGCCCACCTGCAACCGGCAAACGCCGCGGCACGCAAGGGGAACGGAGCGTCGCGGCGCCGGAGGATGCTCTACATCTTCGACGAGCCCACCACTGGGCTACATTTTGACGACATCAGTAAACTACTCTCCGCGTTCCGCCGTCTAATCGAAGCAGGGGGCTCAATTCTCCTGATCGAGCATAATCTGGAAGTAATTAAGACCGCCGACTGGGTAATAGATTTAGGCCCTGAGGGAGGAGACCGGGGCGGATATATTGTCGGAGAAGGGCCGCCGGAGAAGATTGCCCGGTTGTCTGATTCGCACACTGGCAAGTTTCTGGCTCACGTTCTGAACGGAAATGGGGCTTCGCGTTCTAATGGCGACAAATAAAGCGGTGAGACCGGGGATGAGCATAGGAGGCATCGTCACCCTGAAGGCCTTCGCCGGCCGCTACTCGGAATTCTGCAAAGGCGGTGCTTCAGCGTCGCCTCGGGTTGGGAGTGCCAGTGACGCGGCCCTAAAGGGGGCGCTCCTTCACCGGTCGGGTTTTGCCTTGCTTGCGGCTTTTCTTGTCCTGGTCACATTGGCTGTTGCATCTCCTGCGCAGTCCACCGGCAAAACAGTTCGCCACCATCGCGTAGCGGACCAAGATCCCGCAGCGGCTTGGTTGACCGAAGCGGAAACGGACATCGACAAGCATGACTATGCGAATGCTGAGCCTCTGCTCAAGAAATTCCTGGAAGCCCATCCCGACAGTTACTCAGCTTGGTATGACCTCGGCTTCGTCTATCACTCCCTGGGCAAAAGCAACGATTCGATCGCTGCCTACCGGGAGTCGGTTGCGGCCAAACCGGATGTCTTTGAATCGAGCCTGAACCTCGGCCTGGCCCTGGCAGAGGCTGAACAACCGGAAGCGGAGCACTTTTTGCGGGCGGCAACCAATCTGAAACCCAGCTCTGATCCCGGGCAGGGCCGCAAGCGCGCCTGGATCGCACTAGGCCGCCTTCTCCAAACCAGCAAGCCAGATGAGGCCATCAGCGCGTTCCAGCAGGCGGCTATCTCCGATCCGAAAGATCCTGAACCTCATCTGGTCGCCGGCTCTCTGCATGAAAAACAGCAACGCCCTGCGGATGCCGAAAAGGAATACCAGCAAGCCCTCGCCATCGCTCCCGATTCCTCCGATGCTCTCACCGCCCTGACCAACTTCTACATGACCCAGCATCGCTTTGCTGACGCCGAGTCCCTGCTTCGCAAGCTATTGGTGCTCCGTCCCAACGATGCCGGCGCCCACATACAACTAGGACGCATGTTCGCAATTTCTGGCAAGAACGAAGAAGCTGCCATCGAACTCGAAGCTGGATTGAAGCTCGACCCTTCCGACAGCAAGGCCCAGCGTGACTTGGCCGATATTTACTCTGACATGGGAAAGTACGATCATGCCCAGCAACTTTACAGTGTCCTGCTGACTTCCTATCCCAACGATGCCAGCTTGCATCACGGATTCGGGCGGGCCCTTCTCAAGCAGAAGAAGTTTGCCGAAGCCGAGCACGAATTGATGAGAGCGGTGCAGCTCCAGCCCGACCTGGGAGCAGCCTACGGGGACCTCGCCGTCGCCGCGGATGAAAACAAAGACTACCCTCTGGCGATCAAAGCGACAGATCTGCGCGCGAAGTACTTGCCCGAACTTCCCATGAGCTATTTTCTGCGCGCTACCGCCTACGATCACTTGCGCGATCCAAAGCAGGCGGCCAAGTATTATCATCAGTTTCTGGATGTCGCAGGCGGCAAATATCCTGATCAGGAGTGGCAAGCAAAGCATCGCCTGATTGCGATTGAACCCAAGAAATAGAAACGTTGACGAAATGGAAAAGAACGTCGGGTCGATTCTTATTGTTGTGCTGGCGACAAGCATTCTCTCGCTTGGGCGCAGCGAAGAGCCGCTCCAGCAGTTGATTGCTCGTGCAGATGCCGCGCAGCCTGCGCATCAGCCTGACCTTTATGTTGAGGTTGCCGAGCGAGAGCTAAAATCTACAGTCGAGTCTTACAAGGCGAACAAACCCGAAGAGGGCCGCGTTGCTCTCGAACAAATTGCGACCTACGCGGACAAGGCACACGCTGCGGCGATACACACCGGCAAGCGGGTCAAACATACCGAGATCAAGCTCAGGCAGATTGCAACTCGCCTGCGTGACCTGAAGCTTGACGTAGCAGTCGACGATCAACCATTAATTCAGGCGGCGGTTGACAAGCTGGAAACCTTCCGCACCGAATTGCTAAGAAGCATGTTCGGGTCAAAAAGCAATGACTAAACGCCGACTCACTGTTCCCTTGTTGCTGTTGCTCGCCGTTACCTCGGCTGGCCAACAGCACCGATCTGATCCGCTCACCGGCCCGGAAATTGACAAGGTCCGCGACGCTGCCCAGATGCCTGAGATACGCTTGAAGCTCTACGTGGAGTTTGTGCGTGTCCGTCTGGACAAGCTGCAGCAGGCCCACTCCGACACGAAAGCACCCGACCACCAACAGCAGATGCGCAACGCGCTGCAGGATTTCCTCGATGTTTACGATGAACTGGGCGTTAACGTTGATACCTTCGCCGATCGGGGCACTGATATTCGTAAGGCATTGAAGCCGGTGATTGAAGGGGACACAGAATTCGGATCGAAGTTGCGCGCCTTTAAGTCCTCCCTGGCGGGCCAATCCGACGAAGAGAAGAGTTACTCTTTTCTGCTGAGCACCGCCCTAGAAGCAGTAGACGCTGGAGCGAAGGACCACCGCGAGCTTCTTGCCGAGCAAGAGGAAACCTTCAAGCACAAGAAAAAGCCGGAGCATAAAGAGGCAGCGCAACACGCCGAGTGAATCAAGTCATTCGGAATGCAATGTGACCGCGGAACATACATATGCAGCATAAGAGCGCCGTAGATTCGTGCTACTCTTTTTTTGCGTGAGGGAAAGCATCCTAGAAGTGTTCCAGGAAACTTACCGCGAGCTCCGGCCGAGGACCTCGGTCCCGGAGCTCCGGATCGAGTTTTTCAGCTTCGCCAACATCAATAACACCATCCGTCTGCGCCAAGGCAAGTTGCTGGTGCGTGTCTCCGACTTGCTCGAGGGGGCACCCGATCACGTCCTCAGGGCAATCGCGCATATCCTTCTTGCCAAGATGTACCGCGAGCCGGTTGACCGTGAGCACGCTGCGCGGTACCGCCGGTACGTGTCCAGTCAGCACATGTCGCGCAAAGCGCACCTGGTTCGGCAGATGCGCGGCAGGAAGCGCATAAATTCGCCCCAAGGTCACACCTATGACCTCGAGGCCATCTTCGACAGTCTGAACTCGAAGTTCTTCCACGGACTGCTGGCCCGTCCGCAGATGACGTGGAGCGGCGAGGACGCACGCAACCGGCTGGGGCATTACGATCCCGCTCACAACGCCATCGTGGTGAGCCGCGTCTTCGATCACCCGCGAGTCCCCCAGTTCGCGGTGGAGTACATCGTCTATCACGAGATGCTGCACCTCAAGCACCCGGTCAGGCTGCGAGGCAGCCGCAGGTGCGTGCATTCTGCAGAATTCCAGGCCGAGGAAAGAATCTTTCCCCAGTTAGAGGAAGCTAGGGGATTTCTGAAACTCTTGTAGTTTGACGCTGCGCTCCCAGACAGATATTCTTAGAGCAGACTATAGTTGCAACTGAGTTGCAACACGTAAGCTCGGCAGGAGAAGACTTCCGTTGCTCCAAGCTTTCATTATCACTCTGCGCGAAGGTGTCGAAGCTGCCCTGATCGTCGGCATCACGCTCGCCTATCTCAATAAAATCCAGCGCCCGGAGCTCCGCAAGTCGGTTTTTGTGGCGCTGGTCTCGGCTTTTGTCGCGAGCATTGGGGTTGCTATTGGTCTCTCCCGCTTTCAGTTCAATGAAGATCTCTTCGAAGGCTGGGTGATGCTGGCCGCCGCATTCTTCGTCGTCACCATGATTCTTTTCATGATGAAGACCGGCAAAAAGCTGAAGGGCCAAATTGAAGGCAGGCTCGGCACGCTGGCAGGCCGCGGGTCGCAAGTAGGCATATTTCTCTTTGTTTTCCTCATGGTGCTCCGCGAAGGCGCCGAAACGGTGTTGATCCTGTCCGCTGTGTCCCTGAATTCCAGCGCGCTACTCAGCTTCCTGGGCACACTGTTCGGCGTGCTAGCCGCTGTCCTTTTCGGAGTGATGTTTGTAAAAGGCAGCGTGCGGATCAACTTGCAGAAGTTTTTCCGCGTCACCACGGTGATCCTGTTCTTTGTGGCGGCACAATTACTCGTATCGGGACTACATGAGCTGTCAGAGAATGGTTTGATCGCATCTTCGAAAAGAGAGATGGCGATCATAGGTCCGATCGTCCGCAACGATTTGTTCTTTTTTGTGACCATCCTCGCGTTGGCTGCTCTGATGGTGCTTTTCGAAGCCCGGCGGCGTCAGCCCGAACCTGTACCCGAATCCGGCGCCGAGAAACGCAAAGCGTTATGGAGCGCCCGACGCGAGCAGCTATGGATGGTTTCCGTTTACGCCACTTCGTTCATGTTCATGGTCCTTGTCACCGCCGAGTTTATTTACGCGAAAAGCGTGAACGCGCTTTCACCAGCGACCCAGGTCACCTTCACCAACGGCGTTGTCGCTATTCCGCTGGCTCAGGTCTCGGACGGAGACCTGCACCGCTATGCCGCCCACGAAGGCGGAATCGAAATCCGCTTCCTGCTCTATCAGAAACCTGACGGCAAAGTCGTCGCGATTTTCGATGCTTGCGAGATCTGCGGCTCGGTTGGCTTTTTCAAGGGATCGAACGGTCTGGTCTGCAAGAATTGTGCTTCTCCGATCAATGCGCAATCGGTGGGCACCCGGGGAGGCTGCAACCCGGTCCCACTGAACTCGAACGTCAGCGGAGATGCAATCGTGATTCACGAGACTGACTTGGCGGCGAACGCGCGGTTGTTCCAGCAGTAAGTGTCGAGTTGCACACAGAAATCAGGCATCGCGCGAAGGACAGCCGAGAGCCTACCCCGAGCGAAGTCGAAAGGGCGGCTGTCCCCACACGCGATTCAGCGCGGTTGAATCTATGTTTGTACGACTGGTTTACGAGTCATTCCGGCGGCAGACGCGGCGAAAATTGCTGGTCGCTATCGCCGTGACTCTGGGCGCGGCGGTCTCGACTGCCATGATCGCTATCGCTACGGACATCGGCGACAAGATCAGCAATGAACTTCGCACCTATGGCGCGAACCTGGTGGTCACGCCCGAGGAAGACAATCTCGATGTGCAGATTGGCAGTGTGAACCTGAAGCCGGCCGGTAGCGGCGCCTATCTGAAAGAAGCCGACCTGCCAAAGATCAAGGGTATTTTCTGGCGCAATAACATCATTGGATTCACGCCCGAGCTTCCAGCGAGCATTAAGAGCGGAGGGAACGATGTCACGCTCGTCGGGACGTACTTTTCCAAAACACTGAAGTTCGGGACGCAGGAGTTCACAGCTGGCGCACAAACCACGTTTCCATGGTGGAAAGTCACTGGCACTTGGCCGTCCGACGAATCCGAGGATGTTCTGGTCGGCGCCCAAATAGCGGACCGCCTCAACCTTCAGTCAGGCAATCAGGTTGAGATTGAAGGTAAGCTGCATCACATCACCGGTATTCTTTCCACCGGAGGCGAAGAAGATCGGCAGATTGTTGCGCCACTCAGCCTGGCTCAGACGCTCTCCGGAAAACGTGACGCCGTCCGCAAGATCTTCGTTAGCGCGAAAACCAAGCCGGAAGACGCATTCGCCCGGCGCAATCCCAATTCACTCAGTCCCGCTGACCGCGACCGCTGGTATTGCTCGCCGTATCCACAGTCGATCGCATATCAACTTCAAGAGGCTATACCACACTCGCGAGCGGAACAGATTCGCCAAGTTGCGCAGAACGAAGGCAACGTGCTCTCGCGCATCGAAGGACTGATGCTGCTGATCACGCTGGCGGCGCTTTTCGCCTCGGGATTGGCGGTCTCGGCGGCGATGGCGACCGCAATGTTCGAAAGGCGTACTGAAGTCGGCCTGATGAAAGCTCTCGGCGGAGGGCACTTCACACTCTCTGCAATTTTCATTACAGAATCTGTCCTGCTGGCCTGTCTTGGAGGCCTTGCCGGTTTCGCCGGTGGCGTCTTGCTCGCGCGAGAGCTCGGTCGCAGGATCTTCGGGTCCAGCATTGTGGTT
>WNFJ01211432.1_pt2 | contig 17426 bp, 16 predicted proteins | sample 5400461 | NCBI WGS metagenome assembly WNFJ01 (sample SAMN13153349, study PRJNA577476) | soil metagenome | isolation source: 115 cm saprolite on Douglas fir-dominated hillslope | place: USA:California | collected 2013-09-17 | reverse complement strand
TATGCCGATGCAATGGCGAGCGCGAACTCAAGCACGGGGCCGAACAGCCGAGATGGCGACACGACGGGGAGCGCAAACGCGACGCCGAGCAACGCGCCCATCGACGCCAGCGGTCTTCCGACGGCCTTCGTCTTAGACTGCGGCAACTCCGCACCACCGATCGCGTTCAAGCTCCCGTGTTTCGTCACCACGGGCGAGGACGACACCGTGTGCTACGCGCTCGACGACGCCTCGCCTCCCCCGCATCTTGCCTTCGCATTCTGGGAGCCGCTCTTATACCTAGCCGCCCATCGGAACGAGCCCCTCAACCTCGATAGCACCCCGGTGCCACCGGCCCCCGCGTTCTTCGGTCAATTGACCTTCGGTGGCTTGAAGTACGGGGCCATTCGCTTGGGCACCCTCACGGTTTCCCAAGTCGACACTCGAGCGCAGGCGTACTTCGGTCGACTTCAGGGCACTGAATTCGCCAGCACGGCAAGCGCGGGCAGCACCATCGTGTGCACGTCCAACGGAGCCCCCTTCTGGGCCATCTCGGGCACGCGATTGTTTCCGGCTAAGGATCCAACACGTGTCGCATCCATGGCACGCTCTTCTCCATGCCGACAGGCGGATCAGCCCTGCCGTCCCAGGAAGTCGCCCTTCGTGACCGGCACGCCCTTGTGCCGGAGGATCGCCTGGTGTCCGTCTGCGAAGCGAAGGAGACGGTCTTCAACCTCGTTGCGTGCGACAACACCTACGAGGCCGTGTTCGCAAGCTTCCTCCAAAGGCGCTCCGCTCGCCTCGCGGATGTGACGTGCACGCCGTCTAGTGCTTGTGCGCGCTCGCCGCCTGGACGGCCTTCTTTACGTCGTCATAGCTCGGTTCGTCCGTGGGCTTCGTGCTCACCCACGCCCACGACACGTTTCCGTGGGGCTCGATCACGAAGACCGATCGCGTGGCAACCGTGAGCCCGACATTCGCCAAGTTCTCGTAAACGACGCCGTACTTGTTGATGGCTTCGTGTGCATGATCCGAGAGAAGAGCGAATGGAAGATGCTGCTGCTTCTTGAACTCGGCAAGCGCGAACGGCGAGTCGACGCTGATCCCGTATACGGTGGCTTTGAGGCTCTGATACTCGGCGATCGCGTCCCGGAAGGCGCAAAGCTCCTTGGTGCAGACGCTCGTGAACGCAGCAGGGAAGAACACGAGGACGGTGACTTGACCGTGCTCGGGAAAGTTCACCGCCTTGCGTTCCGTGTCAAAGAGCGTGACGTGGGGGGCGTGGGTTCCGATCGAGATGGCCATGCGCGGATCCTCGTGGGGTTGATGAAGGCTCGAATATTGGCACGAACCGAGCCACTCGGGGAGCCGACGGGATCACACCACCCAGTAGGATGACATGGTCGAGAAGCTCGCGACGCAAGGTCCCGACGCATCTTTTGGCGAATCCGTTTTGCCAGGGAGAGCGCGGCGCGATCCGAATCTGCTCGATTCCCAGGGGGTGGTCGACGCGCGCGTCGAACTTCGCGATCGTACCGGCGAGATAATTGCGGACCCCTATCGACAGTTCCACAGGACGATGAGGTCGCCGGCCGAACAAGTGCATGAGGAATCAGCGGCAGCGCCGTGGTGAGACGCATGTCATACCCAGCTGCGAATACGAGCAGAGCGAACCGCGAGTCGGTTGCGACGACGGACAGGCCTCCGCGTCTTTCGCGCCGGCGGTGCCAACATCTTGCCCGCCAATCTCGCCCGAGACGTCCGCGCTCTGATCGCTGCTGGCATCAGCGGCTCCGGTCCCACCGGTACCGCTGCCACCGCTGCCGCTCACTCCCAACGACGTACCCGAGCTCGCTCCCGATCCTCCCGAAGACGCACCCGACGAGCCACCGGAGGAGGAACCCGACCCATTCCCTGACGAAGGCCCGAGCGATCCGTCCGGCGTGCCGGCCCCACCTTGGTTGTTGGGCCACGCTGAGTCGAATTTTCATTGCCGGTCCTGGCGGTTCTCGTAGTCGCACGATGATTGACCTAGAAAGTTAGAACTGCAAGCGCTCCTGCTGGCGGCCCTCGTGGACTCCTGACTTGTCGTGGTGAGAAACTTGGCGTCGGCGCGCCGACGCCTGAGGCCCGCAAGGGCTAGGCCGAGGACGATTACAAAGTTGGCACCTGATTGGCGGCGGTCGCTGCTCGAGACACGAGCGAGCACGCACGAAAGCCCGCCACCCTCGACCGAACCGTTGTCCGGCGGCGGGGTAGCCGCGTCGTTTGCGATCGTGGCATCGGCGCCCGAAGGTGCGTCAGCCTCTTCGCTGGCGTCGATCGCGCCCGCTGCATCGTCCGCATCGGGCGATTGAGCTGCGTCGGCGCCTGAGTCGGCCGCGGCATCGCCAGCGTCGCTACCGTTCAAGCCGGCATCGCCACCGTCACCCGCATCGGCTGCATGGCCTGAGTCGCCTGCATGGCCAGCCTCAGCCGCGTCGCCAGCGTCACCCGCATCGCTTGCGTCTCCGCCCTCTCCGGAATCGCGCGCGTCTGCGCTGGCATCACCCGCATCGCCGGCTTCACCCGCGTCCTGGCCGGCGTCCCCAGCGTCCTGGCCAGCGTCGCCCGCATCGCCGGCGTCGCCTGCACCGGCGTCCGCCGCGACGCAAGTCTCCGTGGTGGTGTTGCACACTGGCGTCGCCGCGGTGCAGGCCATCGAATTGTTGGCCGTGCATTGCACGCACGCATTGCGTGTCGCGTCGCAAGCCGGCGTCGCTCCGGAGCAGTCCCCGTCGACGTTGCACGCCACGCACTTTCCCTGGTTCGCTCCTGCCGTCGCGCAAACGGACGAGCGGCAAACAGTGCTGGCATTCATGCTCGTGCACGACCCGCCGCCATTGGCGTATCCGCAGTTGTTGTCTGTATCGCACACCCCACTCAGGCAAACACGCATGCCATTGGCCATCGTGCACATGCCGCTGATGGGCGCGACGTTCGGCAGGGGCTGGCCGTTGGCGACTTTGGGCGTGCACGTGTTTCGGCTGCACCACTGCATCGCGCTGCAATCGGTGTCGGCGAAGCACACGTTGCCGCACGCGCCCGACGTCGTGTTGCAAATCGAGCCGGCGTGCATGGCCCCGCAGTCCAAGTTGCTTGCGCACTTGCCGCAGCTGCCGGCGCCTCCCCCGGAGAGCACGCAATAGGGGCTTATCGCCGCCGGACAAGCGAGCGTCGCGCCTGAACCGTTGTCGCCGTTGCACGCCACGCAGGTTTCGCTGGTGGTATTGCACACCGGAGTCGTCATCGTGCATGCGGTCGTATTCTGGGTCGTGCACTGCATGCACACGTTGCGCGCCATATCGCACGCGGGCGTCGGTGCGACACAATTCGAGTCGCTCGCGCATTGCTCGCATGTGCCCATCAGCGGGCCGCTGGTGGCGCACACCGTGGAGCGGCACACGGCGGCGCCGCTGGCACCCGTGCACGGTCCGTCGCCGCTGGCGTAGCCGCACCTGTTGTCCGCAACGTCGCAGACCGCGGATACGCAGGCGCGTGACCCGATGGTCGTCGTGCAGATGCCGCCAGGAACGGGCTGTCCGTTGGGAACCTTCGGCTGACACGTGCCGGGCCCGGAGAGATTGTTGCACCAGTTGCCCGCCCCGCATTCGGCGTCATTGAAGCAGGCGTTGGTGCAAGCGCCGGTGCCCGTGTTGCAGAAGGGTCCCGGGTGGGTCGCTCCCGCCGCGGCGCAGTCGGTGTCTGTTGTGCATTTGCCGCAAGCGCCGCTCATCATGCAATAGGGATTGGCCCCGGTCGGGCAGGCGTTGGCTGCTGCCGTACCGTTATCTCCGTTGCAAGCGGCGCACGTGTTGCTGCTCGTGCACACCGGCGCGGTGCCCCCGCAATCGGTCGACGTACCGCATGCCACGCACGCGCCGGAGTTGGGGCCGGTGAGCAAGCAAATGGGGCTGCCGTTCGTGGGGCATTGCCGCGTCGTTCCCCCGCCGAAGTTTCCGTTGCACGCGGCGCAGACATCGCTTGGGGGCGCCGTATCGCACGTGGGGGTTCCTCCCGTGCAGTTCGCCAACTTGCCGGGTGCACAGGCGCCACAGCTGTGTTTGGCGGTGTCGCACACGTTCGTGCCGCTGCAGTCCGCGTCGACGTTGCACGCCACGCAGGTGCGAGTCGCCGGATTGCATGCGGGGGCAGCCATCGGGCAGTCGGCGTTTGCGCTGCAGCCGTTGAAGGCGCAGAAGCCGGTCACGTTGGGCACGGGGGTGGATACAGCGCTGCCGTCGGTCGGACACGCCGCGCCGTTGAGCGTTCCGCAGGCCACGCGCACGCGACCGACCCCACCGTTACCCGCCTGGCCGGCGCACTGCACAGACCCGGCGCCGCCGGAAGCGTTGAGCACAGTGGCGCCCAGCGTCGCCGTTCGCGCCGAGATCAGGATCGCGCCGCCCGCGCCGCCGCCCCCGCCGCCCTCCCAATTGTTGGGCGCGTTGATGGTCCCATCGGCCCCGCGCGCGCTGATGACGGCGCCGTTGGGGGCGCTCACAGTGGGGGCCGCGATGAAGACGGCGCCTCCGCCAGCTGCACCGGGCGGCGAGGACGCTCCGCAGTTGCCGCCGCCTCCGCCCCCGCCGCCCCCGAAGAACAGCGACGTGAGATCAGGGGCGCCGGTGATGGTGCCGCCTTGTCCTGCCGGAGTGCTTCCCTGACCGGCAGTGCCCGCGGTGCCGTAGGCCCCACCGCCGCCGCCCGAGTCGCCTGTCGTACCCTTGATGGGAGGACAGTTCGAGCAGCAAAATAGGATACCGGCTTGGCCGCCGCCGCCGCCGGCGCCGTTGGCCGCGGTCGACACGGCCCCCAGGCCAGCGCTCGACTCGCCCTGGCTACCTGCCTTGGGTATCCCCGGGCACGTGTTGTTTCCACCGTCTCCCGCCCCGCCGCGGTAACCGGCCCCATTTGCCCTGAGGGTGCCCGCGATTGTGACCGAAGCGTTCGCGAGGAATGCGACGATGCCACCGCTCTGTCCGTTCCACGGAGTCGCAGCGATGACCCGCCCGGCCGCGATGTTGACCGTCGTGAACTGGGCGACGCGAACGGCTTGCGCGGCGCTGGGCGCGACACTCGAGTAAGAGGCCAGCAGCGGAAGCGCCAAAGTCAGTGTCGTCGCACCGGCGGCGGCAACCGCTCCGATTTCCCAATTCCCCGCGCCCGTCCCGCGCGTCTGGTGGATGAGCACCCGATCGCCGACGGCGAAACCTGCAGACGATCCCACAGTCAGCGAAGTGGACCCGGCCGTGCCCTGGGCGGTGGTTGCGGTCGTCGGGAACGTTCCGTCCGCCAACGGAGCGTAGGCGCCGTCCGATCCGTTGCCCAAGGGAGCCGTCGCACCGTTGTCCACGCACACGGCGAGCTGCGAAAGGGCACGCCGCGTTTCCTCGGCGGGGCCGCCCGTCTGGGTAGCCTCCGTCGCACAGCTCGAAGCCACGGCTACCAGCGCGAGCGCCGTGACGCACAGAAAGAAATATCTTGCCACTTGCAGTCTACTTTTCATCTTCGCCCTCGATGTGAAACTCGACGCGGCGGTTGTTGGTCCGCCCCTCGGGCGTGTCGTTCGTATCGACGGGCTTCTCGAGGCCCCAACCCGTGCTCGAGAGTCGCGATTTGTCGATGCCGCGCTGCACCAGCCATCTTACGACAGACCCCGCGCGCTGGCCGCTGAGGGTCTTGTTGTAGGCGGCGCTACCCTTGTTGTCCGTGTGTCCTTCTATGCGAAGGTGCGCGATCTCCGGGTGTGTATTGATCACCCCGAGGACGGCATTGAGCACGTCCAGGCTCTCCTTGCCGGGAACGATAGCCGCGCTGTTGGTCGCGAACTTGACCTGCTGCAGGATCTGGATCTGCTTGTCCTTCACGTAGGCCATCGGGCAGCCGTTCTTCTTCGGGTCGGCGTTTTTCGGCCCGGGCGCGTCGGGGCAAGCGTCGTCTTCGTTGGGGATGCCGTCCTTGTCGCGATCGGGATCGGGCGGGCATCCGTTGGTCTTCGGATCCTCGGTTTTGACGCCTGGAGTGTCGGGACAGGCATCTTCGCCGTCGACAATGCCATCTTTGTCGCGGTCCGGCGGCGGCGGTGGACAGCCGTTGGTCTTCGGATCGTCGGTCTTGACGCCAGGCTCGTTGGGGCAGGCGTCCTCGCCGTCGATGATGCCGTCTTTGTCGCGATCGGGCGGCGGCGGCGGAGGCTCCGGCGCCTCTGCGGGCGGGACTTCTTTTTCGGGAATCGCCGGAAACCACTCGATCGCCGCCAGCACGCGCACAACCGGCTCGCCGAACCCGCGTGTCAGCCCGGGCCCGGCGCCGAGGCCAATTCGCCAGTCGCGAGCCACCGTATAGTGTCCGCCCAGCACGGCTTCCAACGCGGTCTGGCGCTTGGCGAATACCGCGTCCGACTTGGTAGCCACCGTCGCGCCGTAGACTTCGGGGCCAATCAGCAGCTTGCGATCGGCAAGCCGGAAGCCGGCGCTCGCGCCGAACACAACCTCGCTTCCGCGTGCGTACGGTCCGAACGAATCGTCCTGGGAATGAAAGACAAAGCCGGCGTTGACCGCGTATGCGAACGGCCCCAGGTCCCCCGCGATTTGTGCGCGTGGCAAGAGCCGGACGCTCCCATCGCCCAAATAGCTCGATCGACTGCCGCTGGGCAGAAAGGCTTGCACTCCGATCGCCGCCGTAGCGGCCTCGCCATAGATACCGAACAAGCGCAGGTCTGCGCCCAGGCGCACGTCGCCAACGCCGGAGGAGTTTCCCGCCGGATACGTGATTCCATTCGACGTGCCGCCCTGGCCCGACTGCCATGCGGCGACGGGAAGGTCGATTCCGACACGAAGACGCTCCCACAAGTTCAATGCCGCGCCGACGTGCACCACGAGCGAATTCTCGACCAGCGCCAGACGGCTCGAGCCGTCGGTGTTGTAGATGACGAGGGGTCGATATGCGTAGTCGCCGACCAGGCCGACCGCCGGCCTAGCGCCGCCACGCAGGTCGAGCGAGTCGGCGGCAAACCAGTCGCTCCCTCGTTCGGAAGGATTGAACCGGTCGAGCGCAAAGCCGCCCGCGGTCTGCGCCTGTGCGCTGCCCAAGGTGAAATAGAAGACAGCGGCGAGACTTCCGACGCGCGCGCTCGGTCTCAATGGATCCCCCTCCTTCGGCCCAGCACTCGACAAGTATCAGGGGAGGCCGGCGCTTGCCAAAGGCAAACGACAGCAACGCTGCCACCAACCGCCGGGCCCGGGGTCCCTCGGACCCTCAAGCGCGTGCGCGGCCGATGCGAGTGAATGCGGGTTCTTTCGCGCTCAGGGAAACGGCGTCGTTGCGTGCTCCTTTATGTACTTGTTCTTGTAGGCGTCATGGCACCGGTCGCACGCGGCCCTGACCGCCTTGAGGTTCTGCTTCGCAGCGGCCGCCGAGCCCGCTTTCGATATGCTGCTCCATTGCGGGTAGTCGCCGCTCGGGGGCTTTCCCGCGACGAAGTCGAACGCCTTCTGGAGCGACGGGTAGTCTTCGCCGGCGCGGGGCGTGCCCATGTTGGGCTTCATCCATTTGCCGAGCGGCGTCTTCGGGTCGGCAGCCGCGACTCCGGCGGCGAGGGCGATGGCGGCGACGAGGGGAATGCAGGTGCGCAGGACGGTTTGGCGCATGTGTTTTGGGTTGGACGTTGGAGGGAGCAAAATTATTGCACGCGCTCGAGCACTCGGCGAATAGGGGTAACAGGGTAGCGGCCGAAGAGCCCACCGATGAGGTCCGCTTCCGACATGCACTCTGAGGACCTCATTTGACATCCTCCTTTGCGTGTCTAACGATGATACTCATGGGTGCAACCGAGCGGGTCAATCTGAATCTACCGGCCGAAGCGCGCGAGCGATTGCGCAGCCTGGCCAAGGCGGCCAAGAAACCGGAAGCCGTTCTTGCGCGATCCCTGCTCGTCGAAGCAATCGAACGCGCGGAGCGAGCGGCATTCCGAAAGCGCCTCGAAGCCTCTCGCACACCTCGGCGCCGCGCTCGTGACCTGCAAATCGCCGGGGCTGTCGAGAAACTCCGTGGCTAAGCGAGCGGACGTCATCGTCACGCTTCGCCGATTGGGGTTCGGAGCCGCAGGTCGACGTGAACACTTCGTTGTCGTTCAGTCCGACATTCTGCAGGGGATCGACACGGTGGTGGTCGCCCCGCTGGACGACAGCACCCCGATGTACGAGAGCGACCCCCTCGTCGTTCCCGTCTCTTCTGCAGAGGCAGGTACACCGCGGGCACAGGTCGTTTTGGTTCATTTGATCTCGGCGGTACGACTCGATCGATTCGAGCTCGCGGCCGTCGGTCGGTTGTCGTCGAAGTCAATGGGTCTAGTGGACGGACTCCTTAGAACGATCTTGCACCTCTGACCAAGCGCACGCTCATCGTACCGGCGCGGAAGGCCACCCTCAGGCCACCCTTTCGAGCAAGCCGCCGCAGTGAAGCATGAGAGGCGAAGGGCAGCGCGAACGGGAGGACTCGTGGAAGAGGCTACGAAGGGAACTTCGGTGCGGCTTCAGCCCCGCGCCCTGCATTTGGCGCTGTGCCTCTTGGCGGCCTGCGGCTCGCGGAGGTCCGTCATCTCGGTGCTCCCGCCGGCGGCGTCATGTCGCGTCCGCACGAGAAGTCGAACATGTCCATCAGGGCGTCGCTGTTGGCGTCGCGTTCGGTGAGCGCCGGAAGATCGAATAGGGCTTCGACGAAGCGCGTGATCGCGGTGTGGTCGTGGACGACGTGTGATGCGTAGCTGCGCCTAGCCCAAGGCGAGATGGCGACCAGGGGCACGCGCGGCCCGAGGTCCCGAAAGCGCCAATCCTCGGGCCCGTGCGTCAGGCACGCTTGTGGGGGCGGCACGTGATCGGCGAAAGCGCCGCACTCGTCGTAAGTCCAAAGGATCGCAAGGCGGGGCCATTCGGGGCTGGCGGTCGCGTGGTCGTAGATCCGTTTGACCCACGCCTCGCCGACCTGCAGATCGGCCGTGGGGTGGTCGTCCTCGACGTTCCCGACTCCGTCGACGAACGCCACGTTGGGGAGGGCTCCCCGATCGAGCGCGTCGAAAAAGTCACGCATCGCGCGGACCCCCGGGTCCTGCGCCGTCCACCCGAGCGCGCCGCTGAAAGGCACGGAGTCCGAGTAGGCGGCCCAGGTGTAGCCCGCATTCATGAGGCTGCGAAAAATCGAGTTCGTGCTCGGGTCTGGAAAGGAGATGCCCGTGTCCACCACGCCGGCGTTGGTGCCGAAGAGGAGAAAGTTGCGCTGCGCGAACGTACCGCTTTCCATGGGCGCGAAATGCCGGTCGCTCACCGCATAGGTGGAAGCGAGCCAGTAGTAAAACGGCAGATCCGAGCTCTCGTACTCGCTCATGACGAAATGGCCGTTGGTCGGCGTGCTGTGCTTGGCGTTCTTGACGAACCCGTTCATCGCTCCGCCGTTGACCGCGGCGCTCATCGATGCCGATTGGTGCGCCGGGTCTACCTCGACGCATGACGTGGTGGCGTGAAACGGCGCGACGTCGGCGCCGTTCTCGTCGGGGTTCACGTAGGATGCGGGCACCGCGTCGACCCCCGGCCGGCCCTGCTCGTGCAGTTTGCCGAAGAGATGATCGAAGCTTCGGTTCTCCTTCATCATGACCACGACATGCCGGATCGGAATCTCCTGAGAGACGGCGGGGGCGATGCCCAGCGTCTGCGAGACACGGGCCCCGGGGCCGAACGCGCAACGGGTACGCTGCTCGGCGAGCGAATCGAGGGGAATCGGAAGGGGACACGACACCGGCGGGTCTGCCGGGGTGACCATCGTATCGATTGGCTCGAGCCCCCAATCGGCCCGGCACGAAGCTTCGCTCAGCGCCGACACGGCGGCGGCAAGCGCACCGAGCATCCGGGCGGCGGTCTTCATTCGATGGGAATCCCGAGAGCCAAAGCCGCCGACCAAGCCAGGGGCGTCAACGTGACGTACGCGATCGAGCTTTCGAGGTACACGGTTCGGTTGCTGTCGCGAGAGACTCTGCCGCCTAGCGCCACCCAGAAGCCCTTGAACAGCGTTTTCTTGGCCTCGAGCAGCGCTTCCCAATGGTTTGCCTCGGTTGTGGAACCGAAGGCGGCCTCGCTCTTCTTGCCGGTCTTTCCGTACAGCGCCTCGACTTCGAGGCGCAGGGACCGGCTCACGTCGTATTGCGCGCGCAGACCCAACTCGAAGTAGAGCGAGCTTCTCGCCCAGCTCGCAGGCGCGCGCAGCGCCTCTTGCGCGAACGCGGCAAGGAGCAGCAAGTGGCGCCCCATCAAGTAGGAACCTCCGACGGAGTCGCGAGTCGCAACCCGACCGGTGTCGCCCGCTAGCCCGTCCAGGCGATTCATCGCATTCGGTCCGCCGGGCGGCGCGGAGGAAATGGCGATGGCCGACAAGGCGAATTGTGCCCCCGTCGCCACGTAGGGGCTCCATACGCTTCGGGGAAGCAGCAGGTAGGCAAGCTCGGCGCGCGAATCCAAGGCGACGCCGGCGAACCCGAAGCCGGGATGCTCGTTGCCTCCGTAGCCGCCGACGAAACCGCCATGAGCGTCCCAATCCAGCAGGAGCTCCCGGCGCGCCAAGCTCCCGATCCCCGTCGACTGCAGGCCCGCGAAGCCCTCGATGGCTTCGCCGAACGCCCCCTCCCCGAACCCACCTTGAACCACGAGGCCATCGTAGGTGGAGCGGTATGGCGTGATGACCTCCTGCGCCGTGGACTCGGCGCGCAGCAAGCCCTCGCAGGAGGCCGACAGGAAGAAAGCCAGCGCCAATGCAGATCTGGAGAGGCGTTGTATGGGATCCACAGCGGCCGCAATACTGGCATCATTGCGGCGATGCCGTCTCGGTCGTCCAGGATCCCACCCGGTCGAGAGTGGAGGCCCCTTGGGGAAGAGCACCGCTACTCTTGTCGGAGCGTGAGCCTGGCCACCACACCCGCGTGATCCGAGGGCCAGAGGCCGGACGGCGTGCGGTCCTCCTGCTCGTATCCGACCCGCTCGACCTGCTCGGGACGCACCGAGCCACGCACGAAGACGAAGTCGATGCGCTCACTGAGGGTGGAGACTGGGTTGAGCAGGTCCGGAACGTGCTGGCAGCAAGTGTAACCGGTCTTACCCGACTGCGTCGCCGCCCAGGCGTCGACCAAGCCGCCCGCGACCAGATTCCCGTACGTCGGCGTGGCATCGAGACCAGCCGGGGTGGCGCTCGAGTTGAAGTCACCCACCAAGACCACCGGCAGCGTCGTCTGTCCGAGGACTCCAAGCAGCTCGGTGCCCTGGGCAACCTGGATCGGGTTGGCGATACCACTCAAGTGGGTCGTGACGAAGCGGAAGGTCGTTCCACCCGCGGTCGCGTCGACGGACGCCCAACCGTCGGGAATTGCAATAGGGCCTACGGCCGTGGGGAGATTGAGCCGCGCGACGTAGTTCTGGCCTTGCGGGTTGGCGGTCGTGAAGCGCTGGTGCGCATCGGTCCGAGCCAGAATGGCTACCCGGTCCGTGAACCGCACGTCGATGCCTAGCGTGCTCGGCGCCTCCACGTCGACGTTGTCGGTAACGGCAACCGCCGTCTAGTGGAGACCTCGGACCGTGAGCTCGTCGAGAAGCGACTGCAGCATGTCGTAGGCGACGGCCGTCGCGGGCGGCACGCCGAACGCCCCAGTACGCCAGAGGGCGACTTCCTGTAGACCGACCAGGTCGGGCTCGGAGTCCGCGATCTCGGCGGCCATAGCTGCCGTGCGCTCGGGGATCTTGCTGGCTTGAACCTGTTGGAAGTCGGTGGCTACAGCCTGCAGAAAAGATGGGACATCCTTGGCCGCGATGGCCTCCCCCACTTCGGTTCCCTGGAACATGTTTTGGGTCAGCACTTTGGGGCGGCGCGTATCGGAAGGCTCGTCCTGAGGCCGCTGGATCCCGGCAAAGCCGCTCGTGAGCAATCGGGGCTCCGCGCTCGCCGCGGTCGCCGCCGTCTCGAATCCATGATTCCCGTCGCTCCCGCCACAAGCGACCAGGACGGACGTGATACCAAACAGCGGGAACGCAGCGAGAAATGCAACTCGAGATGGGTTCATTGGCCTTCTCCTTTTGAGGGGTTCGAACCGCTGCTTGAGCAAGACCCCTGCCAAGCGCAAGGCCTTGTGTTTCGCAGTCATGAGCCCACAAGTCGATGCCGGCCGGCCGTCGAATGCCGACGGACCGCCGGCACCCCACGCCTTCACTGCGTGTGTGGCCCGGCGTTGCTGCGCGACAAGGGGCGCGCTAACTCTTCGGCGGTTCGGAACGCCGGCCCGCGCGATGCTGGAGAGCATCGAGACGGTCCGACAGCGTTGTGCGCGCAATCCCGAGCTCGCGTGCGGCCTTCGCGACAACGCCCCCGGACTGCGCGAGCGCTTGGCGGAGGATGCCTTGCTCGCCTTCGTCGAGTCTGGCGCGATCGGCCTGCATCCGTTGCCAGGCCACGCCGAGAGATGGGGGCTCCGCGTCCGCGACAGCGACCGGTTCGGACCTCGTTTGACCGAGATCGCGTGCCTCGAAGTGCTCAGGCGTAAGGAGCGTTGCCTCCGGATCCCGAGCAACTGCGCGCTCGCGCGCCCTCTCGATCGCGCGCTCCAACTGACGCACGTTCCCCGACCACTCGATTGCTGGCGACAGGAGCAACCTGCGAAGAGGTACCGACAACGTCCACGTCCGAGCTGGATCCACGCGCCGCAGGGTGCCTTCCGCGAGGGCCGAGATGTCTTCGCGCCTCTCGCGCAGGGGGGGCAGCTCTAGAGCAAGCCGGCGAGACCCTCGCGCCAGAACACTTCGCCGAATACGCTCGCGGCTCGGACGATCCGACGCGCTTCCGGCTCGAGTCGCTCGAGTCGCGACTGCACGAGCGCGAGCACCGTGTCCGGCAGCCTCTCGCCATCCCCTTCGGCCACACGGCGAATCAGTTCCTCCAAGTAAAACGCGTTGCCGTCCGCGCGTTCGACGATGCGAGCGGCGGCGTCTGCTGCGAGCTTCTCCCCCAACACGGCACGCACCAATCGCTGGGCAGCCCGCGGAGTGAGCCGGCCAAGCGGGAGCTCCATCTTCTCCAAGCCTGCCCATAGACCCGGGAATGCCTCGTGCACCTCGGGGCGCCCCAGCGCGACCAGCATGAGCGGCTTCGTCGCCAGCGCACGCAATCCATCGCCCAAGTATGTGAAACTCGGCAGGTCCCCCCAGTGGACGTCCTCGAGAACGAGGATCAGGGGTCGCGCCGCGCACTCAAACGCGAGCCATTCGCCGAAGGAGCGACGTAACCACTCGGCCATGATGCTGGGGTCATTGCGGGCGGCGCGAAGCTGGGGGCTCCGTTGCCCCGAGGAGGGCGCGCCCACGAGCTCACCCAGGAACTCGGCGATGCGCGCGGAGTCCCCGTCCTTGCAACGCTCCGTCACGTACGCTCCCAGTTTCGCGTACTGGTCTACCACCGGCTCGCCTTCACGCAGCCCCACGGCGTGACGCACAAGCTGGCGAACCATCATGAACGCGGAGCCGGCGCCTACGGGATCGGCGCGCGCCATTAGAATCGTAGCCCCTCCGCGCGCGCGCGCTCTCGCCAGAAACTCGTATCGCAACCTCGATTTCCCCTGCCCCGCGGGGCCCGTCACGAGCACCGCGCGGGCCACCGACTCTTCGATGCATTCGCGAAGCGTCAGCTCGAGTAACCCCAACTCCTTGTCCCGGCCCACGCACGGCGTACGCTTCCCGAGCAACGTGCGTGGCGCCTCGTCATCGCCGCGGCGCCCGACCAGGGCACGCCCCTTGTCGTCCGATCGGACGTTGAAGCGTTCGCCCAGCAGGCCTTCGGTCACTTCGTCGATCCGGATGCCTGCGGCCATCGACTGCGCAAAGAGCGAAGCGGCTTGATCGATCGCGGCCCCCGGAGCGCCCCCGCCGGTGGTGATCGCGCGCCTGGTGGCCAACGCGATGCGCGCGGAGGGAAATGCTTCAAGGAGCTCCAGCGCGCACGCGGCGGCCGTCATGACCTGCTCGCTCGCCGTTGCGCGGCCGCCCAGCGTGACCAGCAGAGCCCCGTTGGCCAGACGAGCAAGAGATCCACCGTGGCGACTGACCACCTCTCCCACTCGCTGCGGCTCATCCGGAACGAGCGCCAGCATCACGCTTACCATCCGCTGCTCTCCACCGGAGAGTCCCGCGGAGGCGCGCGTCGCCGTTTCGGGCGAGCCGCCGCCAATGGTCCCGAGCGCCTCCAGCTCTCGAACGACTGCGCCCCCATCTGCCGGGCGCGATGTGCGATCTTTCGAGAGCATCCGCTCCACGAGCTCGTCGAGCTCCGCTGCGACAGAGATGAGATTCAACACAACCGAGCACCTAATCAGAGACATCGAGGCGCTTCGCGTGCACCTCGGCGTCGATAGGTGGCTTGTTTCCGGCGGCTCGTGGGGATCGACACTTGCCCTCGCATACGCCCAGCGATACCCGTCACGGGCGTCCGAGATCGTGCTCAATAGCGTAACGACCTCGCGTCGAGCCGAGGCCAAGTGGCTGTACAACGACTTGGCGCATTTGTTCCCCGATGCGTGGGAACAGTTCCGTGGCCACGTTCCGGAGGCAAATGGCGATGGGGTTATCGCCGCGTACGCGGACCGGATGGAGGACCCTGATCCGACCGTGCGCCTCGAGACAGCGCGCGCATGGTGTGCCTGGGAGGACGCCGTGCTTTCGCTCGAGCCCCAAACTGAGGTCAGCCCCTTGAGCAGCATGCCGATCCGCGACATGCTGGCGTTCGTTCGCATCTGCACGCATTACCTTCGGCACGGCGCCTGGCTCGAAGAGGGGGCCGTTATCCGCGATGCGCCCCGGCTTGGCGGGATTCCCGGGGTGTTGATCCACGGCAGGCGCGATATCACCTGTCCGGTCGAAACGGCGTGGACATTAGCCCGTGCGTGGCCGGGCGCTGAACTCGTCGTCGTGGAAGATGCCGGACACCTGCGTAGCGATTCCAAACGCGCGGCGTTGCTCCGCGCGCTCGACGAGTTCGCGCATCGGTGACTACAAGTGGTGCCTAAAAATTCGGGGAGTACCCGCGGATCTCGTGCGGCAGCTCGCGCCCCAACGTCGTCGTGACCGACGAACCAAGCTGTCCGAGATTCTCCTCATCGAAAAAAAGCAAAAGTCGCGGGCCCCAACTCAGACACTTGGCTCGGCAAAATAGTCTACCCGCCGGCGCCTTGACGAGCGCGTCCGGCCAAGTCACGTTAGTCGGGATGTTCATCCCGGTCCTGATGCCCATGGCGACGCCGATGCGCAGCTCTGCGCACGGAGCCGCCGTGGTGTGCCCGGGGTAGGTCGAACACAAGCAACCCTCCCTGCAGCGACGACCCGGACCGCTCCGCAAGAGCCGTCCGGGTCGTTTCGTTTTGTCGTTCCTCGTCTCTTCTCGCTTGCCACGAGGTGTCCAATGCCGCGCACGCTCTACGTCTCCACCGCCATCCCCTACGTCAACGCGCCTCCCCACCTGGGATTCGCGCTCGAGATGGTCCTTGCGGACGCGCTCGCACGACACGCTCGCGCCGCCGGCGAACGCGTTCATTTCGTCAGCGGCACGGACGAGAACAGCTTGAGCAACGTCCGCGCGGCCGAAGCGGCCGGGGTTCCCGTGCGCGAGCTCGTGGACGCCAACGCGGCTCGGTACCGCGGGCTCGACCGGCTTCTCGGAGCGTCCTTCGACGATTTCGTTCGGACGAGTGTCGATCCGCGGCACCTCGCGGCGGTTCACGCGATCTGGAACGCTTGCGCGCGGGCTGGCGACCTGGAGCGGCGAACCTACCGAGGCCTCTACTGCGTCGGGTGCGAGCAGTTCTACGAGCTCGACGAGCTCGACGAAGGCTTGTGCCCTGAGCACCGCAGGGCGCCGGAGGCGGTGGAAGAAGACAATTGGTTTTTCCGCCTCTCCCGCTACGAGCGGCCGATCCGTGAAGCTCTCACGTCGGGACGGTTGCGGATCGAGCCGCGCGAGCGGGCCCGAGAGGTCGAGCAGTTCCTCGCGGGGGGCCTGCACGACATAAGTGTTTCGAGGTCGCGCGCGAGGGCGCGGGGCTGGGGGATTCCCGTGCCGGGAGACCCGGACCAAGTGGTGTGGGTTTGGCTTGATGCACTCGCGAACTATCTGGCGACACTGGGGTATCCATCGGACGAGCTGCAATGCCGCCGGTTCTGGACCGAAGCGGACCGACGCGTGCACGTCGTCGGGAAAGGGATCGCACGCTTCCATGCGATTGTGTGGCCGGCGCTGCTCCTCGCGGCGGGGTTGTCTCTACCAACGACCATTTGGGTTCACGGGTACCTGACAGTCGGCGGTCAGAAGATCGGAAAATCCCGGGGCAACGCCGTCGACCCGGCGGTCATCGTCGAACGATATGGGATCGATGCGCTTCGGTACTTCCTTCTCCGCCACGTCGGACCGAAGCACGACGCGGACGTGGACGACGCACGTATCTCTGCGGCCTACCGCTCGGAGCTCGCCGACGGACTCGGAAACCTCCTGTCACGAACGGTCGCCCTCCTTCGCAGCGCAGCAGCGGCCCGGGTACCACCACCGCCCGCCTCGGGCTTGGACCCCTTGGGAGAGGAGCTTGCAGCTAGAGCCGCGGGGCTCGAGCGCGAGGTGCGCGACGCGGTCGAGCGCTTCGCGCCCGACGACGCATTGAAAGCGATTTGGACCATCGTCGCCGCTGCAAACAAGCACCTGGCGGACACCGCGCCGTGGGCGCTTGCCAAGCAGATCGAGTGTGTCGCTCGCGTGCAAGCGATCCTGCATCACACGGCCTTTGCGCTGGGGGCAATTGGGCGCTCGCTCGTTTCCTTTCTCCCGGCCACGGCAAACGCGATCGTGGAGGCGCTCGCAGCACCGGAACAGCCCGCACCGATCTTGTTTCCAAAGAAGGACCTCGGACGCGCGCCGTAGCGGTCCTTGGCAAGGTCAATGGTTCTTGGGCACAGGACGCGTGTGACAAGGTATGCACGGCCCACCAAGTCTTGCGGGTCGCACGAAGAAACCTGAGCAGAAAAAGGCAGTAGCAGTGACTTAGGACGAAGACGGTATGGTGGTGCCCCCGCGAGCGAAACCGGTCGGGCCGCAAGCAAGCAGGGCTCCCACGCCTGCGGTCACGTTCCAGGACCTGTACCAGGCGCACTTTCGCCTTCTCTGGCGAGCGCTCGTCGCGAGAGACCATCTGCGCTCGCCTCGCAAAGTGCCTCGTATGCTTTCACGCACATGTGCCTTGTTGGGAATTCTCGGCGCGATCGCTTTCGGTTGCGGTGGAACCTCGACTTCCCCTGGAAACGCGAGCGCCGGTGCGACGGGAGTCAACGCCGGCACGGCGGGGGGCG
>WNFJ01114355.1_pt1 | contig 17427 bp, 17 predicted proteins | sample 5400461 | NCBI WGS metagenome assembly WNFJ01 (sample SAMN13153349, study PRJNA577476) | soil metagenome | isolation source: 115 cm saprolite on Douglas fir-dominated hillslope | place: USA:California | collected 2013-09-17 | reverse complement strand
TCGCTGCGCTCGCTCCTCAGCATGAGGTCTTTGTTGCAGGTCGAATCTCAGTGATTCCGTTCTCGTCGGAAAGACTCTAGGCTCCGGCAACTGCGTGGTCGGCTTCATCGGCAATGTGGCGATAGAGGCCAAACAGGTCAGCTTCGGCGAGAGGCCGGAAGCTGATCCTAAACCTTTTCATTCCGGCGGGCTTTCGATCGCCCGGCGTGATGTGCGCGCAGACGCTTGAAGACCTTGTCGGCCGATAGGTTCGGGCGCGGGTCAGCCAGAGATTCGTCGACGCGCTGGCGTAGCCAATCGTTGACCGCCGCCTCTTCGCGGTCGAGAGCGCGCAAAGCGGCGCGCATTACCTCGCTCGCCGAGGCGTAGGCGCCGGATTTCACCCGCGCCTGGACACCTTGCTGAAGGTCGCCAAGGGTGACGGTAATCGGTCGACTGGCACGAGGCATGGCTGGCAGCTCCTGCGGATATGACACTGTCATACTAGGAATCGGCCAGTCTTTTCGAGACTTTGTCGGGGTGTGGCCGTGCGCTGCGACTTGGCCAGGCACTATCTGGCTGACACGACCTGCGGGCCGGCGGCACGCCCATACAATGTCGCGGCAAGCAGCGGTGATCCTTGACGGCAACATGCCATTGGACGGACCCTCTCCAACGCAAACGCAATGGGAGAGATTCACGTGCTGCGGGCAATTCTGGTCGTGACGCTCCTGGCCACGATGTGCGCGCAGGCGCAGGCGCAGAGCTACGAGCAGCTCGAGAAATGGTGCCATGACGACAAGGCCACCGACGACCAGACCATCCAGGGATGCAGCGCCGTCATCGCGTCGGGACGCGAGAGCGGCGAAAAGCTCTCGCGGGTCTACTACGATCGCGGCCTTGCCTTCCTCGACAAGAACCAGCTCGACCCGGCGATCGAGGACTTCGACGAGGCCATCAGGCTGAACCCGAAGGATGCCGACGCCTTCAGCGCCCGCGGCGATGCCCACCGACTAAACCGCGACCCCTTTCGTGCGACGAACGACTATGACAGAGCCATCGAGCTCAAGCCGGACGATGCCGGCGCCTACAAAAGCCGCGGCTTCGTCTATGCCGAGACGAGCCAGGACCTCCGCGCGATCGAGGACTACGACCAGGCCATCAAGCTCGACCCGACCGACGCAGACGTCTTCAACAATCGCGGCAACGCCCACGCCAACGAGAAAGAGTACGACCTCGCACTCCGGGACTTCGACCAGGCCCTCAAGCTCAAGCCGGACTTCGCCCTCGCCTTCAATAACCGGGGCCTCGTCTTTGACAATCTGGGCCAGACCAGCCGCGCGGTCGAGGACTACGACCGGGCGATCGCGCTCGACCCGAACTATGGCGAGGCCTTCAACAATCGCGGCATCGCCGACCTCAATCTCGGCCGGCTCGATGCCGCCATGGCCGACTTCAACAACGCGCTCAGGATCGATCCGAAGAAAGCCTCCTCGCTGTTCGGTCGCGGCGTCGCCAAGCGCAGGATGGGCGACACGGCCGGCGGCGATGCCGATATCGCCGCGGCCAAGGCGCTCAGCGCCGACGTCACCGACGGCATGGAAGCGGCGGGCGTGCGACCCTGACGTCCTGCTTGAAGCGAAAACGGGTGGGTCGTTTCTACGGGAATTTCAGCCAAGGTCCGCCGCCGAGAAGAGACGGATGCCGCTTCAACATGCGCTGCGTGAACGGACTGAAGCCCGCGCTGCTGAGCGCCTGGTCGACAATGGCGAAGGTGCTGGGCAGAACGCCCGGCGAGCGTGTTCCCTGCGATGCCTTCCAACGCTGGAAGTCCGTTACGGGATCTCCGCTCACGATTTTTTTTCCTCCGGTTTTTGCGTTCAAGGTCGTTTGCGCGATGAAGGCCAGCATGACCGGAAAGTCATCGGCATTCGCGGCCGACGCAAACCGCGTGAGCATTGAGTCCGCGGTCTGTCCGGCCGACTTGGCGAAGGCGAGATAGAGGACGAGGAAATTGTTGTTGCTCTTGTTGATATCGGCGGCCAGATGACCGCCAAGCCCCGTGAACACGCCGACCGAGCATTCGCCGACTTTGGGCTTGCGACCGTGATCGAGGAAAGGAAACTCCAGCGTCGCGCCGCCATCGAGGCGTATGCCCAGCACCATGTCATTCAGGTGAAGGCTGGTGACGGCTTCGAGCCTCAGGGAGAGCGCTGCGTTGGGCACCTGCGTCGTGGAGTCGGGCGGTAGAAAGGCCCGTTGGTCCCAATCCGGGAAGGCCGTATTGACCCTGGCCGGAAAGCCCGACACGTAGTAGCCCTGCCCTGGCTCGTAGATGGATTGAATGATCGGGAACGCTCCGTAGACGTCTTCGAGCTCAGGTTTCTGGTCGTCCAGCTTGGGCCTGCGGGGCGATGCTGTCGGGTGGTCCGGTTCCTTGAACGGCCTTTTTCCACGCGCGTCTTCGGGCGTCAGCGAAGACGGCCCATACCAATACCAGAATACCTTTCCGAAGTTCTTGGGCCTCTTCGCCGGGTCGTCGTTCCAGAAAACGGCCGCTTTCTTCATCGCCTCCTTGGCGTCCGCGATCTCCTTGTCGAGCGCGGCCATGGCCGCCGGATCGGGTGGCGCGGGAGGTGGAGCCGTCGGGCCGGCAGGTGCCTTTGCTTTTGCCAGGATATCGGCCTTCTTCTGCTCGAGATCGTCGAATTTCTTCTTGGCGTCCTCGTACTGCTTTTTCTTGGCCGCGTTTTGCGCCGGGTTCAACCAGCCTCCGTTCCACAAATTTTCCTTTGGGCTGACGGCCGGGTTGTCGGACGGGCCGTAAGCCTGAGGCTCGCCGTCGATATCGATGTTCACGTTGCAACAATAGGCGGATGCTTTCACGCCGCCCGGTCCGGAAAAATTGACGGCCATCAGCTTTTCGAAGGTGTTGCCGCAACCGAATCTGTCCGCCGCGCGGCTCGGAACAATTGCTTCAACCATCGCGCGTACCTCCACAATTGACCGCCGATTGCATCGTCGCCTATTCATGGGACGGAACAATGGCAATCGCCGGCCGACCAGCGACTAGCGCCGTGTCGCAAACCGGATAGGGCGAAGCCGCTCGGCGGCGCGTATTGATGCCAAGCGCCGAAAGTACAGTTTTGTCAGCCCCTTACCGCATGGACCTGCGAAGTCGGGCCGGCGAACTGGCAGATTGCGGGTTTTCAACGCCACGGCGCGGGGATACTTATCGCTCCGATGACCATTCCACGCCGGCAATCCGAAATCGTGAAACTGGCCCGCTCGCTCGGCCGGGTGACGGTCGACGATCTGGCGCGCCGCTTCGAGGTCTCGGCGCAAACCATCCGCAAGGATCTCAACGACCTCTGCGGGAGCCGGGCGCTCACCCGCGTGCATGGCGGCGCGGTCGTGGCGTCGGGCGTCGAGAACCTCGCCTATGCGGCGCGCCGCTTCGTGGCGGCGGCCGAGAAGCGGGCGATCGGTGCGGCAGCGGCGGCGCTGGTGCCCAACGGCTGCTCGCTGTTCATCAACATCGGCACCACGACCGAGGAAGTCGCGCGCGCGCTGTCCGCGCACGAGGGGCTTCTGGTCATCACCAACAACCTCAACGTCGCGATGCTGCTCTACCCCCATCCGCGCATCGAGGTCATCGTGGCCGGCGGCTCGGTGCGCCGCGCCGACGGCGCGGTGGTCGGCCAGGAGTCGAACAACCTCATCCAGCAGTTCAAGGTCGACTACGCCGTGGTCGGCGCGTCGGCGATCGACGAGGACGGCGCCCTGCTCGATTTCGACTACCGCGAGGTCCAGGCGGCGCAGGCCATCATCGCCAATGCGCGCCATGTGATCCTGGTGGCCGACAGCACCAAGTTCCGCCGCACCGCGCCGGTGCGCATCGGCCATATCAGCCAGGTGCAGACCTTCGTGACCGACCGCGGCTTGCCCGCCCGCGTCGCCAAGATCGCGCAGGACTGCGGCGTCACCATCATCGAGGCCATGGATAAAGCCCCTCACCCGCCGGAGGAGCCGAGCCGGGATTATCCCCAGGCCGCTTCCTGAGGGCGTACCAGCCCATAGCTTGCTTTCGTCTGTAGTTGCGGATTTAATCGAATTCGAAAGTAAATCGCTGGATACGAAAGTCATCCGGCGAAAGGGGAAGCGTCTTTGAGCCCGGTTCCCGGACTGGTGGTCGCTGACGTCGGGACTGAAGACCGTGGCATCGCCCGCGATGCCTGCGGCAGGCGACGCCCATGACCGTCGCCCTGGAAAACGCGACGCGGGTCGTCGGCGCCGTTCCCTTCATAAGAGACGTCTCGCTCACGCTCGAACCGGGAACGCTGAGTGTTCTTTTGGGCCCGACGCTGCTGGCCGGCCTCGATCCGCCGACCACGGGTCGCGTCGTCGTGAACGGCAAGGACGTGACGGGCATCGACGTCCGCAAGCGCTCGGTGGCGATGGTCTACCAGCAGTTCGTCAACTATCCCTCGCTCACCGTCTTCGAGAACATCGCCTCGCCGCTTCGGGTGCAGGGCCGGCCGAACGAGGAAGTCGAGCGCCGGGTCAGCGAGGTCGCCAGCCTGCTGCGGCTGCAACCCTATCTCGACCGCCTGCCGCTCGCCTTGTCGGGCGGCCAGCAGCAGCGCACCGCCATCGCCCGCGCCCTGGTCAAGGGCGCCGATCTCGTGCTGCTCGACGAGCCGCTGGCCAATCTCGACTACAAGTTGCGCGAGGAGCTGCGCACCGAGCTGCCGCGCATCTTCGAGGTGTCGGGCGCCATCTTCGTCTACGCCACCACCGAGCCGTCGGAGGCGCTATTGCTGAGCGGCCGCACCATCTGCCTGTCGGAGGGCCGCGCCCTGCAGGTCGGCGGCACGGCGCGCGTCTATCGCCGGCCGGACAGCCTCCGGGTGGCGGAGCTGTTCTCCGATCCGCCGCTCAATACGGTGGGCATCGAGAAGAAGGACGGCTCCGTCGTCTATGGCGGCGGCGGCAAGGCGCCCGCCAACGGCCTCTATGCCGGACTGGCCGACGGGCCGTACAGCGTCGGCTTCCGCGCCCACCAGCTCGCCCTCGCCGACGGCAGGGCCGGCCACCATCTTTTTCCCACGACGGTGGCGCTGACCGAAATCACCGGCTCCGAGAGCTTCGTCCATCTCAAGCGCGATGGCGCGAACTGGGTGGCCGTGCTGCCCGGCGTCCATGAATTCCCGCCCGGCCATGCGCTCGAGGCCGCGCTCGATCCCAACGACATCTTCGTCTTCGCCCCCGACGGCCGGCTGGTTGCCGCGCCCAGGCCGGCGTGAGGCGCGCGCGATGGCCCGCATCGACCTCATCGATCTTGCGCACGCCTACGGCGGCCCCGATGCCGATCCGTCGACCTTCGCACTGAAGCCGACCTCGATGACCTGGCGCCAGGGCGGCGCCTACGCGCTGCTCGGGCCGTCGGGCTGCGGCAAGACCACGCTGCTCAACATCATCTCCGGCATCGTCCGGCCATCCCGCGGCAAGGTGCTGTTCGACGGCCGGGACGTCATGGCGCTCACGACCCAGCAGCGCAACATCGCCCAGGTGTTCCAGTTCCCGGTGATCTACGACACCATGACGGTGGGCGAGAACCTGGCCTTCCCGCTCAAGAACCGCGGCCTGCCGCGCGCCCAGATCGAGGCGCGCGTGGCAGAGATCGCACGCCTGCTCGACCTCGGGCCGGTCCTCGCCCGCAAGGCCAATCGCCTCTCGGCCGACGCCAAGCAGAAGATCTCGCTCGGCCGCGGCCTGGTGCGCGCCGACGTGGCGGCCGTCCTGTTCGACGAGCCGCTCACGGTGATCGATCCCGGGATGAAGTGGGAGCTGCGCTCGAAATTGAAGGTGCTGCATCGCGCGCTCGACCTCACGATGATCTATGTCACGCATGACCAGACCGAGGCGCTGACCTTCGCCGACACGGTCGTGGTCATGCACGAGGGCAGCGTGGTGCAGACCGGCACGCCGGAGGAGCTGTTCGTACGTCCCGCCCACACCTTCGTCGGCTACTTCATCGGCTCGCCGGGCATGAACGTGCTGCCGGCCAAGGTGCAGGGTCGCCAGGCCCGGGTCGCCGGCCATGCGCTCAAGCTCGTGCGAAGCTACGGCGAGCTGCCGGCCGGTGCACGCATCGAGATCGGCATCCGCCCGGAGTTCGTGCGCATCGCCGCACCGGCGCCGGACCTGCTGACGGCCGAGGTCGAGCGTATCGACGATCTCGGCCGCACCCGCTTCGCCCGGGTGCGCGTGGGTGATCTCAGGCTGGCAGCGCAGGTGCCGAACGGGCAGGCCGTCACCGAGGGCGCGGCGGGCCTGATGTTCGATCCGGCGCAGATCCACGTCTACGCCGATTCGCGCCGCGTCGAGGGGGCGGCGTGATGGCAAAGATCACGAACCAGAAAGCCTGGCTCCTGGTGCTGCCGGTGTTTGCCCTGGTGGCGTTCTCCGCCGTCATTCCACTGATGACGGTGGTCAACTATTCGGTACAGGACACGTTCGGCAACAACAGCTTCTTCTGGAACGGCGTCGGCTGGTATCACGAGCTGCTCGATCCCTCGACCGAGCTGGGCGGCCGCTTCTTCGCCTCGCTGTGGCGCAACCTCGCCTTCTCGGCCATCGTCCTGGCGATCGAAATACCGCTCGGCATCGTGGTTGCGCTCGCCATGCCGCGCGAGGGTTGGGGCGTCGCCTTCTCGTTGGTCGTGCTGGCGTTGCCGCTGCTCATCCCGTGGAACGTCGTCGGCACGATCTGGCAGATATTCGGCCGCTCCGACATCGGCCTGATGGGCTGGACCCTCAACCGGCTGGGCTTCGACTACAATTACGTCGCCAACCCGATCGACGCCTGGCTCACCATCATCGTCATGGATGTCTGGCACTGGTCGAGCCTCGTGGCACTGCTGTGCTACGCCGGGCTGAAGTCGATCCCGGAGGCCTACTACCAGGCGGCCAGCATCGACGGCGCCTCGCGCTGGGCGGTGTTCGCGGCGATCCAGCTGCCGAAGATGCGACACGTGCTGGTGATCGCCGCCCTGCTGCGATTCATGGACTCCTTCATGATCTACACCGAGCCGTTTGTCGTCACCGGCGGCGGCCCGGGCAACTCGACGACCTTCCTGTCGATCGAACTGGTGAAGCTGGCGCTCGGCCAATTCGATCTCGGCAAGGCCGCGGCCATGTCGATCGTCTACATGCTGATCATCATCATCGTGTGCTGGGTGTTCTTCACGGTCATGACCAACGCCGGCCAGGACCGCCAATCTGGGACAAGCGGGCCGGCCGGGAGCGAGCCGTGATGTACACCATCCCCGGCCGGCACGTGATCCTGGCGCTGTTCCTCGTCTTCCTGCTGCTGCCGATCTACTGGCTCATCAACATGAGCTTCAAGACCAACGTCGAGATCACGACGACGATGACGCTGTGGCCCGAGCAGCCGACGCTGGACAACTACAAGGTCATCTTCACCGACTCGAGCTGGTACTCCGGCTACATCAACTCACTGAAGTACGTCGTGATCAACACGATCCTGTCGATCACCTTCGCCCTGCCAGCCGCCTATGCCTTCTCGCGCTATCGCTTCCTCGGCGACAAGCATCTGTTCTTCTGGCTGCTGTCGAACCGCATGGCGCCGGCGGCGGTATTCGCGCTGCCCTTCTTCAATCTCTATTCCGCGATTGGCCTGTTCGACACGCCGTGGGCGGTGGCGCTGGCGCACTGCCTGTTCAACATTCCGCTCGCCGTGTGGATCCTCGAGGGCTTCATCTCGGGCGTGCCGCGCGAGATCGACGAGACCGCCTTCCTCGACGGCTACTCCTTTCCACGCTTCTTCGTGAAGATCCTGATGCCGCTGGTCGCCAGCGGCGTCGGCGTCGCCGCCTTCTTCTGCTTCATGTTCTCGTGGGTCGAGCTCCTGCTGGCGCGCACGCTCACCTCCGTGAACGCCAAGCCGATCGCCGCGACCATGACCCGAACCGTGTCGGCGGCCGGCATGGATTGGGGCGTGCTGGCGGCGGCCGGGGCGCTCACCATCCTGCCCGGCGCGGTGGTGATCTGGTACGTGCGCAACTACATCGCGCGCGGCTTCGCGCTCGGCCGGGTTTGAGGAGGCGCCCGTGGAAGACATCGCCTGGATGGCCTGGACGCCCGCAACCGCCGCCTTCTTCGTGGGCCTGGGCCTCCTGCTCGCCACCATGACCTGGCTAGCCCGCACCCGGCCGGAAGTCGAGCGGGTCGGCGTCCTCGGCATTCCGACCACGCGCGGCGACAGGCTGTTCCTGTCGCTCGTGCTCGCCGCCGTCATTCACCTCGCCTGGATCGGGCTCGTCGGCGTCCAGCCGATCGCCGTGCTGCCGATCGGCGAAGGCATCGAATTGTCGAGCCTGTGGCTCGCCACAGCCATTTCGTTGGTCGTTGCCGTGGTCGCGTTCCGTACGGTCTAGGCCGGCGAGATCAAGCAGAGCCGGGCCAACCGGACATCATTGCGATTTTCCATTGCAATGGAGGAAGCCATGAGACGCACGACTGTCAAGGTCCGTCTATCGACGATGGCCAGCGCCATCGCCATGACGGCTTGTTTGGGGGCCATCGGCGCCCCGGCGTACGCCGACGAGGCGGCGGCGAAGAAATGGATCGATACCGAGTTCCAGCCTTCGACGATTTCCAAGGACGAGCAGATGAAGGAGATGCAGTGGTTCATCAATGCCGCGAAGCCCTTCGCCGGCATGGATATCAGCGTCGTCTCGGAAACCATCACCACGCACGAATACGAATCCAAGGTGCTGGCCAAGGCATTCACCGAGATCACTGGAATCAAAGTGAAACACGACATCATCCAGGAGGGCGACGTCGTCGAGAAGATCCAGACCCAGATGCAGTCCGGCCGCAATATCTACGACGGCTGGATCAACGATTCGGACTTCATCGGCACGCACCCGCGCTACAACCAGACCATCAACCTGACCGATTGGATGGCGGGCGAAGGCAAGGACGTGACCCTGCCGACGCTCGACGTCGACGACTTCATCGGCAAGTCGTTCGGCACATGGACCGATGGCAAACTCTACCAGCTCCCGGACCAGCAGTTCGCCAACCTTTACTGGTTCCGCTACGACTGGTTCACGCGGCCAGACATCAAAGCCAAGTTCAAGGCCAAGTACGGCTACGACCTGGGCGTGCCGCTCAACTGGTCGGCTTACGAGGACATCGCCGAATTCTTCACCAACGACGTGAAGGAGATCGATGGGGTCAAGGTCTATGGACACATGGACTACGGCAAGAAGGACCCATCGCTCGGCTGGCGCTTCACCGACGCCTGGCTGTCGATGGCAGGCAACGGCGACAAGGGCATCCCCAACGGCAAGCCGGTCGACGAGTGGGGCATCCGCATGGAGGGATGCCGTCCGACGGGCTCCTCGGTCGAGCGCGGCGGCGACGTCAACGGTCCGGCGGCGGTGTACTCGATCGTCAAGTACGTCGATTGGCTGAACAAATACGCCCCGCCCAACGCGCGCGGCATGACCTTCTCGGAGGCGGGTGCGGTTCCGGCCCAGGGCAACATCGCCCAACAGATCTTCTGGTACCCCGCCTTCACCGCCGACATGGTGAAGCCCGGCTTGCCGGTCGTGAACGCCGACGGCACGCCGAAATGGCGGATGGCGCCCTCGCCGCACGGACCCTACTGGAAAGAGGGGATGAAGCTCGGCTACCAGGACGCCGGCTCGGCGACGCTGCTCAAGTCGACGCCGCTCGACCGCCGCAAGGCGGCCTGGCTCTACCTGCAGTTCATCATCTCCAAGACGACGTCGCTGAAGAAGAGCCAGGTCGGCCTCACCTTCGTTCGCGAAAGCGACATCTGGGACAAGAGCTTCACGGAGCGCGCGCCCAAGCTCGGTGGCCTGATCGAGTTCTACCGCTCGCCGGCGCGCGTGCAGTGGACCCCGACGGGCGTCAACGTGCCCGATTACCCGAAACTGGCGCAGCTGTGGTGGCAGAACATCGGCGATGCGTCGTCCGGTGCCAAGACGCCGCAGCAGGCGATGGATGCTCTGGCCGCCGCTCAGGACTCGGTGCTCGAGCGCATCGAGAAATCCGGTGCCCAGGGCGCCTGCGGTCCCAAGCTCAATCCCAAGCAGACGGCCGACTACTGGTACGCCAAGGCCGAAAAGGACGGCACCATCGCGCCGCAGCGCAAGCTGGCGAACGAGAAGCCCAAGGGTGAGACGATCGACTACGACACGCTGATCAAGTCGTGGCCGGCGACCCCGCCCAAGCGCTGACGACCGGACTTCCTTCCTCCCCAGCGTGGAACCCGCGCCGGGGAGGAAGATCAAGTCACGCGGAGACGACACGAAGGTTGGTGAATAAGCCGCGAGATCCGTCGCCGACAAAGAGCCCGACGGGTCCGCGCCGACCTGCGTAGTGCAGGTTGTCCACGGTCAGCACTTCGACGCCATCCACCAGCGCCCGGAGGTGCGCGCCCTGGACTTCGAGCCGACGCCGGTGCCAGCGACCGATGGCGATGTCGGCGCCTTTTTCGTAGCGGCCGGGAAACGCCTCGCGCGACACGTCGAAATGGAAATCCGGATGGGCCACGTACTGGACGGCCCGGTCGATGCGCAGCGGCGGAGGCGGCGGCGCGTTCAGGCGCCCATTGGTCATGCGCAAGTACACCGTCTCGTGGGTTTCGAAATCCGGGCCGATGTGGAATGACAGGCCGGCAAAGCCACGGTCGTCCGGAGCGCCTCGGCCGGTCAGCTCCGCGCCGATATCGGCTTCGATCACGCCGTCGGTGAAGTCGCGATGCGCGATGGCAAAGCTCGGGCCGTTGCCGCTGCGCGTCTTGTCGAGACGGCCTTTCTGTTCATCGTCCGTCAGCTCGAGGGCCAGGCAGTCGCGCCCGTTCCAAGAGCGGCGCGACGTCGTGACCAGATTGGCGGCAACCGGCTGCGGCACCGCCGCTTCCGCCCGGCTGCCAGCGGACAGGAAGACGGCGCCCAGCGCCGTAGCGGCAGAACCCTGGATCAGGCTGCGGCGGCCCAACGCACTGAAATGGGACATCTTTCACCGCCCTCTCATTCGGTTTCATCGCAGAGAAGAAGACGTTAGGATCGCGCCGGGTCATCGACCAAATTCGTAATTGAGATTGCTCATGAATGAAATCGATTTGAAGCGCTTCGACCTCAACCTTCTCGCCGTCTTCGAGGTGCTGATGCGCGACCGCAGCGTCACACGGGCGGCCGAGCGGCTGGGGCGGACCCAATCGGCCATCAGCCATTCGTTATCGCGATTACGCGATCAACTGGGCGATCCGCTGCTGATCAAAGGTGGCAGGCGCATGGAGCCCACCGCTTTCGCGCTGGAGTTCATCGAACAGGCGCGCCCTCTGCTGCGGGGCATCGAGCGGGTGCTGTCGCCACGGCACAGATTCGAGCCGGCGCGTTCGCGCCGCGTCTTCCGGCTGGCGGCGCCTGATTTTGCGCTCGCCCTGTTCACCAACCTGCTGGCGGATCTGCGCGCCGAGGCGCCCGGCGTTTCGGTCGAATGGACGGGCCCGCGCGAGACCATGCTGCTCGAAGTCGCGGAGGGACAGGTCGACATCGCCATTTCTCCCGCCCGGCTGCGTCTGCCGGCGGGCGTCGTCGGTGAGGATATCGGGGCGCTGGAATGGCGTTGCTTTGCCAGCCGCGGCCACCCGGCGTTTCAGAAATGGGGCGTCCGGGCCTGGACGCGCTGGCCGCACCTGGTTGTCCGCGTGGGCGATCAGCTCGAGAGCCCGGTCAATATCGCAGCCGCTGCCGCGGGCCTCAGGCGAACGATCGCGGGATGGGTGCCCAACTTCTCGGCCATCGCGCCCGTCCTGGCCGCCTCCGACCTGCTGGCCACCTTGCCGGCGCCGGCCATGGCCGGCACGCTCCGTCCCTTCGGTCTCGAGTCCAGGCGCGTGCCTTTTGCCATCGATCCGATCCCGCATGTCATGCTGTGGAGCGCCGCGCGGGCCAAGGATCCCGAGATCGCCTGGTTGCGCAATCGGCTTCGACCGCTGGCGAAGAACAGGTTTACAAGTCTCGCCGGCTGAGGACGCAACGGTGGATCAGAAATCCCGGCAACGCCGCCAGATGCGGCTCGGCGTCTTCGTGCAGACGCCGGGCCATCACGTCGCGGGCTGGCGGCATCCCGACGCTATCGCGGGCGGCCCCAATCTCGAGCTGATGAAGCACATCGGCACCACCGCCGAGCGCGGCAAGTTCGACATGTTCTTCCTGGGCGACGGCTTCGCCACCGGTTACGGCGAGCATCCCTCGACCATCGGCAAATTCGAGCCGATCAGCCTGCTTTCGGCGCTGGCCATGGGCACGTCCCGGCTGGGGCTGGCGGCCACGGCCTCAACGACCTATGCCGAGCCCTATCACGTAGCTAGAAGCTTCGCCTCGCTCGACCATCTGTCCGGCGGACGGGCGGCGTGGAACATCGTCACTACCGCCTATGCCAAGTCGGGCGCGGTGTTCGGCCGCCAGCACCCGCCGCACGCCGAGCGCTACGCCATGGCCGAGGAATTCGTCGAAGCCTGCCGGCTGCTGTGGGACAGCTGGGACGACGATGCGTTCATCGCCGACAAGCAGGCTGGGCGCTTCGTCCGGCCGGGCAGCCTCCGGGTGCCGGACTTCAAGGGCAGGTACTTCGCGGTCGAAGGCGGGTTGAACGTGCCGCGGCCGCCGCAGGGTCATCCGGTGCTGATCCAGGCGGGCTCGTCCGGCCCCGGCCGGGCGCTGGCCACGCGCATCGCCGACGTGGTGTTTTCCGCGCAGAACGATATCGCCGAGGCGCGAGCCTTCTACGCAGGATTGAAGGCGCAGGTGGCCGCGAGCGGCCGGCGGCCGGACGACGTGCTGATCATGCCAGGCGTCTTTCCGGTGATCGGGCGCACCGAGCAGGAGGCACAGGCGATCTTCGCCCAGCTGAACGAGAAGATCGACACGACGCAGGCCCTCACGGTGCTGTCCGACCGGCTGGGCACGGACATGTCGGTCTATCCGCTGGACGCTCCGGTGCCCGCGCTGCCCGAGACCGAGCATCTCAAGAGCCGCGCCGCGCTCGTGCTGGAGATGGCACGGCGCGAGAGACTGAGCCTGCGCCAGCTCTTCCATCGGGTGGCGGCGGCGCGCGGCCATCTGCTGCTGATCGGCAATCCGGTGCAGATCGCCGACGTTCTGGAAAGCTGGTTCCGCTCCGGCGCCGCCGACGGCTTCAACGTGATGCCGCCGTTCTTTCCCGGGCAATTCGACAACTTTGTCGGGCTGGTGGTGCCGATCTTGCAGGAGCGCGGCCTGTTTCGCGCCGACTATGCCGGAACGACGCTGCGCGAGCATCTCGGCCTGCAACGCCCTGCCAGGCGACCAGCAACCTCAAGCCCTTGATTCGGTGGCCAAATCCACCGCGCACGGCTCGTGCGCGCAAGAGCGGAAAACCGTCCACTTCCTCCCTTGCGCCCGGTGGTCCGACTCCTGATATAACCGCCTCGAGGGGCCGGTGTGGGCGGAGCAGTCGCCAACCCGGTCAGATCCGGAAGGAAGCAGCCGTAACGAATTCGCTTCGGGTCATGCCGGTCTCTCACCCGTCCTTCCGCGCGCCGCCGCGGGCGGCCGGGCGGCCCGGGCGCGACGACCGCCGGGCGTAAAGGGGCCGCGGCAGATCACGGGTGAGCAGCCATGGCGCAAGCCTCCAAGGGCTCCGAGACCAAGAGCTCAGGCACTTCAGCTCTTCCCTACCGCGTCCTCGCCCGCAAATACCGTCCCGTCGATTTCACCACCCTGATCGGCCAGGAAGCGATGGTGCGCACCTTGCGCAACGCCATCGCGACGGGCCGCATCGCGCACGCCTTCATGCTCACCGGGGTACGCGGCGTCGGCAAGACAACGACCGCCCGCATCATCGCCCGGGCGCTCAACTGCATCGGGCCCGACGGCAAGGGCGGCGCGACGGTCGATCCCTGCGGCATCTGTGACAACTGCAAGGCCATCACCGAGGACCGCCATGTCGACGTGATCGAGATGGACGCGGCCTCGCGCACCGGTATCGACGATGTGCGCGAGCTGATCGAGGGCGTGCGCTACCGGCCGGTCTCGGCGCGCTACAAGGTCTACATCATCGACGAAGTGCACATGCTGTCGGAGAAGGCGTTCAACGCCCTGCTCAAGACGCTGGAAGAGCCGCCGCCGCACGTGAAATTCCTGTTCGCCACCACCGAGATCCGCAAGGTGCCGGTGACGGTGCTGAGCCGCTGCCAGCGGTTCGACCTCAGGCGCGTGCCGCAGGAGACGCTGATCGCGCATTTCGCCGGCATCGCCGCCGCCGAGAAGGTCGAGATCTCGCCCGAGGCGCTGGTCCTGCTGGCGCGTGCCGCCGACGGCTCGGTGCGCGACGGGCTGTCGATGCTCGACCAGGCGATCGCCCATGGCGGCGGTGTGGTCGATGCCGCGCAGGTGCGCGACATGCTGGGCCTGGCCGACCGCAGCCGCGTGCTGGACCTGTTCGAGAAGGCGATGAAGGGCGATGCGTCCGCCGTCGTGGCGGCGCTGGGCGAGATGCACGATTCCGGCGCCGACCCCGTGGTCGTCCTGCAGGACCTGCTCGAGCTCACGCACTGGGTGACCCGGCTCAAGGTGGCGCCCGAGGCCGCGGCGAGCTCGGCCGACAGCGAGCGCGCGCAGGGTCTCGCGATGGCCGCCAAACTGTCCATGGCGTCGCTGACGCGGGCCTGGACGCTGCTGCTCAAGGGCCTGCAGGAGACGCTGTCCGCGCCGTCTCCCTTGCGCGCCGCGGAGATGGCGCTGATCCGCCTGTGCTACGCAGCCGATCTGCCCTCGCCCGCCGATGCCATCAAAGCGCTGCAGAACGGTGCCGGTCCGGTCGCACCCACGGCCGGCGCGCCGTCACCGCGCGGCGGCGGTGGAGGCGCGGCGGCACGGCTGGCGACACAGCCCGTCGTGACGACGGCTGCCCAGCCGGCCGAAGCGTTACCCAATCCAAGAAGCTTCACCGAGATCGTCGCCCTGTTCGAGGCCCGCCGCGAAGCGCGCCTGGTGCACCATCTGATGCACCACGTGCACGAGGTGCGCTGCGACCCCGGCCTGATCGAATTCCGGCCCGAGCCGCAGGCCCCGCCCGACCTCGCGCCGCGCCTCGCCGAGATGCTGGGCCGCTGGACCGGCCGGCGCTGGATCGCCTCGGTGTCGAGCGATCCTGGCAAACCGACGCTTACGGTCCAGAAGGCGGCCAACGCCGATTCGCTGCGCAGCCAAGCCGAGGCCGATCCGACGGTGCAGGCCATCCTGAAGACATTTCCCGGCGCCAAGCTCGATGCCGTGCGGCGCAAGGGCGACCAGAAGTCCCTGGTGGCAGGCCTCGCCGGCGCGGGCGAGGAGCCGCCCGCGGCAGATGAGTACCCCGCCGACGACGACATTCCGGAAAGCGAGTTCTGATGTTCGACAAACTCAAGGATCTGGGCGGCCTGATGCAGCAGGCCCAGGCCATGCAGCAGAAGATGCAGGAGCTGCAGGCCGTGCTCGAGCGCCTGGAGATCGTCGGCAGCTCCGGCGCCGGCCTGGTCAAGGTGACGGTCAACGGCAAGAACGAGACGCGCAAGGTCGAGATCGACGCCTCGCTGTTCGTGCCGGCCGACAAAGGCGTGGTCGAGGACCTGATCGTGGCCGCGGCCAACGACGCGCGGACCAAGGTCGAGCAGACGGTGCAGGAGCAGATGCGCGGCATCACCGGCGGCATGACCCTGCCGCCGGGCTTCAAGCTTTGAATGCTCTCATGGCGGAGCGCGGACCTCCCGGTCCGCTCAAGCTCATGAGGCGGACCTGGAGGTCCGCGCTCCGATGAACGGTCCCGAAATCGAGAGGCTGATCCAATTGCTGGGCCGGCTGCCCGGCCTCGGGCCGCGCTCGGCCCGCCGGGCGGCGCTTCATCTCCTGAAGAAACGCGAAACCCTGATGGAGCCGCTCGGCAGCGCCCTTGCCGACGCGGCACGCGCGATCCGGGCCTGCTCGGCGTGCGGCAATCTCGACACCATCGACCCCTGCTCGATCTGCGCCGATCCCAGGCGCGACCACGGCCTGATCTGCGTCGTCGAGGATGTCGGCGATCTATGGGCCATGGAGCGCGGCAAGATCTTCGCCGGCCGCTATCACGTGCTGGGCGGCTCGCTGTCGGCGCTCAACGGCATCGGGCCGGACGAGCTCAACATCGCCGCCCTGGTGACACGCGTGGCGGCGGGCGGCGTGCGCGAAGTGATCATGGCGACCAACGCCACGGTCGACGGCCAGACCACCGCCCATTATCTCGCCGAGCGGCTGTCCGAGCTCGGCGTGCCATTGACCCGCCTCGCCCATGGCGTGCCGGTCGGCGGCGAGCTCGACTGGCTGGACGACGGCACCTTGGCGACCGCGCTCAAGGCGCGGCGCGCTTTTTGATCCGGCGATGAGCGCCGAGGCCCTTCGATGAGCGCCGAGGCGCTTGCCGCCCTCGCCGTGGCGCTGGGCGCCGGCTGGGCGAGCGGGCTCAATGCCTATGCCGCGGTGCTGGTGCTGGGCTCTAAAACAGCGCTAATGCTGGGCTAATCCCGCAGTAGAGGGTTCCATCTGATTGTCCCTTGGTACGAAAGTTGGTACGAGGGGAGATGGAAATGAAGATGCCCCCGGGCATGTATAGGCGAGGCAAGGCTCAGACGCTGCACGTGAGGAAAGACGTGCCGAAGCCGTTACAGGCCGTAATGGGGACGACTAGCCTGAAGCGGTCCCTGCGTACTGGAGACATTCAGGCTGCGATGATTCTCTACCACCAGTTCATGGCGGACGCGGAGAAGCAGATCGCTCGCGCTCGCAATCCCCGACCAGAGGACTCGATCATCATCGAGGTCAAATCCGAGTGGGGCTGGATGAGGAGGTCAACGAAGCCCGTCGTGTTGATGGATGAACTCTTCGAGCGGTGGAAGCACGAGCGAGACGTGCGGCATGCTCAAGCGGAGGAGGTCAAGCGAGCGGTCCAACGGTGGATCGCGCTCAACAAGGACCTCCCTATCGCCGAGTACACGAGCGAGCACGCCAGAGCATGGAAGGACTACGTGCTGAGTATGACCAACGGCGACAAGCCTCTGGCCTATTCCACCCTGAAACATTGGTTCGACTATCCCGGTGTCCTGTTCCGGTTCGCTGATCGCTCCGATCTGATCGATGTCGATCCCTTCCTGAAAGTCAAACTCGAACGGCCGAAGAACGTTCGGGCGGAACGACGCCTAGAGTGGACCATGGAGGACCTTGGTCGATGGTTCTCGGGTCGGGTCTTCACGCAACGAGCCCGTCCCGATGCCGGAGCCGGAGAGGCCGCTCACTGGTTCGTCCCGATTGGTCTCCTGCATGGCTTTCG
>WNFJ01637567.1_pt3 | contig 17428 bp, 17 predicted proteins | sample 5400461 | NCBI WGS metagenome assembly WNFJ01 (sample SAMN13153349, study PRJNA577476) | soil metagenome | isolation source: 115 cm saprolite on Douglas fir-dominated hillslope | place: USA:California | collected 2013-09-17 | reverse complement strand
CCCCGCCGGTCGGCCCGGCGAGGGCCGCGTCTGAAAATGCGCGCGGACCCTACAGTTCGCTTCCGGGGGTGTCAAGACTGGCCGACTCTGCGATGCTTGAGCCGGGCAGAGGCTTCGCGGAAACAGCGATCGACGACGGCGCCGAGGTCCAGCCCGGTGGTGTCGACGACGATGGCGTCGGCGGCGGGACGGAGCGGCGAGATGGCCCGCTCGCTGTCGTCCTTGTCGCGACGGAGCTGGTCCGAGAGCACGTCTTGCAGGGGGACGGAGAGGCCCTTCTCCGACAGCTCGCTGAAGCGGCGCTGGGCGCGCGCCTGGTCGCTGGCAGTGAGAAAAAATTTCACCTGCGCGTCGGGAAAGACGACGGTGCCGATGTCGCGCCCTTCGAGGACGGCACCTTTCGCAGCAGAGAGCCCGAGCTCGCGCTGCAAGCCGAGCAGCTTCTGCCGCACCACCGGCCGCGCGCTCACCACGCTGGCCCCGCGGCTGATCTCGGGCGTGCGGATGGCCTCGGTGACGTCGTGGCCGCGCAGGAGCACGCGATCGTCGCGGAAGGTGAGGTCGAGCCCGCCGTCGAGGAGCCTGCGCAGGCCTTCGTCGTCCTCCCAGCCCACGTCGGACTTCCGCGCCGCCAGCGCCACCGAGCGGTAGATGGCGCCGGTGTCGATCATGGTGAAGCCCAGCCTGCGCGCGAGCTCCCGCGCCACCGTGCTCTTGCGCTCACCCAGCGGAGATAACCCGCCGTGGTCCGAGCGGCAAGCTGCCCTCGTGCCGGTGATGTGCGAGCGCCCGGCCGTCAGGCGTGCATCGCAACGAGGAGCGCGACGCGCACCATCGCGACCGCGCCGACGCCCCACGGGAGCCAGCCTCGCGGCGCGCGGTCGGTCTCGGGCATCTGGTCGTCGTCGCCGCTGGCTGGCGTGCCCGGCCAGTGCGCCGCCACCTCCGTGCCTGCGAGCGCGGGAGCGAATACGCCCGGCCTGCGGATGAGTGCGACGATGGCGAGCGCGAGCAGCAGCGACAGCGCGAGTGGCTCCATGATGCCAAGCTGTACCCTCGCCGGGCGCAACGGCTAGAGCAGCAGGGCAGGCGGACGAGCAGGCGCTCTGCTAGATTGCGCGGCCATGCGCTCATTCGTCATGGCCATGCTCCTCGCTGCCGCTGCGGCAGCGCAGGAGCAGGACTTCAGCAAGGTGGAAGTGAAGGCGACCCGTATCGCCGGCAACGTCTTCATCCTCAAGGGTGCTGGCGGAAATATCGCCGCCACCGTCGGAGAAGATGGCGTCGCCATCGTGGACGATCAGTTCGCGCCGCTGGCGCCGAAGATCCATGCCGCGCTGGCACAGCTCTCGCCGAAGCCGGTGCGCTTCGTCATCAACACCCACTGGCACGGCGACCACACCGGCGGCAACGCGCTCTTTTCGGACACGGCCGCCATTCTCGCGCAAACGAACGTCCGCAAGCGGCTCATCGCCGGGACGAAGATGGTGGGCCGCGAATTCCCGCCGGCGCCGCCCGCCGCGCTGCCGGTGGTGACGTTCGAGCAGGGACTCTCGCTGTGGTGGAACGGCGAGGAGATCCGCGCCATCCACGTGGTGCCGGGCCACACCGACGGCGACACCGTGGTCTGGTTCACCAAGAGCAACGTGGTGCACTTCGGCGACGACTTCGTCACCTATGGCTTCCCGTTCATCGACGTGCAGAGCGGCGGCAGCGTGGTAGGCTCGTCGCCGCGCTGGACTCGATCCTGCCGCAGATCCCCAAGGACGCGAAGATCATCCCCGGCCACGGCGAGGTTTCCACGGTAGATGATCTGCGGAAGTTTCGCTCTGCGCTCGAGGACATGGTCGGCGCCGTCCGCAAGGGACTCGCCGCCGGCAAGAGCGTCGAGCAGCTGAAGAAGGACCACGTCCTCGCCGCATGGGAGCCGACCTGGGGCGGCCAAGGGAAGTTCGTCTCGGCGGACGACTTCATCGGCACCATCGCGCGGGATCTGGTCAAGTAGCCCGGAACCTGCGGCGGCCGGGGCTCAGCCCCACACGGCGCGCGGACCACCGCGCCGCCGGCGGGACAGCGCGCGCCACCGGGCGCGCGCTAGTCGGCGGGAGGCGGGCGGCTGAACGAGGCCGGCGACCGGGCGCTCGAGGCGGGCATGTCCGGCCCGGTGACCGGACCCAGGTTGCGGAACTTCGCGTAGCGGTCGTCGACTACCCCTTCGGGATCCATCATCCGCAGGTCGCGCAGGTGCCGCCGCAGGGCCGCGCCCAGATTGTGCGCCGTCAGATCCGGATCGCGGTGCGCTCCGCCGGGTGCCTCGTCGACCAGCTGATCGACGATGCCCAGCTCGAAGGCGTCGCGTGCGGTGAGCTTGAGAGCCTCGGCCGCGCGCTCGCCCTTCGAAGCGTCGCGGTAGAGGATGGCGGCGCACGACTCCGGCGAGATCACCGAGTACCAGCTGTACTGCAGCATGAGGAGCCGGTTGCAGACGCCGATGGCGAGCGCGCCGCCCGAGCCGCCTTCGCCGATGACCACGGAGATCACCGGCACGGGCAGCGCGGCCATCTCTTCCAGGCAGACCGCGATGGCCTCGGCCTGCCCGCGCTCCTCGGCGTCGATGCCCGGGTAGGCGCCCGGCGTGTCGATGAAGGCGATCACCGGGCGATCGAACCGCTCGGCGAGCTTCATCAGGCGCAGCGCCTTGCGGTAGCCTTCGGGACGCGGCATGCCGAAGCTTCTCAATATGTTCTCTTTGGTCGAGCGGCCCTTCTGCTGCCCGATCACCACCACCGGCTCGCCGTCGAACCGGGCGACGCCGCCGATCAACGCCTGGTCGTCTGCAAAAGATCTGTCGCCATGCAGCTCGATCCAGTCGGTGAAGAGCCGCTGGATGTAGTCGAGCATGTACGGCCGGTTCGGGTGCCGCGACAGCTGGACCACCTGCCAGCGGGAGAGGTCGTTGAAGATCTCCTCCTGCAGCTTCATGCAGCGGCGCTCGAGGCGGCGGATCTCGACGTCCAGCGCGCCGGTGTCGCCGGGGCCGGTGCCGGTCGCGGCGTGACGCTTGAGCTCGGCGAGCTTCTGCTCCAGCTCCAGCAGGGGCTTCTCGAACTCCAGCGCGTAGGTGGCCTGCGAGCCTTTCATGGGGCGCCCTCGTACCATCGCCGCGCCTCTTGGCAAAGGCGCCTTGCGTCGAAGGGCCAGGGGAGCGGTATCCCGTTGTCCTTCGCAAACCAGGTGCGCTGGCGCTTGGCGTACTGGCGCGTGCGGGCGTTGACGCGCTCTTCGGCCGCCGCGAAGTCGCCGGTGCGCAGCGCCTCGGCCATCTCGCCGTAGCCGATGATCTTGAGCGCCTTGGTCGCGCCCCGCGCGAGGAGCCACTCGGTCTCGCGCTGCAGGGCGCCGCTCTCGAAGAGCCGGCGCGTGCGCGCGGCGATGCGCTGGTGCAACAGCTCGCGCGGCGGATCGAGGAAGAAGCTGAGCGGCTCATGCCGCGCCCGGGCGAAGCCGTGCTCGCGCTGCAGCTCGCTGAGCGGCCGGCCCGAGAGCGCGTGCACCTCCAGCGCCCGCTCGATGCGCACGCGGTCTTTGGGCAGGATGCGCGCCGCGGCTTCTGGATCGACGCCGCGCAAGCGCTCGTGCAGCGCGGGCACGCCCAGCGCTTCGAAGTCGCGCCGCAGCGCCGCGCGGAATTCCGGCGAGGCGCCGGGCGCGTCGAGCAAACCGCGCAGGAGCGCGCGGATCCAGAGGCCGGTGCCGCCGGCGACGATGACGCGCTTGTCGCGCCTGACGATGTCCGCGATGGCCGCGTCGGCCAGCTTCACGAACGCCGCTGCGTCGAGCTGCTCCTCGGGATCCTCGACGTCGAGCAGGTGGTGCGGCGCCCGCGCGCGCTCAACGGCTGTGGGCTTGGCGGTGCCCGCGTCGAGGCCGCGGTAGCACTGCTGCGAGTCGGCGGAGACGATCTCCGCGCCCAGCTCCTCGGCCAGCTCGCAGGCGAGCGCGGTCTTGCCCGACGCGGTCGGCCCGACGATGACCACCAGCTTCAAGGGAGGCGCTCCACCTTCGCGCCCGGCACCAGGCGCAGGCCGTCGCCGCGCCGCTCGAGCCCTCCCAGGCGCACCAGGTCGCCGCGGGAGAGCTCGTCGAACTGCGCATTGTCGGCGGAAGCGTGCCGGTCGAGGCGCCCCAGGGCGACGCGGCCTTCGTCGCTGCAGACCCAGACGCGCTTCTTGCCCTTCTCGGGGGGCGGGACGCCGACGACGCGCCAGACGCCCGGCTCCGGCGCGGGCGCCGTGCGCGAGAGGATGAGCGGCGCGAACGAGAGCAGCTCGTCGGCGCGCAGGCCGGTCGCTTCGGCGAGCTGGCGGAAGTAGCGCGGCGGCGTCCAGCGCAGCTCGGCGGTGCACCAGTCCTTCGCCGAGGCGAGAGCTGGGCACGGCTTCTGGGTCAGGCAGGGCGCCAGCGCGGCGAAGCCCTCCGCGAGGAGCGCGTCGCGAAGCCGCAGCAGCGCGCGGCCGGTCTCGCGCAGCGCCGGCTCGATGAGCACGATGGTGCCCGTCAGCTTCCGCACCAGCGCGAGTGCATCGGGCAGCTCCGAGAGCACGTTCGCGGCGACGGTGAGATCGAACTCCTCCTGCGGCAGCTCGCTCGAGGTGCGTTGCACGCCGAGGGCCCGCGCCTCCGCAAGGGCCGGCTCCGAGAGATCGAAGCAGGTGGTTTGCCCGCCCAGCAGATCGCGCGCCGCCAGCGCTGCCGGCGCCGGTCCCGAGCCGACGTCGAGGATACGCGGCGCCCTCGGCATCGGCGCCATGCGCGACGCGGCTTGCGTCTTCAAGTACGTCTGCGGCCACCACCAGAGGAGGTAGGCGCCCAGGAGCTCGCCGCGGTAGGTCTCGGGCCGCGCCAGCGCGCGCTCTCCGATGAGCCCGTGGTGCAGCGCCAGCACGGCGTCGGCGGCGCGGCGCACTTCGCCCCTCGCCAGCTCGTCGGGCGGCCCGCCCGCGAGCTCGAGCAGCGCCCGCGCGCGCGCCAGCAGAGTCGGGATGTAGCGCTGCATCGGGGGACGCTCCGGGGGCGGGTGTACACGGTGTACACAAGCGGGCAAAGAGGTCCGCGAAAAAAAATTATTTTTTTTTCTTCGCGGTGCCGCGGTGGACGGGCTCGGGGCGGACGGGGCCAGGAGGGCTGCTTTCGGGGTCTACGCCGAGCTCCGCCAGCGCGGCGCGCAAATCCGGCGGGAGCGGAGCCTCACAGCGAACCAGGGCACCCGTCGTCGGGTGCGCGAAGGCGAGGCGGAAGGCGTGCAGGCCCTGCCGGCCGAGCGCGGCGGCGGCCCGGCGGACCGGTTCGGGTGCCGAGGGGCCCTCGCGCTTCGTGCCGCCGTAGAGCCGGTCGCAGAAGAGCGGCCAGCCCCGGTCGGCGAATTGCGCCCGGATCTGGTGCGTCCGCCCTGTGAGCAACTCGATGTCCACCCACGCCGCAGCCGAATTTTGTACAAAATTGCCCGCGCGGCCGGGCGGCGCGTTTTGTACAAAATTGTCCGCGCGGCCCGCCGGCGCATTTTGTACAAAATTCTTGGCCCTCCCCAGCACCGTGAACCGCGTCACCGCCCGCCGCCCCTCGCGCACCTTCGACGAGAAGCGCTTCCGGTCCGTCGGATGGCGCGCCATCAGCGTGTCCAGCTCGCCCCGTTCCGGCGGAGAGCCGTGCACCAGCGCGCGATACCGCTTCTCCACGCTGCGCGCCTTGAACTGCGCCTGCAGCCCGCGCAGCGCCGGCTCCGTCTTCGCCACCACCAGGCAGCCGGAGGTGTCCTTGTCGAGCCGGTGCACGATGCCGGGGCGCAACTCGCCCCCGACGCCGCGCAGATCGGCGACCTGGTGCAGGAGGCCGTGCACCACGGTCTCCTCCTCGCCGCCCGCACCCGGATGCACCGCAAGCCCCGCGGGCTTGTCGATGACCAGGAGATCTTCGTCGTCGTAGAGCACCGGCAGGTCGAGCTTCACCGGATCGAGCCGCGCCGCCCGCACCTCGGGGATGCGCAGCCGCACCCGCGCTCCCACAGCCGGCCGGTCCGCGGAGGCGGCAGCGCGGCCCTCCACCTCGACCAGGCCCTGCTCGATGAGCTGCTGCACCCGCGCGCGAGAGAAGTCGGGATAGTGCGTCGCGATCAGCTTGTCGAGCCGCGCGCCGGCCGCCGCCACCTCGAAGGACCGCTCTTCCGCGATGCCCACGCCGGCGGCGCGCTTGTCCAGCGCGCGCTCCTTCTGCCCGCGCGACTGCCGCCCGCGCGGGCTCACCAGATCTTCGACTTGATGTGCCCCTTGCGCGCGAGGATCACGTCCACCAGCGCCCGGTCGAAGAAGTTGGTGCCGGAGACGAGCTGCGGCGCGACGCGGCTCTCGTAGTGCGCGCGACCCTCCTGGATCTCGTCGGTGAGGACGGAGAAGAAGTTGTCGTTCTCGATGCCTTCCTTGATCTTCGCCTCGTTGTAGAGGGAGAGGTCGGAGGCGATCGCGCGGGCGAGCCGGTTGGCGGCCTCGGGGGTGTCGATCAGAGCTGCCATGCACTGAACCTAGCGCAGCTAGCGCTCTTCATCCAGTTCGGTATTCCAGTACGCCATGTCCGAGAGCGTGAGGAAGGGGAGCCACTGCTGGTAGAAGGCGCCGGTGCGCGGCGGGCCGCGGAAGAAAGGCGTCCAGCGGGGGCGCGCGGGCGGGCGCGTCAGCCTCATGTGCGCCTCGTCCGGCGTGCGGCCGCCCTTGCGCAGGTTGCAGGGCACGCAGGAGCAGACCACGTTCTCCCAGCTGGTCACGCCGCCGCGGCTGCGCGGGATGACGTGGTCGAGGTTCAGCTCGGCGCGCTGGGGCCTGCGCCCGCAGTACTGGCAGGTGTTGCGGTCACGCGCGTAGATGTTCAAGCGGGAAAAGCGAACGCGGGCGCGCGGCAGGTGATCGTAGGCCTGTAGAAGGATCTCCCGCGGCACGCGGATGCGCTTGCGGATGGTGCCGATGGACTCCTCGTGCACCGCCGCCGCCAGCTCGGCCCAGCTCTCGAAGTCGAAGGTCTGGTACTGCTCGTCCACCGCCTTCGCCGCGCCGCGGTACAAGAGGATCAGGGCCCGCCGCACGCTGGTCACGTGCACGGGCTGGTACAGCCGGTTGAGGACCAGGACGCTCGTCGAAAGCACTCACACCTCCGTTCCGTCCTCGTCTAGTGTAGCGCTTTCCGGGCTGGCTGCACGCTGGCCTGCCCGCTCGGCAGCCGAAGCGACCGCGGAGGCCAGCTCCGCGACCTCCGCGACGCAGCGCACGTCGAGGACGACTTTCCCCTCGCGAAGCAGCGCCACGACCGCGGGCGTGCCCGCGCGCAGCTCGGAGAGCAGCGCCGCGGCGTCGCCCTCCAGCGCCACTCCCGCGCCCGGCAGCCTGCGCAGCGGCAGCGAACCGCCGCCCACCTGCCCTTCCGTCTCGACCACCGTCGCCGCGAGGCCCCGCTCGATCAGCGCAAGCGCAAGCTTGGTCGCCCGCTGCCGCAGCTCGTCCGGCGCGGCGTGGATGGCAGCGAGCGCCGGAAGCTCCGCGGCGCGCCCCTCGCGGTACAAGCGCAGAGTCGCTTCCAGCGCGGCGAGCAACATGCGATCGACGCGGAGCGCGCGGCTGAGGGGATGCCGGCGGCACTTCTCCACCAGCTCGCGGCGCCCGAGCAGGATGCCCGCCTGCGGACCGCCGAGGAGCTTGTCGCCGCTGATCAGCACCAGATCGGCTCCCTCGCGCAGGCTCTGCGCCGCGGTGAACTCGCCCAGCCCGGGGTCCAACGCGCCGCTGCCCAGATCATGTAGCAGGTATACTTTACGCTCGCGCGCCAGTCGAGCCAGATCCTCGACCGACGGCATCTCGGTGAACCCCACCAGCGCGAAGTTGGAGCGGTGCACGCGCAGGAGCAGCGCGCCCGGATTCGCGTCCAGGGCGGCCGCGTAGTCTGCGATGCGGGTGCGGTTGGTGGTGCCGACGTCGACCAGCCTGCAGCCCGATTGGGAGAGGATCTCCGGCACGCGGATCTCCACCAGCTCTCCGCGCGACACCACCGCCGCGCCGCCGGCGGCGATCGCGCCGAGCGCGAGCAGCGTCGCCCCCGCGCAGTTGTTGACCACGTGCGCAGCCTCGGCGGAGAAGAGCTCGCAGAGCAGCGGCTCGACGTGCGCGCTGCGGTGGCCGCGCCGGCCGGTGCGCAGATCGATCTCCAGATTGGAGTAACCGGCGGCGACCTCGGCGACGCGTTGCACCGCCTCCGGATGCAGCGGCGAACGGCCGAGGTTGGTGTGGAGCACGACGCCGGTCGCATTGATCACCCGGCGCAGCCGCGGCGCCGCCTCCGACGCGCCCAGTTCCAGCACGCGCGCGTCGGTCACCGGATCGCCCGCCTCTGCCGCGCCCGCCTGCAGCCGCGCGCGCGCCTCGGCGATGGCCGCCCGCGCGGCCGCCTTCGCAGCCGCGCGTCCGACCCTTTCGGCCAGCGCGCGCACCGCCGGCCGCGCCAGCACCTCGTCCACCGATGGCAGGCTGCGCAGTCGCTCGTTCACGCCGCGAGATTAGCCAGACCACTCCACATGCGCCATTTCCCTGACCGCAAAACTCTGCAAAGCTGTCAGCCATGCGAACGTCGATCTGCGCGCTGCTCCTCTGCGCCGCCTGCGCCGCGAAAAGGCCCGCCGCCGTCACCCAGGACATGCAGTTCCACCAGGACGCGGTGGTCATCGACACGCACGCCGAGACCATCGAGGCGATGTTCTACGAGAACTACGACCTCCTTTTGCCGCACGCCGACCGTCATCTCGACCTGCCGCGGATGATGGAGGGCGGGCTCGACGCGGAGTTCTTCTCCGTCTTCGTGCACCCCGAGTCGGTGGACCTGACGCAGTTCTTCGCCATCGGGATGAAGCAGGTCGACCTGCTGCAGCAGACGGCGACGAACAGCGGCGGCAGGATCGCTTTCGCCCGCAGCGCCGCCGAGATCCGGGACAACGCCGGCAAGGGCGTGATCTCGATGCTGCTCGCCGTGGAGGGCGGGCACATGCTCTTGCCGGGCAACGACGACGAGCAGCTCGCGCACTTGAGAGCCTACGCCGATCGCGGCGTGCGTTCGCTGACCCTGGCGTGGTCGTCGTCCAGCCCCATCGGCGGCTCGACGGCGGAGGGGCAGCAGGAGGGCCTCACACCGTTCGGCAAGCGGGTCATCCAGGAGATGGAGAACGTAGGCATGATCATCGACCTCTCGCACGCCAGCGACCCGCTCTTCTGGGACGCCATCCGCGTGGCGAAGAAAGCGCTGCTCTTCACGCACACGGGGGCGCGGGCTCTCTCGAACCATCCGCGCAACGCCAGCGACGCCATGCTGGAAGCGGTGGCGCGCAACGGCGGGGCGGCGTGCGTCGGCTTCTCGCGCACCTTCCTCGACACCAATTTTCGCAAGGCGACGCAGGCGCTGCTGCAGAGGACCAAGGCGATGCACAACTCGCAAAAGATCGAGCTGTACAAGCGCGAGAGGCTGCCCGACGTGCCGCTCTCGACGCTCGCCGTCCACATCGAGCACGTGGCCAAGGTGGCCGGCTTCGATCACGTCTGCCTGGGCAGCAACTTCGACGGGGCGCCGATGATGGTGAGCGGGCTCGAGGACGTCTCCAGGCTGCCGAACCTGACCGCGCTCTTGCGCCAGCGCGGCTGGACCGACGAGAACCTCCGCAAGCTGCTCGGCGAGAACGTCCTCCGGGTTCTGGCGGCGAATTAGCGCAGGGCGCTCCGCGTCGGCATGGAGTTGCGCAGGGCGTCCCCGGAGATCGTCTCGCCCAGCGCCGGCATGCGGCCGTTCGAGTAGATGTACTGGTAGGCGGCGAAGCTGCGCAGGCAGCGCTTGACGTAGCCGCGCGTCTCGTCGAGCGGGATCTCCTCGACCCATTCGTCCAGCTGCAGGCCGCCGCGCGCCTTGAGCCAGCCCGAGACCGCGCCCGGCCCGGCGTTGTAGGAGGCGAGCGCCAGCGCCGGGTGCTGGAAGCGCGCGTACAGCTCGCCGAGATACGTCCCGCCGATGCGGATGTTGACGTCGGGATCGTAGAGCGAGGCGGTCTGGTAGTCCTTGATCTTGAGCTTGCGCGCGAGCGCTCGCGCCGTCGCCGGCATCACTTGCGTCAGGCCCAGCGCGCCGGTGGACGAGATCGCGCGCGGGTCGAGCGCGCTCTCCTCGCGCATCAGCGCCTGCAGGAGGTCGGGCGGGATCGACGAGGTCCGGGAAACGCGCGCGATCTGATCGCGGAAGGCCAGCGGAAAGGCGAGCGATGCGGCCCGCAGCGAGAGCGCGCTGCGCGGCCGGCGCAAGAGCCCGCGCAGGTCGGTGCGCACCAGCGCGTGCGCGTTGCGGAAGTCCCCGGCGCGCGCGTAGAGCGCGGCCAGCAGCGTGAGCGGCTCCTGACCCTCCTCGGTGTCCAGCGACACGCGGGCCGGAGCGCGGTCGACCGCGGTCAGCTCGCGCGATGCCTCCTGCTTGAGCCCCAGCCGGATCAGCTCGACGGCCGCGAGCAGGTGCGGATCGCGGGCCAGCGCTCCCGGGTGCAGGGGACTGCGCGCGCGCAGCTCGGTGGCGAGCAACTTGTCCTGCTCCGCCTGGATGCGCTGGAACCGCACTGGATCGAGGTCCGCCAGCCGGCCGCGCGCGAGCAGGCCGTGGTAGGTCAGCGGCCGCTCCGAGACCAGCCAGATCAGGTCCGCCCGCGCCGCTTCGCGCGCCGCCGCCCGCGCCAGCTCGCTCTCGTCCGGCGCGAACTCGAGCAGGGCGCGCGCCCGCCAGTAGCGCGCCCGCTCCTCCTCGGCGCCTTCCGGATCCGGGTGCGCCGCGAGCTGGTCGAGCAGCGCCAGCCCCTGCCGCGCCTTGCCGTCGCTCCACAGCGACCAGAAGAGCCGGAAGATGCTTTCGCTGCGCAGGTCGCTGTCGAGGTGGTTGTCGATCAGGTCGCGCAAGAGCGCGCGCTCCTGCTCGCGGTTTCCGGCGCGCCGCGCCGCCAAGGCCTCGTTGAAGAGCGCGTCGTCGGCCAGCGACGACTGCGGGTACTTGCGCGCCAGCGCCTCCCAGAGCGGACCTGCGTCGGACCGCCCGCCGATCGCCTCCAGGCTGGCGAGGAGGTAGAGCGCCTTCGCGCGCACCTCGGCGTCGGCGCAAAGAAGGATCACCGGCGCCAGCGCGTTGCGCGCCCTGGTGTATTCGTGGTCCTTGCGGAAGGCGCGGCCTTGGGCGAGCTTCACCCTGCAGGCGAGGCCGTCCGCCGGCTGCACCGGGTTTCGCGCGACGTCCTCGGGCGTCGGCAGGTGCTGCTCGGGAAACGCGCCCACCGCCGCGAGCGCGGCCTTGAGAAAGCCCGCCGGCGTGCGATCCCCCGGACAGCCGCCCATGCAGAGCGGGGGCACCGGGATGCGGGCGAGCTGATCGAGCGCCTCGTGGTTGCGATGCGCTTCGAGCAGGATCTCGGCGCGCTTCAAGAGCAAGAGCGGCGGCACCGGCGCGCCCGGGCCGAGCTGGCGCTCGCGCTGGCGGGCGCTCTCGGCGGCGAGCGAGAGCGGCCGGTCCACCCAGGCGGCGCGGTAATGCGCGCGCGCTTTCTCCTTCGCTCCGGCGGCGAGCTGCGCGTCGCCGGCGACGAGGTGCGCGGCGCCGTTGTCGGCCCGCACCTGCCCGTCGAAGATGGGCTGAAGGATCTCCTCCACGCGCGCCGCGGTCGAAGGGCCCGCCACCCGCAGGCCGGTCAGCTGTCGCGCGCGCTCCAGCATCGCCAGATCGGCATCGATGTAGCGCGACGAGACCTGGCCCAGGAGCCGCTCCGCCGCGACGCCGTTCCCTTCCTCCACGGCGCAGATCCCCGCCAGGTGCAGCGCGCGATCGGCCAGCGGCCCGCCCTGCGCGGCCAGCTGCTCGAAGATCGCGCGCGCTTGCCGCGGCTGGTCTGCGTCCTTGAGCGCCAGCGCTTTCAGCCAGCGCGACGGCGCGAGCGTCGCCTCGCCGGTGGCCGGCCCCAGGTAGAGGAAGGCGAAGTCGTCTTCTCCGGGAGCGGGCGCGCGCGGGGCCCACGGCGCAGGCGTCCACGCCGCGCAGAGCAGCGCCAACGACACCATCGCGGGGAGTCCTCGTGACATCGTTTCGCTCGCCTGCTCGCCCGGCCGGAAAATGACACCCGAAAATGACACCCGTCGACCCGTGCGTCCAGTGCACAAACCGCCGGCGCCGCGCCGCGCATTCCGCTGCTGCCGCCGAGCGAGGAAGTGTTAGCCTCCGGGAGGTGGATGCACGAACACAGAGCGCTCTCCTGGCGGCAGTGGTCTGCCTGGCGCTGGCGCTCGCCATGCTGCTGCGGCAGGGCCGCACGCGGCTGTGGACGGCCTTCGCGCTGCTCAACCTCTCGCTGCTCGCCTACCAGCTGGGCGACTTCATCAACGGCCTTTTGGGCACCAGGCCCTGGCCCCTGCGGCTGACGCTGGCGGCGGCTGGCTTCATCCCGGCGGCGGTGCTGCGCTTCGTCGTCGAGTTCCAGGGCGAAACGGCCGGGCGCGCGGGAGGCCTGCGGCGCATGGCCGCGATCACCGGCATCGCCACCGCCGCAGTCGCGCTCTCTCCCTTGGGAATGATCCCCGCCGCGCGCGTCACCGCCGCCGGCGCCATCTTCGTCCTGCTCACCGCCGCGGTCAGCTTGCTCTACGCGCGCATGCGCCGCGCCGCCAGCCGCACCGAGCGCGCCCGCCTCTTCTATCTGTGGGTCGGCGCCGCGCTCTGCGTCGGGCTTTCTTTTGGAGAGCTGCTCATCCGCCTCGCCGGCTGGCCGCCCCCGCCCTTCGCCAACGTGGCGATGACCATCTATCTCTACTTCCTCTCCCAGACCATCCTGCGGCACCGGCTGCTCGATCTCAACGAGCTGCTCGGCAAGATCGTCGTGCTCGCCTCGGTCGGGGTGGTGCTGGCGCTGATCTACGGCGTCCTGGTTCGCTGGACCGGCGGCGCCTCCACCGGGCTCTTCCTCTTCAACACCATGGTGGCGTCCTTCGTCATCCTCATCCTCTTCGAGCCGCTCAAGGCCAAGGTCGAGGAGAAGGTGCTGGCCATCTTCTTCGCCGAGCGCTTCCAGTTCGTGCAGGCGCTGGCGGCGCTGCGGCAGCGGATGGCCGGCATCATCGACGTGCGCGAGCTGGGGCAGGTGGTGCTCGACGGGCTCTACGAGACGCGCCGGGTGACGCACGCTTCCATCTACCTCCTCGCCGACGACGGGCTCGGCTACCGGCGCCTCGAGTGCCGGGGGCCGGCGCCGACGCCGTACATCGACGCGGCCACCGTGCGCCCGCTGGTGCAGAGCGCGCAGGTGGGCCAGAAGGCCCAGCTGGTCGAGCTGGTGGAGCGGCGCCTCGCCGAGCTGCGGCAGCTCCTCCCCGAGACCGACACCGAGACCAGCGCGCTGGCCGACGAGCGAACGCGCCTCTCCGAGATCGGGGCGGCGATGGCGGCGATGCGCGCGGGCGTCACCATTCCCTTGATCGCCTCGCAGCGGGTGGTCGGATTCCTCTGCCTGCTCGACGACCGCGTGCCGGAGGCGTTCGCGTCCGACGAACTGGCAGCGATGCTGGAGATCGGCGAGCAGGCCGCCATCACCATCGAGAACAGCCGGCTCTACGAGAAGATGAAGGAGCGCGACCGCCTCGCCGCGCTGGGCGAGATGGCCGCGGGCCTCGCCCACGAGATCCGCAATCCCCTCGGCGCCATCAAGGGCGCGGCGCAGTACCTCGACCCTTCCGGGATGCAGCCCGGCGACGCGGAGATCCTCAACATCATCGTCGAGGAAGTGAACCGCCTCGACGGCGTGGTGGCGCAGTTCCTCGACTACTCGCGGCCCTTCCCCAACGCCAGCTCGGGAAAGTTCCAGAGCACCGACCTGAACGACGTGCTGTGGAAGACCATCAAGCTGATCGAGAACGACCTGCCCAAGAACGTGGCGGTCGAGCTGGACCTGACGCCCGGGCTGCCCGCGGTCAACGCCGACGCCGAGCAGATCAAGCAGGTGTTCATCAACCTCGCTTTGAATGCGGTGCAGGCGATGCCCGACGGCGGGCGGCTGACGGTGCGCACGCGGCGGCCGCACGCGCCCGTCGAGCTGGGGTTGTCGGAGAGCACGCCGCGCTACTCGGCGGACCAGATCGAGGTGCGATTCGCGGACACCGGCGCGGGAATTCCCGAGGATGCGCTCGACCGCATCTTCATCCCCTTCTACACCACCAAGACCAAGGGGACCGGGCTCGGGCTCGCCATCTCGCAGCGCATCGTCAAAGGGCACGGCGGCACCATCGACGTGCAGAGCCGCGTGGGCGAAGGCACCGAGTTCGTCCTGCGCTTTCCCTCGGCGGCGGCGCTCGACACCGCCGGCCGCCTCGGCATGGTGCAGTCGCCTGCGGCGCAGGCCGAAGAGACGCCCTCGCCGGTGCCCGCGCTGCCGCTCTCGAGTTAGCTGTCCTGAGACAGGATCGGCCAGCGGCGTTTCTGGGCTTCGATGGAAAGCGGAGAGCCGCTCTTGGGAGCGACGACGACGGCCAGCTGCGCGGCCTCCAGCATCGGCAGGTCGCCGTTGAAGGAATCGCCGCAGGCCAGCGCGAGCTTCCCGAACGGCGCGGCCGCCGCGATCTTGCCCGCGGCGTAGCTGATGGGCTGCACCACTTCCGCCGTGAACTTCCCGCCGCGGATCTGCACCTCGATGCCGCGGCACCGCTCGCGCGCAAAGCCCGCCAGCGGGGCCGCCGCCAGCACGATGGGAAGCGCGCTCGCCGAGACGACGAAGGGCGCGAGGCCCGCCTCCGCGCAGAGCGCCCGCAGGCCTTGCGTATCGGAGACGAGCCGCGGAGGCACCCAGCGGCGCGCGAAGCGCTCGGCCTCGGCCGCCACCTGCTCTTGCAGGAGCCCCGCCTGCAGCTGCGCCGCGTACGCGTAGCCCGAGGCACGGTCGCGCTCCACCGCGCGCTCGTAGGCCTGGTACGGATCGCTTCCGTCGGGCAGCTCGACCCAGCCCAGCGAGACGAGGTGGCGCAGGAAAGCCTCGCCGACGTCCTCGCGCCAGAGCGTGCCGTCGGCGTCGAAGACCGCGAGCGCGCCGGGCAGCTCGCGCCCGGCGGCGCGAACGCGCTCGGCGAGCTCAGCGGGAATCACTCGCCGCACCTCTCCAGCGCGCGCTGGTACGCCTCGCGGTGCTCGGCGCTCTCGCGGGCCGCCTGCTCCTTCACCGCCGCGCAGCCCGACTTGTGCCGCGAGAGCACGTCGGCCGCGGTCTTGCGGATGCCGGGCTCGCTCGCCGAGCGCAGCACCGGCTTGAGCTCGCTCAACGCCTTGGAGTGCGAGAGGACCTCTCCGGCCCCGCGCATCGCGGCGACCCGCACCACCGGCGCCTCACGCTCGTCGCGCGCCAGGCCGCCGACCAGCTTCGCCGCGCGCTGGGGCGAGACCGCGACCAGGCCCTCCAGCGCCTTGGCCCTGCGCGAGGGCAGCGCGTTCGCGTCGCTCACCATCGGCTCGAGAACATCCGCCGCCTGCGTCCCCAGCGCACGCCAGTTCTCGGCGGTGATGGGCCGGTCGATCGACCCCAGGTAGCCGTCCACCCGCTCGCGCACCTCGTCCGCCGAGAGCTGCTGCTGCGCCCCTTCTTCCGCGGTCGGCGCAGGATGCTGTCCGTGGGGGAGCTTGGGCGTCGCGAGGAGCGCCGCAAAGAGGAGCCAGTTCATCAGTGCACCGCCGGGCTGAGGGTCATCACGTTCGCCTGCTGCGGGCTGATCTTGCCCAACGACACGCTCGCCTGCAGCTGCCAGAACATGAGGTTGTCGCCGCCCGCGCAGGCGGCGCTGGCGCCGGAGCACTGGCTCGCGAAGAGATAGATTGGGTTGCTCGAGGTGCCCCCCGCCGTGCACCTGGGCAGGTCGGTGCTGCTCGCGCAGGAGAGGCAGGGGCACTTCGGCGTGTCGGTGATCGGGTCGAAGTCGCGCCCGTCCGATTCGGTGGTGTGAAAGAGGCCGAGGAAGTGGCCGGCCTCGTGCGCCGCGATGTACGCGGTCTCGTCCGCGCCGCAGCGGATGTCGATCGCGCCGGGGGGGACGGGGTTGCAGGTTCCGCTGAACAGGTCGGCGAGCGAGACCGCGGCGCCGCTGTGCACGGTGCCGCTGAAGCTGGCCGGCCCCGGGATGGTGCCGTCGATGCCGACCACCGATCCGCCGGCGCTGCTCTTCGAGGTGATGCTCTGCACGAGGAAGAGATTGAGCGTGTTGCCCGGGTTGGCCGAGGAGAGCAGGAACATCTGATCCAGCTCGTCGCAGGGGCCGGTCAGGTCGGCGTTGACGTGCGTGCCGAAGCGGGTCCGCGCCGCGTCGGAGACGTCGTAGAAAGTGACGGTGCCCACGGTGATGCCGGCCTTGGCGTAGATGCCGGTGAAGGTGTTGACCATGCGCTTCACGCTGGGGTCATTGGGCGCGTTGGCGGCGTTGAGGGGCACACCGCCGAGCGTGTTGATGTTGGCGACGATGTAGAAGGCGACGTCCAGCGTCCGCGTGCTGCTGGCGGGCGTCGGCTTCGCCAGCACCGTCACGTCGTAGGTGTTGCCCAGGGCTCCGCCGTCGCTGCAGCCCGACTGCGTCGCGCACTCGTAGGCGTAGTCGTTGACCTGGAAGGACCAGGCGCCGGCGGGGACGCCCGCGTCGAGCGAGGCGGTGGTGTTGGGCATGGTGAAAGCGGCGGTGGAGGGCGAATCGCCGCCGAAGAAGCTGTAGAGGCCGCTCGGGTCGGTGCCGCCGTCCGGCGACGAGGGGGGCGCGAAGGCGGGATCGTTGTCGTTGTACGCCGTGCCGCCGTCGGGCATCACGATGATGCCCGGTACCGCCGAGTTCGCGACCACTTGTCCCTTGAAGACGACCTGCAGATTCGCGGTCTGCGCCTGGTGGACGATGGTCACGCTGCCCGTCCCCGGAGGTACCCTGAAGGCCACCAGGTCGCCGGCCTTGTGCGATTCGTGGAGCAGGACCTGCGCGGGCAGCGCGCTAGCCGAGATCGGCCGCGAGCAGGTGGGCGGAACGTCGTTTATGGTCGCCGGCGGCGCGCCGGAGCAAGCGCAGGCCAGGGCGAGAGCTGCACTGGGGATCGTTCGCAAGCGCACCATTCCTCCGCGTGCAGTTCCGACTAGTGTAGTGCTTCAGCCCGCGCCCTTCATTGCAGAATGATTACGGCCCGCTGTGCAGAATGATTGCGGCCCGCCGTGCAGCCGTGGTAGCCCGCAATCGCACATGGCCGACCGCGTCCTCATCGTCGACGATGAACAGAGTCTCCGAAAGGTCCTCGCGGCCACGCTGGAGCGCGAGGGCTACGAGGTCCAGGTAGC
>WNFJ01023879.1_pt2 | contig 17431 bp, 15 predicted proteins | sample 5400461 | NCBI WGS metagenome assembly WNFJ01 (sample SAMN13153349, study PRJNA577476) | soil metagenome | isolation source: 115 cm saprolite on Douglas fir-dominated hillslope | place: USA:California | collected 2013-09-17 | reverse complement strand
GTTCGCCGATCCATTTGGCGAGGGCATTCGAATCGAGATTCTTTCCGGCAGCATCGAGAAGGACGAGGGTGGCGGCGCGATCAGCGTCGAGTTTCTTAGTGGCGGCATCGGCGTCGCGGACCTCGGAGATTTCCACGGGACAGGAGCGGCTGATGCGTTTTACATAATCGTCGAGGAGGGCGCGCATTTCGGGGCGGCGGGTTTTTCCGAGCATGAGGAGGCGGAGTTTCACTTCAAACCGTACTGCGGCTGATGCCGAGGGCTTCGGCGGAGCGGCTGATCTGGTAATGGGTGGCTTCGAGCGTGGAGGCGATGACCTCGCGCTCCACTTCCTCGAGGGAACGTAGGCCGGCGACCGAGCCGGCGGCGCCAGGCGCGGCAGCTCGCACATTTTCCGGGAAATTTTCGGGCTCGAGGAGGTCGTTCCTCGCAGTTGCTGCGCGGCGGCCGGAACCCGAGAAAACCAGCGCGCGCTCGAGAGCGTTGCGGAGTTCGCGGACATTGCCGGGCCAAGCATAGGCCGCGAGCATGCGGCGCACCGAATCACTCAATTGCGCATTGGGGCGGGCATGGACGGAGCGAATGGTCACGAGAAGATGATCGGCAAGAGGCAGTATATCGGCGCGGCGTTCGCGGAGTGGCGGAACCACGAGAGTGAGAACGTTGAGCCGGAAATAAAGATCTTCGCGGAAGCCGCCGGCTTTCACAGCGGCCGGAAGATCAACGTTGGTGAGGGCGATAAGGCGCGCTTCGATGCGCAGGGTTTCCGTGCCGCCGAGGCGTTCAAACGTGCGCTCCTGCAAAATGCGCAGGAGCTTGCCCTGCGCTCCGGGCGAAAGCGCGGCGACTTCATCGAGAACGATGGTGCCGTTGCCGCCGAGCTCAAAGCGGCCGAGCTTGCGCTCGACCGCGCCGGTAAAAGCGCCGCGCTCGTGGCCGAAGAGTTCGCTTTCGACCAGCTGCGGCGGAAGGCTGGCGCAATCAATTTTCAGGAACGGCGCATCGCGGCGCGGGCCGAGCTCATGAACCAGGCGCGCGAGGTGGTCCTTACCGGTGCCACTTTCACCGGTGATCAGGAGAGTTGCCGGAGCGACCGCGACTTTCGCGGCGAGTTCAAAGAGACGGAGCGATGCGGGATCTGCGCTGATCCACGGCAATCGTTCCGCGGTCATTGCCGCGAACGACCGCTCTGCGGCCGGCTGGAAACGGCTTCGCCGGAAAAGTGTTTGTGCCCGAAGGGCGAATCAGGGATGTTTCGTTCGGAAGAAGGACCGCCAGGCTGATCGGGAATATCGAGCTTGGGCGCCATGCGCCAGAGGCGCTCGAGATCGTAGTAGCGCCGCGCCTGTTCGCTGAAAACGTGGACGACAAAGCCGCCGAAATCGAGCAGGGCCCATTCAGCGGAGCGATGCCCCTCGCGATGTTCGGGCGAGCGGCTGAGATGCTTATGGAGCTGCGCCTCGACTTCGGTGCAAATGGCCTGCACCTGCGGGGTGCTATAGCCAGTACAGACCACAAAGTAATCGGTGAATGCGCCCGCGGCCGTGAGGTCGAGCACGGTGATGCCCGCGGCTTTCTTTTCTTGCGCGGCCTCGACGGCGAGGCGGACGCCTTGGGGCAAGGATTCGAATTTCACCGGTATAAACCCTGTTTGAGAATGTATTCCTCGACGCGTGCGGAAACAAGCCCGTGGATGGACTGGCCCCGTTGAGCCCGGCGCCGTATGTCGGTGGCGGAAACGTCGCTGGATACGTTTTCGAGCAGATAAACGGTGGTCTTGTAAAGGTGCGCGACGACCTGGGAAGGATACTCGGCTTCTTTTTTTGCATCCGGCCGGGCCATCGAGTCCGGTGGAATGACGAGGCGCAGGGCTTCCGAGCGGATGCCCGGGCGATTAGCGATGATGAAATCGCAAAGGCCGAGCAGGGTTTCGTATTCTTTCCACATGGGGATGTCCAGGAACGCATCGGCGCCGATGATGAAAAATAGGCGATCGCCGTGTCCGTGGTAGACGTGACGGAAGTAGCGCACGGTGTCCACGGAATAGTGGAGTTGCGTGCCGCTGAAATCCTCTCCGGCTTCGGCAAGCGAGGGAACGAAGTGGGGATGCTCGGTGCAAGCGAGCGAAACCATCGCAAACCGATGCGGAAACGGGGCGAGGTGCTGCCTCAGCTTGTGGGGAGGACGACTTGCCGGGATGAAGTGGAGTTCGTCGAAATTAAAGCGCCGGTCCGCGGCACGAGCAACGGAGAGATGGCCGTTGTGGATGGGATCGAAGGAACCGCCGAAAATCGCGATGCGCCGAGGGTGATGTCTTGCGGCGGTGCGGTGCGCCTGCGCTGTGCTCAATGCGCCTCCCGGGAAAGTGCTGCCGGCCCAGAGTGAATCGAGGCCGTACACGACATAAGTAATTCTCTCACGAATCTACTTCTTTGTTGGTGGCGACCGCGGAGCGGTCAACAGGCGTGGACGAACGATGATGATCCTCTTTGCCCTCGCCGTTTTCGGTGGAGCCAGGCGGCGAGTCCAGTGTGGAATCGGGAGCCGGGCGAGGAATCTTGTCCAAGGCATCGGCGATGGACCGGACCATATCTTTCACGCCGTCACCCGCAACAGCGGAAATGGAGTGGAATTCCAGGTTGCGCTGCCTGCAGAAATCGCGAAGAGCTTCGAGCCGCGTGCGATCGGTTGTGGCATCCAGCTTCGTGGCTACGACGATCATTGGTTTTTCGATTAGGGACGCGCTAAAGGCTTCGAGCTCGCCGTTGATGACTTCGAATGAGTGGACTGGATCGTCGGTGTTGGAATCGCTCGTGTCGATCAGATGGACGAGGAGGCGCGTGCGTTCGACGTGGCGGAGGAAACGGATGCCGAGACCCGCGCCTTCGTGCGCGCCTTCGATGAGGCCGGGAAGATCGGCGACGACAAAGGTGCGGCCTAGTTCGGTGCCGTGCCCACCGGTGCCGCCGTCGGCGTTGACGACGCCGAGATTCGGTTCCAGCGTGGTAAAGGGGTAGTTGGCGATTTTCGGGCGCGCCGCGGAGATAACCGAAATCAACGTGGACTTGCCGGCATTGGGGTAACCCACCAGGCCGACATCGGCCAGAAGTTTCAGCTCGAGGCGAAGATGCCGCTCTTCGCCGGGAAATCCGTCCTCGTGTTCGCGCGGGGCTTGATGCCAGGGCTTGGCAAAGTGTTGATTGCCGCGTCCACCTCGGCCACCATGGGCGATCAGCACGCGCTGGCCCGGGCTGGCGAGATCGGCGATAGTCGCGCCTTGGTCGTCGAAGACAAGTGTGCCGACGGGAACCTGCAGGATCATGTCCGCGCCGGAATGGCCGGTGCAGTTCGAGCCTTCGCCGTGGCGGCCGCGATCCGCCTTGAATTCGCGATTGTAGCGGTAGCGGAGCAGCGTATTGTCGTTCGGATTGGCTTCGAGATAAATGCTGCCGCCATGGCCGCCGTCGCCGCCGGAGGGACCGCCGCGCGGCACGTATTTTTCGCGGCGGAAGGCCACGCAGCCGTTGCCGCCATCGCCTGCCTTCACAAATATTTTGGCTTCGTCAACGAACACAGGAATAAAACTCCGTAAAGGTCGAACCGCTAGGCGGTCACCCGTGAAAAAGATAACATAAGCAAACTACCGAAACGCGAAAACCCCGAACGGAGGCCGCATCCCGATGTTCCGCGTGCTCAAACGCATTGTCCTGCTGCTTTTTGCGCTCGTTGCAGTAATGGCTGCCGCCTTATACGTGCTCTATTTCCGTCGATCGCCACTGCCTCCGACCGCACCACACGCACGCGTAGTTCCCGTGATTTCGACGATTCCCGGGCTTTCCGCGTGCTGGGTCGAAACGGCGAAAACATTCAGCAGTTTTTCCTTCGGCTCGACCGCCGGAAGCATCCTCGTAAAGCATCCCGCGGGCGACCTGTTGATCGACACCGGCAACTCCAGCCACTACGACCAGGAAATTTCCGGGTTCCCGTTTGCGACGTGGCTCAAACTCAAGTCTCTCGCCGGGCAGCTGAAGCCGGCGGTGCCGCTTCCGGATTTGCTTCGCGGCATCGGTGAAGATCCCGCCAAGCTGCGTTGGGCGATTCTGTCGCACGCACATTTGGATCACGCGGGCGGCTTGATGGACCTGCCGCAGCTACCCGTACTGCTAACGCGCGAAGAGTTGCAATTTGCGGGCGATCCCGGCGTCCAGGCCAAGGGCTACGTGATTGCCGTGCACACCCAAAAGTTTCCGCCTGTTGTCGCGGCCACTTTGCGATTCGAACCGACGCCTTACGAAACGTTTGACGAGAGCGCCGATCTCTACAAAGACGGAACGGTGATCGTCGTTCCCTTGCGCGGCCACACGCCCGGCAGCGTGGGCATTTTCGTGAATCTGTCACCCACGCGTCGCTTCTTTTACGTTGGCGACGCCGTCGACGACGAGCGCGGATTCGAGGAGCGCGTTGGCAAGTCGCTGATCCTGGAGGACAGCGACGGTGACAAAACTCTTGCCAACCAGGTCGTGGGGCGGCTCAGCGAACTTCACGAATGGGAGCCTGCCCTCGCTATTATTCCCGCGCACGGGCGCAGCGCGTACAAGAAATTCTTTCCGGGCGGACCGCTGACCTGTGTTTCGGGGCAATAGCCGCGCTGAAAAGAAAAACGCGGTCCAGCGGGGCCGGACCGCGGGAGCAGAGCGGGCAGTTCCCGCCCAAACCAATGACGGTTAATTCGCGGCGGACTTAGCTTGTTCAGCCGGCAGGACGGTGATGAAGCGGCCGTGGCGGCCCCTATCCTGAAACTTCACGTAGCCGGTCACTAGCGCGAAGAGCGTGTCGTCCTTGCCCTGACCGACATTCTCACCTGCCTGATGCTTCGTGCCCCGCTGGCGCACCAGAATCGTGCCCGCGTTGACGAGCTGCCCGCCGAAGCGCTTGACGCCCAGCCGCTGCCCGTGTGAATCGCGGCCGTTTGTAGAGGAGCCGCCGCCTTTCTTACTTGCCATGATGTAATCCTTTTCGAGAAAAACTTCCGGGCTTAAGCCCGGCACTGGATGAAGAGTTACAGCTTGATATCGCTGACCTGCACGGCCGTGAAGTTCTGCCGGTGGCCGCGCTGAATCTTGTACTGATTGGTCTTCTTGAACTTGAGCACGGTGACTTTCTTCGCGCGCCCCTGTTGAACGATTTTGCCGCTCACTGACGCTTTGCCGGCATCGGCCCCCAACAAGACCTTCTTGTCGTCCGTATGGACGGCCAAGACGGAGCCAAAGTTGACCTTTTCTCCTACCTTGCCATCGACCCGCTCGATGCGGATGGTGTCGCCGGGCGCGACGCGATACTGCTTTCCCCCGGTCTGAATAACGGCGTACATCTGTCCTCCAAGCGCTAAAAGCAAACTCTGATTATAGAGGTTAACAGCCTGAATCGTCAACGAACGAAATACCGTGGATGCATTTGGCGAGCGGACGAACTAGGCGCGGACGCCTTCATCCGCGGGCTGGGGGAAGTGCTGCGAAAACCAAAAGGAATAAGGAATACGGTGTCGCGCCATGCTTCTGGTAGTGCTCGAGCCGCTCGCGGCCCTCGGCCACGGTGGGGATGTGGCCGGCTGGGGCCCACCAGAGGCAGTAGCTGGGTTGGTCCATCTTTTCGAACCACTTGGCACGATCACGGACTACCTTCGCGTGATCCGAATTGTAGGCGAAACGGTGCAGCGCCTCGATGGACTCCCAGACGGACATGTTGACGATCACGAAAGGATCGTCGTTGAAGGCGATGTCGGTGGCATTGCCCGATTCCGACTTGAGCCGCCAGACAAAGCCAGGAGACTTGTCGGCAAGAGCATTAGTGGGTTCGAGTTGGGCGACGAATTCGGCGATCTTCGGGTCGTCAAGCGGAGCGAGGAGACGCGAGATATTGACTTGAGCGAGATTGTGGTTCATCGCGGATTCCTTGTAACTCTCCATAAAGGACGCTTCAGAAATTGAAACGGTAGCCGAGAATCATCTTGGCGATCAAGTGGTCTGTCGAGTGCGTGACGCCGACGCCCAGGCCAAAATTGACCTCCCAATTCGGAGAAAGGTTCAGGTCAATCGTCGGAAAGATCTGGTGTTGCTGCTGACCGGTGGGGAGATGATCCGTGGCGGGGCCGAGGGCGCCATAATATTCAATGCCCCCAGCGATCTTTCTAGTGAAGTCGTAGCTGAACTTGAAATTGGGTGAGAAGGTGAAACCCTGATGGACCGAGTCACCGTGGAGCGACTTGTCGAACGTGGGGTTGAACGACAAATACCAGCGGCCGATCTGCTTGTCGATGATGGGCCGCATCTCCCAGGTCCAGGTATCCGTGGAAAATTTGCGCCGCTGGTAGCCGACCTCATTCGAAAGGCTGAGACCGACGGGCCATTTCCATTTTTGGGGGATGCGGACGCGCGGGCGGATGTGGTCGCCAACCCATTGAAATCCATTGCCATTGCGTTCGTAGGTGAAGATGTAAAAGCCGGTTTCAAACCAATCTGTGAAGCCGTGAGTAATCTCGATGGTTTCGTGCTCCGCGTGATTCGTGGGCAGGATGCCGTCTTGAATGGTCTTGCTGCCATCGATGGTGAAATTGCTGTGGAGCTCGATCATGGTGTGATGCGGCTCAACCATGTCATAGCCGTAGACCTGGATTTCGTAGTTGTCCTGAGCGCGAGAAGGCAAAGCCAACGCGGCGTTCATTGCCAAACAAAATACGATCGTAATCGCACAGCGCAGTCCCATAGTCGGTTCCTGAGAGCTCCCAAGGGTATCCCGGTCTTAGAACTCAGAGAACTGGAATAGATGCACGCTTCAGGCGTGGGGATGCGCCTTGTCGTAAATGTCCATCAGCTGGCGGATGGAGGCGTGGGTGTATTTCTGCGTGGTCGCGCGAAGATCAGCCCCGTCGGCGAGCAGGTGCGTCGCGAAGGCGTGACGCAATGAATGCGGGTGCAGGTCCCAGTTGACGTTGGCCATGCGAACGTATTTCTTGACGATGCGCCCGACGGAACGCTGCGTGAGGAGCCGGCCCGAGTAATTGAGGAACACCGCTTCGGTGTGCGCCCCCTGCCTGCCGCTGGTCCGATACGTTTGCTGCAGGAGCTGTTCCCGCAGAGGCCAGTATTTTCCCAGAGCTTCCTGGGCTTTTTTTCCGTAAGGAACGATGCGTTCCTTGTTGCCCTTGCCGCGGACGCGGAGAATGCGTTCCTTTTGCTCCATGTCGACCAGATTGAGGCCGGTGAGTTCGCTGACGCGCAGGCCTGCGGCGTATAGAAGTTCCAGGAGCGCCCTGTCGCGGCGAAGAAGCAAGCCTTCTTCGACCGCCACGGAACTGATCTGCCTGTCATGCGGCTTAACGGCGGATGCAGGCGGAAGCAATGCCCCCTTTTTGGGAGATGCGCGGCCGCCCGACGCCGCTTGTTCCATCCCGCCTAGCTGATTGAGGAACCCGTTCATCTCTTCCGCGGACAGCACCGAAGGGATACGCTTCGGCAACTTCGGCGTAGGCACGAGACGCGCGGGGTTTTCCTTCAAACGGCCTTCGCGTACACAGTATTTGAAGAACGAACGCAGGGCCGCGAGCTTCCGCGCGATGGAGCTTTTCTCCAGCCCGTGATCATGGAGATGCGCGACGAATTCGCGAATCAGCGTATGCGTGACGCCCGTGAGCGCAGGCGGCCGGGCCCCGGGCGGCGATAGATAAGCGAGAAATTGTTCGAGGTCCCTGCGATAGTTCAGAATCGTATGCGGCGAGGAATTCCTCACCGCCTGAAGGTATTCAAGATACTTCGCAATCGCTTCATTCATGCGCCGCCACAACTCCGGGGGGAGAGGCCCGGGTACAGTATAGGCGCTGACAAATCCCCGGAAAGCGAAATCACGGAACTGTTTCTTTAGATGCAGGCGGGTCAGGACTTGGCCGCCACAGGCACTGGCGCTTCCTCCGGCTGTGCTTGCGGCAGGGCTTCGGGAACGAGCGTCTCCCAGTCACAGCCCTCTTTGAGGCAGGCGTGTACGGTTCCGATCTTGGTGCGCTTTTCGACGATGAACGGCGCGCCGCACTTCGGGCACGGTTCGGCGATAGGCATGTGCGGCGTGGTGAAATCGCAATCCGGGTAACGGGAGCAGCCGTAGAACACGCGCGGGCGGCCACGGCCACCTTTACCGGCGCTGCCGCGGCGCACGAATTCGCCTTCGTTGCATTTCGGACACTTGATGCCCATCGTGATTGGGCGCGTGTACTTGCACTTCGGATAGCCGGAACAGCCGATGAATTCGCCGAAGCGGCCGCTTTTCTTCACGAGGTTCTTGCCGCAAAGTATACACAGCTCAGCGAGAGGCTCATCGGGCTGGTGCGCGATGCGCGTGCCCTGCACGAGGCGGCGGGTGGTCTTGCAATCCGGGTAACCGGTACAGGCGAGGAAGGTGCCGAAGCGGCCGCGCTTGATGGCCATCTCCTTGCCGCAATTGTCGCAATACTCGATTTTGGGTTCGCCGCTAGTCTCTTCGGGAAGTTCAGGAGATAGGTCCTGAATGAAATCGCACTCGGGATAACGCGAACAACCGAGAAAGAAACCGTGGCGGCTGATGCGCTCGAGTAATTCGCCCTGGCCGCACTTTTCGCATTTTTTCCCCGTGGGAATGCCAGCCTTGTAGGAAAGCATCTCGTCGCCGGCTTTGTCGAGGTCAATGACGAATTTTTCCCAGAACTCTTTGACGGCTTCGCGCCAGGGCAGTTTTTCGAGCCGCGCGGTAAACGTGACGTCGAAGATGTCTTCGAAACTCTTCACCAGCAGCACGCTGACGCGCTCGCCGAGCATGGTGGGCGAGAAACGTCCCTGGTCCTTGGTGACGTATTCGCGCTCGACAAGGGTTGAAATGATCGATGCATAAGTCGAGGGCCGCCCGATGCCGTCTTCTTCGAGCTCCTTGACCAGCGTGGCATCGTTAAATCGCGGCGGCGGCTCGGTGAAGTGCTGGTCCGGACGAATCTTGTCCAGGCGCAGGGTCTGCCCTTCCGCAACCTGCGGAAGTGACCGCCCTTCGCCTTCGTCATCCTTTTCGTCTTCCTCACGATCGGCGATCGACGCGGGCATCTGATAGACGCGAAGGTAGCCGTCGAATTTCTGGACGGTGCCGGTAGCCCGGAAGGTGTAGTCGCCCGCGGAAATGTCGATGGTAGTCTGATCGAAGATCGCCGGAAGCATCTGCGACGCAACAAAGCGCTGCCAGATCAGTTGGTAGAGCTTAAACAGGTCCTCGTCGAGATACTTGCGGACGTCTTCCGGCGCGCGCATGGCGTCGGTGGGACGAACCGCTTCGTGCGCTTCCTGCGCATCCTTCTTCGATTTGTAATAGTTGGGCTTTTCCGGAAGATAATTCGAGCCAAACCGTTGGGGGATTAGCTCGCGAACCTGGATCAGCGCGTCGTTCGAAACATTCACGGAATCGGTACGCATGTAGGTGATCAGCGCGACCGAGCCTTCGTCACCAAGCTCCACGCCTTCATAGAGTTTCTGCGCGAGGGACATGGTGCGCTTGGCGGTGTAGCGCAGCCGGTTGTAGGCCGCCTGCTGCAATTTGGAAGTCGTGAAGGGCGGCGGAGGATTACGCTTCTTTTCTTTTTGCGTGACGCCGGCCACCTGCCACTTGGCCTTGCTCACAGTGGCGACAATCTTGTCCGCGGTCTCCTGGTTTGAGACTGCGATATCTTCGCCCTTGTGTTTGAAGAGCTTCGCTTCGAAAAGCGGTGGCTGCCCGGCATCCAGCATCGCGTGAATCGTCCAATACTCCTGCGGAACGAAGGCGCGAATCTGCATTTCGCGCTCGACGATAAGCCGCAGCGCCACGGTCTGTACGCGCCCGGCGGAAAGCCCGCGGCGCACTTTGTCCCAAAGAATCGGCGAAACTTTGTAGCCCACAATGCGATCGAGCACGCGGCGTGCCTGCTGCGCATCCACCAGATTGCTGTCAACCTGCCGGGGTTTATCGAAGGCCGCGCGAATGGCCTTGGGAGTAATCTCGTTAAAGGTAACCCGAAAAATCTTTTTAGGATCGATGGCCACAACTTCTTTTTTGGAAGCGTCCTCGACTTCTTTGACAGGCTCTTCGGGTTTTGCGTCCTTCTTCTTAAATCTGGAAACGCTTGGTTCTTGCTCGATGAACTTGGAAGGCTTGGAGAGAACCAAGGCGAGGTGTGCTGAAATTGCTTCCCCTTCGCGATCGGGGTCGCCCGCCAGATAGACGGCATCCGCAGACTGCGCAGCCTTGCGAAGATCATTAATGACCTTGCCCTTGCCGGCGATAATCTGCAGCGTGGGCTCGAAAATCTTGTCGTCATCGAGGGTAATCAGTTTCCCGGCCGGCTTTTCCTTATCCTTTGTCTTCTTGCTTCCCTTCTTGGCTTTGCTCTTTTTCTTCTTCTTGCCGCCCTCTTCTTCGCCGGGCAGACGAATGCCAATCGTTTTCTTGGGCAGGTCCATCACGTGGCCGATGGACGCTTTGACGGTGAAGTTCCGCCCCAGATATTTGTTAATCGTTTTCGCCTTTGCGGGCGATTCGACAATAACGAGCGAACGAGCCATGTTGCCTTTGTAACTCCGTAATGTATTGCGGGAACAGCTGACCGCGCGGCGTGTGTCCTTCTCGCTACCTTAAGCGCCCGGCCCGAATCCCACCTAGGTCGCCATTTTGATGCGCTGATTGCCCTTGTGGATGCGCTTTCCTATTGGATGCCGTCCCCGGGCCGCCGATGCAAACCCCTATCTTCCTCTACAGCAAGACTTTGCTGAACTGCTTCCCCGGTAACTGCCGGATGATGCCTTTCATCTCCAGATCAAAAAGAGTAGCCAGAACTTCGGAAGAGTTCAAGCCGGAGCGTTCCATGATGTCATCAATGTGCACCGGCTCCTCGACGCTAAGCAGCTCATAGAGCCTCCTCTGCGAGCCATTCAGACCGGCAGCAGCCAATAGATTTCGCTGCTCGGCCTCAGGTTTCTCGGCCTGCTGGAGGGCAGCGCGGATGGGCGTCGGCAGCTCTTCAATGACGTCTTCGGCGCCGGTGGCGAGTTTCGCGCCTTGCTTGATGAGTTGGTTCGGCGCGAAACTCACGGGCTGCGTCACGTTCCCCGGCACGCCGAAGACCTCTCTGCCGAACTCCATGGCCAGGCGCGCGGTGATGAGCGACCCGCTATACTGCGCGCCTTCCACCACCACCACTCCGAGTGGCATGCCGGCAACGATGCGGTTTCGCACGGGAAAATTTTCCGGCGCGGGGTGCGTGCGCAGCGGAAATTCACTTATAATCGCGCCGCGCTCCAGCACTTTCTCGTACAGCTTTTTGTTTTCCTTTGGGTAGCAGACGTCGATGCCCGTGCCGAGAACTCCGATGGCACGGCCGTTGGCCTCCATGGCTCCCTGATGCCCGATGGCATCAATCCCGCGGGCCATCCCGCTGATGATGACCAGGCCACGTGCGGCAAGGTCCCGGCCAAGGCGTTGCGCCATCTGTGTGCCGTAGAGGGTTGGCCGGCGCGTCCCAACGATGCTGAGGCTGGGCAGATTCAGAATTTGCGAATCGCCGCGAACGTAGAGCAGGACCGGCGGGTCGTAAATTTGTAAGAGCGTCTGCGGATATTCGGGCTCGGTCCAGTTCAAGAGGGAGCAGCCCGCAATCTTCTGAACGCCCGTCAATTCCTTCTCGGCGCGCTTGAAGCTTTCCTTCTTCACGATGGCTTGGGCGACTTGAGCGGGGAGACGGCAGGATTCGAGATCGGGAAGACTGGCGCGGAAGACTCCCTCCGGCGAGTCAAACCGGCGCAGCACACGCGCGGACAAACGGGAAGCCAGGCCGGGCGTTAGCGCCAGCGCGAGCCAGGAGAGGGAAACGTCCGTCTGCATCGCGAGGCGAGCCTACGCGCAGAGTAACCGACTTGTCAAGTGGTAGCAGTAGAAAAAACCAGCCCGTTGTAAGACCGGTGCTATTGAGACTTGGGCTGCGATGCTGCCGCGGGATGCGGGTTGCCAAAGCCGATTTCGAGCGGCGTGTCTTTGGGCAGGACGACGTCATGTCCTCGCGAGAGGAAATTCGAGTAGATTGACGCCGAAGCGCCGTAGGCGCCAAAGGCCATCGAAACCGGCGTGGACTTCACCACCAAACTCAACAGGGCGCCCGTCAAACGAAAGCCAGAGCCGCCGGCGGCGGAGCGCACGCCCGGATCACCCGCAGCGTCCGTCGTGCCATGCTCGCCATCAGAATGCGACGCGGCCGCGGCCCGCAGAACTGCGAGTCCGGTCGACAGATACCGCGTCTTGCTGTCGGTTGTGCGTGCTCCGCCTTCCTCGTCGAGCTTCATGTGGGCGCTCCGAGCCACTTCAAGACCTTCCAGGTTGCCGATCATGGCCTGCGAACTTGCTTGAATTTGCTCTGCTTGCGCTTGCATCTGAGACAACGCCTGAACAGCCTCTTCGGAAGTTTCAATGCGCTCGAAGACCACGCGCAGTTCTCCGTTGTGGTGCAGCTTGTGCGCGGGTTTCGCTTGCAGAACCCTGCCGACTAGGCGGCTGTTCGCGGGAAGAATTAACTGGTGCGCCGGCGAATAAAGCGGCTCGGTAAGAATGGCCGTGACCTCGGTGCCGCGCGTGGCAGTCGCTGAGCTGACTTCGGCAACCAACCGCGCTTTCAGGGTGCTGTCGGGCACCGGCGCGCCTCCTACAACGGCGAGTTGTTGGCCGCTGCGCGTGGTCTCCCCAAAATCGAGAGGCGCGTCCAGGTCCGCGACAAAGCGCGCCCCCGGCTCCAGGTACTGCCGCCGATACGGTGATTGTGACAGCAAATACTGCTTGAATCGGTGCGTGCGTCCCGGCGCTGTCATCTTTTGCCAGGATTCATGTACCTGGTCTTTTGCTTCTTGTATTTTGCCTTTGGCTTCCTGCTTGGCGTTGTCTGCTGCACGGCCGGCCGCACTCTTCTGCTTCTCCTTATCAGGATTGCTCACCAGGTGCACAACTTCAGCGGCTCCCGATGAAACCGTAGTCTTTATCGGGAACTGCCTGCCATCGGGCAGAGTGAGCATCTCAAACGTGACCTCGTATTTATGGAAAGGAGAAAAGTCGCCGTTGGCGTAGGCGAGCGTGCGCTTTACCCCGGAGACCGGATTAATGCCGATGATTCGGCCACTCACGACACTGCCGGCTGGAATTACTGGCTGGTCGAAGGCGTAAACCGTTTCCACCACTTTGCCATGAACCATCTCGCCGGGATGATCGACGCGCGTGCGCTGGTCGAGCGCGATGCGGAGCGGCGTGCCGTTGGGCAGCATGAGAGGGATTTTTGCAAAGAACACGCTGGCGGGGGGAGCAGCATCCTCCTCAGAATAGGAGGGCGGCACACACAGGGAGACGAGGGCGTCTTCGCCCGGGGCTTCATCACAAGTTGCCCAGGTCGTGTGCACAGCGGGGCGCTGTGGACTCTCCACAGGGTCGGACTGCGCCGATGCCGCCGGAATGCAGTAAGGGATCAGCAGGATAAAAAGAGAAATACGCGGAACAAGATTCATAGCCCATACACCTCGGCACGCCCTCAGGGCCGGAAGTTTGAGGCCGCCCCGATTACCAGCGCGAAAGATAGCGCTTTGCTCGCGACCAGTCTACCGTGCCCAAGACTTGAATGCTATCTGAGAAGCTTAGAACAGCAATTAGGATGGCCGGCCAGAATCGCGAATCGGTCGTGACTCCTCTGGGCCTACGCACATTCGTCTCTTCGCCAACCCTCAGGAGGCGCCTTAAAGTGCCAACGGGTCGAACAGGGGCAAATTAGCGGCTGGGTTGCGCTGCGTCTTCTTGCAGGATGGCAGCCAGCGTCTTGACGAATAGATCCGCATCCACTTCGGAGAAAACCAGCGGCGGGCGCAGCTTGATGACGTTGTGAAGCGGCCCGTCGGTGCCGGCGAGAATGCCGCAATCGCGAAGGCGATTGACCACATAGGAGGCTTGCAACGGAGCAGCCTCGCGCGTTTCACGGTCGAGCACAAAATCGATCCCGAGGAACAGTCCCGAGCCGCGCACATCGCCGATCAATGCGTGGCGTGTTTGCAAAGTCTTCAATCCTTCGATGAGATGCGCGCCGACGCGCAAGGCATGTTGCTGTAAATTCTCTTCTTCGAGAACATCCAGAACCGCGAGGCCCGCTGCGCACGCCACAGGATTGCCGCCAAACGTGCTGAAAAACTCCATCCCGTTGTTAAATGAGTTGGCGATTTCCGCCGTCGTGACAACCGCCGCCAGCGGAAACGCATTGCCGATCGGCTTGCCGAGAACCACGATGTCCGGAACCACTCCTTGCGTTTCGAATCCCCAGAAATGCGTTCCCAGACGCCCGAATCCCACCTGTACCTCGTCCGCGATGCAAACCGCGCCTGCTCCGCGCACGTAACGATAAACCTCCGCCAGATAATCCGGCGGAAAAACGATCTGGCCGCCGACGCTCGGCAGCGTTTCCGCGATGTACGCGGCGACGCCGCGGCCTTCGGCTTGCGTGCGCTCCAGGATCTCGGCAACATGACGCGCATATTTTGCGCCGGCTTGCTTGTCGCCGCGGCGATACGCGCCGCGGTAATCATCCGCCAGCGGAGCAACGTGCACCCAGGGCTTTTTCCCGCGACCTCCGGGGCCGTCGAATTTGTACGGGCTGATGTCGATGAGTGCGTTGGTGTGGCCGTGGTATGCGTGTTCCAGAGCGATGATGTCTTCCCGCCCCGTATGCGCGCGCGCCAGGCGCAATGCCAGCTCATTGGCCTCGCTCCCAGAGTTCACAAAAAAACAAACGCCGAGCGTTTCGGGAAGCAACCGCGTCAGCCTTTCGGCGTAGCGGTTGACGTTATCGTGAAGATAGCGCGTGTTGGTGTTGAGCAGCGCGAGCTGCGCCTGCGCCGCTTTGACCACTCGAGGATGGCTGTGCCCCACGAGCGGCACGTTATTGTAGACGTCGAGATACGCCCGGCCCGTGTCGTCATACAAATGCTGCATCCACCCGCGAACGATTTTCAGCGGGCGCTGATAAGAGATGCTGAGATTTTTTCCCAGCAAGGCGCGGCGTGCGTTCCGTATGGACGAGTCTCTCGCCTGATCCAAATCTCATGCTCGGAATTCCGAGCATGAGATTTGGATCAGGCGAGAGACTCGTCCATACGGAACGCTGTGAAGCACGAGCAACGCCCGGAAAATCGGCCCCCAGCTCGAGCAGATCGAGAACGATCTGAAAATGAACGTGTGGCGTCCAGCCACCATTTTCCTGCGCTGAGCCGACGCGCGCGAAGGTTTGACCTCGAGCAACGCGCTGCCCCACCTCTAAACCAACGAGCGAATCTTTGGAGAGATGCCCGTAGAGTGTGAAGAATTCCTCGCCGCCGCTGGTTTCATGCCGCAAAATCACGACCGGCCCGTAGTCCAGCGGAGCCGAATTGTTCGCGACGGTGAGGACCACACCATCCAGCGGCGAACGGAGCGCAGCGCCCGGCTCGACAAAAAGGTCCATGCCAAGGTGAACCGTGCGCCGTTCATCCGTAGAATTGCCGCTCGCTCCGAACAGTGGAGAGGTGTAAAGCAGTCGTGGTTCATCGTAACGGCCGACACCAACGGAGGCGCCGGCACGCTTCATTGCGTGAAATATTTTTTCCGTGAATGCGGGAGTTTCCGATGCGCACGGCTCAGCACCTAGAAACGTACTGCCAACACTCAAATCAAGAACGAGGCTCGGGGCCGTTCGTAAATCAACGCCCAAAATTGAAGCCGCGGAGCCGGCGTTTGCTTCCAGCCACTTCTTGATCTTTTCGCCTTGCGGAACAGGTGGAAGCCCGCAAGCCGCACGAAAAGTGTACTGCGCGAAACGCGGGTGAATTTTTTCGAGCCGTTCCAAGGCTTCCCAAGCAGCCGCTTCGCTGACCGTGACGTACGGGTCATCCGGCTTAAGGGTTTTGCAGTGTGCAGAATTGGTGACGCTGACGGCGAGCCGCGCGCCGATCAATGCATAAAGAACGGACAACTCCACCTCGTCGAGAGGAAAAGCGCCGTGATAGCCCGCGACGATCGCAGCCGCCGCCTGCAGTGGGTCTTCCTTCCCAAGAATGGCGTAAGCGGCCGCAATCGCCGGCTCAGACACGCTGAGCCCGTAGTGCACGTCGCCAAAATCAATCACGCCGACGATCTTTCGCGGCTGCGGCCACGGCTCGCTGACCAGTACGTTATGGTCGTTCGCATCGCCGTAGACCACGCTGCGGCGCAGGCGCGGCAATACCAGAACGACTTCCGCTTCATACAGCGCCAGAAATTTTTCCACCAGCGCGCGCCGCTTCGAGCCCGCGATATGCTTGACGTAGTCCTTGATCCAACCAGCCCGGGAAGAATCCCATTTCAGTTCGCGATGCGCAGCAGGGTGCGTAAACGTTTGCAGCGCCGCGTCCATCTCTCCCAAAAATCGCCCGAGATCGCCAAGAAGTTCCGGCGTGTGCGGGCAGACTTCCGCGAGGACTGTTCCATTCACAAAGGTGAGCAGCCAGACGAGCCGCGTCGAGCCGTCCGCCGCGGCAATCGATGTAAACAATTCGCCGCTGCGATTCGGTGTTACGCGAGGTAGAGACAAACGAGGCGCACGCTGCGCCAGGTGCGTCAGTGCCTGGCATTGCAGTTCAATGAAGGACCGCTCCCGCGCCGGATGCATCGCTTTGAGGACGAACGCATGCCCGTCCGCGCTCGTCAGATGGAAATTGTCATCGTATTCGCCCGGCAGCGCCCGCGCCGCAGCCTCCAGCCCGTAAAGTTCGCGCGCCAGGCGAACCGCTTCCGCTTCGGTCACAGGTTGAGCAACGCGGGCTTCCAGCAGCATGCACCAAATCTTATCCGCAAGAGCCGGAGTGCGTCCATCCCGTCCAGCATAAGACTTCTGGCGCGCCGCCCTTCAACGCGGAATCCTTGCTGCTTAGAGTTTCTCTCTCGAGTCTCGGACGGAAACCGGCCCATTCACTGTGGAGAGCCGGATCATCGCCGGTGCGTTGCCATATTCGATGCGGCGATGCTCGTCGTCCCAGGTCTTTCGGGCATTATCGCAAATGCTCGCCTCGCAACTCACCGGCGCGTGGTTCGTTGACTCCACCACGAAGCTGGACTGATATCCGCTCGGCACCATCAGCGTCAAGGGACCGTTCTTTGCATCAGCCGAGAGGCCCGTGCCGCTCCACGTCTTCCCTTCCAGTGCCACGGAGATCGGCCCGTTCTCCGTGTGAATGCGCACGCTTCCGCTGCTGCCGTCCAGGCTGATCGGGCCATTCACCGCCGTGATCTCCGCATCGCCGGAAAAATTCTTCAAGCTGATGGGACCGTTGTGCGCGCGGGCCGTGAGTTTGCCGTCCACGTCGTA
>WNFJ01122179.1_pt1 | contig 17433 bp, 19 predicted proteins | sample 5400461 | NCBI WGS metagenome assembly WNFJ01 (sample SAMN13153349, study PRJNA577476) | soil metagenome | isolation source: 115 cm saprolite on Douglas fir-dominated hillslope | place: USA:California | collected 2013-09-17 | reverse complement strand
AGCATGGCGGCGAGCGCGAGACCAAAACTCGCGGCGCGCCGCGGCTTTGCCTGGCGGACGATCCCCATCAGCTTAAACCTCGACCGGCCTGGCCCGCGAGCGATGTCGCACCTTGGATCGATTCGCGGCCGGCGCCGCCCCTCTTTGCGCGCCCTCGGATCATGGCGCCTTGGTTCTGTCAAGAAACATCCGCAGCCTGCCGCAAGGCCGGTTCGAGCCGTGGCCGCGCGTTTCCCAGCCGCCCTTCGGCGGCGCGAAGGCACATTGCGAGTGGGGCGGAATTGTGGTTTGAGAGGCTTGGCCTCCGCCCGGACGCTTCACCCTCGCGCCAACATCCTGCGGCACCGAGAGCCCGAGCTGGCAAGCCCGAGCGCTCGTAGCCGAGCGAGCACGACCGGCCCCGCCGGTAACCCGTCTTAAGGAGCTAGTCGAACGATGCTGGTGTTGTCGCGGTTGATTGCCTGCGCGTCGGCTCTGGTGGTGCTCACGGCTGCAGGCGTTGCGCTTGCTGCGCTGGGTCACCCCACGCCGTGGCAGACCGGACTCCAGGACGCCGGCTCGCCGGTGATGGAAAACATCATCTGGTTCCACCGCCTGTTGCTGATCGTCGTCACCTTGATCACCGTGGTCGTGCTCGTGCTGTTGGTGTGGGTCATGGTGCGGTTCAACCAACGCGTCCATCCCACGCCGTCGCGCACGACGCATCGGACCTCGCTCGAGGTGGCCTGGACGGTGATCCCGATCGCCATCCTGGTGTTCATCGCGGTCCCCTCGTTCCGCCTGTTGTTCCTCGAGCAGAACATCCCGCCGGCGGATGTCACCGTGAAGGCGACGGGCAAGCAATGGTACTGGAGCTACGGCTATCCCGATCAGGGCAAATTCGAGTTCGACTCGCTGATGATCCAGGACAAGGACCTCAAGGCCGACCAGCCGCGCCTGCTCTCCGTCGACAATGAAATGGTGGTGCCGGTCAACAAGGTCGTCCGGGTGCAGGTTACCGGCTCCGACGTGATCCATTCCTTCGCGGTGCCGTCGTTCGGCATCAAGATCGACGCCATTCCGGGTCGGCTCAACGAAACCTGGTTCAAGGCGACGAAAGAGGGCATCTACTACGGACAATGCTCCGAGCTTTGCGGCAAGAATCACGCCTTCATGCCGATTGCGGTGCGCGTGGTGAGCGACAGCGACTTCAACGCCTGGCTCGAAGAGGCCAAGAAGAAATACGCGCGCGGCGATGATTCCGCGCCGCGGTCGTTCGCCGCGACGCAACCAGCGAAAGCGGAATAGGAGACCGGACGCACCGCGATCCGGCACACGAGATCGAGGGATCCGACATGGCAACCACGATGGAAACGGCTCACGGCGCCCACGATGCGCACGATCATCCCACCGGATGGCGGCGTTACGTCTATTCCACCAACCACAAGGACATCGGCACGATGTACCTCGTGTTCGCCATGGTCGGCGGGGTGATCGGCGCTTGCCTGTCGATCGGCATTCGCCTCGAGCTGATGAATCCCGGGCTGCAGATCTTCTCGGACGTGCACACCTTCAACGTGTTCACCACCGCGCACGGCCTGATCATGATCTTCTTCATGGTCATGCCGGCGATGATCGGCGGATTCGGCAATTGGATGGTCCCGCTGATGATCGGGGCGCCGGACATGGCGTTCCCGCGCATGAACAACATCTCGTTCTGGCTGCTGCCGGCTTCCTTCACCTTGCTGCTGACCTCGCTGTTCGTCGAAGGCGAGCCGGGCGGCAACGGCGTGGGGGCGGGCTGGACCATCTATGCCCCGCTCTCGACCAGCGGCCACCCGGGCCCGGCGGTTGATTTCGCCATCCTGTCGCTGCACTTGGCCGGCGCCTCCTCGATTCTCGGCGCCATCAATTTCATCACCACGATCTTCAACATGCGCGCGCCGGGCATGACCCTGCACAAGATGCCGCTGTTCGTGTGGTCGATCCTGGTGACGACGTTCCTGCTGCTGCTCGCCATGCCGGTGCTCGCCGGCGCCATCACCATGCTGCTGACCGACCGCAATTTCGGCACCACCTTCTTCAACGCCGAAGGCGGCGGCGATCCGATCCTGTTCCAGCACTTGTTCTGGTTCTTCGGTCATCCCGAAGTCTACATCCTGATCCTGCCCGGCTTCGGCATGATCAGCCAGGTCGTCGCCACCTTCAGCCGCAAGCCGGTGTTCGGCTATCTCGGCATGGCCTACGCCATGGTCGCCATTGGCGGCATCGGGTTCGTGGTTTGGGCGCACCACATGTACACCGTCGGCATGTCGACCCATGCCCAGGCGTATTTCGTCGCCGCTACCATGGTCATCGCGGTGCCCACCGGGATCAAGATCTTCTCCTGGATCGCCACCATGTGGGGCGGGTCGCTCGATTTCCGTACCCCGCTGCTGTGGGCGATCGGGTTCATCTTCCTGTTCACGATCGGCGGCGTCACCGGCGTGGTGCTGGCCAATGCTGGCGTCGACCGTGTGCTGCAGGACACCTATTACGTGGTGGCGCATTTTCACTACGTGCTCTCGCTCGGCGCCGTGTTCGCCATCTTCGCTGGCTGGTACTATTGGTTCCCCAAGATGACCGGCTACATGTACTCGGAGACGCTGGGCAAGCTGCACTTCTGGCTCACGTTCGTCGGCGTCAACATGGTGTTCTTCCCGCAGCACTTCCTCGGGCTTGCCGGCATGCCGCGCCGCATCGTCGATTACCCCGATGCCTTTCACCCGTGGAATCTGGTGTCCTCGATCGGGTCTTATATTTCGGCCTGCGGACTGCTGGTGTTCCTGTTCGGACTGGCCCAGGCTTTCCTGCGCAAGGAGAAAGCCGCCGACAATCCGTGGGGCGCCGGTGCGACGACGCTCGAATGGACGCTGTCGTCGCCTCCGCCGTTCCACCAGTTCGAAATTCTGCCGCGCATCCGCTGATGCGGCTTTTCGGATGGATAGCAGGGCCGGTGCGCGGGCCGTCATCCCGACGGGAGATCGGGAAGCAAGAGTGAGCGGAAAGCCATTCATGTCGCCAGGCCAAGGCAACGATCTCACCGGATCTTTCGCGCGCGTCGAGCCGAGTCTCGCCAGCGTGGGCGACTATGTAGCGCTGATGAAGCCGCGGGTGATGTCGCTCGTGGTGTTCACGGCGCTGGTCGGCCTGGTGCTGGCGCCGGGCCACCTGCACCCGGTGATCGGCTTCACGGCCCTGTTGTGCATCGCCGTGGGCGCCGGCGCGGCGGGCGCGCTCAACATGTGGTTCGACGCGGACGTCGACGCGCTGATGACCCGCACTGCCCGCCGGCCGATCCCGCGCGGGCGCATTCTGCCGGGCGAAGCGCTCGCCTTCGGTCTCACGCTGGCGGGGGGCTCGATCGTCGTGCTCGGGCTTCTGGTGAGCTTGCTTGCCGCCGGCCTGCTGGCGTTCACCATCTTCTTCTACGCGGTGATCTACACCATGTGGCTCAAACGCTCGACGCCGCAGAACATCGTGATCGGCGGCGCCGCGGGCGCGTTGCCACCGATGATCGGCTGGGCGGCGGCAACGGGCGGCATCGGCATCGAATCGATCCTGCTGTTCCTGATCATCTTCTTCTGGACCCCGCCGCATTTCTGGGCGCTGTCGCTCTATCGCGCCGACGAATACGCGCGCGCCGGCATTCCCATGCTTCCGGTGGTGGCCGGACGAGAAGAGACACACCGGCAAATCCTGCGCTACACGCTGGTGCTCGCCCCGCTCGGGCTCGCGCCGTGGCTGCTCGGGTTTGCCGGAGCGGCTTACGCGGCGGTTGCGATCGGCGGCGGCGGTATGATGATCCTGCTGGCGGTGCGACTGCGCGGTCAGCGCGGGGCGGGCGAAGAGCAGACTGCAAAGCGGCTGTTCGCGTTCTCGGTCCTCTATCTGTTCGTGCTGTTCGCGATGCTGCTGGTCGAGCACGCCGGCGGACTGCCGCTTGGCGGTATCGGCATCGGATGAGCGCCATGAACGATCTGACCCACGAGCCCGGGATCGTGCTCACCGATGAGCAGAAGCGCCGGCGACGCGCGCGCTCGATCGCGATCGCGCTCGCGCTCGGGGCCTTGGTGCTGCTGTTCTATATCGTCACCATCGTCAAGCTTGGGCCCGGCGTGCTGAATCGGCCGCTGTAAGCGCGTTGGATCGATCCCAATGAGGCATCCAGTTCGGTTGCATCCGGCAAGAGCGCGCAGGCGCGATGTCGCGGTCGCCGCGGCCTGCGGAATCTTCGTCGCGGCCATGGTCGGCATGGCCTATGCGTCGGTGCCGCTCTACAGCTGGTTCTGCCGCGCCACCGGTTTCGGCGGCACGACGCAGGTGGCCAAAGCCGCGCCCGGGGCGATGCTCGAGCGCAAGCTCAACGTGCGCTTCGACGCCAACGTCACCGGCGGGCTGCCGTGGAAATTCGAGCCGGAGCAGAACTCGGTCGAGGTCAAGCTCGGCCAGGTGGTGACCGTGCTCTTCACCGTCACCAACCAATCGGCGCGGGAGACGGTCGGGCAGGCATCCTATAATGTCGCGCCGCCGACGGTCGGCCAGTATTTCTCCAAGATCAACTGCTTCTGCTTCACCGAGCAGCGGCTCAAGCCGGGCGAGCGGCGGGAGATGACGGTGGTATTCTTCGTCGATCCGGAGCTGGCCAAGGATCCCGATGACGACGATCTCAACACGATCACGCTCTCCTACACCATGTATCCGGTCCGGGAACCGCCGAAGCCCGTGGTGGACGGCGGGCCGGGCCGCAGTTAGTCGCACGCGAGCCGACATGAGAGCCGTGAGTTTTTGAACCGCGCGGAGACGAGCACGATGGCCGAAGCGCAAGCAAAGCATCCATACCATCTGGTCGAGCCTTCTCCGTGGCCTGCCGTGGGCGCGGTTTCGGCCTTCGTCCTGGCGGTGGGACTCATAACCTGGATGCGCCACATGTTTGCCGCCGCGCCGATCATTTTCAGCTTCGGCGTGCTCGGTATCGTCTACACCATGATCGGCTGGTGGCGCGACGTCATCCGCGAGGCCGAGTACGAGGGGCACCACTCGCGCGTGGTGCAGCTTTCGCATCGCTACGGCATGATCCTGTTCATCGCTTCCGAGGTGATGTTCTTCGTCGCGTGGTTCTGGGCCTATTTCAACACCGCGCTGTTCCCGGCCGACGTCCATGACGTGATGCGCACCGAGCTCCTGGGCGGAACGTGGCCGCCGAAGGGGATCGAGACCTTCGATCCCTGGCATCTGCCGCTGCTCAACACGCTGATCCTGCTCACCTCCGGCACCACGGTGACCTGGGCACACCATGCGTTGCTCGAGGACGACCGCCAGGGCCTCAAGTGGGGCCTGATCTGCACCATCCTGCTCGGCATGTCGTTCACCTGCATCCAGGCCTACGAGTACAGCCACGCGCATTTCGCCTTCAAAGGCCACATCTACGGCGCGACCTTCTTCATGGCGACCGGCTTCCATGGCGCCCATGTGATCATCGGGACGATCTTTCTTTCCGTGTGCCTGCTGCGCGCGTTCGCCGGGCAGTTCACGCCGAACCAGCATCTCGGCTTCGAGTTCGCCGCCTGGTACTGGCATTTCGTCGACGTGGTCTGGCTGTTCCTGTTCACCTGCATCTACGTCTATGGCGCGGGCGTGCATGCCGAAGGAATGCTGCAGTGAGCCGATGCCTTATCCTGAGATGCGAGCCGCGTTAGCGGCGAGCCTCGAAGGGCGGCCAGCCATCTGCGTCGTAACGTTTGGCGTCTGTATGATGTCCGCAAACCCGGAACGCCCGCTTTCATTTCCCATCCTGACGGGCCTTGCCGGCCGTTGTCCGCGCTGCGGCAAGGGCAAGCTGTTCCGGGGATTCCTGCAGCTGCGCCGGCGCTGCGATTCGTGCGGGCTCGATTATGGCTTTGCCGATCCCGGCGACGGTCCCGCGGTGTTCGCGATCTTCATCGGCGGGTTCATCGTGGTGGCGGCGGCCCTGATCGTCGAGTTCGCCTATCAACCGCCGTACTGGCTGCACGCGGCGCTGTGGGCGCCGCTGATCCTGATCGTGACGCTCGGTCCGTTGCGCCTGCTCAAGGGGCTTTTGATCGCGCTGCAATATCACCACAAGGCGGCGGAGGGACGGCTGCATCCCGGAGAGGAGACTTGAATGCGGGGCGCCGCAGGGGTCTGTTGGGCCCGGCCGTTGCCGCCCTTGCCGCATTCGCGGTGCTGATCGGGCTCGGCATCTGGCAACTCGAACGCAAGGCCTGGAAGGAAGGCCTGATCGACACCATCGGCCGCAAGCTCGCGGCACCGCCGGTCGCTCTGCCGCCGGCTGCCGATTGGGCTCGGCTCGACCGCGCCGAGTGGGAATTCCGGCCCGTGCGGTTTGCGGGCGAGTTTCGCAACGATCAGGAAGCGCTCGTCTACACCAGCGGCTCGACACTGCGGCCCGATACCGGCGGTCCCGGCTATTGGGCGTTCACCCCGGCGCGAACGCGTGACGGCCTCGTGCCGGTCGACCGCGGCTTTGTGCCGTTCGACCGCAAGAACGTCTCGGCCCGCATGGCCGGGCAGCTCTCGGGCTTACTCGACATCGTCGGCGTGCTGCGCTGGCCCGACGCGCGCTCGTGGTTCACGCCCAACGACGATCCCGCAAAGAACATCTGGTTCGTGCGCGATCCCTCAGCCATCGCCGCCGAGAAGAGCTGGGGCCCGGTGCCGCCGTTCTATGTCGAGCAGGAAGCGCCCCTTCCGCCGGGCGGCCTGCCGGCTCCGGGCAAGCTCAAGCCCAATCTGCCGAACAACCATCTGCAATATGCCATCACCTGGTTCGGCCTCGCCGCGGTGCTGGCCGGCGTGTTCGCGGTGTTTGCCGGGGGCCGGTACCGCGAGGGCGGGCCGTAACCGGAGTCCGCAGCGTTGAGGACCTGACATCGGCTCCGCGCCGCATTTTCGCCGCCAACTCACATGAGACTCGCCGCGCGGAAAGGCTCGCAGCCTCTTCGTTCGCGGCGCGCATGCACGGTGTCGAGCCGTCTGCATGCTGTCCAGACCCCTGAGCCGAGCCGGGACTAGAAAGCATATGAAATACGCCAGCGCCGTGATCCTGGCTCTGTCGGCAAGCGCCGCACTGGCCAGCCCGCAATCGGAAATTTCCGCATATCGGAAGAGTCACGGTCTCTCGGCCGTGACCGCCGATCCGGTGCTGAACGTCCTCGCGGCCAAGCAGGCACATGCGATGGCGACAAGCGGCGTCATGGATCACAGCGTCTACGCGCCGTTCGCGCAGCGCATCTCCGCCTACAACACCGGATCGGCCGCCGAGAACATCGCCATGGGGACGAAATCGTTTTCGGAAACCTTGGCGGTCTGGAAGGCATCGTCGGGGCACGATGCCAACCTGCTGATGAGCGGCGCACGGCGCATCGGGATCGCTTCGGCGTCGGGTCACGGCAGAACCTATTGGGCGCTGATTCTGGCAGCCCCCAACGAGTCCAAGCGGCACAAGGGCTTGCTGCTTGCTGCCGGCGATGCGCCTTCCGCGACTGCGGCTCCCAAGGAAGCGAGCTCGCGGACCGAGAGGCATCGATCCAAGGCCGGCTGTTCTCGCGACGGCGCCGAAGGAATGTGGCGAAAACTGGTCTGCTGGCTAAACGGAACCTGAACCCTTGCATCATGGCCCGTTCAGACGGCGCCGATCATAGTCGCGGGCACTTGGCTGACCACTGCAGCTTGGCGATACCGGGAGGATGTCATGCGTAACATGGTTCTCGCAGTCACTGCCGCAGCGGCGATCGTTTCGGCCGGGGCGTTCTCGGACGCCAAGGCGGCCGACCTCTACCCGGAAGCCCCGCCGCCGGCAGCGGAGATTCCCCCGCCCGCCGTCGCGCCGCCCGTCGCCGTGGTTCCGCGGCCTCCCGCGGTCGTGCTCGTCGAGCCACAATGCCCGGTCGTCTGGCGCTGCGGCTATTGGGGCTGCGGCTGGCGCCAAGCCTGCGGTCCGATTGGCCCCGAGGTTTATTATGGCGCCCCGCGCTGGGGCTATTACGGCGCCTATCGGGGCTACCGGGGCCCGTATTGGGGCCGCGGCCCGCACTGGGGCTACCGGCATCACTGGTCGTAAACGGCCCGGCCCCCCGTCCAGGAAGACCTGTTCGCTGAAACTAGGTGCATTTGCCGGCCGCCAAAGTGCTGTTTCTTGTCCCGCCCCGCGCTTGCGCCTAGTGTGCCGGCCCATCCAAGGATCGGCCGGTGCGCTACATTTCCACTCGCGGCGAGGCTCCGCCGCTTTCTTTCGTCGAGGCCATGCTGGCCGGGCTTGCCCGCGATGGCGGCCTCTATGTGCCTGAATCCTGGCCGGTTTTCGCCCCCGGGCAGATCGCCGAGCTGGCCGGCCTGCCGTATCCGGAGCTGGCGCTCGAAATCCTGCGCCCTTTTGTCGACGGCACGATCCCGGAGGGCGATCTCGCCAGGATGACGCGGGAGGCCTATGGGGCCTTCCGCCATCCCGCCGTCGTCCCGCTGGTCCAGCTCGGGCCCAGAACCTTCGTGCTCGAGCTGTTCCATGGCCCGACGCTGGCCTTCAAGGATCTGGCCATGCAGCTCCTCGCCCGGCTCATGGACCACGCGCTGCGCCAGCGCGGCGAACGCGCGACCGTGATCTGCGCGACCTCGGGCGACACCGGCGGCGCCGCGGTCGAGGCGTTCCGGACCTGCGCCCAGGTCGACGTGGTGGTGCTGTTTCCGCAAGACCGCATTTCCGACGTGCAGCGCAAGATGATGACGAGCGTGCCCGACCCCAATGTCCACGCGCTCGCCGTCGAGGGCACGTTCGACGATTGCCAGGCGATCGTGAAGGGCTTGTTCGCGCACGCATCCTTCCGCGATCGCGTGCGGCTCTCGGCCGTCAATTCCATCAACTGGGCGCGGGTCGTCGCGCAGGTGGTCTATTATTTCGCCGCCGCGCTCGCGCTCGGCGCGCCGGCGCGAAAACCGGCGTTCACGGTGCCGACCGGGAATTTCGGCGACGTGTTCGCCGGCTACGTGGCCGCGCGCATGGGGCTGCCGATCGATCGCCTCGTCGTCGCCACCAACGTCAACGATATTTTGGTGCGCACGCTCAAAACCGGCACCTACGAAGTGCGCGAGGTGATCGCCACGACCTCGCCGTCCATGGACATTCAGGTCTCCTCGAATTTCGAGCGGCTGCTGTTCGATGCCTATGAGCGCGATTCCCATGCGGTGCGCGCGCTGATGGGTTTGCTCGCCCAATCGCGCCGCTTCACGATCGCGTCGGGCGCGCTCGCCGCGATCCGCGCCCGCTTCTCGGCGGACCGCGCCGACGAGGAGGAGACCGCGGCGACGATCCGAACTTTGCGCCGGGAAGCCGATTATCTGCTCGATCCGCACAGCGCGGTCGCGTTCGCGGTCGCCGAGAAGGAAGCCGGCGACCGCAGCGTGCCGATGGTGGTGCTCTCGACCGCGCATCCCGGCAAGTTTCCCGAAGCCGTCGCGCGCGCCGCCGGCGTCGTGCCGCAGCTGCCGGCCTGGCTCGCCGACTTGGCCGACCGGCCCGAGCGCGTGAAGGTGTTACCCGCCGACCAGAACGCCGTGGAGCATTTCATTCTCGGCGCCAGCCGCGCCGCGCAAGGAGCCGCCGCATGAGCGTGGAGTTGACGCGCCTTCCCTCCGGCCTCGTTGTCATCACCGACGCCATGCCGCAGCTCGAGACCGCCTCGCTCGGGGTGTGGGTCGGATGCGGCAGCCGCGACGAGCGCGAGGACGAGCACGGCATTGCGCATCTGCTGGAGCACATGGCCTTCAAGGGCACCTCGCGGCGCACCGCGCGGCAGATCGCCGAGGAGATCGAGACGGTGGGCGGCGACCTCAATGCGGCGACGAGCGTCGAGATGACCGCCTATTATGCGCGCGTGCTCAGGGCCGACGTGCCGCTGGCGCTCGACGTGCTCTCCGACATCCTCGCCGACCCGGCGTTCGACCCGGAGGAGCTGGTCCGCGAGCAGAACGTCATCGTGCAGGAGATCGGCGCCGCGGAAGACACGCCCGACGACATCGTGTTCGATCACCTGCAGGCGACCGCGTTTCCCGCGCAGCCGGTCGGGCGCTCCATTCTCGGCACCCCCGCGAGCATCCGTTCGTTCGACGGCGCGCGGCTGCGGGCCTATCTCGGCCGCAACTACCGCGCACCCGACATGGTGGTGGCGGCCGCGGGCGCGGTCGAGCACCGCGCCGTGGTCGCCGAAGTGGAGCGGCGCTTCTCCGCCTTCAACGGATCCGCCGCACCGACGCCGGATCCCGCGAAGTTCGGCGGCGGCATCCGGGTCGAAGCGCGCGATCTCGAGCAGGTCCACATCGCGCTCGCGCTCGAAGGCGTGCCGCAGCGCGATCCCAAGCTTTATGCGCTGCAGGTCTTCACCAGCGTGCTGGGCGGGGGAATGTCGTCCCGGCTGTTCCAGGAGGTGCGGGAAAAGCGTGGCTTGTGCTACGCGATCTATACCTTCCATTCGCCCTATTCCGACACGGGGGTGTTCGGCCTCTACGCCGGCACCGACGCGGCGGACGCCTCCGAGCTGATGCGCGTCGTGGTCGACCAGCTCGCCGCCGCCACGGAGGATCTGGATGCCAAAGAGGTCGACCGCGCCAAGGCGCAGATGAAGGCCGGGCTGCTGATGGCGCTGGAAAGCTCGAGCGCGCGCGCCGAGCAGCTCGCGCGGCAAATTTTTGCCCACGGCCGGCCGCTCGCGACCGAGGAGATCATCGCCAAGGTCGACGCGGGCGCGAGTTGATCCGGCGCAGCCCGCCGGCATTCGCCGCGCTCGGGCCGGCCGGGCTTGAAAGCGCGGCCGCAATCGCTGAAAGTCTCGGCCGCCAGGCCGCGTAAGCCCCGCGTCGCGTCGGATTCAACCAATCATTCGGGCACGGCTGCGAGCGGAATCATCGCATGGCATTCTTCCGTACCGCGAATTTTGCCGATCCGCTTCCGAGCGTCGAGGGAAACGGAGTCGTGCTGCGGGCGCCCGGCCCCGCCGATTACGCCGAATGGGCGGCGCTGCGCGACGCCAGCCGGGCTTTCCTCACTCCCTGGGAACCGACCTGGCCGGCCGACGATCTCACGCGGGCGGCGTTCCGCCGGCGCTTGCGTCGCTATGCCGAGGACCAGCGCGGCGACCAATCCTATGCCTTCTTCATCTTCCGCAGCATCGACCAGGTGCTGCTGGGCGGCTTGACCTTGGCCAATGTGCGCCGCGGCGTCGCCCAGGCGGGGAGCCTTGGATATTGGATCGGCGAGCCCTATGCCCGCCGCGGCCACATGACCGCGGCAGTGCGCGCACTCTTGCCGTTCACGTTCGGCGCGCTGCGGCTGCATCGCGTGGAGGCGGCGTGCATCCCCAGCAACGCCGCCTCGATTCGCCTGCTCGAGAAAATCGGATTCACTCGCGAGGGCTATGCGCGCGAATATCTGTGCATCAACGGCATTTGGCAGGACCATCTGCTCTACGCGCGCCTGCAGGACGACGCGCGAGCCTGATGCGCCTTCCGCCTTTCGGCCGCCATGGTCGGCCTATGCTATAAGGCGGCGAACCGGGGATGCGGCCGATCATGAGCAGGGAGCGGGCGGGGAAGTCTCGGGCGGGCGTGCGCATCTGCGCGGCCGCGCTCGCGGTGGCGTTCCTCGCATCGGGCTGCTCCTCGAGCAGCCTGCTCGGCGCCTCCCAACCGCAACCGCCGCCGCCGCAACCTGCGGCTTCCGGCGATGCTCCCAAGCCGAGCTCGTTCCGCGAGCGCATGACGGCGCTGTTCTCGGGCAGGCCGGCACCGCCGCCCAGTCCCGGAGAGGCCGCTGCGGCCCAGCCGGTGGCGAGCGACGATTGCCCCACGGTCGACATACGTTCCGGCGCTTCGACCTACGCGGTCGGTCCGCCGGGCGCCGATCCGACGGCTACGACGCTGCGCTTTCAGGCAACGGTCGCCAGGACGGCGCGCGAGTGCACCGTGCTCGCCGGCAACATGACCCTGAAAGTCGGCGTGCAGGGCCGGGTAATTCTCGGGCCGGCCGGCGGCCCGGGACCGATCGAGGTGCCGATCCGGCTTGCCCTGGTCCAGGAGGGCGTGGAGCCGAAGACCATTTGGACCAAGGGTTACCGCGTTCCGGTGACCGTTCCGCCCGGGCAGACCAATGTGCCGTTCGTGCACATCGAGGAGGACATCAGCTTTCCGCTGCCCAAACCGGCGGAGCTCGCCGCCTACGTGGTCTACGTCGGCTTCGATCCTGCGCTGGTGAAGGAGCCCGAGAAGAAACCCGAGAAGAAGCCGCCGCCAAGGAAACCGCGCGCCGCGGGTTGACTCGGGGGGATCGGCGAATAGGATCGCGGCCGACCGTCGCCGATAGCGACGGCCATGAATCAGAGGATTCCTGCGGGAGAGACCGGTCCAAAAAGATCCGGCGCCGAAGGCGCAACCGCCCCGGAAACGCTCAGGCAAAAGGACCGCAGGAGGATGATGCTCTGGAAAGCGGCTGCGCGCTTGCGCGGCTCACCGAAGGAGTAAGTCGCGCGGGCAGCCGTTGCGGCGAATCTCTCAGGTTCCGCGACAGAGGGGGCCCGGCCGGGCGGTTCGCCCGGAGGGCAGCTCTGTGCGGAACGGACATGGCCGAGACCCGATCCCCTCCCGCCTCCCTCGCGACAACGCCGCTTCATGCGCTGCATCTCGTGCGCGGCGCCCGGATGGTGCCGTTTGCCGGCTATGAAATGCCGGTGCAATACGAGGGCATCCTCGCCGAGCATTTGCACACGCGCGCCGCGGCCGGACTGTTCGACGTCTCCCACATGGGGCAGGCGTTCCTGACCGGCCCGGATCACGACACCACGGCGCGCGCGCTCGAAGCCTTGGTCGGCGCCGATCTCGTCGACCTCGGCCCCGGCCGGCAGCGGTACACCCAATTGCTCAATGACGAGGGCGGCATCATCGACGACCTGATGGTGACGCGTTCCGCCGACCCCGACGAGGACGGCGTGCTCATGCTCGTCGTGAATGCCGCGCGCAAGGCGGTCGATTACGAGCATCTCGAGCACGCCTTGCCGCCGAACGTGAAGCTGCTGCGGGCCGAGCATCGGGCGCTGATCGCGCTGCAGGGTCCGAGCGCCGCCGCGGTGCTTGCGCGACACGCGCCCGATACTGCGACCATGGCTTTCATGAGCGCGAACAGCACGCGATTCGACGGCATCGAATGCCACGTCAGCCGGTCGGGCTACACCGGCGAGGACGGCTATGAGATCTCGGTCAAGGCGATTCGGATCCGGGCCATCGTGGAGCGGCTGCTCGCGCATCCGGAAGTGAAGCTGATCGGGCTCGGCGCGCGCGACTCGCTGCGCCTGGAGGCGGGTCTGTGCCTCTATGGACACGATATCGACGCGGGCACCTCGCCGGTCGAGGCTGGGCTTGCCTGGTCGGTCGGCAAACGCCGGCGCCAGGACGGCGGGTTCCCGGGCGCATCCCGGATTCTGGACGAGCTGCAACGCGGACCGGACCGGCGGCGCGTGGGCCTGGAGATGGATGGCCGCATTCCGGCACGGGAGGGAGCGCAGATCCTGGTCGAGGGCGCCGCGATCGGGAAGGTGACGTCCGGCGGATTTGGACCGAGCGTCGGCCGCCCGATCGCGATGGGCTATGTCGACGCTCGGTTCGCGACGCCGGGCACTGCCGTCATCGTGCCGGTGCGGGGCAAGGAACTGCCCGCCAGGATCGTGCCGATGCCGTTCGTGCCGCACCGTTACCATCGCGCCTAGGAAAATGCATCCGGAGCCGGCCGAAGCCGGCGAGACGAGAGGTTAAGGGATGCTCGACGTGAGATACACCAAGGACCATGAATGGATCCGGCTCGACGGCGATGTCGGCGTGGTCGGGATCACGACCTATGCGCAATCGCAGCTGGGCGACGTCGTCTATGTCGAGTTGCCGGCGATCGGCAAGCGGCTGGAAAAGGGCGCGGAAGCCGCCGTGGTCGAATCGGTGAAAGCCGCGAGCGAGGTCTACAGTCCGGTCGGCGGCGAAGTCGTCGCAGTCAATGACGCGCTCGAAGCCGCGCCCGCCATGGTCAACGAGGACGCGGAAGGCGAGGGCTGGTTCCTCAAGCTCAGGCTCTCCGATCCGAAACAACTCGACGCGCTGATGAGCGCCGAAGCATACCAACGTTACGTAGAGACGATCGCGTGATGGAGAACTGTTGTTCGTCGCGCGTCGATCGATCGCTGCCAAATCTGAAGGGTTCAACCACTGATGCGCTATCTTCCACTCACGCCCGAGGACCGCACGGAGATGCTCTCCCGCATCGGCGTGCGCCACATCGACGATTTGTTCGCCGACGTTCCGGCCGCAACGCGCTCGCCGGATCTGCCGCCCGGCAAGGGCGAGCTCGAAGTCGAGCGGACGTTGGCGCAAATGGCGGCACGCAACATGACGGCCGGATCGGTGCCGTTCTTCGTCGGCTGCGGCGCCTACCGGCACCACATTCCGGCGAGCGTCGATCATCTGATTCAGCGCTCCGAGTTCCTCACTTCCTACACGCCATATCAGCCCGAGATTTCCCAAGGCACGTTGCAGGCGTTGTTCGAGTTCCAGACCCAAGTCGCCGTGCTGACCGGCATGGAAGTGGCCAATGCTTCGATGTACGACGGCTCGACCGCGGCGGCCGAGGCGGTGCTGATGGCGCACCGGATCACCAAGCGTCGCAAGGCGGTGCTGGCGGGAAATCTGCATCCGCATTATCGCGCCACGATCGAGACCGTGTCGGCCATGGCGGGGGACGAGGTTGTCGCGTTGCCGCCGCATCCGGCCGGCGCCGGGCAACAGTTCGAAATCGACGCCGAGACGAGCTGCGTGGTCGTGCAATTCCCGGATTTCTACGGCCATCTGCCCGACCTTCGGCCCATCGCCGATGAGGCGCATGCGGCCGGCGCACTGCTCGTTGCGGTAGTCACGGAAATCGTCTCGCTCGGCCTGCTCATCCCGCCCGGCGAATGCGGTGCCGACATCGTGGTCGCGGAGGGGCAGTCGCTCGGGAACCCGCTCTCTTTCGGCGGGCCCTATGTGGGCCTGTTCGCCACCCGCCGGAAATTCGTCCGGCAGATGCCGGGACGGCTCGCCGGCGCCACCATGGACGCGGATGGCCGGCGCGGGTTCGTGCTAACGTTGTCGGCGCGCGAGCAACATATCCGGCGCGAGAAGGCGACTTCAAACATCTGCACCAGCGCCGGCCTGTGCGCGCTCGCCTTCAGCATCCATCTCAGCTTGCTCGGCGAGGCAGGGCTCGAGCGACTGGCCCGCCTCAACCACGCCCACGCGGTCGAGCTTGCGGACAAGCTGGCGGCGGTCCCGGGCGTTGCGGTTCTCAACGGGCATTTCTTCAACGAGTTCACCATTCGCGTGCCGGGGAGTGCCGCGGCGGTGATCGAAGCGCTGGCGAGAAAGGGCGTGCTCGGCGGTGTGCCGGTGTCGCGGCTCGAGCCGCAGCGGCCGGAGCTTGCCGACCTCATTGTCGTCGCCGCGACCGAAACCGGCACCGCGGCGGACCGGTCCGCCTATGCGACGGCCTTGCGGGAGGTGTTGCGATGAACCGGCAGACCCGCGCGGCCGAATTCGGCGCCTCGATTCCCGCCGGCACGTTCACGGGGAATCGCGCGCTCGACATCGAGGAAGCGCTCGTGTTCGAGATCGGCCGGCCGGACGTGACCGGCGTCGACATCGGTGCGCCGGCCGGTTTCTCGCCGCGCCTCGGCGCCCTCGAGCGCAAATCCGGGGTCGGGCTTCCCGGCCTGTCGGAGCCGGAAGCGGTGCGCCATTACGTGCGGCTCTCGCGCAAGAACTACGGCATCGACACCGGCATGTTTCCGCTCGGCTCCTGCACCATGAAGCACAACCCGCGCCTGAACGAGAAGCTGGCGCGGCTTCCCGGCTTTGCCGACATCCATCCGCTGCAGCCGCTCTCGACGGTTCCGGGCGCGCTCGCGCTGCTGGCCGAGCTCGGGCACTGGCTGCGCGAGCTCACCGGCACGGCCGCGGTGGCCCTGAGTCCGAAGGCCGGCGCGCACGGCGAGTTGTGCGGCCTGATGGCGATCAAGGCGGCGCTAGCCGCGCGCGGGGAAGCCCGCTCGATCGTGCTGGTGCCGGAGTCCGCCCACGGCACCAATCCGTCGAGCGCGGCGCTGCTGGGATATCGGGTCGAGACGGTGCCGGCGCGCGGCGACGGCACGGTGGATGTCGCCGAAGTCGACAAACATCTCTCCGCCGCAGTCGCCGCCATCATGCTGACCAACCCGAACACCTGCGGGCTGTTCGAGCGCGATGTGCTCGCGATCGCCGAGGCGGTGCACCGGGCGGGCGGGTTCTTCTATGCCGACGGGGCGAATTTCAATGCGATCGCCGGGAAAGCGAGGCCCGGCGATCTCGGCATCGACGCGATGCATCTCAATCTGCACAAGACCTTCTCGACGCCGCACGGCGGCGGCGGGCCAGGTTCGGGGCCCGTGGTGTTCTCCGCCGCGCTCGCGCCGTTCGTGCCGGTGCCCTACCTCGTCGGCGACGCCGGCGGGCTGCGCTATGTCGAGCACGCGGGCGAGGCCGAGCCGGGCGCCGAGCCGTTCGGGCGGCTCACGGCGTTTCACGGCCAGATGGGCATGTTCGTGCGGGCGATGAGCTACATGCTCGCGCACGGCGGCGACGGCATGCGCCAGGCGTCCGAGGATGCCGTGCTCAATGCCAATTATGTGCGCGCCGGCCTGCAGGACCTGATGTCGCTGCCGTTCGGCGAGCGCGCCTGCATGCACGAGGTGCTGTTCGACGACCGCTGGCTCGAGGGCTGCGGCATCACCACGTTCGATTTCGCCAAGGCGATGATCGACGAGGGCTATCATCCGATGACGGTGTATTTTCCGCTGGTCGTGCACGGCGCCATGCTGATCGAGCCGACCGAATCCGAGAGCAAGGCCTCGCTCGATCTGTTCATCGCCACCTTGCGCGATCTGGCCATGGCCGCGAGGCGCGGCGACAAGGCGCGGTTCGTCAACGCGCCGCGGCACGCTCCCCGCCGCCGGCTCGACGAGACGCGCGCCGCCCGCCAGCCGGTGCTGCGGTGGGCTCACAAGTCAGAAGTCAGTAGTCAGAAATCAGAAAAAGCGGCTGATTTCTGACCTCTGATTTCTGACCCCTGGCCCCTGCCATCAGTGCAGCTTGGCTTTGACGTCCTCGATGCCCTTGGCGATGAGATCATCGGCGACCTTGCCCTTGGCGGTTTCCCGGAGGATCTTCTCCGCCGCCGCGACGGCGGCATCGGCGGCGGCGGCGCGCACGTCGGCGAGCGCCTGCGCCTCGGCCTGGGCGATCTTGGTCTGGGCGATGGCGGTGCGCCGCGCGATCAGC